>SL_3KL_010_SEDDRAFT_10000013_pt1 | contig 88761 bp, 87 predicted proteins | sample SodLakKL_010_SED_2_FD_10381 | JGI IMG/M metagenome (IMG submission 10381)
GGCCAGCAACGAGCCGATCGAAGTGGCCGAATTGCAGTGGCGGCTGGTCAGTCCGCTGTCCATGCTGGTGCTCGGGCTGACTGCGGTGGCGTTGAGCCGAATCAATCCCCGTCTTGGTCAGTCGTCACGGGTGCTTTCGGCCACTCTGGTGGCTTCGCTGTATTACAGCTTTCTCGGCGTACTGATCAACTGGCTCGAGCAAGGCGCGCTGGCGTTCTGGCCCGGGGCTTACCTGGCTCCGATGGCTGTCCTGCTGTTGGTCATGATCCGTTATCTGCTGGTCCAGCGTGGTCCCGGAGCACCGTTGTGAGAATTCTCGGCACCCATATCGTGGCTCGCCTGATTTACGGCTACCTGATCGCCACGGTCGCCATCGGCGCCTTGCTGTGGCTTATGGAATTGCTGCAACTGCTCGAGGAGGGATTCGGCGGCTCGATGGATCTCCTGGTCATAGTCATCCGGGCTTTTCAGGCCGTTCCCGAAGGATTGATTGACCTGTTGCCGGTGATCACGATCCTTGCCACGGCAGCGGTGATGAGTGGTTTTCAGGCTCGTAGTGAGCTTACCGTGATGCGCGCGTCGGGCGTTTCGGTCTGGAAACTCACCTCTCTGGCGCTGATCCCCGGGTTCGGGATTGCCTTGCTGGGCTTGTCGGCCCTGCAATGGGCAACGCCACTGGTGCAGCAAGGGCCGGAGCGGCTGATCGGCGCGAGCCTGGGAGACAGTGGTCTGTGGCATCCATGGCATGGACTCTGGGTTCGCCAGGACAACGAGTTTCTCAATGTGCAGAGCCTGCACCTTGGACGCATTCCGACCGGGATCGATCTGTATGAATTCACCGCCGATGGTGATCTGGTTCGTCATGTTGGCGCCGAGCAGGCCCTGATTCAGCCGGATGGCACGTGGCAGCTGGTCGCTGTCGAGCAACGCCAGTTCGACCAGCGTGGAGCGGACTTTCTCACCCGCAAGGATGAAATGGTCTGGGACGCCTTCCTCACCGCCCGACAGCTGGAGTTGTTGCTCAGTCCTCCAGCCAGTCTGCCGTTGACCGACTTGTGGCAGTATGTCGAAGGACTCAAGCAGCGCGATCAGGATGTTGCCGAGTTCGAGATGGTGTTATGGCGCCGCCTGGCTTTGCCGCTGATCTGCCTTGGAATGGTTCTGGCTGCCATGGCCACGGCCGCAGTGCCACTCAAGAGTCGGGCAGTGAGCGTGCGGCTGGTGGCCGCACTGGTGCTCGGACTGGGTTTTCAGATGGTCACTGAACTGGTCAGCTATACCGGGCTGGTGATGGGTTGGCCAGTCATTCCAGTGGCATTGGGACCCCCCTTGATACTGGCGCTTTTTGCCTGGTGGTTACTGGCCAGGGCGCGATGACACGCCCTGGCCGCGGTCGGGTTTCAGCCCTGGCGCTGGACCCAGGCGTTGCACCAGCCGTCATGGGCCACCTTCTTGCCCGGAAAGATGCTGCAACCCATCCAGTCGGCTTCCAGGTCGCCCTCGGCCAATTGACAGTTGGCGCAGATCTGGCCCGGCTCGTAACGTGGCCAGCGATCAGGATCGACGTCATCATAGTGGTGAACGTATCCCAGCGCCTTGGCTTGCGCGCTTTCCGGGTCCAGACGCTCGTCGGCGACGGCCATGCCATCGGAGATCCGCACCAGGCTGGGCAGCAACAGCGCCAATGAGCCGGCGCCGGCGAGTTTGAAAAGATTACGACGAGAACACTTTTTCATGGGCCTATCCTTGCGTTGATCAATCGAGAGACAGCCTGACCATATTAACAATTCGCAATACAGCAAAAGTGAAAAATCCGATGGCCAAGCGACTCGAATTCAAGCAGATGCCCTTGCCGCCCGATGGCCGGCTTGATTATCTTGATCAGGCTTTCTCGACCTCTTGCGCCGATCGTCTGTTCGAAGTATTGAACAAAGAGCTCGACTGGGCCGAGCGCAGTATCCTGCTGTTTGGTCGCCAGGTCAGACAACCCCGTTTGGTGGCATTCCATGGGGATCCGGGGTTGACCTATCGCTATTCCGGAAAATCCCTTGTAGCGACCGGTTGGACCGAGTCTCTGGAGGAAGTCCATCAACAGCTATCGACGTTGATCGGTGAGTGTTTCAACAGCGTGCTGTGCAATCTGTATCGAAACGGCGCCGACTCGATGGGCTGGCATGCCGACAATGAGTCCGAACTCGGGTCGCAACCCCTGATCGCGTCAGTCAGCCTGGGCGCCGAGCGACGCTTTGTGCTCAAGCGCCGCCGGGATGGGGCCAAGCGCGAAATCGTGCCGGGCCACGGTAGCCTGCTGGTCATGCGTGGGCAGGTTCAACAGCATTGGCTACACCAGGTTCCGCGCACCCGAAAAGCCGTGGGCGCGCGCATCAACCTGACATTCAGGCAGATTCTGGATCATCGCCGCTGAAGTCAACGGCCGAGCTCTCGTTTTCGGGATGGGTCAGCAGTTCGACCGATTGGCGGGCCTGGTCGAGCATTTCATGACAGTGTCTGCTCAAGGTCACGCCTTTCTCGAAATGCTTGAGTGAGTCGGCCAGGCTCAGTTCTCCGGACTCGAGTTGCTCGACAATGGTTTCCAGCTCCTGCAGGGAAGTCTCGAAGTCCGGCTGTTCGGTGGATTCTCGTTTACTCATGACCCTGATTCTACCGCAGGCAGGAACAATTCCGTGTCCCATGAAAGCGTTGCGCCGGCGCGCTCGAGTTGCGTGGCAAAGTCCACATCCAGCCAGCGGTTGCCGACCGCCACCAGGCATTCGTCGCGCCACAATCGTGGCCACAGGTCGCGGTGCCAGGGAGGCACCCCGGCGCGTTGCATCAGTTTTCGAACAGAAACCGCATCCGAGTGGCCAGCGACCCGAATTCTTTCCCCGGGTCGTCCCAGGCAGACCTCAAGGTCAAGCTGATCAGTCACTGGATCAATTTGCAGTGTGCCCAGGCGACCCGGCAAGGTCAACGGTGACTGCCCTGACCAGTGTTCGGCCCAGTCGCTGGCAACTTGATCGACCTTTTCAAGCCACAGATACTGATCATGGGCGCGCAGCACCGATTCGTCCCAGCGAATTTCGGGCTGACGATCGTCGGCGGCGGTGCGCGCCTGGTCGATGAATTCCTCGAGACGCGAGGCCGGAGGCGAGGTATGCCCCCGGTGATGACACCAGTGACGCAGCAGTTCGGCACAGCGGAATTCATCGAGCCATTCGATGGCGGCTCGCTGCAGTCGCTGCTTCGAGGCGCCGAAGCGGGTCAAATCGCCCACGCTCGTCTCGCTCAGTACCCGGCTGGCCCCGTGTGACAGTCGGGCGCTGCGACGAATGCTGTCCACCGCCCCGGGCCAGCGTGCCAGTATCGCCGGCATGATGTTCTGTCTGATGTAATTGCGATCCATGTCGGGATCCTGGTTGGCCGGATCCTCGACCCACTTCATTTCCCGGGCTTCCAGCCAGGTGAGAATGTCCCGACGCGTCCAGTCCAGCAGGGGTCTGGCCAACCAGCCTGTTGAAAAGCGGCGCACACGCGGAATACCCGCCAGTCCGGCCGGCCCGGAGCCACGGATCAGTCGCATCAGCACGGTCTCGGCCTGATCGTCGGCATGATGGGCAGTGACCAGCACATCTCCCGGTTGGAGTTGGTCGGCCAGAATCGCGTAGCGGGCCTTGCGCGCACCGGCTTCGATGCCATGCTTGCGCTGGACTCGTGCGGTGATCACCCGGCAGTCCAGGTTCAGCCTGTCGGCAAGTTCAGCGGCCATTCGGGCGCGTCCCGAACTGTCGGGATCAAGCCCGTGGTCGACATGGATGCATTCGATGGACCGATCCAGACCGGCATCGGTCAACAGGGCGGCCAGGCAGACCGAATCCGGTCCACCACTGAATGCGACCACGATACGTCCATTTCCGGGAAGATCCTTCAGTGCCGGACGGCAGGCCGGCAATTGACCGGCGTCCTGGGTCACGCCCGTTCGAAGGCGCCGTATCTCATCAGGCGCTGGTAACGCTCTTCAAGGAGTTCATCGTTGCTGCGCTTGTCCAGATGCGCGAGTTGGGCGATCAGGGTTTCCTTGAGCTTGACGGCAACCTGCGCGGGAGAGCGGTGCGCGCCGCCGAGTGGTTCGCTGATGACCTTGTCGACCAGCCCCAGGCTGTGCAACCGTCGGGCCGTCAGTCCAAGCGCCTCGGCCGCTGTTTCGGCCTTGTCGGCGCTTTTCCACAGGATCGAAGCGCATCCTTCCGGTGAGATGACCGAATAAATGCTGTACTGGAGCATGTTGGTTCGGTCTCCGACGCCGATCGCCAGGGCGCCTCCGGAGCCGCCTTCACCAATGACATTGCAGATGACCGGAACCGGCAGCCGCGACATCACGGCCAGATTGCGGGCAATGGCTTCGGACTGGCCACGCTCTTCCGCGCCGACCCCCGGATAGGCCCCTGGGGTGTCAATGAAAGTGATGATCGGCATTCCGAATCGCGAGGCCATCTGCATCAGACGCAACGCCTTGCGATAGCCTTCCGGCCGCGGCATTCCGAAGTTTCGGTAGACCTTTTCCTTGGTATCGCGGCCTTTTTGGTGCCCGATGACCATGACGCCACGGCCTTCCAGCGAGGCCAGCCCGGCGACAATCGCATGATCGTCACCGTACAGGCGATCACCATGCAGCTCCTCGAAACGATCAAAGATCATCGGGATGTAGTCAAGCGTGTAGGGCCGTTGTGGGTGACGGGCTAGCTGGGAGATTTGCCATTCGCTCAAGCCGGAAAAAATGGCCCGGGTGCGCTCTGCACACTTTTGTTCAAGGCGGCGTATTTCCTCTTCCAGATTGATGGCGTTATCCGAACCCACGTTGCGCAGCTCGCGGATCTTGGCCTCGAGTTCGGCAATCGGTTGTTCGAAATCCAGGAAGTTCGGATTCATGACAGTCGGGGATGAGTTCAATGCTGGTATGCCGGGCAGTATAGCTTTACCTTGGCTCGGGATGAACCCCGATGGCGGTCTGTCCACACGGCACGTGCTGGATATCGAAGTGCGCAATCGCCCACTTCCACATGGTTTCCAGGCTGCGACAACCGGCTGGTGGTTCGTGTCCAAGCGCGCGCAGGGCAAGGCGCAGTGTCGTCGCTGGTTTGCGCACCTCGACCGGGTCATCGGACTGTGACTTGCTCAGCTTGCGTCCGTTTTCATCGACGATAATCGGCAGGTGAGCATAGCCAGGGTTGGGAATTCCCAGTGCATGGTAGACCAGGATCTGCCGGGCCGTCGAGTCGATCAGGTCGGCGCCCCGGACGACTTCGGTGATACCACTGGCCGCATCATCGACCACGACCGCCAGCTGATAGGCCACCAATCCATCAGCGCGGCGAATGACGAAATCGCCGGACTGATGGGCCGGGTTCTGGCGGCATGGCCCCTGGATGGCGTCATCGAAACGGATCACCCGGTCCTCGACTCGGAGGCGAATGCTGCGCGCTTTCCGGCCGTCCGGGATGCCTTGTCGACAGGTGCCGGGATATATTCCGGATGTAGGAAGATCGCGACGCGAACAGCCACATTCGAAGGCCTGGAGTGATTCGAGCAAGTATGTCAAGGCAGTCTGATGCAGGGTTGCGGATCGGCTTTGGTAGATCGCGGGTTCGTCGGCAATCATGCCGAATCTCTTCAGGGTCTCGAGCTGGCTGGTGGCCGCACCGGCCTGCTCGCGGGGCGGATCGATATCTTCGATTCGCACCAGCCACCGGCCTCCAAGAGAGCGGGCACGCAAGTAGCTGCCGACGGCTGCAACCAGCGATCCGAAATGCAGTGGACCGGTCGGTGAGGGTGCGAATCGCCCCCGGTAGTTTGTCGCGGACACAGTCTTGTAATTGGGCTTTTGAGCAGCCATTTAGAAAACCGTCTTACCCGATTGAAAGAGAATGAATCGATGCGAAGGATAGCGCTTTTTCTGGGAACCAATCTGGCCGTTCTGGTCGTGCTGGGCATCGTCATGACCCTGCTCGAGCCATGGCTGATTGCTCAGGGTTACAACGTCAACACGGTCTGGATCCTGGCTATTGCCCTGGTGTTCGGCATGGGTGGCGCCATTGTGTCGTTGCTGTTATCCAAGCGCATGGCCCTGATGAGCACCCGTGCGCGGGTCATTTCCCGGCCCGGCAATCAGACCGAACGCTGGTTGGTCGACACGGTGGCGCGTCAGGCCAGGGAAGCCGGCATCGGGATGCCCGATGTGGCAATTTATGATGCGCCCGAACCCAACGCTTTTGCCACCGGGGCCTCGCGCAACAACTCGCTGGTTGCGGTCAGTAGCGGCCTTTTGCGCAGCATGCGGGCCAACGAGGTCGAGGCGGTGCTCGGCCATGAGGTCAGCCATGTCGCCAACGGCGACATGATCACCCTGACGTTGATCCAGGGCGTGCTCAACACGTTTGTCCTCATTCTTTCGCGTGTGCTCGGGCAGATCATCGATCGGGTCGTCTTTCGCAGTGACCGTGGCTACGGTCCGGGCTACTTCCTGTCGGTCATCGTGTTGCAGATCGTGCTTGGGATTCTGGCCAGCATGATCGTCATGGCATTTTCTCGCTGGCGGGAATTTCGCGCCGATGCCGGTGGCGCCCAACTGGCCGGACGCGACAACATGATCGCTGCCTTGAAGCGGCTGAAACAATCGCAAATGCCCAGCCAGTTGCCCGAGTCGGTCGAAGCGTTCGGGATCCGGGGCCGGGTCGGTGACGGCATCAAGCGTTTGATGATGAGCCATCCGCCGCTGGATGAGCGCATCAAGGCCCTGGCCGAGGGGCGCTGAAGGCGCCCTCGGCGCCTGAATTACAGCGAGGCCTCTTCGCGCACGAAATCGCCCTGGACCAGGGTAATGCCCATCTGCCACAGGGTGGCCAGGTCACCGGTGTTTTCGATTTTTGGCGCGATCACGCGCACCTGATTCTCGCTGGCCACATTGACCAGCTCGGCCAGTTGCTGGCGCAATCCGTCATCGCCACTGAGGTTCTGGGCCATTTCAGGGGCCATGCGCAGGAAATCCAGCTCCAGGTGCTGCAACAGCGGAGCGACATTCGATTCCGGGCCGACATCGCACAGGGCGAACTGCGTGCCCATGGGTTTGAAGGTGTCGATGAATGCCTGGACCGGTCGCAGTTTTTCGCGCACCTCGGGTTCACGCACGCCCCAGATCAAGTGTTCCGAATCCAGTGCGCTTTGTTTGAGCATGTTCATCAATTTGTGTACGGCTGCCTGGTCACGAACCGTGTCCAGGCAGAGCGGAACCAGCCAGAGCTGATCGTTTGCGCCCTCCTTTTCAGCCAGTGCGGCCATCAGCCGCCGGATCATGTCCTGGTCCAGGCGAGTGGCCATGTCGACCCGGGCCGCAGCCGGCAGATAGACATTGGGCATGAGCACTTCGTCACTGTCTTCGATGCGCAGCCGGGTCTCGACTTCGTTGATCAGGAACGAGTCGTCATCCATGCTGGTGATCTGCGAGGTGACCAGGCGAAATTCATCATGATCCAGCGCATGGTGCAGGCGCTCCGACCATGCCGCATCATCCTCGTCGGCATCAGCCGAGACCCGTGGGCGGTAGCGAACGTAGGCATTGCCACCGGCATTGAGCGCCTCTGACAAGGCCGAATCGGCCTGGGCCAGCAGGGTTTCCGGGTCGGGTGGCTCGCTGCCGGCGATGGCCAGGCCGACACTGGCCGAAATGGTCAGGCTGGTGTCCCGGACATCGATCAATTTGTCCGAGCATTGATCGACAATGCGGGCCGCCATCGCCTCTGCCTGCTGGCGACCTTCCACTTCGACCAGGATGCCGAAGGTATGATCGCTCAGGCGAGCCATGCTCGAATCATCATCGATGGCCGACTTGAACATCTCGGCAGCTTCGCGAATCAGGGCATCGGTTGCACTGAGGCCGAGTTTGGATTGCAGGGCATCATACTTGTCCAGGGTAAACAGCAGTATCGAAAGTCCCGTGGTATCCGAGCGTTGATCAATTTCCCTGGCGATGCGCTCGATGAATGCCCCGCGGTTGAACAATCCGGTGACCATGTCGCGGGTCTTGAGTTTCTCCAGCTCCTCGGCCAGGGCCGGGTCGGCATGCTGGACCTGCTCGCGCACCAGCATCTGGGCGCAATACTCACCTCCGTAGCGGGCCGGGGAAAAGTCCACCACGGCATTGAACTCACCACCATCCTGGGTATGCGCCTTGAGTGCCATGGCCTCTTCGGGGATTCGGTCGCGGGACAGATCCTTAAGGACTTTTTTCAGATCAACCCCGTTGTCGGAGGACGACAGCAGATCGAGCATCGAAAGACCTTCCAGATCCTCGAAATCGTCATAGCCGAACATTTCCAGGTAGGCCCGATTGGCATAGATGTGCAGGCCCTCATGCAGGTAGGCAATCGCCTCACTGGAGCTTTCCAGCAAAAGGGTATAGCGATCCTCGATTTCCTCCATGCGGCGAACCGCGATGCGTGCATCCTTGCGGGCACGCATCGATTCAACCATAAACAGCGTGATTCGTTTGAGCTGGCGGGTGTTGGTTCCGTAGACAAGACCTTCCAGACCACACGATGCCGCGGCAAGCGCGGATCGAGAATCATCGGTCTTGATGATGCCCAGCACAGGCACCTCGTCTTGCTGCTCACGCGCCTGCCGGGTCACCGTTTCCAGCAAACCAAGGTCATTGACATCGATCTGGATGACGACCATGTCGATGGCATCGGTTTCGAATGTCCGGCTGACTGCATTACCGGTATCGGCAAACAATGTTCGTATTCCGGCATCCTTGCCGAGCAGTTGCTGCAATTCTCGCGGCGCGCCGGGATCGTCGGTGACAACCAGAATCTTGATGTCGGTGGTCGAAGTGGGCATTGCTAGTTCTCTGCCATCCTGGTGGAGTTTTGATTAAGACAGTTCATCCGGCTCACAGGACCGGTAGCTTGTAGGGTGCCCCCGCTTCCTCGCGCACTAGGCGCGGCACCAGATAGCCTGACAGTCTTGCACGCATTGCTTCGTGCAGCGCCAGAGCCTGCTGTCGATCGCAGTCGAAACGAGCCGTCCCCCGGACGCGATCAAGCATATGCAGATAATAAGGTACCACGTGCGCCGAAAAACTGCGCTCCATCAATTCCGTCAATGCATTTGCAGTATCGTTGATTCCGGCGAGCAACACCGATTGATTGAACAGGCTGGCGCCGGCCTTGCGCAACCGAGCCATGGCCCGATCGACTTGCGGGTCGAATTCCCTGGCATGGTTGGCATGCACGACAATGGCAACCGGCCAGGGTAGCGAAGCAATCCAGTGACACAGCCTGTCATCGACCCGGGCGGGCAGCACGATGGGCAAGCGTGTATGCAGACGCAGACGGCGGACATGATCGATTTCGGCCAGTTGGTCGGTCAGTGAGCTCAGCTGGCCGGTCGAGAGCATCAGCGGATCTCCACCGGAAAGGATGACCTCGTAAACATCGGCACGCGAACGAATGTAGTCCACAGCGGCGCGCCATTGATCGGAACCGGCATGGTCTGTTGAATAGGGGAATTCCTGGCGAAAGCAGTAGCGGCAGTGAACAGCGCACGCGCCGGTGGTAATCAGCAGAACACGGCCGGCGTACTTGTGCAGCAGCCCACGTGCCTGCCGACTGTCCTTGTCACCCACCGGGTCGGCAACGAAACCGGGAACACTCTGCGTTTCCACGCGCTCGGGGAGGACCTGCAGCAACAGCGGATCCTGGCGGTTTCCCGGTTCCATGCGAGCGGCAAACTCGCGCGGCACCAGCATCGGAAAATCGGGTTCGGGCGAGCCGTTCGCCAGGTGGCACGGCAGCTCGAGAAACTCGAGCAGATCACAGGGGCGGCGAAATGCCCGGCGCAAGTCCTCTCGCCATGGACTTTTCTTGGGCGTTGCCGCCCTTCGCGATACAATAGGGGATTGTGTTCGAGTATCGAACTGTCTCATTGCCCGAACGGTTCCATTGGCTGATCAGGGCGACATTGTAAATCGGAGAAACCATGGCAACCTACAGCACCAACGAATTCAAGTCCGGACTCAAGATCATTCTCGACGGTGCGCCGCACAACATCGTCGAGAACGAGTTTGTCAAGCCGGGCAAGGGCCAGGCATTCAATCGGGTCAAGGTGCGAAACCTGTTGACCGGCCGGACCATCGAGAAAACCTTCAAATCCAATGAAACGGTCGAAGCGGCCGATGTGTTCGAAAAGGATTTGCAGTATCTCTATACCGACGGCGAGTTCTGGCATTTCATGGACCAGGAGACCTACGAGCAACTGGCGGCCGGTGAATCCGCCATCGGTGATGGCGCTCAATGGCTCAAGGAAGAGGATATCTGTCATGTCACGCTCTGGAACGGGGAGCCCATCACGGTCCTGCCGCCGAGCTTCGTCGAGCTTGAGATCGTCGAGACCGATCCGGGCCTGAGAGGAGATACATCCGGAAGCGGCGGCAAGCCGGCCAAGCTGGAAACCGGTGCGACGGTTCGGGTGCCCCTGTTCGTGCAGGAAGGCGAAGTGATCCGTGTCGACACCCGCAAGGCCGAGTACGTTTCCCGGGTCAAGGACTGATCATGAGTGACCAGGCGGTTGCGCTATTGCCGGATTGGCTGGTTCCGGTCTGTCCGGAAGGCCGCGTGCTCGAAGCGCATGCTGTCATCATCAGGCGCGACCGGATCGAAGCGATTGTGCCGGCCGACCGGCTCGAGACGGACTTCGCGAATGTCGAGGTCCGGCGCCTGAGCCATTGTGCGCTGATCCCGGGCCTGATCAACGTGCATACCCATGCCGCCATGAGCCTGATGCGCGGGCTGGCCGATGATCTGCCGCTGATGGAGTGGTTGCAAAAGCACATCTGGCCCGCCGAGCAGCGCTGGGTGAGCCCGGAGTTCGTGCGCGCCGGTTCCGAACTGGCCATTGCCGAAATGCTGGCCGGCGGCACCACCTGTTTCAATGACTTGTATTTTTTTCCCGATGTCACCGCGGCCACGGCGATGCGCGCCGGAATGCGCGCGGTGGTTGGAATGCCTATCATCAACCTGCCGACTGCCTGGGCTGAAAACGAAGATGAGTATTTCAGCCGGGGCCTGCAGGTCCACCAGGAACTGCTGTCCGAACCGTTGGTGAGCACCGCCTTTGCGCCACATGCCCCGTATACGGTCTCTGATCAGGCATTCGAGCGCATGGGTGAACTGGCCGAGGAGATGGATGTACCCATTCATCTGCATCTGCTCGAGACCCGCGGTGAAATCGAGGACAGCCGCAAGCAGTTCGGCAAGCATCCGCTGGACCGACTCGATGGACTGGGCCTTCTGGGGCCGCGCCTGCTGGCGGTGCACATGACCCAGCTTGATCAGGGTGACATGGACCGTATCGCTCGCGCTGGCGTCAGTGTGGCGCATTGCCCGGCTTCGAACCTCAAGCTGGCCAGTGGCATCTGCCCGGTGGCCGAGCTGGACAGGCGCGATGTCAATGTCGCCATCGGAACCGACGGCGCGGCCAGCAACAACACCCTGGACATGTTCGCCGAGATGCGCCTGGCCGCGCTACTGGCCAAGGGAGCCAGTGGTGATCCGGAAGCCATCCCCGCGCAGCGGGCCCTGTCCATGGCGACCATTCATGCCGCCCGCGCCCTGGGCCTCGACGAACGCATCGGCTCGATCGAGGTCGGCAAGCAGGCCGACCTGGTCGCGGTGGATCTTTCGGACCTGGAGTCGCAGCCCGTACACCATGTCATCTCGCAACTGGTGTATGCCTGTCATCGACGCCAGGTCAGTAGCGTGTGGGTGGCTGGTGAACCGGTCTTGTCCAACGGTCAGCTCACACGATTGGACCCCGCAGCCATCAGCGACCAGGTGCGTCAGTGGCAACGTCGACTGGCCAGGACCGACGCGGAGGCCAATTCATGAATGCAACAGCAGACCGGAACTCAAGGCCTCTCAACCTGGATCAGGCCGAGGCCGAGAAATTCAACGCCCAGGCGGCGCGCTGGTGGGATCCCGAAGGGGATTTCAAGCCGCTCCACGACATCAACGGCCCGCGGGTCGAATACATTGTCGAGCGGGTGAGCCTGCCCGACAGCCAGGTGGTGGATGTAGGCTGCGGAGGCGGCATTCTCAGCGAATCCCTGGCCGCCCAGGGCGCCCGGGTCACTGGCATCGATGCTGCTGACAAGGCCCTGGCCGTCGCCCGGATGCATCTGGCCGGCACCGGGCTGGAAGTGGATTATCGTCAGATCACGGCCGAGGAACTGGCGGCCGAGCAAGCCGAAGCCTTCGATATCGTCTGTTGTCTGGAATTGCTTGAACATGTTCCCGATCCGGCCAGTACCGTGGCTGCCTGTGCCGCATTGTGCCGCCCCGGCGGTGATGTGTTCTTTTCCACCATCAATCGCAGCGCCCGATCGTGGGCCATGGCGATCGCCGGGGCCGAGTATGTGCTGGGCCTTCTGCCGCGAGGCACGCATCGCTACGATCGCCTGATTCGCCCGGCCGAACTGGCCGCGGCGTGTCGCGATGCAGGCCTGGAGGTCAGGGACATCAGTGGCATCAGCTACAACCCCTTTTCGCGCACCGTTCGGGTGGGCGGCAAACCCGCTGTCAACTATCTGCTCCACGCCACACGTCCAGAATGATCGAGGCGACCAACCCGCAGGCGGTATTGTTCGACCTGGATGGCACACTGGTTGACACCGCGCCCGACCTGGTGGCGACATTGATGCACCTGCGCACGCTGCATGGCCTGGAACCCCTGGACGAGCAAGCATTCAGGTCTCACGCCAGTCGGGGCGCGTTGGGTTTGCTGGAAGTCGGCTTCGCCGATCAGGCCGGTTTCGATCCCGGCAGCCTTCGTCAGCAGTTTCTCGATCACTATGCCGCCAACCTGTGGGTGCGCAGTCGTCCTTTCGAGGGGATCGAGGCATTGCTTTGCAGTCTCAAGGCAGAAGGCGTGGCGTTGGCGGTCGTGACCAACAAGATTGCAAGTCTGGCGTTGCCGGTGATTGAAAGTGCCGGTTGGCAGACCCACTTTCGAGTTGTGGTCGCCGGAGATACCACCGCCAACCCCAAGCCGTCCGCGGATCCGGTCATTGAAGCCTGTCGACGCCTGGGTGTCGACCCTGCCAGTGCACTGATGGTCGGTGATGACAGGCGTGACGTGCTGGCCGGTCGAAGTGCCGGTACAGCAACCCTGGTGGCCGGATGGGGTTATCTGCCTGTCGACGAGGACCCTGGAAAGTGGGGTGCCGATGGCGTGATCAGCACACCTTCTCAACTGCAGCAATACCTACCGATGAAGAGGCGCATCGATTGATGCAACGTGATTTCCTGCAACGCGTCCTGTTCGAGGATGTCAATGCGCGCGCCGTGCTGGTGCGGCTCGACCGGGTGCTCGACGAGATCTTTGCCGAAACCACTTATCCGCCGGCGGTACAGGTGCTGCTGGCCGAGTCCTTGCTGGTGGTTGCCATGCTGTCCTCGGGCATCAAGTTCGATGGGCGCATCAGCTTGCAACTGCAATCGACCGGTCCGATTTCGCTGTTGCTGGCCGATTGCAGCGAGGAGGGGGGGCTGCGCGGTATCGCCCAGGTCGATGAACAGGCCGAACTACCGGATTCACCGGAGGTGCTGTTCGCCACCCTGGTCGGAGCGGCCAACCTGGTACTGACCCTGGAGCCGGCCGATGGCGGGCAGCGCTGGCAGGGCATTGTCCCGCTGGAAGGAGAAGGGCTGCATGAAGCGATTGAAGCCTATTTCCAGCGCTCCGAGCAACTCCTCACCCGGGTCAAGCTGGCCGTTGGGGTCGGACAGGCCAGTGCGCTGATGATTCAGCAGATGCCGGGTCAGCACGATGACCCGGATGGCTGGAATCGGCTCGAGCATCTGATTGCCACCGTGCGTGCCGACGAATTGCTCGAGCCGGATGTCAAGCGACTGCTCGACAAGCTGTTTCACCAGGAAACCCGCCGAGTCTTTCCCGCTCGTAGCCTGCAGTTTCATTGCCCGTGCACTCGGGAACGTGTGCTGGGTGTGCTGCAGGGGCTGGGCACCGATGAATTGCAGGACATGGCCAGCCAGCAGGAGACCGTCGAGGTTCGCTGCCAGTTCTGCAACCGCGCCTATCACTTCGATGAATTCGACCTCAACGCCATCATTCAGTCCGGCGATGAGAGTGGGCCGACCGTGCACTGACGATGGAACCCCTGCAGTGGTGTCGACAACGCTTGCTGGTGGCGGGTAACCCGCTGACCGCGACCCTGCCGTTCGCCGCGACAGAACATCGCGACGCTATCCTGTCGCTGCGTAGCGTGATCTCGGAAATTGCCGCCGGGACGGGCGGGGTCTCCGAGCCCGAACCTGGACTGGCCAGACTGGAATGGTGGCGACAAGCCTTGCGCGAAGACAATCCGCATCCGGCGGTGCGGGCATTGTCCGAAACCGGAGCACGAGATCGTTTCGAGCCGGCAGCATTCGATCTGCTGATTGATGGTGTCAGCGAATCATTGACCAACCCACGCTTCGAGAGCATGACCAGTGCATGGCAATTTTTCGAAAGAGTGGGCGGTCAGGCCGGCGTACTGGAGGCCCGGTTGCTGGAAGATCAGGGTGATCACAGCGAGGCATTTCGCCAGATCGGTGCGTGTGGTTACCTGATTCGGGCGGTTCGCGATCTGGCCATCGATGCTCGCGCCAACCGCTGGCTGGTGCCTCTGGATTTGCAGGCCGATTTCCAGGTGTCACGCCAGGATGCCATTGGCCAGGCGTCCGGACCGGCCTTTGATGGCATGGTGCGCGCCATGCTTGCCGAGGGGATCAAGAAGGCGGAATCGGCAATCGATCAGCTTGATGCCGGTCCGGCCTGGCGCCATCGTCACCAGATCCTGCAATGGTCGCTGGAATACCGCCTGGCCCGATTACTGGCCCGCAAACCACAACGCATTCTTTTAGAGCGCGTATTGCCGGGTCATGCGGGTAACGTCTGGTGTGTCTGGCGTCAGGCAAGACAGCTTCGACGTCGACTCAAAACCTGACCCCGACGCCGACGCTGATGCGGGCGCGCGATTGCCATTCGGCCGGATCGGCCGGCCACAGGTGAATGTGCTCGGACTGCAGTACCGGATGGTCACGAACATACTCGCCGACCGCGCGTTGATCGAGCCCCTCGATGGTTCCCCGAACGGTCAGGTAGCGCCCGGGTGCGAACTGGACCGGCTCGAGAAATCCCGGTTCGACCAGAATGAAGCGCACGCCCGGTTCGGAGCGGAGTTTGGGCCGATCACCACGATCGAGCGGGTAACTGACAATCGTCAGTTCAGTCGCATCGGGCAGGTTCTCGATGGCCACGATCCGACCACCCCAGACCACGCGCTGACCCTCATGACCTTCCTTGGCCAGCACATGCGCCGGCCCCACTGCGGCCACCTCGATCCCCTCATCGACCACCGGCGACTGAGCACACCCGACCATAGCCAAAACGATCAGCAAGCTAAAGCCCAGAATCCAGCCCCGATCTCGGACCCGGCACGTCCCTGAACTCTGAACCCTGAACCCTGAAACCTTAGTCTGCACTGATCACACCCGGCCCCTTGCCGGCGGTTTTCTCATAGACCCCCTTGCCGATCTTCTTGTACTGGGTAAATCCGGCTTTCTCGATATGGGATTCGCTAAGCTTGTGGGCCTGTCCACTGACTACATTGGGCGAGGAAATCAGTTGCCGGACCGGGCCGCCGCACTGCGGACAGTGCTCGAGGCGAGCATCGGACAATTTCTGCAGAACCGTGAAACGATCGCCACACTGCGGGCAGTCGCTCTGGTCTGTGGTTGTGTATTCGTAAAACGGCACGCCTTTCAGACTCCGGTTGCAATGGCTTGGTTCATGTTAGCGCAATCTGCGACAATGCGCGTTGGACCCACTGATGCGGGCTTGAATTCCCGATGAACAAATCCTTGCAGCCGGTCTGGTTGATCACCGGCGCTGCCGGCGCACTGGGCCAGGCCCTGGTCGAGCAGATTCTGAACCGTTCGACTGAATGCATCGCCCTGGATCGAGATGCACGTGGGCTCAATGCAATGCATGATCGCCTGCTCGAAGACACCGGTCGCGCTCCGACCTTGCTGCCCCTGGACCTGGTCGGCGCCACACCCGATGATTACGACGAGCTGGCTGCCACCATCGAGGCCGAGTTCGGTCGTGTTGATGTGCTTGTTCACAATGCTGCAATGTTTACCGCCTTGCGGCCGATCGAGCACCAGGTACCTGAAGAATGGATGAAGATCATGCAGACCGCACTGACCGGGCCCTGGCTATTGACCCGCGCCATGCTGCCGTTGATGCGCAAGGTCGAGGGTGCAAGGCTGGTCTTCATCAATGACCGATACTGTCTTGAGAAGCCCGCCAACTGGGGTGCCTACGGCCTGTCGCAAGCCGGCAGGTCATGGTTGGTCGGAGCGCTTGCTGCCGAACTTGGACCGCGCGGGCCGCGCGTACTGGATATCGATCCCGGCCCGTTCTACTCGCGCCTGAGAGCAGCAGCATGGCCGGTGACCACCCCGGACGAGTTGCCGTCATCAGGTGCGGCTGCCACGGGTGTGCTCGAACAAATCGACAAAGGAGTGCAATGAATGTCGGACGATCTGTTTGAAAAAATCATTCGCCGCGAAATCCCCGCCGATATCGTGTTCGAAAATGACGATGTGCTGGCGTTTCGCGACATCGATCCGCAGGCGCCGGTCCATGTCCTGGTGATCCCCAAGCGACGCATCGCCACCATCAATGACCTGGAGCCCGGCGATGCCGAGCTTGTCGGTCGGATGGTGCTGGCGGCGCGTGAAATCGCCGCCAGCGAGGGGTTGAGCGAAAACGGCTATCGGCTGGTATTCAATTGCAACCGCGACGGTGGCCAGTCGGTCTACCACATCCACCTGCATTTGCTGGGTGGTCGACGGATGACCTGGCCGCCGGGTTGATCATTCCGCCTCGCTCAGACGGATAACCCCGCAGGCCAGCCGGGCGCCGGCGCCGCCGATCGGTTGGCTGCTGTGGTCATCGGGATTTTCGTGGATGACCAGGGCGGCGCCGTCATCGTCGAGAATCCTGGCGCCGAAGCTGCCGTCAAGACTCGCCAGAGTGGTGTAGAACTCGGCCCAGGCGTAACCGTTCTCATGGACATGAAAATTGGGCAGGTCACCGGCATCGGGGCCATCCGGATTGAGCAGCCCGTGGGGGCGATCATCCGGGTTCAGGTGACCGCCCGAAGCCTGGAAGCCGTCGCAATGGTCATCGCAGTCGCCGGTGCCATGAATGTGTATGGCCTTGGGGCCGGGGGGCAAGCCTTCGAGTGTGATTCGAATCAGCGTGCCCGACGGCCCCTGCACCAGCTCTGCTGTTCCGATCATCTCGCCATCCGTATCGACCAGCTCGGCATTCGCGCGTGGATGTTCGTCGGCCACAAGCAGACCCGACAGAAAGATTCCGAAAAAAGCAAAAATCCAGTATTTCATGTTGCTCGTGCCCCTGCATGTTTGGATGTTCTGATATTGTAACGACTGAATCGAAAGGGGTCCGACAAGGCGTGATCAAGAAGCATTCCGATTCCCGTGTTGAAAAGGTGTTGGCCAATTTTCCCCGTTCGGCCTTCATCGCCTCCAATGACTTGCGCCAACTGGTGTCCGGGCGAAGCATTCCAACCACCTCGGCGGTTCGCCAGATGCTTGCTCCCGTTGGAGTCATCGAGTCCGATTGCAAGGTGTTGCTGATTGGCTGCGGGGCCGGGTACCTGCCCGCAGTTCTGGCTCAATTGGTGCGGCAGGTGATCGTGGTTGAGCGCGAAGAACCGATCGCTCGCATCGCCCAGCGCAACTTCGAGCGGGCACGAATCAGGAATATCGAACTGCTGCTGGATGACGGCGAGGCCGGTGCGCCGGATCTGGCGCCTTTCGATTTGATCGTGTGCTCGTGCTTTCTGTCCGACATCGGCGAGCTGCAGTCGCAACTGGCGCCGGGGGGACGACTGTTCTGTCTGGAAGGGGTCGAGCGGCTGCACCCGATCCTGGTCAGTTATCTGCGCTTTGACGACGGCAGTTTCCGGCGTGCCGAGCACGGCACGATCAACTTCTCCAAGGATACCGGGGAGGTCATGATTGATCTGGGCTATATCGATGAAAAGGCCTTGCAGGCGGCCCGCAAGCAGGCCGAGAAAAACAAGGAACCGGTCATTAATGTCCTGCGTCGGAGCGTTGAAGTCGATGATGCCGACTTTTACCGCGACCTGGCCCGCCAGCATGCCCTGGAATTCACCAGTGCCGACGAGATTCTGAAGATTCTCGACGTTCGGCTTTACCAGAAGTTCTCCAAGACGTTTCTGGAGAATCAGCGCATCCTGCCGGTCCGTAAGCGTGGCGATGAGTTGCTGTTGGTGACCGATAATCCGGATGCCGCGATCGAAGACATCGTGCGCATGCAGCCGCACATCACCGTGACCCGGGTCCTGGTGACTTCAACGGATTTCAAGCGCATCTGGTCGGCGCTGGAATTGACCGATCGCAGTCGCGAGATGCTCAAGTGGCGCGACCTTCCACAGGACAAGCAGGAAGAAGATGATCTGCTCGGGGCGACCAACCGGGAAATCAGTCATTTCCTGGTTTCCATTTATGAAGCCATTCTTCTTGATGCAGTCAGCGCCAAGGCCAGCGACATTCATGTCGAGCGTTATGGCTCGCGCATTCGCATTCGCATTCGCGCCGATGGTGAGTTGCGGGATCTGGATCACTACAAGCTCACCCCGCGCGATCACGCCGGCCTGATCAATGTCATCAAGGTACGTGCCGAGATCAACATCGCCGAGCGACGTCTTCCCCAGGGCGGGCGTTCACACATGCGAGTGGGCGAGACCAATTATGACTTGCGGGTCCAGATCCAGCCCTCGTTGCATGGTGAACATGCGGTCATCCGCCTGCTGTCCCAGACCGGTCGGGTGCTGGGCCTGGATGAGTTGGGCATGGCACCGAGAGTGGCCCAGCTCTATCAGCGCCTGCTTGACAACCCGGCCGGGCTGGTACTGGTCGTGGGCCCGACCGGTTCGGGCAAATCGACCACCTTGTATGCCGCGCTTCAGGCGCTGGCCGACGACGGGCGACGCAAGGTCATTACCGTTGAAGACCCGATCGAGTATTCGATTGACAATATCCAGCAGACCCGCACGCGTCCGGATATCGGATTCAATTTCGCCGATGCGATGCGATCATTCGTTCGCCAGGACCCCGACGTGATCCTGGTCGGTGAAATTCGCGACCGCGAGACGGCCCTGGAGGCAATGCGGGCCTCGCAGACCGGTCACTTGGTGCTGTCGACCCTGCATTGCAACGATGCAGTCGACTCACTGCAGCGCCTGTTCGACCTGGGCATTCTGCCCAATTCGATCGCCAGCGAGCTGCTGGCGGTGATCGCCCAGCGACTGGCCAAGCGCATCTGCTCGAATTGTCGGCAACCGGCCGACCCGGACCCGGTCATTCTCCGGGAGTTGTTTCCGGAGCGTGTTCCATCGGGATTCAAGTGCTTCGAGGGCAAGGGCTGCGTGCATTGCAATGGACGTGGAACCCGCGGCCGGATTGCCACCGTCGAGTACCTGCATGTCAACGACGATATCCGCAATCTCATTTCCCTGCAGCCGCCGATCGGTGAGTTGCGCTGGCAAGCCCTGGATTCTGGCCTGATCACCATGCGCGACAGCGCGCTGGATCACGTCATCAAGGGCATCATCCCGATGAGTGAATTGCCACGCATCCTGCCTCAGGATCGCATGGCGCCCGAAGTACGCGGCGGAAGGAGAGAAGCCCATGGCTAAGTCGACGCCACTGCAGCGCCAGCCCGCCGAGCTGTTTTACCAGAAGGAACTTCAGATTCTTGCCAAACGGGATAGCCATCCGGTTCCCCCGGGCTGGAACCTGTCTCCACTGGCGGTGGAGAAATTCGTACTTGGCGACGAGGAACTGGGCATACAAACCAAGATCGTGGCCGATCCGGGCGTGATCACCCGCATCGTGATTGGCCTTCTGACGGATCGGGGCTGCCTGCTTGTGGGCGAGCCCGGCACCGCCAAGTCGTGGCTGTCGGAATTGATTGCCGCGGCCATTTCCGGTGATTCCTCGCTGGCCGTTCAGGGTGGGGCGGTCAGCCAGGTCAGTCAGTTGCTGTATAGCTGGAACGAAGCGATTCTCAAGGACAAGGGACCGGTGGTCGACGCCCTGGTGCCCAGTCCGATCTATCGCGGCATGCGTGATGGCAAGCTGGTGCGCTTCGAGGAAATTGCGCGATGTCCGCAACCACTGCAGGATGCGCTGTTGTCCATCCTGTCCGACCGGGTCGCCATCATTCCCGAACTTAGCGGCAAAGAGGGCGTGCTGTATGCGCGGGCCGGTTTCAACGTCATTGCCACCTCCAACAGTGTCGATGAAGGGGTCAACAGAATGAGTGCGGCGCTCAAGCGCCGGATGAATTTCGAGATCATCCCGGCCATCCGTGAACTCGATGCCGAGATCGCGGTGGTCGAACGCGAAGTCGCCAAGCTCAATGAGCATTCGGGATTGAAGGTCGAACTCGGTCGAGACATTCTCGAGGTCCTGGTCACGATCTTTCACGAGCTGCGCAACGGCCAGACCCTGGATGGGCGCAGTACCGACCGCCTGGCCGGAGCCAGCATGTCCACTGCCGAAGCAGTTGGTGTTGCGCATGCGCTCAGCGTTCATGCTTTCTATTACAGCGACGGCAAACTCTCGATCGACCAGCTGGTCCATTTCATCATCGGATCGGCGATCAAGGACAAGCCCGAAGACCGTCGCCGCCTGCTGCATTACTTTGATACCGAGGTGGCCATCAAGGATGGCGATCACTGGCGCGAGACCTACGCGCAACGTCATCTGATCTGATAGCCTTTCCGATTTTTCAGGAGGAATTCCCCTTGACCCGTTCCCTGGCCCAGCTTGACCTTGATCATCTGTTCCATCCCGCCACCGACCTGCGCGGTCATCGTGACCTTGGCCCCCAGATCTGGGATCGCGGTGAAGGCGTGTACATCTACGATAACGACGGCAACCGATATCTTGAAGGCATGGCCGGGTTGTGGTGCACCGCGCTGGGTTATGGCGAGAAGGAACTGGCCCGGGTGGCGGCACAGCAGATGGAGAAGTTCTGCTACGGGCCCCTGTTTGCCGGCAAGAGCAACGAGCCCAGCATTCGCCTGGCCGCCAAGCTGGCCGAATGGGTGCCGATCGAGGGTGCGCGTTTTCTGTTTGGTTGTTCAGGCTCCGATGCCAATGACACCCAAGTCAAGCTGATGCGCTATTACTTTCATGCCATCGGCAAGCCGGAAAAGAAGAAGATCATTTCGCGTGGCAACGCCTATCACGGTGTGACCATGGCCACCGCCGCCCTGACCGGGTTGCCGGCCTTCCACAAGCATTTCGATCTGTCCATGGACGACGTCATTCACCTGACCTCGCCCAATTTCTATCGTCAGGGCAGGGATGGTGAAAGCGAGGCCGAATTCGCCGACCGACTGGCGCGTGAACTGGAGGCGGTGATCGAGCATGAGGGCGCCGATACCATTGCCGCCATGATCGCTGAACCCCTGATGGGCGCCGGTGGCGTAATCCTCCCACCGGAAGGCTATTTCGACCGGATTCAGCCCATTCTAGAAAAGCACGACATCCTGTTGATCGATGACGAGGTGGTGTGTGGTTTTGGCCGTACCGGCATGCCCTTCGGTTGCCAGACCTACAACATGAAACCCACCACCATGACCATGGCCAAGGCCTTGTCGTCGGCCTACCAGCCGATCTCGGCGGTTGCGGTACCACCGTTCATGTTCGATGCCATCGTCGATGCCGCCGGCGGCGTCGGGCTGTTTGCCCATGGCTTGACCTATGCCGGCCACCCGGTCGCGGCGGCCGTGGCCTTGCGTAACCTGGAATTGATGGAAGAGCGCGGGTTGATGGCGCATGCCGCCCGAATGGGCCCGATCCTGCAGGAGAAACTCGCGCCGATCGCCGACCATCCATTGGTCGGAAACTTGCGCGGCATCGGCCTGATTGCCGGCCTGGAACTGGTCGCCGACAAGGCCACACGTGCTCAGTTTCCGCCGTCCGAAAAGTTGGCCTTCAAGGTCGCCGCCGGCTGCCTGGCCGAAGGCCTGATCGTGCGTGCACTGCCCGGCGATGTGGTCGCCATCTGCCCGCCACTGATTATCGACGAGGCGCAGATCGAGGAACTGGTCGACAAGCTCGGACGGGGACTGGATCGTGCCGCCAAGGAAGTCGGCCATGGATGAGCCGACAATCAATCTGGAATTGGAAGCCGGACGGTTCTCTATGGTGGTCGACGGCGAAACCTGCGTATTGGAATTCACCCGCAGCGGCGATGTCGTCAGCATGAACAGCGTGCGCGTGCCAGAGGCCGTCGGTGGTCGCGGCCTGGCCGGCCGACTCACCCGTCATGCCCTGGACTGGGCGCGTTCAGAAGGCCTGAAGGTCCGGCCACGATGCCCATACGTCAAATCATGGATCGACCGCCACCCGGACTACCAGGACCTGACCCCTGAATCCTGACCCCTGAAACCTATCTTTCAACAATAGCCGAGACGCCCATGCCGCCGGCGGTGCACACCGAGATCAGGCCGCGCCCGGAGCCGGCCTTTTCCAGGGTGGCGGCCAGGGTGGACAGGATGCGTGCGCCGGTGGCTGCAAACGGGTGGCCGATGGCGACCGAGCCGCCCTGAACATTCATCCGCGAGCGGTCGATGCTGCCCAGGGCATCATCCAGGCCCAGGCGCTCGGTGCAATAGGTTTTCGATTCCCAGGCTTTGAGTGTGCACAACACCTGCGCGGCGAAAGCCTCGTGGATCTCGTAGAAATCGAAATCCTGCAGTTTCAACTCGGCCTGTTGCAGCATTTCTGCCACCGCCACCGTGGGGGCCATCAGCAAGCCTTCATCCTGGTTGACGAAATCGACCGAGGCGGTACGACCGAAGGTCAGCCAGGCGGTGACCGGCAAATCGTGCTTTTTGGCCCATTCTTCCGAGGCCAGCAGCACCCCGGCCGCCCCATCGGTCAGGGTGGTGGAATTGCCGGCGGTCAGGGTGCCTTCCTTGCGATCGAAGACCGGTTTCAGGCTGGACAGCTTGTCCAGGCTGGTGTCCGGGCGGACGATGTTGTCACGAATGACGCCTTCGTGGGCAGTTACAAGATCATCGAAGAATCCGGAATCCCAGGCCGCAGCGGCCTTCTGGTGCGAATCCAGGGTCAGCTCATCCTGATCGGCGCGACTGATGTCCCACTCGCGGGCCATGCGTTCGCAATGCTGGCCCATGGACAATCCGGTGCGCGGTTCGCTGTTGCGCGGAGGCTGGGGCGCCAGTTCACCGAAAGAAAATCCCTTGAACGCGCCCAGTTTCTGGCCCAGTGAACGGGCCCGGCCCAGCTTGATCAAGCGCTGGGCAAAGCGGCGCTTGAACACGATGGGGGCATCGCTGGTGGTGTCGGTGCCGGCCACGATGGCCGATTCGATCTGGCCGGAGGCGATCTGGCCGCCGGCCAGCAGGGCCGCCTGGAGACTGGTCCCGCAGGCCTGTTGAAGGGTGATCCCGCTGGTCAAGGGCGACAGCGTGGTCGACAGCACGGCTTCACGCGCCAGGTTCCAGTCCTTGGAATGGGTGGTCACGGCGCCGGCCAGCACCTGGTCGATTTGTTTGCCATCCAGCTCAAAGCGGTCGACCACGCCCTGAATCGCAGCGCTGAGCATGTCCAGATTGGTCTGGCTCGCATACAGGGTGTTGGAACGACAGAAGGGAATGCGACTGCCGCCGATGATGGCGATCTTGCGCAGACGGTTCTCAGTCATCAGGATTGCTCCTCTTGATCAGCAGTGCCGCCCTGGGCGGCACGGGATTCGAGATAATGCATCGGGCCTCCGCGAAAAGGCGCAAAACCGGTGCCGAAAATCATGCCGGCATCGAGCAGGTCGGCATCCTTGACCACCTGGTCATCCAGGCAAGCCCGGCACTCGTCGAAATACGGTTGCATCAGCTTTTCGGCCAATGCCTCGAGATCATGACCTTCATGCGCCTTGGCATCACGTTGCGGTTTGCCCTTTTTCCAGCGATAGAAGCCTTCGCCGGATTTCTTGCCCAATTTCCCGGACTCAACCATGCTCTCGAGAATCTTTCGGTCTTCGCCGGCATCCTCGCCCATCAGGGTGTCGATGACTCCGAGCCCGACATCCAGTCCGACGGTATCGGCCAGCTCAACAGGACCCATCGGCATGCCGAATTGCTCGGCTGCCTTGTCCAGGGCTTCCTTGGGCACGCCTTCGCGGTGCATCTGCATGGCATTGCGCATGTACGGGGCCAGCACCCGGTTGACCAGGAATCCCGGGGTCGATGTGACCGGCAGTGCGTACTTGCCGATCTGGGTGGCGAAGCTCGAGCCATCGTTGACCCGGTCGGTGTTGGTGTCCTTGCCGTAAACGATCTCGACCAGGGGCATCTTGGCCACCGGATTGAAAAAATGCAGGCCGATCAGGCGTGACGGATCTTCGAAGACATCCGACAATTCATCCAGCGGAATCGCCGAGGTGTTGGTGGCGACCAGGGCGCTGGGCTGCAGGTCCTTGGCCAGGTTGGAAAAAAGTTCGCGCTTGGCGTCACGGTTTTCGAAGATCGCCTCGATGACCACGTCGGCGCGCTTGACGCCGGCGCCTTCGACATCGGCCCTGAGACGTAGCTTGGCGGCCGCAATCGCCTCGGGCTTTTTCAGACGCCGCTTGAACAGTGATCCGGCACGCTTGAGCGCCGGCTCGATGTATTTCATCTCGCGGTCCTGCAGAGTGACTTCCAGGCCGCGCGAGGCGCACCAGGCGGCAATGTCGCCACCCATCACGCCGGCGCCGATGACATGCACCCGGCGCGCCTTGAAATCACTGCGCTTGCCCTGTTCCTTCAGGGATTCCATCAACCTGAACACCCGGCGCAGGTTGCGCGAGGTGTCTCCGGCCAGCAGGCGCGGGACCTTTTCGGCCTCCAGCCGGATCATGGTCGCCTGGGAGTTGCCGCTGGCCTCGAAAGCGTCGATCAGCTCGTACGGGGCGGGGTAGTGCTCCGGTCGGGCCTTGCCACGAACCTGCTTGCGCATCTGGCCGGCCAGGAACTTGCGGACCGGTCCCAGCGTGGTCAGGCGTGATTTCAGCGGTGGTTTCGACGAGCGCTTCTTCTTCAGTACCGCGTTGCGCGCCGCCCAGCGCAACGAGCCGTGTCGGTCCACGGTCTGGTCAATCAGCCCAAGTCCGCGCGCGGCGCGCGCACGCAGCATCTTGCCGGTCAGCATGATCTGCATGGCCTGCAGACCACCCATGGCACGGATTGAGCGTCCCGAGCCACCGAAGCCCGGATAAATGCCCAGGTTGACCTCCGGAAAGCCGACGCGGGTGTGATCGGCATCCAGCGCGATCCGCCAGTCGAAACACAATGACAATTCCAGGCCGCCACCGAGGCAATAACCCTCGAATGCCACCACCGTCGGAAAGGCCAGGTCTTCGATGCGCTGGAACAGGCCATGCACCTTGCGCACGTTGTCCTCGAGTTCCGAGACCTTGTCGGTGGCATCGAATTCACGCACATCGGCCCCGACAATGAAGTTGCGCGACTTGCCCGACATCAGCACCAGGCCGGTGGGCTGATCGTTTTCGAGCTGGGTGATGATCTGTTCGAGCTCCGAGAGCACCTCGGTGCCCAGGCTGTTGACCTTCTCATCATCACGGTCGATGTAAAGCCAGGAGATTCCGTCGAGATCGGACTCCAGGCGCCAGTGTTTCCAGCTCTTCGATTCAGAAGCCTGAGATGGCATGAAGGGCGACTCCATTCAGTTGCGTATGGTAGGCAGAGTTTACCACCGAGGTGGCTGACCAGGCGGTCGAATCAGGGCTGGATGATCTCCACTCCGGCGGACTCGAGCAGGCTGACCGTGGCGATCAGCGGCAACCCGATCAGGGCGGTGGGGTCATCGCTGGAAATGGATGCGGCCAGGACGATGCCCAGGGCCTCGCTTTTCATGGCGCCGGCACAATCAATCGGCTTTTCGCGCATCACGTAGCTGCGAATGCGATCCCGGCTGAGCTTGCGCAGGCGAACCCGGGTCGGCACCCGTTCCTGACCGATCACTCGTGCGCCCCGGACCACGGCCACTGATGAGTGAAAGACCACCTCCCGTCCATTGCAGAAGGTCAGTTGCTCGATGGCCTTGTCGATACTGCCGGGCTTGCCCAGCAGTCGCCCGTTGCACTCGGCGACCTGGTCGGAGCCGATGACGATCGCCTCGGGCCGGTCGCGGGCCACATGGACGGCCTTTTCAAGGCCCAGGCGCACAGCCAGCGCGTCAGCGTGCTCGCCGGGGCGCGGGGTTTCGTCGATGTTGGCGGCCTGCACGCCAAAGGGCAGCTCCAGGCGGGCCAGCATGTCACGACGATAGGTCGAGCCGGAGGCCAGAATCAGGTCTTTCACGTCGATTTCCGTTTCATCCTTTTGCAGCGTGGGTCATTGTGGCATGAAAGGGCGCAATGGTATAATGGCCGGCTTATGTCGCGAGATTTCCCTGATTGGGTACATCCAGACAAGGCCGCTGCGGCCCGGCGAGAGTTTTCCGGGACTGTGCCGCTGGCTCGAATGCAGCGCCTTGAAGGCTTGATTGTCGAACGTGAGTCCACTGAAGTGAGCTTCCGGTTGACATTCGCCCATGACGAGCAGCGCCAGGTGCGCGTTGAAGTGCAGGTTGCCGGTACGGTGCCGATGCAGTGTCAGCGCTCTCTGAAGACCTTCGACCAGGAGATTGAAGGCAGTTCGGTGGTCGGGGTGGTCAGCAGTGAACAGGCGGCCGATGGTTTGCCGGATGACTACGAGCCCAAGCTGTGTGCCGATAACCGACTGAAATTGCTGGAATTGATCGAGGAAGAAGTGCTACTGAGTCTGCCCCTGGTGCCGATTGATCCGGAATCGGAGCGGGTGAGTGATACGCAACAATCGGTGGGTCAGGAGACTCATCGGCCCTTTGAAGTACTGGCCGCGCTGAAATCTGCAAAGCGCGACCGAAATTGACATTTTCATGGAGTAGCAATCATGGCTGTTCAAAAGAGTCGCAAGACCCCGTCGAAGCGCGGCATGCGCCGTTCGCATGACCGGCTGAAGGCGCCGACCCTGTCGGAGGAACTGGCGACCGGGGAAACCCATCGTCGTCATCACGTCTCTGCCGAGGGCTTCTATCGCGGTCGCCAGGTTGTCGAGTTCGCGCCGGAATTCGAAGAAGACGAGGAAGAGCTGCAGGAATAATCCTGCCTGGCGATCGTGACCGATCAGCAAACGGTGTGGATTGCCGTCGACGCGATGGGCGGCGACGAAGGCCCCGATGTGGTCGTCCCGGCGCTGCAGCTTTCGCTGCAGAATGATCCTCATGTGCAGATCGCTCTGGCCGGACCCGCATCGCTTGGCGCTCGTATATCCTCGCTGCCGAAAGCGCTGCAATCGAAGATTGAACTGATCATCGCCGAGGAGGAATTGCCTGCCGACGCGTCTGCAGTCCAGGCCATTCGTCATGGGCAGCGCAGCAGCATGTGGGCGGCGATTGGCCGGCTGGCCGATCAGGGCGCCGACGCCGTCGTCAGTGGTGGCAGCACGGCCGCATTGATGGCCATTTCGCGCCAGCGCCTTGGCATGTTGCCGGGTATTGAAAGGCCCGCCCTCATGGGGGCGATTCCCACGACGACTCGCGTGGTCTGGATGCTTGACCTGGGCGCCAATGTCAATGTGGATGCCCGGCGACTGCTGGAGTTTGCCCATTTGGGAAACGTCGGGTTTTCGGTGCTCGAGCAGCGTCAGCCGCGCATTGGATTACTCAATATCGGTACCGAGCCGGGCAAGGGTCCGGATGTCATCCGGGAGGCCGCGCGATTGATCGATGCCGAGCCGTCTCTGGAGTATGCCGGATTCATCGAGCCGGATCAGGTCTTCGAGGCCCGCGTGGACCTGGTTGTATGTGACGGATTCGTCGGCAATGTCCTCCTCAAGGGGGCAGAGGGCGCGGTCCGACTGATGTCGGAATCCTTTCGCCAGACCCTCAAGGGTAGCCTGGCGGGTCTGCTTGCACGTTCGCGCGTTCGGGCGCTGCATGACATGCTTGATCCGGCCCGGCATAATGGCGCCCCGATGCTGGGTATTCGTGGTACCGTCATCAAGAGCCACGGTGGCAGTTGCGCGCGAGGATATGCGCGCGCCATCGAGCTGGCTGCGCTTCAGGCCAGAAACGATCTGGTTGGGCAACTCGAGAGCAAACTTTGGGAGAGTTACTGATGAAAGTTTCAAAGGGAGCCTGAGCGAATGTATGCGCGCATCGCCGGCACCGGCAGGTATCTCCCGGAAAAAGTGCTGACCAATGCCGATCTCGAAAAGCTGGTTGATACTACCGACCAGTGGATTCGCGAGCGCACCGGCATTTGTGAACGCCGGGTCGCGGCTGAAGGCCAGACGACCTGTGACCTGGCCGAACAGGCGGCGCTCAATGCCCTCGATGCGGCGGGGCTGAAGCCCGATCAGATCGATCTGTTGATCGTCGGCACGACCACCCCGGATGTGGTGTTTCCCTCGACCGCCTGCCTGCTGCAACATCGACTTGGCATGGAAGAGTGCGGTGCCTTCGATGTCAATGCCGCTTGCTCGGGATTCATCTACGCCCTGTCGGTCGCCGATCAGTACATCCGTGCCGGTAATGCCAATCGTGTGCTGGTGGTCGGCGCCGAGACCCTGACGCGCATGATCGACTGGTCCGATCGCGGAACCTGCGTGCTGTTCGGTGATGGCGCTGGAGCCGCCGTGCTGGTGGCTGATGAAGCGCCCGGTATCCTGTCGACGCACATTCACGCCAATGGCGGGTACGGGGATCTGCTCAAGACCGATGTCGGTGTGTCGCGCGGCTTCGAGGCCGAGGAACGCGGTGGCGTTCGGGTCAGCATGAAGGGCAACGAAGTCTTCAAGGTGGCGGTCAACACGCTGGGTCGAATCGTCGACGAGACGCTGGCGGCCAATCAGCTCGATAAATCCGACCTGGACTGGCTGATTCCGCACCAGGCCAATCTGAGAATCATCAAGGCGACCGCACGCAAACTGGCCATGTCCATGGACCAGGTCATTGTCACCGTGGACCGTCACGGCAACACCTCGGCTGCTTCCGTGCCCATGGCGCTTGATGTCGCCATCCGATCCGGAGAAGTCAAGCGCGGTGAGAAGCTGTTGCTGGAGGCGTTTGGCGGCGGTTTCACCTGGGGCGCCGCACTGGTTGTTTACTGATTACCTGAAATTGACTTGAACCATGACAACACTTGCCATGCTGTTCCCCGGACAGGGTTCGCAGTCGGTCGGCATGCTGGCCGAACTGGCTGGAGAGCGACGCGAAGTTCGGGATACCTTTGACCAGGCCGGCCAAGCGCTGGAAATGGATCTGTGGAAGCTGGTCAGTGACGGCCCGGCCGAAGACCTGGACCGAACCGAACTGACCCAGCCGGCCATGCTGGCTGGCGGGATTGCCGTCTGGCGAGTCTGGCAGGGCCTTGGCGGCCCCGCGCCGGCCATGTTTGCCGGACACAGCCTGGGTGAATATGCCGCACTGGTTGCCGCCGAGGCCATCGATTTTGCTGACGCGGTACGGGTGGTTGCCGAGCGCGGCCGGCTGATGCAGTCGGCGGTGCCGGCAGGTGTGGGCGCAATGGCCGCGGTTCTGGGGCTGGAGGATGAAGTGGTCGAGGCCATTTGTCGCGAAGCCTGCGAAGACCAGGTGGTCGCACCGGCCAATTACAACTCTCCGGGACAGCTGGTAATTGCCGGTCACAGTGCCGCGGTGGAGCGGGCCATGCACAAGTGTCGGGATGCCGGGGCCAAGCGCGCGATGATCCTGCCGGTCAGCGTGCCCTCGCACAGCAAGCTGATGAAACCGGCCGCCGATGGACTGGCCGAGGTGCTGGCCGAAATTCGTATTTCCGAGCCACAAGTGCCGGTGCTCCACAATATCGATTTTCAGGCGCGTAGCAAACCCGAAGACATTCGCGCCGCATTGGTCGGGCAGATGTCGGCGCCGGTGCGTTGGACCGAAACCGTGCAGGCCATGGGCGCGGCCGGTATCAAGCACCTGGCCGAATGTGGGCCTGGCCGGGTACTCAGTGGTCTGGCGCGACGAATCGACCGCAAGCTGTCCTGCGTATCCCTGCACCAGGTCAGCCAGATGGAATCCCTGATTGATGAACTGGAGAATTGAGTGAACCCTGAAAACAGTCAGCGTATCGATGGACAGGTGGCTCTGGTGACCGGCGCCAGCCGCGGCATTGGAGCAGCCACCGCCGATTGGTTGAAAGCCCTTGGTGGCACGGTTTTCGGAACCGCGACCAGCCAGTCCGGGGCCGACCGGATCAGCGAACGGTTGGGTGCCGGGCATGGACTGGTGCTGGACGTAACCGATGCCGAAGCAATTGGCGCGGTTATCAAGCACATCAGTTCGCAGGCCGGCGCTGTGACCGTGCTGGTCAACAATGCCGCCATCACCCGGGATCAGTTGCTGATGCGTCTCAAGGACGAGGAGTGGGATCAGGTCCTGGATACCAATCTGCGTGGCGCCATGCGCGTGACGCGCGCCTGCCTGCGTGGCATGCTCAAGGCCCGTTCCGGGCGCATCATATCGATCTCGTCGGTGGTCGGCTATGCCGGCAATCCCGGCCAGGCCAACTACTGTGCGGCAAAGGCCGGGCTGGCCGGGTTTTCCCGTGCCGTGGCTCATGAGGTCGGCTCACGTGGCATCACCGCCAATGTGATCGCGCCGGGATTCATCGACACCGACATGACACGAGCGCTCGATGCGGAGCAACGCGAGCGCCTGCAGGGTACAATTCCCCTGGGCCGGCTCGGTGAGGTCGAGGACATTGCCGCCTGTGTCGGCTTTCTTGCCGGACCGGCCGGAGGGTACATTACCGGTCAGACCGTGCATGTCAATGGCGGCATGTACATGACATAGCGCATTAAGTTATAATCACAAATACTTGAAATTATTATTTATTTATTACATTAAGCTGTCATGGCGCTGACTGCCCGGACAGCGAATCCAAGTGGCGAAGCGAGCATGAGTTCTCTACAATGCGTAAGCTTCGGGTAACCCTTATAGCAGAGGAAAACCAACAATGAGCAGTATTGAAGATCGCGTCAAGAAGATCGTTATCGAACAACTGGGTGTCAAGGAAGAAGAAGTCACACCGAGTGCATCCTTTGTCGATGACCTGGGAGCCGATTCTCTGGATACGGTTGAACTGGTGATGGCGCTCGAGGAAGAATTCGAGTGCGAGATTCCCGACGAGGAAGCCGAGAAGATCACCAGCGTTCAGCAGGCGATCGACTACATCAAGAGCAACGTTGACAACGGCTGATTCATGCAGTTATCGGGTCTGTCAGGTGGCTGCTGGTTTTCAGGGCCAATCGGAGTGATCGATGCGCGGTGAGCGCCGTATCGTCGTCACGGGTCTGGGCTGTGTTTCGCCGGTCGGCAATGATGTGGACACGGCCTGGAATGCTGTCTGCAATGGCCGCAGCGGGATCGGGCCACTGACGGCCTTTGACCCGGAGCGGTTCAGCGCAAGGATCGCCGGCGAGATCAGGGACCTCGATCTCGACAGCTACCTGTCGCCGAAGGAAGCCCGCAAGTCCGATCCGTTCATTCATTACGGTATGGCGGCTGCCATTCAGGCCATCGATGATGCCGGCCTGGCGGCCCATCCAGACCAGGCCGAGCGATTCGGTCTGGCCATCGGTGCGGGAATCGGCGGTATCGAAACCATCGAGCAGACCTACAAGACCTATCTCGACAGCGGCCCCCGGCGAATCTCGCCTTTTTTCGTTCCCGGCTGCATCATCAACATGATTTCCGGAAACATTTCGATCCGTTATGGTTTCAAGGGTCCGAATATCTCGATTGTCACCGCCTGCACCACGGCGACCCACAACATCGGCGATGCCGCGCGCATGATTGCCTATGGTGATGCTGATGTCATGGTCGCCGGCGGCGCCGAATACGGCACGACCCCGACCGCCTATGGAGGCTTCACCGCCGCGCGGGCCTTGTCGACTCGTAATGACGAACCCGAGCGGGCGAGTCGCCCCTGGGATAGCGATCGCGATGGATTCGTGCTCAGCAACGGCGCCGGCGTGATCGTGCTCGAGGAACTCGAGTTTGCCCGCAAGCGCGGCGCAAGCATCTATGCCGAGGTGGTCGGTTACGGAATGAGTGGTGATGCCCACCACATCACCTCGCCACCCGAAGGCGGCGACGGCGCCAGGCGTTGCATGGCCAATGCCCTGGCCGATGCCGGTGTCAGTCCCGACCAGATTGATTACATCAATGCCCATGGCACCTCCACGATGCTTGGCGACCGGGCCGAATGCGACGCGGCGCGTGCACTTTTCGGTTCCCATGCCGAAAAGTTGATGATCAGTTCAACCAAGTCCATGACCGGCCATCTGCTTGGAGCCGCCGGTGGGATCGAAGCGATCTTTACCATTCTTGCGCTGCGTGACGGGGTGGTGCCTCCGACCATCAACCTGGACAATCCCGACCCGGAATGTCGTGATCTGGATCTGGTGCCTCACCAGTCACGTGAAACGGATCTTGAATATGCCCTGTCCAACTCATTCGGATTCGGTGGTACCAACGGGTCGCTTCTGATGCGGCGCTTCAACTGAATCACCCTCCTGCCGGCATGCCGGGTTTCCAGTTCAGTCCCTGCCGGCGAAAGCTGGCGCATTCGTGGTCACTGCTCGATATTCATCGTCGACAGCCCGATCTGTGGCCGTTTCTTCTGGCCAGCTCGGCCCGGGCGGGCGCCCACGGCCGCTGGTCGATGTTGCTGCATCACAAAAGTGGCGAGCAACTGCTGTTGGACGAGCAGAGCGGGCTCAGCGGCCCGGGAACGAGCGAGCTGTTCCTTGAAAGACTGCGAGAATGGACCGGATCACCGCAGCCACATCCGAAAGCGGTCGACCTGCCATTTTTTGGCGGCTGGTTCATTTACCTGGGCTACGAGCTGATTGGCCAGATCGAACCGAAACTGCAGCTTCCAGCCGCTGGTGATGGCTTGCCGGTGGCCTACGCCACGCGTTGTCCGGCAGCCCTGTTATATGATCATCACGAGGCCACCACCTGGCTGGTGGCTGAAAACCCAAAGGCGCTGGAACAGGCCGAAGCCGACTTGGCCTTGCTGCCCTCCATTGATTTCAGTCCCGAGCCGTTCGATCGCAAGCAGCTGGAGTTGAGTGTCGATGCCGGTGAGCGCTTTACCGCGGGGGTGCGCAGGATTCGCGAATGGATACTTGATGGAGATGTGTTCCAGGTCAATCTCTCGCGCGGCTGGCAGGGGCATTCAAGTGAGACGCTTGACCCATCAACGCTGTACGAGTCCCTGACTCGAAGCAACCCGGCGCCGTTTGCCGGCCTGGCCCGTTTGCCCGGCGGCGCCATCCTGAGTTCTTCGCCGGAAAGACTGGTGGAAGTGCGTGGCCGCATGGTCCAGACCCGTCCGATTGCCGGTACGCGTCCACGCGGCCTGTCGGCGGATCAGGATGCTTCGCTGTCGGCTGAATTGATGGCCCATCCCAAGGAGCGCGCCGAGCACATCATGTTGATCGATCTCGAGCGCAACGACCTCGGGCGGGTGTGCGCGAGTGGCACGGTGGAAGTCGATGAACTGATGGTGGTCGAAAGCTACGCCCATGTTCATCACATCGCATCGAACGTTCGTGGAATCCTGCGCGAGGATATGCACGCGGCCGATGTCATTGCGGCGACCTTTCCCGGTGGAACCATCACCGGCTGCCCCAAGGTCCGCTGCATGGAAATCATTGCAGAACTCGAGCAATGTGGTCGCAGCTTCTACACCGGGGCGATGGGGTACTTGGGCCATGATGGCGGCATGGATCTCAACATCCTGATTCGCAGCATGCTGGTGCGCGATCATGATCTGAAGTTTAGAACCGGCGCCGGTATTGTCGCCGATTCCGATCCGGATGCCGAACTGGCCGAGACCGAGGCGAAGGCGCGCGGCATGCTGCGCGCCCTGCAGCCATGACCGATAGCCTGGTCGATGGACGGCCGACGCGCTCCGTGCCGGTGGACGATCGCGGACTGCTGTATGGCGATGGGCTGTTCGAAACCATTGCCTTTCATGACGGCGCGGCCCCCTTGTGGACGCTGCACTGGCAGCGCTTGCAGCGCGGTGCAGACCTGCTGGGGATCGACCTGCCTGACCAGGCCGATCTGATCGGCGATTGTCGCCGACTCGCGGTTTCAGGGCAATCGGTGATCATCCGCATCAGCTTGACCCGGGGCAGCGGTGGACGGGCTTATTGGCCGGACCCGTCCCGGCCGAGTCGGCGAATCGTGCAGGCGCGCGAATGGCCCGCCGATCTCGAACGCCAGCGTCAAACGGGTGTGGTGGTCGTCACCAGCTCGATCACCTTGGCCACGGGCAGTGTGCTCAATGGAATCAAGCACGCCAATCGGCTCGAGCAGGTCATGGCCGCGCGAGCGTGCGCGAACGCCGGCGCTGATGAGGCCTTGCTTTATGACAGCAGCGGTTGCCTGAGCGAGGCGATTGCCTCCAATCTGATCGTGGAGTTCGGCGATCGCGCCGTTGTGCCCGCGTCTGATTCCGGCGTCGATGGGGTGGGCCTGGCCTGGCTGCAGGATCAGCCCGAAGTCGCACTGGAGCGTTTTCGCCTGTCATCCCGGGACCTGGAGTCGGCCACGGGCATGATGGTGATAAACTCCGTATCCGGCATTCGGCCGGTCCGGGCGCTTGACGGCCGACAACTGGATGTCAGTCATCAATGCCGTGCCTGGCAATCGTTGTGGAATCGTCGACTGGGCTGAACATGCGCAAGCTGTTTTCATTCGTGTTGCTGGCTGTCCTGATCGTGATGGGCGTTGCGGGCGTGCATGCCTGGAACGACTGGCAACGGTTTCTCAACCACCCGGTCAACCCGGATGGTGACCTGAACCTGTGGCTGGCCCCGGGGAGCAGTTTCAATGCCCTGACCCGGCAGTTCGAGGTTCTGGGTCTGGCGCAGTCGGCTTGGCAGTGGCGAGTGTTCGGGCGATTGCGCGCACCGGTGCTCAAGGCAGGTGAGTACCGGGTGCCGACCGGCTCGAGTATCGAGGATTTGGTACGACTCCTGGAGTCGGGGCAGGTACGCGAGCACCGACTGACGATCGTGGATGGCTGGACCGTGCAGCGCCTGCGCAAGGCGCTGGTCAATGATCCGCGTCTTCGCCAGCGAACTGCTCACCTCGATGATGATGAACTGATGGCGTTGCTCGGCTGTCCGGGCTGCTTTGCCGAGGGCCGTTTTCTGCCCGAAACCTACTTCTTTACCCGCTCAAGCGAAGACCTGGCGATTCTCAGGCGTGCTTTCGAGGCGATGGAGCGCACCGTGACCGAAATCTGGGCCGGGCGCGATGCCGACCTGCCCCTGGACAGCCCGGAGGAGCTGCTGGTCCTGGCCTCCATCATCGAACGAGAGACCGGCCAGGCCGGTGAGCGGGCCCGAGTGGCCGGGGTATTCACGCGAAGGCTGGAAATCGGCATGCGCCTGCAAACCGATCCAACCGTCATTTACGGGCTTGATGATGATTTCGATGGTCGCCTGCGCCGGGTTCATCTGCGCACCGATCATCCGTGGAATACCTACACCCGGCATGGCTTGCCGCCCACTCCGATCGCCTTGCCCGGTCGCAGGGCGATCGAGGCAGCGGCCCACCCGCAACCGGGAACGGCGCTGTATTTCGTCTCGCGCGGTGACGGCACCCATCATTTCTCCGACACCCTCGAGGAGCACAACGCCGCGGTCAATCGATATATCCGGGGCAGAAGATGAGCGGTCGCCTGATTACCCTGGAAGGCGGCGAGGGGGCCGGCAAGTCGACCGCGGTTGAAACGATGCGTTCCTGGCTGCAGGCGCGTGGACGCGAGGTCGTCGTGACGCGCGAGCCGGGTGGCACGGTCGCGGCCGAGCGGATTCGCGAGGTGCTGCTTGATCCGGCCACCGGAGAATTGGAACCTATGGCGGAATTGCTGTTGATGTTTGCCGCCCGGGTCGAGAATCTCGGGCATGTGATTCGCCCGGCACTGGCCGCCGGCAAGGATGTCATCTGCGACCGATTCACCGACGCCAGTCTCGCTTACCAGGGCGGCGGACGCGGATTGGGACGTAAACCGGTCGAGGCGCTGGCCTCGCTGGTCCATCCGGATCTGCAGCCCGACCTGACCCTGCTGCTGGATATCGACGTTGCCGCCGGCTTGGCCAGAGTGGGGAAACGCGCAGGTCAGGCCGACCGTTTCGAGCAGGCCCAGCGGGATTTTCTCGAACGGGTGCGGTCAGCCTACCTCGACCAGGCCAGCCGTGCGCCCGAGCGATTCGTGGTCATAGACGCCGAACGTGGCCTGGCCGAGGTTCAGGCCGATATCGAGCGCGCGCTTGCGGAGCGATTGACATGACCCTTCCCTGGTTGACTGGCGCCAAAGAGCACATCAATCGCACCATTGAACAACAACGTCTCGGGCATGCGCTGCTGATCGTCGGCACCGAGGGCGTCGGCAAACAGCAACTGGCCAATTGGCTGGCGCGGCGGCTTTTGTGTCTTGGGCCGGATGCCGGACAGGCTTGTGGTGAATGTCGCAGTTGTCGTCTGATGGGCGGGGCCAGTCATCCGGATTTCTTTCCGGTCGGGATTCCCGAGGACAAGAAGGAGATCCCGGTTGATGCCATACGCGCCTTGTCCGAAAAACTGGTCCTGACCCCCGGAATCGGGAGCAACCGGATCGGCCTGATCAACGAGGCCGAGGCCATGAACATCAATGCAGCCAATGCCTTGCTCAAGACCCTGGAAGAGCCGGCTGACAACGCCTGGCTGATACTGGTCAGCCATCAGCCCGCCCGCCTGCCGGCCACGATTCGAAGTCGATGCCAGCCGATCACGCTTCATCCGCCCGAGCGGCCAATCGCGCTTGACTGGCTGGCCGAGCACTGTCCGAACCATCAACGTGAACAGCTTGCCCAGGCCTTGTCCCTTTCAGGCGAGGCACCCCTGGCCGCGCGCGAGCTGCTCGAGGAAGACGGTCTGGAATTCGGCATCCAGGTGCTTGATGCCTTGCTGGCCATCGCCCAGGGGCAGCCGGTGACCAGCCGGATCGATGAGTATTGGTGGAAGTCACCGGCTCGGACATGGCGCTGGCTGGCGCTGTGGAGCAGCGTCCTGGTGCGCCATGCCCACCGGCTCCAAAGCGAACAGCTGCCACTGGATCGTAAATTGCCGTCCGGACTGGATCCGCGTGGCATGGCCGGTCTGTGGGAGCAGGCATTGTCCGGCCGCGCCCTTTCCGCAAGCAGCGTGCGTCACGATCTACTCATGATCAAATGGCTGCTAGAATGGGAAGCAGTCAATCACGGTGGGACCTCGAACTAGATGGCTCAGAAAGGCATTCTCTCCTACAATATCGAGACCAAGCAGGAGCTGTATGCGGCCTATATGCCGTTTCTGTCCAACGGCGGCCTGTTTGTACCCACCAAGAAGAAATTCAAACTGGGTGACGAGGTCCTGATTCTGCTCAGCCTGATGGGCGAGGAACGAATCGCCATTCCCGGCCAGGTCGCCTGGATCACTCCGGCTGGTTCGCAGCACAGCATCAATGCCGGTGTCGGCGTGCACTTCAATGATACGGCCGAGGGCAGCCAGGCCAAGAACACCATCAGTTCCCTGCTGGCCGGCATGATCGACAGCGAGCGCCCGACCCGCACCATCTGATCACGCCCCAACTCCACGCTGAAACCCTGGACACGTTCAAGTCCGACTGGCGGCCAGTTCCGCTATGCATTCCAGCGTCTGTTCGATCTGCGCAATCGGGGTGTAAAAATGCGGCGACAGTCTGACCCGTTGGCCGCGGGTGGCGGCGTGGATATCGCGCATGGTCAGTGCGGTGGTCACCTCTTCTGCGCTGATCCCGGCGATCCGGAAGCTGACGATGCCGGCACGACGTTCGCGTTCGATCGGGCTGGTCAGTCCAACACCGGGAATTTTCATCAGACCCTCGGTCAGCCGGTCGGTCAGGTTCAAAAGCTGTTCGGCGCTGTCTTGCGGGTCATGGTCAAGCAGCAGGCCAATGGCGGCATCCAGTCCGATGATCCCGGCGGTGTTGAGGGTACCGGGCTCGAAGCGTACGGCGCTTTCGGACCCCAGATAGTCCTCATGCCCGAAATCGAATGGTTCCGGCACCATGCGCCAGCCCGAATCGACCACCCGCAATTGCTCGCGAGCCTCCGGGCGTGACCAGAATATGGCCAGCCCTTCGGGCGCCATCAACCACTTGTGCGACCCGGAGATCACGAAATCCGCGCCGGCTTGCTCGACATCCAGGGGCAGGGCGCCGAGGTGCTGAATGGCGTCGATGCAAAACAGCACCCCGTGGCGTCTGCAGGCCGCACCAAGGCGCTCGAGATCCAGTCTCATCCCGGTATCATATTGAACCGAGGAAACACTCAGGACTCGGGTGCTCGGCCCGATGGCGGCGATCAGGGCGCGTTCCGGGTCATGCTGGTTCAGCTCAACGGCATGGGCCTTGACCCCGATATCTTCCAGTGCCATCCAGGGCAGGCGATTGGATGGAAAGTCATTGGCCGGAAACACCACGCTGTCGCCGCTGATCCAGTCCAGTCCGCGTGCGATGCGATTGAGTCCGGTCGAGGTATTGGCCACCAGGGCGATATCGTCGCTCGAGTCCGCTGCTAGCAGTTGGCAAGCGCGATGTCTCAGGCGCGCCTCGATCTCCAGCCATCTTCCGTATCCCAGCGGGCCACGGCGGGTATGATCAGCAACGAAGTCAGTCAGGGCGTCACTGACGGCGGCCGGCCAGGGTGAAATCGCGGCATGATTGAGCCACACGTGACGATCGATAACGGGGAATTGTTCAGCGAGTTTCATAAGCGCATGGTAACCACAATCGATTCTCCCGACCGACTCGACTGCGCATGAGGTCGATCATTCATATCGACATGGATGCCTTTTACGCCAGCATCGAGCAGCGTGACCATCCTGCCCTGCGCGGTCGCCCGGTGATGGTCGGAGGCGGCGGGCCGCGCGGCGTGGTGGCCGCGGCCAGCTACGAGGCGCGCCAGTTCGGGGTACGCTCGGCGATGTCGGGCGCGATGGCCCGGCGCCGCTGCCCGCACGGGGTGTTCGTGCCAGCGCGCTTTGAACGCTACCGGGAGGTTTCGTCCGAGATTTTTGCCATTTTCCGTCAGTTGACCGACCAGGTTGAAGGGCTGAGTCTCGATGAAGCCTTTCTCGATGTCAGCGAGCAAGTGCGGGCCGGACGTGAGCTGGACGAGATCGGGCGCTGGCTGAAGCGAGCAATCGGCCAGACCATGGGTCTGACCGCCTCGGTCGGCATGGCGCACAATAAATTACTGGCCAAACTGGCCTCGGACTATGACAAGCCCGATGGCCTGGTGCATGTCCCGGTCGATCAGGTGCGCCGTTTTCTCGATCCGCTGCCGGTTCGGCGCTTGTGGGGGATCGGGCCACGCAGCGCCGAGCGGCTGCATGACGCCGGCATTCACACCATTGGCCAGTTGCGCACAACGCCGGTTCAATTGCTCAGTGAATTGTTCGGCAACCAGGCCGCTGATCTGCTCAAGCGAGCCGCCGGCGTCGATGACCGCCCGGTCAAGGCCACCCGGGCGCGTCGTTCAATCAGCCAGGAAACCACCTTCGACCGTGACCACAAGCAAATCGAGACGCTGTTGCCGGTCATTCGTGAACAGGCGTTCAAGGTCGCCAAGCGACTCGTTGACAAGGGCCTGATGGCCCGCACGGTCACCCTGAAGATTCGATCCGGCGGCTTTTCGACCCTGACCCGCTCGATCTCGCTGGAGAGCCACACCCGAGACGAAGAGGTGATTTACACCACCGCCCGCGAATTGCTGGTCAACTGGGCCGAATGGCGCAGCGGCTTCACCGTGCGCCTGATCGGCGTCGGCGTGTCCGGGCTTGATCAACAGTAAAAGGACCAAGACAAAATCTTTGAAACGCAAAGACGCAAAGACGCCAAGTCAAAAGATTTCACAAAAAACTTTGCTTCTTAGCGTCTTTGCGTTTACAGGTTTTTCTGTTTGCACCGCGACAGCGGGTCCGAAACCGAGCCTGAAGACTCCGCGGTGAATTCTGGCGCTTATTCCTTCAGAAGCTCTCTCAATCCTCGGAACTGCGCGGTTCTCCATACTGATCGCGCAGCTCGCGGCGCAGGATCTTGCCGACGTTGGTCTTGGGAAGCTCCTCGACGAACTCGACGTACTTGGGTACCTTGTAGCCGGTCAACTCCTTGCGGCAGTGATCGCGCACTTCTTTGACGGTCAGACTGTCATCCTTGCGGACCACGACCACCTTGACCACCTCGCCGGATTTTTCGTCCGGGGCGCCGATGGCGCCAACCTCTAGCACTTTGGGATGATCGGCCACCACATCCTCGATCTCGTTGGGATAGACATTGAAACCCGACACCAGGATCATGTCCTTCTTGCGATCGACAATGTAGAAAAAGCCTTTGTTATCCATCTTGGCCATGTCGCCGGTACGCAACCAGCCATCGTCATCGAGCACCTTGGCGGTTTCCTCGGGACGCTCCCAATAGCCTCTCATGACCTGCGGCCCCTTGACGCACAACTCGCCGGTTTCATCCACCGGTTGCGGGTTGCCGTCGGCATCGATCACCTGGCACTCGGTCGAGGAAATCGGCAGCCCGATAGCGCCGTTGTAGTCTTCCAGATCCATGGGGTTGATGCAGGCCGCCGGCGAGGTTTCGGTCAGGCCATAGGCCTCGATCAGTGGCACACCGGTGACTTGTTTCCATTTCTCGGCAACCGCCCGCTGCACCGCCATGCCACCGCCCAAGGTCATGCGCAGGTTGGAAAAATCCAGATCGGAAAATCCCGGGGTGTTGAGCAGGCCGTTGAACAGGGTGTTGACGCCGGTGATGGCGGTGAACTTGTACTTGCCCAGTTCCTTGACAAAGCCGGGCATGTCACGCGGGTTGGTGATGAAGACGTTGCGCCCGCCGAACTTGAGAAATACCAGGCAATTGGCGGTCAGGGCAAAGATGTGATAGAGGGGCAGGGCGGTGATGATGGTTTCCTCGCCGGGCTGGACACGCGAGCCCAGCCAGGCCGAGGATTGCTGCATGTTGGCCACCATGTTGCCGTGGGTCAGCATGGCGCCCTTGGAGACACCGGTTGTCCCGCCGGTATACTGCAAAAAGGCAAGATCGTCGTGGGTCAGTTCCGGTCGTTTCAATTCCTCGTTTGCGCCCTGGGACAATACCTGCTTGAATCCCACGGCTCCGGGCAGGTTGTAGCTGGGCACCATTTTCTTGATATGGCGCAGCACGAAATTCATGATCGCTCCCTTGGGAAAGCCGACCATTTCCCCAATCGAGGTCACCACGACATGCTCGACTTCGGTGTCGTCGATCACGGCTTCGAGCACGCTGGCGAAATTTTCCATGATGACGATGGCCCGGGCGCCGGAATCCTTGAGCTGGTGCTTGAGTTCGCGTGCGGTGTAGAGCGGATTGGTGTTGACGACCACCAGGCCGGCCCGAAGCGCCCCGAATACGGCGATCGGATACTGCAGCACATTGGGCATCATGATCGCGATTCGATCGCCGGGTTTGAGTCCCAGGGCCTGCATTCTGGCTCCGAATGCGCGACTGTACTCATCGACCTGTCGATAGGTCAGCTCGGCGCCGAAATTGATGTAGGCGACCTTGTCGGCATATTCGCTGCAACTGGTGTCGATCACATCGACCACCGAGTTGAACTCGTTCATGTCGATTTCAGCCGGCACCTCGGCCGAGTACTGGTCAAGCCATGGTTTGTCGGACATGTTTCTACCCTTTTGTTGATCCTTGAGTTTCAATCTACAAGCTTGGCACACCCGGGGCTTGCAGACAAGATGCCCGAGCCTGGAGGATTGGATTTGCTCCGTTGACGTCGGGCGTATATCATCGCCGAAAAGTCCAAGGCGAGGCACGCCCCTCTCATGGGTGAACAAAACGTACAGCAGAATTCCGACGAGGCGGTGCGCCGGGCCTTCATGAAAGCCCTGCTCAACGAGGTCCGGGCACTTGAGGACATGCATGCCAAAGGCATGTTCGAAGGTGGTATTCGGCGCATCGGCGCCGAGCAGGAGATGTTTCTGGTCGATCGAGCGGCGCGTCCGGCCCTGTCGGCCATGCAGATCCTCGAGCAAATGGATGATCCCCGCTTCACCCATGAACTCGGGTTGTTCAACCTCGAGGCCAATCTTTCCCCACTCGAACTTGGCGGTGATTGCCTACGTCAACTGGAAGCCGAAACCGACGAGGTGGTGCGTATTGCCGATGCTGCAGCCGGCAAGCAGGGCTCGCGAATCGCACTGGTCGGCATACTCCCGACCCTGACCCGCGAGCACCTGAGTCTCGACGCCATGGTGCCGACAGCCCGCTACTTTGCCCTCAACGAAGCCTTGCTGCGCCTGCGGGGGAGCAATTTCCAGATCAATATCAAGGGTATAGACCAGCTCAACTTCAACCATGACAATCTCATGCTGGAAGCATGCAACACCAGCTTCCAGATCCATTTCCAGGTCGATGCCGACGAATTCGCTCATTTGTACAACATCGCCCAGGCTGTGACCGGACCCCTGCTGGCCGCTTGTGTCAATTCACCCATCCTGCTTGGCAAACGGCTGTGGCATGAAAGTCGCATCGCCGTTTTCGAGGGTTCCATCGACGCCCGCTCGGAAGCCCACGCGGCGCGCGGGCACAAGCCCAGGGTACATTTCGGCGATCAATGGATCGAGGAATCTGTCATCGAGATTTTCAAGGAAGACATTGCCCGCTTCCGGGTGTTGTTGACCACGGATTTCGAGGAAGACCCGATCGGTATGGTGCAGCGCGGCGAAGTCCCCAAATTCAATGCCCTGAGGCTGCACAATGGCACGGTCTACCGCTGGAATCGCGCCTGTTACGGCATTTCGGACAACGGCAAGCCGCATCTGAGAATCGAAAACCGGGTGATTCCCTCCGGGCCCACGGTCCTGGACGAGGTTGCCAACGCGGCATTCTTTTTCGGGATGATGTCCTACCTGTCCCGTCACGTCGACGACATCCGCGAGCATTTGAGCTTTACCGATGTCAAGGCCAATTTCATGGCCGCGGCGCGCGAGGGCTTGCGCGCCCAGCAGGTGTGGTTCGATGATCGTCAGATGACCGCGCAGGATCTCGTGCTGGAAATACTGATTCCGCAAGCACGCCAGGGGCTGCAGGAAGCGCGTATCGACGAAGCTGACATTGACAGGTACCTGGGAACGATACAGAAACGTGTCGAGCGTCGCCGCACCGGGGCGCGCTGGCAGCTTGAATCACTGCAGAAAATGAGGGATGAAGGCAGTCCTCATGAATGCCTGCGGGCTCTGACCAACAGCATCATTGATCAGCAAGCCAGCGGCAAGCCGATCGCCGACTGGGTGCTGGCCGATTTCTGCAACGAGCAGGACTGGCGAGACAGCTACCGCACGGTCGAACAATACATGGCCACCGACCTGTTCACCGTTCGTCCGGATGACATCGTCGATTTTGCCGCCAGTCTGATGGAGTGGCGCTATGTTCGGCATGTGCCGGTCGAAGACGATTCGGGGCAATTGCTTGGCCTGATTTCCCATCGCCAGTTGCTGCGTCTGGTGGCGCGTGGAGGTCGCGATGATGATCCCATCATGGTGCGCGACATCATGCGCCCGGACCCGGTCACCATCACGCGTGAATGCACCACCATCGACGCCATTCGACTGATGCGCGAAAAGCGCCTGAGCTGCCTGCCAGTGGTCGAGGATGGCAAGCTGGTGGGCCTGGTCACTGAGTATGACCTGATCGTGGTTGCTGGTCGACTGCTGGAAAACTACCTGGCTGAAGATCAGTAAGGTGGTTCGTCGAGCAACCTTCCCGGGCGGTTGGATTACGGGAGTCGTGCTGGTGATGGTGCTGGCTGCCTGCGGTCCACCGCCGCCTGACCAGGAGCAGATCAACCAGCGCATTGACGATATGATCGAGGCGCTGTCCGAACGCAACGCACGGGCGTTCATGGCTCCTCTGGCTGATGATTTCAGTGCCGAAACCTGGGATATGGATCAGCGCGGTATTCGGTTGCTGCTCAATCGCGAAATGCGCGCCCATGAACGTATTCGAGCACGCGTCTACGACCGCTCCGTCGAACTGCACGGCGCCGACCGCGCCACTGTCGAGTTTCACGCCATCGTGACCGGGGGCAGCGGCCTGATTCCCGAACGCGGGCGCTGGTACCGGGTGCGTACCGGTTGGCGCAAGGATGGCTCGGACTGGATGCTGATTTCGGCTTCCTGGGAGGATATCGCCGGGCGTTGAATGGGCATAATGGCGCCATGGATATGAGTCCGTTCAGCGAGCGCGTCCAGACCTGGTTTGAGACTCGCCATGGTCAACCCACGCCAGTCCAGTCAAGGGCCTGGCCGGTCGTGAAGACCGGCGAGCATGCCCTGATCAGCGCCCCCACCGGGGCCGGTAAATCGCTGGCGGCCTGGTTGCCGCTGATCGATCGACTGTATCGTTCGCCCGCCGGTCACGGCGTGCGCGTGTTGTATATCTCGCCGCTGCGTGCGCTGTCTCGTGACATGGCGGCCGGGATGCTCGAGTGTCTCGAGGGATTGGCCACCCTGGATGACAAGCATCACAAGCCCATGCCCAGGATCGGACTGCGTACCGGCGACACCGGCCAGCCCGAACGGGCCAGACAGAAACAACGTCCACCGGAAATCCTGTTGACCACGCCCGAGTCACTGTTCGTGATGCTCGGCAGTCGTGGTGGCCGCGCCATGCTGGCATCCGTGCAGAGCGTGATTATTGACGAAGTCCATGCACTGGTTGAGAACAAGCGCGGCGCTCACTTGTGCCTGTCACTGGAACGACTGCAGGCGTTGACCGGCAAGAACATGCAGCGGGTGGGATTGTCGGCCACGGTCCGTCCTTTGCGGCTGGTGGGCGGCTTTCTGGCCGGTCACGGGCGTCAGTGCCGCATCGTGAAACCGGATCAGGCGCCGGAGGTGCAGGTGAAAGTGGAATTGCCCGACACAGCGCTGGGCGCGTTCGCCGACGGCCAGCACTGGGGATGGATCAATGACCGTCTGGGAGAACTGGCCAGGGCGCCGGGGGCGATGCTGGTGTTTTGCAATACCCGGGCGCTGGTCGAACGGGTAGCAGCGCGCATCGAACAACGGGTGGACCCCGGGATGGTGGCTGCCCATCACGGCAGCCTGGGCCGCAAGCACCGCCAGGCCGTGGAAGTCGGGCTCAAGCAGGGTGAAATCCGGGTAGTTGTGGCCAGCAGCTCCCTGGAGCTGGGCATCGATATCGGTGACCTGGATCGGGTCTGCCAGATCGGTACGGCGCCGAGCATCAATGCATTTCGCCAGCGGGCCGGACGCGCCCGGCATCGACCCGGCGAGTCTCCCCTGATCCATGTGTTTCCGCTGACCCAGAGCGATCTACTTCAGACCCGTGCGCTCGAGCTGGCAATGGCCGGTGGAAAGATCGATCGCAGCAAGCTGCTCGGTCAAGTCGATGATGTGCTTGTTCAGCATCTCATCGCCATGGTTGCCAACGGCATGACCGGAATCAAGGAGATTCTCGACTGCGTGCGTCGAACTGCCTTGTGGCGCCATCTGGATCGTCGTCATCTGGACGGCCTGGTCGATATGCTGCACGATGGCTACGTGCCCGGACGCGAGACCGGCAGGAGTCTGATCCATCGACGCGGTGTCGAGCGCATGGGGTCGGCCGAGGAGGCCGCCCGTCTCAGCCTGATGAATGGCGGCACCATTCCGGAATGGTTTGATTACGAGGTGGTTGATCTGAGTTCACGCCAGGTGATCGGCCGCCTGGACGAGGAATTCGCATTCGAGTCGACCCCGGGGCAGGTCATTCAGCTCGGCGGCAGGACCTGGAAAATCCTGGCCATTGCCACCGGGCGGGTCGAAGTCGAAGCGGTCGAGAACGAAGCGCCCAACCTGCCGTTCTGGTTTGGCGACGGGGCCGGACGCAGCGCGGATCTGTCACGCCAGGTCATGCAGCTCTGTAGATGCAGCGAGCAGGGCCACGATGCCGGTTGTGCGCAGTTGCAGGCCTACCTGTCCGACAGTCGGGCGATCCTGGGCCGCCTGCCCGGGCCGGATTGCATCGTGCTCGAACGGTTCTTCGATCCGGGAGGTGATCAGCACTTGGTCCTGCATTCCCTGGCCGGGGCACGCACCAATCGGGCCTGGGGCTTGGCGCTGCGCAAGCGCTTTTGCCGTCAATTCAATTTCGAGTTGCAGGCCGCGGCCACCGATGACGGGCTGCTGATCTCGCTCGGTGCGGTGCACAGCTTCGATCTACCCGAGGTCATCGGCTATCTGCGCTCATCGAATGTTCGCGGGGTCCTGATCCAGGCCTTGCTCGATACGCCAATCTTCCAGACCCGCTTTCGCTGGTGCGCCAACACTGCGCTGGCCATCAAGCGACGCGAGTTGCGTGGACCGGTGCCGGCCCAGATCCAGCGCAATCAGACCGAAAACCTGATTGCGCGCATCTTTCCGGACCAACTGGCTTGCCTGGAAAACCTGAGCGGCGCGCGCGAAATTCCCGATCATCCCCTGGTAGCCCAGGCGCTGTCGGATTGTCTGAACGACTACATGGACATCGATCATCTCGAACGCATACTAGCCGGCATCGAAAGCGGACGCATCCGGGTCCATGCCGTGGACACGAATTCGCCCTCACCACTGGCCAGCGCCCTGATCAACGCACCCCGTCACAGTTTTCTCGATCCGGCCGCAGCCGAGGAACGACGCACCCGCACTTTTGAAAACCCGGCGTCGGCGCCAACAGCCTACCGGCCATTGCGCCGCGATGAACTCGAGAAGTTGCTGCTGGCTGCCGGTTACCTGACTGCGGCCGAAGGTGAGGGCAGCGGCAACGCATCCCGCCTGATGACCCTGGTTCATGACCAGTCCGCGGTATCTCTTGTGGGCGGGGCGCCGGGTCTGCTGTGGGTCCATATCGAACGCCTCGCCGAGGCCCTGGCCCTGTGGCCGAAGGCAAGCATCCGACCGTTTCTACCTGCCGGACTGCGTCCCGATCCGATCGAGGATGTCGACGAGGCCCTGCGCCGCATGATTCTCGGGCGCATTCGCCACTGCAGGGAACTGACGGTGAGCCAACTGACCACCGAGACCGGCTTGCCTTCAAGCCGGATCGAGCAGGCCCTGGCCCATCTCAAGGCCGAGGGGGGCATAACATCGGCCACCGGACGGGATGAAGCTGCCTGGTCCGAGCGCCGTCCGGATGGCCATCGGCAAACGGGGTAACGAGCAGCGAATGGCCTGAGCAGTAAAAGATGTCCTCGCGACAGCTACGTAGACACTGACAAACAGGATGACCAGCCACATGGCCGCGGCAATCAGCCGCGGTTGGGCGTCAGTCAACTTCATGAATCGGAACCGCTGGTTCGGGTCAGATCACGTACACGAACAGGAACAAGGCCAGCCAGACGACATCAACGAAGTGCCAGTACCAGGCGACCGCCTCGAAACCGAAGTGGTTTTCCTTGCTGAAATGACCATAGGCGCAGCGAATGGTGATTACGATCAGCATGATCGCACCGAGGGTCACGTGCAGGCCATGAAAGCCGGTCAGCATGAAGAATGTCGAGCCGTATATACCCGAACCCAGGGTCAGGCCGAGGTCCCGGTAGGCATGGACATACTCGTAACCCTGGATGAACAGGAAGATCACGCCCAGCAAAATGGTCGCAATCATCCAGAAGATCAGCAGACCGCGCTGGGCACGCTTGAGCGCCCAGTGAGCCAGTGTGATGGTGATTCCCGAGGTCAGCAGGATCAGGGTGTTGAGCAGCGGCAGCCCGAAACCGGGAATGGTCTGGAAATCACCACCGAGTTCGCCGGGACCATGGGTGGGCCACGTCGCCTCGTAGTCCGGCCACAACAATTCGTTGGTCATGGCACCGGTACCTTCACCGCCCAGCCAGGGCACGGCAAACATGCGCGCATAGAACAACGCCCCGAAAAACGCGGCGAAAAACATCACCTCGGAGAAGATGAACCAGATCATGCCCTGGCGAAAGGAGGTATCCACGGCGCTGTTGTACATGCCACCTTCGGACTCGCGGATGACATCACCAAACCAGCCAAACAGCATGAGAATGATGATTCCGCCGCCGGCAGCGAAGAACCACGGACCGGTTGGGCCGCCATTCAGCCAGTTGGCCGCACCGATCGCCAGCAGGAAAAGTCCGATCGATCCTACGATCGGCCACTTCGCGGAATGAGGAACGTAGTAAGTGCCTTGTGCCATGGGAGCTCCCTGGTTATTCAGTCCGCGGCGGCCAGCACCGCGGTGGCTTCATCGTTTTTATAAATAATGTAGGACAGGGTGACCAGGTCGGTACGCTGTGGCAGGTTGGGATCAACCACGAATCGTACCGGCATGTCCCTGGATTCACCCGGCCCCAGAAGTTGTTCGGTAAAGCAGAAGCATTCGGTCTTGTTGAAATACAGCGAGGCCTGACCGGGCGCCACGCTGGGCACCGCCTGCGCAACGACCGGTTGATCGGAGCGGTTATAGGCGATGTAAGTGGTTTCATAAAGCTTGCCCGGATGGACCTGCATCATCCGTTCGGTCGGCTCGAAGCGCCAGGGCAGGGCCGAATTGACATTGGCGTCGAAGTGCACGGTCACCTTTCTTGAGGTGTCGACCTCTGTGGTCAGGGTCTGCTCGACCACGGCATCCCCGGTGCGACCACCGATGCCGGTGATTTCGCAGAATTTTTCATACAGGGGTACCAGCAGGTAACCGAACCCGAACATGGCCACGGCCATCAGGCTCAATCCACCCACCAGGCGCCATTTCTTTTGATCCTTTACTTGCATCATGATCCGAAATACGTCAGTACGGCCTGGCCGATAAAGCTCAGGTAAATGACCAGGACCACGGCCGCGAGAATCAATGCGGTACGAATGATGCTGCGGCGGCGGTCGCTTCGATTGTCGGGTTTCTTGTCAGTCAAAAGACTCATCGTCTCCGATTCAGCTCAGGTTGTCCTTGTGCACGGCCACGCTGTCATCGACCACGGGTGGCGTGTCGAAAGTATGCAACGGGGCCGGCGACGGTACCGTCCACTCCAGACCGCGTGCGCCTTCCCAGACCTGGGCGGTCGCCTTTTCTCCGCCGCGCGCGCATTTCCAGATGATGTAGACAAACAGCAGCTGGCCAAAGCCGAACATGAATCCACCGATTGATGAAATCATGTTGAACTCGGTGAACTGAACGGCGTAGTCGGGAATGCGTCGCGGCATGCCGGCCAGGCCCAGGTAGTGCTGCGGGAAGAACAGCACGTTGACCCAGATGGTCGACCACCAGAAGTGGATCTTGCCCAGCTTCTCGTCGTACATGTAGCCGGTCCACTTCGGCAACCAGTAGTAGACCCCGGCCATGATGGCAAACACCGAACCGGTCACCAGTACATAGTGGAAGTGGGCGACCACGAAGTAGCTGTCATGGTACTGGAAGTCGGCCGGCACAATGGCCAGCATCAGTCCCGAAAAACCGCCGATGGTAAACAACACCAGAAAGCCCAGCGCGAACAGCATTGGAGTCTCGAAGGTCATCGAGCCTCGCCACATGGTCGATATCCAGTTGAATATCTTCACCCCTGTGGGCACCGCGATCAGCATGGTCGCGTACATGAAAAACAGCATCGCGCCCAGCGGCATGCCCACGGTGAACATGTGGTGGGCCCAGACGATGAATGACAAAAAGGCGATCGAGGCGGTCGCGTACACCATCGATGTATAACCAAACAGGCGCTTGCGCGAAAACGTCGGAATGATCTCCGAGACGATCCCGAACGCCGGCAGGATCATGATGTAGACCTCGGGGTGCCCGAAGAACCAGAAGATGTGCTGGTAGAGCACTGGATCACCACCGCCGGCGGCGTCGAAGAAACTGGTGCCGAAGAACCGATCGGTCAGCAGCATGGTCACCGCGCCTGCCAGTACCGGCATGACCGCGATCAGCAGGAAGGCGGTAATCAGCCAGGTCCAGATGAACAGCGGCATGCGCAGCAGTGTCATGCCCGGTGCGCGCATGTTCAGAATGGTGGCGATGATGTTGATCGCCCCCATGATCGAGGAGATGCCCATCAAGTGGATGGCGAGAATGACGAAGGCCAGACTGTTGCCGCCCTGCAGTGATAGCGGCGGATACAGAGTCCAGCCGGAAGCCGGTGCCCCAGAGGGCATGAACAGGGTGGCCAGCAGCAGGGTAAAGGCGAACGGCAGAATCCAGAACGACCAGTTGTTCATGCGCGGCAGGGCCATGTCCGGCGCGCCGATCATCAGCGGCACCATCCAGTTGGCCAGGCCGACGAAGGCTGGCATTACCGCGCCGAAGATCATCACCAGCGCATGCATGGTGGTCATCTGGTTGAAGAACTCCGGATTGACCAGCTGCAGACCCGGTGCAAACAGCTCGGCGCGTATCACCAGCGCCATGGCGCCGCCGATCAGGAACATGATCAGCGAGAACACCAGGTACAGGGTGCCGATTTCCTTGTGATTGGTGGTGAACAGCCAGCGGGCAATCCCGGTGGGGTGATGGTCGTGATCGTCGTGGTGCGCTGTGGTTTCTTGACTCATCTTGTTTGAATCCTTGCTTCTTTAGCCTGAGGGTCCGCCCGATCAGCCCTGATCGAGCTCGGCGATGGTGGAGGGCTGAACGACTTCTCCGTCGCCGTTGCTCCAGGCATTTCTTGTATAGGTCAGGGCCGCGGCAATATCCTGCGGCTGCAAACGCTCACCGAAGCCGGTCATGGCCGTGCCTTCGCGACCATGGAGAACGATCTCCATGTGCTCGCGCAGCTCGCCGGTTGGAGCACCGTCGCGAGCCAACGCCGGGAAGGCCGGCTCCAGGCCGGATCCATCAGCCTGGTGACAGGCTGCACACTGGGCCTGGTAGACATTGGCGCCATGGTCCATCAGCTCCTCGCGTGTCCATAGTCGCGCGGCTTCATGAGCCACGCGCGCGGTTTCTTCACGTTGCTCGGCAACCCAGGCATCGTACTCCTCGCGCGAAACCGCTTCGACCACGATCGGCATGAAGCCGTGATCCTTGCCGCACAGCTCGGCACACTGGCCGCGATAGACACCTTCTTCCTCGATATAGGTCCAGGCCTCGTTCACGGTGCCGGGGATGGCGTCGCGCTTCCAGCCCAGTTCCGGCACCCACCAGCTGTGAATGACATCATCGGCAGTCAACAGCAAGCGGATGCGGGTGTTGACCGGGACGACCATACGATTGTCGACTTCGAGCAGGTAGTTCTCAACGGTACGCGGATCAATGCCTGAACCGATCTGGCGCGCTCGATTGCTTTCCCGATCCATGGCCGAGTAGAAGCTGACGTCATCTTCGAGGTAGTCATATTTCCACAACCACTGGTAACCGGTCACCTTGATATTCATTTCAGCGCCACCGGTATCTTCCATGTCGATCAGAACCACTGTCGACGGAATGGCCATTGCGACCAGAATCAGTACCGGAATGGCGGTCCAGATGATCTCGGCCTTGGTGGAGTGGGTGAACTTGGCCGGCTCGTAACCCTTGGACTTGCGATGCACGATGATCGAGGTAAACATGGCCGTGAATACCAGCACGCCGGCCACGGTCACGATTCCGAGGATCAGGTTATGAAGCTGGTAGACATCCTTGCTGAAAGGCGTCACACCACGCGGCATGTTGTCCCCGACGGCGAACAGCCCCCAGGTGATCACGATTATGACAGCCATCACCGCAAGCGCGACGATCAGTTCGTTGGTTCTCTTCATCCTCAACTCACCTGTTCTTGATTATCGGCACTCCAGGCCGTATGTGGCCGAAGGCTCTCCTTCAGGATGCGCGCCAGTTCCAGTCGTTCGGTGATCGGCAGGAAGGCGCCGATCTCCTGACGATCGCCCTGGCATTGCAGGAACAGCCGGATATCGCCCAGTGGTCCGGGCTCCTGCACGATTCGCACCCAGGCAACCGGCCAGCGGGTCTGGGAACGGTTGCGCAACTCGTAATGCTCGACTGACAGATTGTCCGGGCTGACTGTCAGTCGCTCGCGAGCCCAGTTGCCCCGCCAGGCCAGTCGCAGGCACCAGCCGACAATCAGCAGGTGCACCACGGCGACCAGCAAGATCGGCCACAGCCCCAGGATCAGGGGACCGAGGGCAATCAGCAGAGTCACTGCGCTCAATCCAAGAAACACGGTCGCCAGTCGATCCAGACTCATGGACAGGTTGGCTTTGGCATCGATGACGATGATGCCCGAGCCGTCCTTTTTTTTCCAAGTCTCAATCACTTGCGATTCCGTCCGGGTCAAGCCCGGCGTCCTCAGGGCGCATATTGTAGCCGATGGATGTAAATGTCGGTACTGCAATTTGGGCTGCGTTACACTTTCGCCTTTAAGTCCACCACGTGCCGCTGCGGTTCGGAGAGCATGACAACCACCAATCAACAGTTTGTAATCAGTGATCAGGAACTGGACATCGATGCGTTGACCCGGACGCTGGAAAAACAGTGGAATCGCGATGAAAGCGAGCTGGTGGGATTTCTTCTCGAACAGGTGGGCCTGAGTGACCAGGATCGGGCGCGGATTCGCGATCAGGCTACCGCCCTGGTCAGCGCCGTTCGCGAGCGCAGCCGCGATGCCGGGGCCATGGAAGCCTTCATGCGCGAGTATGACCTGTCATCGGAAGAAGGCGTGGTGCTGATGTGCCTGGCCGAGGCGCTGCTGCGCATTCCCGACAACGATACCGCCGAGAAACTGATCTCGGACAAGCTCTCCGATGCCGATTGGGAATCCCACCTCGGCAAGAGCAGTTCGATCTTCGTCAATGCCTCCACCTGGGGATTGATGCTGACCGGACGCCTGGTCAAGGTCAGTGAAGCGCCGCGGCGCGATATCGGCGCTGCCCTGGCCCGAATCGCCAACAAATCAGGCGAACCCGTGGTCCGCCTGGCCATTCGTCAGGCGATGCGCATCATGGGCCACCAGTATGTCATGGGACGCACCATCAAGGGCGCCTTGCAGCGGGCGGCAAAAAAGGACAATCGCCGCTTTCGCTATTCCTTCGACATGCTTGGAGAAGCCGCGCTGACGGCCGATGATGCGCGCCGTTACGCCCAGGCTTACCGCGACGCCATCGTGGCCATCGGCAAGAGCACCGACGATGCCAGCGTATTTTCGGCGCCGAGTATCTCGGTCAAACTTTCGGCCCTGCATCCGCGTTACGAGCACGCCAAGGCGCAACGGGTGCTCGATGAGCTGTGCCCGGTCCTGCTTGACCTGGCGCGCCTGGCCCGGGAGCAGGGCATTGCTCTGACCGTCGACGCCGAAGAGGCCGAGCGTCTGACCCTGTCACTGGAAGTGTTCGAACGCGTGCTCACCGATCAGTCGCTCAAGGGCTGGGATGGTTTCGGGCTGGCGCTGCAGGCCTACCAGCGCCGGGCCTGGGCGGCCATTGACTGGCTGGCCGACCGGGCGCGGTCGAGCGGGCATCGCATCCCCATTCGCCTGGTCAAGGGCGCCTACTGGGACACCGAAGTCAAGTTTGCCCAGATGGAAGGCCTGCCCGGCTACCCGGTGTTCACCCGCAAGGCCTGTACCGACCTGTCCTACCTCGCCTGTGCCCGCAAGCTACTGTCCATGCCCGGGCAGTTCTACCCGCAGTTTGCCACCCATAACGCGCACACCATCGTGGCCATTTCGAAAATGGCCGGTGATGGCGAGTACGAGTACCAGCGCCTGCACGGCATGGGCAAGGAGCTCTATGCCGAGGTGCTCGACAACGACGATTACAACGCCAATTGCCGGGTCTATGCTCCTGTGGGCAACCACAAGGATCTGCTGCCCTATCTGGTCCGGCGGTTGCTTGAAAACGGCGCCAACACCTCATTCGTCAATCGCATCGTCGATGAAAAACTGCCGCCTGAGGAAGTGGTGTCCGATCCGGTCGAGCAGATCCAGGCGCTCGATAAGATTCCCCATCCGCGCATCCCTGAGCCGCTCGACATCTATGGCGACGACCGTCGCAATTCGGCCGGGATCAATTTTGCCGAAATGCCGGCCATCGAGGCGCTGAAGAAGGACATGGAAAGCACCGGCCGGGGTCACTGGACGGCGCGTCCAATGGGTGCCGGCGCCAGGGGGCGTGGTCAGTCCGAAGCCATCCACTCTCCAGCCGATGCCGGGGACCGGGTCGGGCAGGTCGAATGGGCGGATCCCGAATGCGCGTCGGCAGTGATCACCAACGCGCTGGCTTCGCAACCCGAATGGGATCGACAAGGCGGCCGGGTTCGCGCCGACCTGGCCGATCGCATTGCCGATCTGCTCGAGGACCATCGTGGCGAGTTGATGGCGTTGTGCGCCCGCGAGGCGGGCAAGACGCTCAAGGACGGCATTGCCGAGGTCCGTGAAGCGGCCGATTTCTGCCGCTACTACGCGGCCCGGGCGCGGGAATCGATCGGCGAGCCGCAGGTCCTGACCGGCCCGACCGGCGAACACAACCAGATCAGCCTGCACGGTCGCGGAGTGATGGTGTGCATCAGTCCGTGGAATTTTCCGCTGGCCATTTTCACAGGCCAGGTGGTTGCTGCCCTGGTGGCCGGCAACAGCGTGATCGCCAAGCCGGCCGAACAGACGCCTTTGATCGCCCACCGGGCCGTGGAATTGATGCATCAGGCCGGCGTGCCCGAGGACGTGCTTTACTGCCTGCCCGGCGGCGGTGAACTGGGCGCGGCGCTGACGCGTGATGAACGCATTGCCGGGGTGGCTTTTACCGGCTCGACCGGGACCGCACGTCTCATCAACCGCACCCTGGCGGCGCGCGAATCGGCCCTGGCCACGCTGATTGCCGAAACCGGCGGTCAGAACGCCATGATCGTGGATTCCTCGGCGCTGCCGGAGCAGGTGGTGCGCGATGTGATTCATTCGGCCTTTCTAAGCGCCGGCCAGCGCTGTTCGGCGCTGCGCGTGCTGTGCGTCCAGAAGGATATCGCCGACCACGTTCTGACCATGCTGGCCGGGGCGATGGCCGAAATCCGGGTCGGGAATCCGGGTCTGCTGAAGACCGATGTCGGTCCGGTCATCGATTGCGGCCAGCTGGACATGCTGGGCCGGCATGCTGAGCGAATGAATTCCGGGGCGCGCCTGATCGCCCGGGTCGATCTGCCCGATGATTTGCCTTCGGGACACTGGTTCGCTCCGGCCGCCTACGAGATCGACTCCATCGAGCAACTTGAAGGCGAGGTCTTCGGGCCCATCCTCCACGTGGTCCGTTTCGGCAGTCGTGAACTGGATCGGATCATCGGCCAGATCAACGCCACCGGCTATGGTCTGACCCTGGGCGTGCACAGCCGCATCGACCGGGTTCAGGACTACGTGGCCTCACGGGTCACGGTGGGCAATGCCTATGTCAATCGCAACATGACCGGGGCGGTGGTCGGCGTTCAGCCGTTCGGTGGGGAAGGGCTTTCTGGAACCGGCCCCAAAGCCGGCGGGCCGCACTACCTGCCGCGCTTTTGCAGCGAACGCACATTGACTGTCAATACAGCGGCGGTTGGAGGCAACGCTTCGCTCCTGGCGTTGTCAGAGTAGGCGATGTACGAATCATTCTACGGACTGTCCGAACGCCCGTTCGCCATCACGCCGAACCCGCGATTCGTGTATTTGAGTCAGCGCCACCAGGATGCGCTGGCTCACCTGCTCTATGGGGTCGGCACCGGCGGCAGCGGAGGTTTCGTTCAATTGACCGGCGAGGTGGGCACCGGCAAGACCACCTTGTGTCGGCTGGTTCTGGAGCAGGTACCCGACAATACCCGGGTTGCCCTGATTCTCAACCCCATGCTCAGCCCGCCCGAACTGCTGCATGCCATTTGCGCCGAACTCGAGATCGACACCTCGGATGCCGGCGATAGCCTGCAAAAGCTCCAGGATCGTCTCAATCGCTACCTGCTGGAGCGTCACGCCGAGGGTGAGCGCGTGGTGCTGATGATCGACGAGGCGCAGAACATGAGTCGCGAGGCACTCGAACAAGTCCGATTGCTGACCAACCTGGAAACGGCAACCGACAAGCTGTTGCAGATCATCCTGCTGGGTCAGCCTGAGCTGCGAGCACTGCTGGCTCGCAATGAGTTGCGCCAACTCGCCCAGCGAATCACCGCTCGCTATCACCTTGATCCACTCAATCGTTCCGAAACGGAGCAGTATGTGCGCCACCGCCTGGCGGTGGCCGGAGCACCGCGTTGCCCATTTTCGCGCGATGCGCTCAAGGCGCTCTACGAGGCCTCCGATGGTGTTCCGCGCCTGATCAATATCATCGCAGACCGAGCCTTGATGGCCGGCTATGCCCACGAGATGGATCGCATCAACGCACGCGTGGTGCGCGGTGCGGCTCGTGAAATTGCCGGTGAGCAGTGGCAGGAGGGCACCGGCTGGCTGCGTGGCGCGCTGGCTGCCGTGGTGGTGTCGGTGGTCCTGGCCGGTGGAGGCTCACTGGGCTGGATGATGTTGCAGGCCGGCGACACCACCCAGGACACTTCGCGTCCGGCCTGGGTAAGCATGCTGGCAGATGCCGATCGCGACAGCGCATGGTCCGAGATGGCTAGCTTGTGGAGCGGCATGAACAGCGACGCGGTCGCGGCTGCCTGCAGCGGACAATCAGGCGATGACCTGGCCTGCCTGCCCAAGCGCGGCAGCTGGACATTCATCGAGCAGGTCGGACTCCCGGTGGTCTTGCGCTTGAGCGACCCCGCTCAGGCGCATGTGCTGTTGGTCGGCATGGATGAAGACCAACTGGTGCTGCGCCACCAGGGCCAGGATTATCGCGTGCCGCTGCGCCAGATTGATCGTCGCTGGCTGGGTGATTTCTACGTCGCCTGGCCTGATGAGGGCACGATCTTGCGCTATGGTGATTCGGGCGAGGAGGTGCGCCGCATGAAAGAGCTGGCGGAGGTGGTCACCGAACCGGCCTGGACCGGAGGAATCGATGATCGGTATGATGGAGACTTTCAACAATGGGTCATGGAATTCCAGCGTCACCATGGCCTGAGCGATGATGGCATGATCGGCCCGGCAACCCGGCTGTTCCTGAAGGTCCCGCACATTTCCGGGCCGTCATTGTCAATCAACCAGGACGGAGCCTGATTCGGTGTCTTACATTCTCGATGCATTGCGCAAGTCGGAGGCACGTCGCCGCATGGGCCAGGCACCAGGCCTGGATGATGCCCGGACCACCGATGGCGCCTCCGGCAATCAGCGTCGGGGCGGTCGCTTCATCGTGATCGGCGTTGCCATGGTTGCGGTGTTGACGGCGGCTACCCTCGCTGTGGTCAATCGCGACCAGATCGGCGAGCGAATGGTCGGACTGGGCGGTGAAGATGCGCCCCCTTCGGCGGCCGAACAGCCGATCGAACCGGTCTTGCCGCCGGCCATCGACAGTGATGATGCCGAACGTGAAGGTCACGATTCACGACCGTCTCGATCGGTCGAGCCGCTGGCCGAGGCCGAAACGGATCGCCCCGGTCCCGATGGCCAGCCACGCGAACGTGTGTTATCCGACCCGGGTGAAATCGAGGCCGAGCTGGCTCGGCGCGTGGCCGAGGAAGAACGCGATGCCGAACTGGCCCAGGTCGAGCAGGAGGACGAAGATCAGCCGAGTTCGCGCCGGGTCCGCCGCGCTCCGGAAGAGACGGTGACCGCGCCGGCGCCCAGGAGACCCGAATCACCAACTGTCGAACAGGCGGAAAGAGCCGCGGAGATTGACAGGCGCCTGCGCGAGATCGAGGCGCGCCAGCGTCAAGCCGACGAGGAGGCGGAAGTGGCCCGGGCCGAGCAACCCGACAGCCCGCCACGCGAGTCGAGGGATGTGCCCGATGAGGTCGAGGGCGAGGCCGACGAGCCTGTCGAGATGGCGCGAGCCACCACGCCGGTGCCGGATGCCGAAACCTGGCGGCCCGGAGGGCCCGAGTATGTCAAGGTCTGGGAACTGCCGCTGTCGATCCGTCGTGACCTGCCCGAACTCAAACTGACCATCCATGTGTATTCACGCGATGAACAGCGGCGCTTTGTACTGGTCAACGGCGAGCGATTCACGACCGGTGACACCATCGCCAGTGGCGCACGTCTGGCCGAAATTCGGCCTGAAGGCGCGATCATTGATTACCGGAACTATCGTTTTCTGCTAGAACCGTGAGGCAAGGCCTGCCGCTGAGCAGCCTCGGTCGTAGGGCTCCAATCTGGCCGTGGTCGCTGGTGGCGCTGTGCATGGTCTGCCTGATGATGATGCTGGCCTACTGGTTCCTGGAGCCGGCCAATGGCGAGGCCTGGCTGTATTTCTGGGGGTTCACGCCCGCCCAGGTCAATGTCGGTTTCGACCAGGTATCCCGATTCTGGCTCAATCCAGAGCTGGTCGGAGTCGTGTCCGCGCTGTTTGTGCATGCCGACTGGGTTCATTTGCTGGGCAATCTGGCTTACCTTTGGGTGTTTGGCATCGCGGTTGAGCGCGCCATTGGTCACGTTCGGTTCGCCTTGGCGTTCCTGATTCTCGGTGGCGCGGCCAATCTCTTCGTGGCCGTTCAGCTTGGCGATACCAGCGTCCCGGTGGTTGGCGCCAGCGGCGGGGTCTCGGCCGTGATCGGCATTTACCTGGGCCTGTTCCCGAGTCGCCGCATGGGCCTGTGGATCCCGCTGGGCCTTTACCTGCAGTTCGCCCGGGTTCCGGCGTTGCTGGTCATCGGCTCGTGGTTCACGCTGCAGTTGCTTTACAGCGTTTTCGGCCCCATGTCAGGAGCCGTGGCGTGGTGGTCGCACGTGGCCGGCTTTGTCGCCGGCTTGGTGACCGCAGTCATTCTTCGCCTGTTTTCGAACCGTCTGCAGCTTGCAGCAAGAGAAGACTACTGAATGCTATTCAAGATCACATTTCTCAACCAGGCCAAGGTTTACGAGCTGTTTTGCAAGAAGGTCACCGGCAGTGACCTGGCCTACGGATTCATCGAGGCGTCCGAGCTGGTATTCGAAACCGACGACTCGGTCGTGATCGATCCGACCGAAGAGCGCCTGCGCGAGGAATTCGCCGACGTCGAAGTCCTGCACATCCCCATGCATGCCGTGATTCGCGTCGAACAGGTCAAAAAGCGCGGTACCTGTGCGATTCGCGACTCCAAGTCCGGTGAAAAGGTCACCCAGCTACCGCTGGACGGTCCCCGCTCGAAGCGCTGAAATCCTTCTGGCCGCAGGCCGGAAGCTGTGCTAAGGTTCCGGGCTGTTATTCACATCGGGACCGATTTCCATGTCATTGATTCGTCTGCTGGGATCCATTGTGGGCCTGACTCTCATGACCACGTCCGTTGCCGGGGAACAGGACCCTCGTGATGCCTTCTGGAACCAGTTGAGTGAACTGTGCGGGCAGGCATTTGCCGGTGAGATGACCGGATTCTCCAGGCCTGGCGACGATGGCTGGCTGGATCGCGAAGTGACCATGCATGTACGCGAATGCAGCGAAGACGAGATTCGCATTCCCCTGCATGTCGGTGACAATCGCTCGCGCACCTGGATCGTGTCGCGCACCGATAACGGATTTCGACTCAAGCACGACCATCGCCATTCCGACGGCAGTGAGGAAACAGTGACCTGGTATGGCGGCCACACCACCGACCCCGGGCGCGCCTGGCGCCAGACCTTCCCGGTGGATGACTACTCGAAAGCCTTGTTCCTGTCCAATGGACTGGAGGTTTCGGTCGGCAATTTCTGGTCCATGGAAGTCCATCCGGGCGAAAAATTTGCCTACGAGCTGGTGCGCGCCGGGCGGCTGTTCCGGGCCGAGTTTGATCTGACCGAGCCAGTCGATGCGCCGCCGGCGCCCTGGGGCCACGAATAACATTGCAAGGGACAACGAAGGGATTGAAAGACCATGAGCCAGCAAGACAACAACAACCAAGACCCGTCTTCATCGCCCAACCCTGACCTGCACAAGGTATTGCCCGGCGAGCGCACCATGCTCGAGCGGGCACTCAACGTCATCGAAGTGGTCGGCAACAAGTTGCCCGACCCGGCGGTGCTGTTTTTCCTGCTGATGATTATCGTCTGGGTGCTTTCGGCCATTCTGGCGCCGATCGAGTTTGCCGCGGTCCATCCATCGACCGGCGAGAATATCCAGGTCATCAACCAGTTGTCCGGATCGGCAATGGCCGACTTCCTGGTCAACATGGTCCAGGTGTTCGTCAATTTTGCGCCCCTGGGCATAGTCCTGGTCGCCCTCCTGGGTGTCGGCGTGGCCGAGCATACCGGTTTCATCAATGCCGGTCTGCGCAAGCTTTTGGGCTGGACTTCGGTCAAGCTGCTCACGCCGATGCTGATTCTGGTCGCGATCATCTCGCATACCGCGGCCGATGCCGGCTACGTGGTGGTCATACCCTTGGGCGCGGTGCTGTTCTATGCCGCTGGGCGACATCCGCTGGCGGGCATCGCGGCGGCTTTCGCCGGGGTCTCAGGCGGATTTTCGGCCAATTTTATTCCATCGGCCATCGATCCGATGCTGGCCGGCATTACCGAAGAAGCGGGGCGGGTGCTTGACCCGTCGCTGTTCGTCAACCCGCTGGCCAACTGGTTCTTCATGGCCGCATCCAGCATTATCGTGATCGGCGTGGGCTGGTGGCTGACCGACAAACTCATCGAACCGCGCCTGGTCAAGGACACCCCGGTCGATGGTGACATGTCCGACATGCCGAAGATGGAAGCGCTTTCTGAAAAGGAAGGGCGCGGCCTGTTCTGGGCGACCATGAGCATCCTGATCTCTATCGCCTTGCTGACCCTCGCTGTCTTGATGCCGGATTCGCCACTGCGTGATCCGGACCCGGCCCTGGCGTTCCATGAATCGGTCACCTCGTTCGGGGCGCCGTTGATGCGTTCCATCGTGCCACTGATCTTCATCCTGTTCCTGATTCCGGGGATCGTCTACGGTTACGTGGCCGGCACCATTGATTCACACAAGGACATCGTGGCCGGCATGAGCAAGGCGATGGAATCGATGGGCTACTACATCGTCATGGCCTTTTTCGCCGCCCAGTTCATTGCCGCTTTTTCCAGTTCCAACCTGGGCATACTGGTGGCGGTCAACGGTGCGGAATTCCTGCAGGCGCTCAACCTGCCTGCCCAGTTGACGATCATCGGCATCGTCGCACTGACCATGTTCGTCAACCTGTTCGTCGGCTCGGCCTCGGCCAAGTGGCTGATCATCGCGCCGATATTCGTGCCCATGCTGATGCAGCTTGGCATTTCTCCGGAGTTGACCCAGGCCGCTTACCGTGTCGGTGATTCCACATCCAACATCGTCACTCCGTTGCTGCCGTACTTCCCGCTGATCGTGGTCTTCTGCAAGCGCTACTTCAAGGACTCCGGCATCGGTACACTGATTTCGATGATGCTGCCCTATGCCATCGCGCTTTCGATCGTCTGGTCGGCCTTCCTGCTGTTCTACTGGTGGCTGGGTCTGCCGCTTGGGCTGCAGGCACACTATGTCTATCCGCCGCCAGGCTGATGAGCGACCCGACCCGGGGCCCGGCCTGAGCGGTCGGGCCCCACCAGAGCTTTCAACCAGGCGAATCGAACATGGTATTGAGTATTGATCGTGGCTTGCACTGGACCATCCTGGTGCTGACCGCAGTCTTGCCGCACCGGTGGCGAGTCCGGGCCCGTTATCGCCGGCTTGAAAAACTTCAATTGCGGCTGCTCGAGCGGGCCGACCTGCTGATGATTCGCCACCCCAAGACCGGCGGGACCTGGCTTCGGGCCATGCTGACCCACCTGTATGCCCAGCATTACGGCATTTCGCAGCGCCGGGTATTCAAGTCCGACGAGCTCTCTCGTCAGAACGCCAGGCTGCCGCGCTGGGCGATCACCAACGGGCTGGCGAGCTGGGAGAAGGTGGTCGGACAGAAATTCTCGGACAATGACCCTTCGCTTGAGGGCAAGAAGACCCTGTTCGTGGCTCGCCACCCCGCCGACATCGTGGTCAGTTGGTACATTCAGTACACCAAGCGGACCAAGCGTTTCAAGCGCGAACTGCTGGAGTGGGAGGCCGCCCATCCGATCGAACGCGACACGATCAGCCGCGAGGATTTCATCCGGCATCCGGATTTCGGTCTGCCGTGGCTGATTCACTATCACAACTTCTGGGCCGAACAACTCAAGGACCGAGACGATGCCTTGATCGTGCGCTACGAGGACCTGCGCCTTTCGCCTGCCGAAACCCTGGCCCGGATCAACGGCTTCATCGGTGAGGCGTTCAGCGACGAGGAGATCAGGGCGACCGTGGAGTTCGGCGATTTCGACAACATGCGCAAACTGGAAAAGGACAACTACTTCCAGAACAATTCTCTGAAGCTGCGCAATCCCGACGATCCGGAAATGCGCAAGGTGCGACGCGCCAAGGTCGGTGGCTATCGTGACGATCTTGATGGAGAGTTGCTGGCCTGGGTCGAATCGAAAATCGACCAGGAGCTGGATCCGATCTTCGGTTACGGCGGCAATCCCTCGTAAGCCCCGCTCGGAATCCCCCGGACGTCCTGCCGGCAACCACTGGCCCGACTAACCAGCTCGGCGCCTGTGGAAGGGCAGACCAGTTCAGTCAGCGTCACCAGCTCCACACCGTCCGGTTCAAGTTCCGGAAGGCGACGTTCGAGCACTTTCAGCGTGTTGGGGCGCGGATGACCGATGGCGATGGCCTGACCACGTTCATGCGCCATGGCAATCAGCGCATCCCATGCCTGTTCAATGTCTTCGACCCGGTCGGAGTGATCCAGAAACACATGCCGGCGCGCGCTGACAAGTCCCACATTGCGGGCCTCTTGTTCAAGCACCGTGGTCGGCGAAGTGCGACTGTCGAGAACCAGCAAGGGTCGACCCAGTCGATATTCGAGCTGACTAACGCCCGCGACCAACCTGGCCACGGCGTGCCGGTCCCCGGTGAACCGGCTGCCCTGGTGATTATTGAAACCAACCGCGCCCTCGACCGTCTCGAAGGCCTCGCTCAGGTACGCGGCCATGCGCTTGACCGCCCAGTCGGATCCCATGCAGGTCAGCTCGGGTTCGCAGTTGTCCGGTCCGAGCCCGGACAGTGGAAGATGGACGAGCGCCTCGCGACCCTGAACCCTCGCCTGACGGGCAAGATGGCTCGCCATTGGCGCATCAGGGATGATCGCGACCACCACCCGCGAATCCAGCGCCATGATCGCCTGGTCCCGATGCTGCTGAAATCCCATGTCGTCGATCACCAGCGCAATCCGCGGTTGCTCGGCACGAAGGCCGATCGACACCATCAGCAACATCATCACCAGCATTCCCCCCTTGAAGCGACTGGCGGGCATATGCTCAGTCCGAGTTGGCGCGGGCGCCCTGATTCAGGCGTTCGGCATTGACCAGAAAGGCCATTGCCAGGTTGATCAACTCATCGGGTTGGGCCTGGTCGTCATCGGGCATGGGTGGTGCGGGGGAAAAATCCGTTGAGGCAATATCGGGCTCGATGCCATCGGTCTCGATGCGTCGACCCGATGGGGTGAAGTAGTGGGCCGTGGTCAGGCGGATGCCGGCGCCACTGCGCAGTGTCCAGATGGTCTGAATGGAACCCTTGCCATACGTGGGTTCGCCGAGAATTACGGCCCGGCCATGATCCTGCAGGGCGCCGGCCAGAATTTCAGCACCGGAAGCCGAACGCTGGTTGACCAGTACGACGATCGGCACGCCCTCGAGGCGTTCACCGGGGCTGGAGTGAAAGGTCAGACTCTGACTGTCACTTCGCCCCTCGCTGCTGACAATCAACTGCTCGGAGAGAAAACGATCGGCCACGGCGACCGCGGCATCCAGCATTCCGCCGGGATTGTCGCGCAGATCCAGGATCAGGCCGGCCGGACGATCCATGGCCTCGCGTACGGCCTCCAGGGCAGTGTCGAGCTCATCGGGCGTGGTTTGCTGGAAGTTGTTGATGGCAATGTAGACCAGGCCATCGGGCAGCAGCTCGTGGGTGAGGCTGGTGCGGCGAATGAGTTCGCGGATCAGACTGATTTCCATCACATCCGACTGTCCGTCGCGCTCGACCGTCAGGGCGACTCGCGAACCGGGATTGCCGCGCAGCCACTGGCTGGCCTCATGAGCATTGATTTCGGTCAGATCGGTTTCGTCGATGGCAACGATGCGGTCACCGGATTTCAGGCCGGCGCGATCAGCCGGCGAATCGTCTTGCGTATCGACAACCTCGAGATGGTCACGCCCGACGCCGACCCGTACTCCCAGCCCGCCGTAGCGTCCGGTGGCCTGCTCCTCGACACCTCGCAGGCGTTCCGAATCGAGCCAGGCTGAGTGCGAATCCAGCTCGGAGAGCATGCCACGAATGGCCGCCTGGAGCAGCTGGCGGTCATCGACCTCGTCGACGTAATGCTCCTTGATATAGCCCCAGGCATCGGTGAAGGCACGCAGGTCGTCCATGCTGACGGTCGAGCGTGGGGGAGATTCGGCAAGCGCCGGCGACAGCAGCAGGGCGGTCAGGATGATCGGGATGTAGCGAGCCAGTATCTGCATCGGTAATTCGGACAACAGCCGGGCGAGAAGGTTGAATCTACCATCTTCAATGGCTGTCGTCATCATTCAAGCCATTGGCGCGGATTGACCGGCCGACCGGCCTTGCGAAGCTCGAAATACAGGCCGACCTCGGATACGCCACCGGAATTTCCGACGGTTGCAATGACATCGCCCGGGCGCACCCAGTCGCCGACGTCTCGCAACAAGGCCTCGTTATGGGCATACAGGCTCATGAATTCATCGCCGTGGTCGACGATCAAGATCAATCCGTAACCGCGCAGCCAATCGGCGTAGGCGACCCGTCCATGGCCTACGGCACGAACATCACTGCCTTGCTCGGCCGTGATCAGCCAGCCGTTCCAGCTCAGCTCGCCCGCGCGCGAGTCGCCGAAGCGCTGACGAATCGTGCCCTCCAACGGGTGCGGCAATTGACCCCGCAATTCTTCGATTGAAGGAACCTCGAGCTCCGGGGGGATATCGGCCAGGGCCGCGGCAAGCTGGTCGAGCAGGGCGCTCAATTCGGCTTCATCACTGCGTGCCTGTTCCAGTTCTTCCTCACGAGAGCGGATCCTTTGATCAAGTTGGGCCAGGGCTGCCTCGCGCTCGCCGCGGGCTTGCTCGAGGGTCTCGATTTCCTGTTCCTGACGATCGGCCAGGTGTTCAAGCGAGGATCGCTCCTCCTCGAGTTCCAGCCGATTGTTTTCCAGGCGGCCCATGGCTTCGACCAGCTCATCCTGGGCGTTGACACGGGCTCGGGTCAGGTAGCCGTGGTAGGCGAGGTGGCGCTGAAACTGGCGCGGGTCATCCTGGTTGAGCAGCAGCTTCAGTCGCGACTGGCCGCCTTGACGATAAGCAAGGGTCAATTGCCGGCCCAGTGCCACCGCACTTTCACGGACCGCTACGGCCAGCTGCTCCTGGTCTTCAACCAGTTCATCGATGCGATTCGAGACCTGATCAATCGAAGACAGGGTTCGGCGGCGTGCGCGTTCGGCTTCGGAAACCAGGCGCTCTGCCTCGGCCAGGGCATCCAGGGCTGAATCACGACGACTGAGATCCTCATCCAGACGCTCGCGAATTTCAGCAATGCGCTCGCGCAATTCGGCCAGTTGGCTTTCGATTTCAGCACGATCGGGGGTGGCCATCGCCGGGCCGGCCGGCGACAACATGATCGCCAGAATCAGAATCCTGAATGGTCGCCTAATCACTGATCTCGATCAGCGCGGCGCCGGACATTTCCGAGGGAATATCCAGCTCGAGCAACCGCAGCATGGTCGGGGCGATATCGCGCAGGCTGCCCGACTTATCCATGGCCTTGACTGGCTGACCGAGATAAACGAGTGGCACCAGGTTGGTGGTGTGAGCAGTATGCGGCTGACCGTTCTCGGGGTCGGTCATCTGTTCGACATTGCCATGATCGGCCGTTACCAGCAGCTGGCCTCCGACCGCTCGAGTGGCTTCAACGACCTGTCCGAGCACTTTATCCACTGCCTCGACTGCAACAACGGCGGCCTCGAACTTGCCGGAGTGTCCGACCATGTCGGGGTTGGCCACGTTGGCAATGATGACTTCGTGCTGACCGTCGCGGATGAATGCATCCAGGCGCCGAGACAATTCCGGCGCGCTCATTTCGGGCTGAAGATCGTAGGTGGCGACCTTGGGGGAGGGAATCAGTTCGCGTGCTTCACCGTCGAACACGGTTTCTTCGCCACCATTGAAAAAATAGGTGACATGGGCGTACTTTTCGGTCTCGGCGATACGCAACTGGCGCAAACCGGCGCGTGCGACGACCGCACCGAACAATTGCTCGAGACGAGTGGGCGGAAAGGCGACCAGGCAGGGGAGGTCTTCCTGGTACTGGGTCATGGTGACCAGGGCGGACAGTTCCGGCCGCCTGGCCTGGAAACCGGAAAATTCCGACGCGCAGAACGCCTGGCTGAGCTGACGAGCGCGGTCAGCGCGAAAATTGATGAAAATGACCAGGTCTCCATCGGCGACCTTGCGACCCTGACCGATCACGGTCGGCTGTACGAACTCATCGTCTTCGCCGCGCTGATAGGCCGCCGCCAGGGCCTGTGACGCCGATGCATCATGGATCTCGGAATCGGCCTCGACGATGGCATTCCAGGCCCGTTGCGTACGCTCCCAGCGCTGGTCGCGGTCCATGGCGTAATAGCGACCGATGAGCGAGGCGATGGTGACCTGTTCATGCTCATCGACCGCGTCTTCGAGTCGCTTGATGGAGGCCTCGGCGCTGCGCGGCGGCGTATCCCGCCCGTCAAGGAAAGCATGCACGGCCACCGATTGCGCACCCGAGGTCACGGCCAGGTCCACGGTTGCCAGCAGGTGGTCCTCGTGGCTGTGTACGCCGCCGGGTGACAGCAGGCCCATGACATGAACGCAACCGCCGGTTTCGCGCACGCGCTCAAGGCCCTCGGTCAGGGCCGGATTGGACGAGAATTCGCTGTCGGCAATGGCCTTGCCAATGCGCGTCAATTCCTGGTACACGATGCGTCCAGCGCCGATGTTCATGTGCCCGACTTCCGAGTTGCCCATCTGACCGGCGGGCAATCCAACGGCCTCTCCGGAAGCTTCGAGCAGGGCATGTGGACATTCGTTCCAAAGCCGGTCCCAATGCGGCGTATCCGCGTTGCTGATGGCATTGTCCGGGGCCGGTTCGCGATAGCCCCAGCCATCCAGAATCAGCAGGGTCAGAGGTGTTCGTGCGGTCATCAGGGTTCCTGGGTTGGCGTCAATCAATGAATTATCCCACATGGAAGGACAAGAGGTGCTGGCATGACGGCGCGGAATCACGGATAATGGAGGGCTTTGGTCAGTCCTTGCGGTTTCATGGAACAAGTTTTCGAATTCATTGGCAATCATCCCATCCTGACCGGGCTATTCGGCGTGGTGCTGGCGGCCTGGATCGCCTGGGAACTCTCGCGCCTGGCTCGCAAATGGCGCGAGATCGGCACGCTCGAAGCGGTCAGGTTGATCAATCGCGATGATGCCCTGGTGCTGGATGTATCCAACAGCGCCGATCATGCCGCCGGTCACATCATCGGCGCGGTGCACATGCCGCCCTCTCGGATCGAGGCCGGCGATCAGAAGCTGCTCAAGCGCAAGGATGATCCGGTGCTGGTGTATTGCAAGAACGGTCAGATCTCCCCGCAGATGGCCAATCGACTGGTCAAGCTCGGTTTCAGCAACGTCCATGTGCTCACTGGCGGGCTGGCCCAGTGGACCAGTGACCAGCAGCCGGTCAGTCGCCACAAGTCCAAGTCGGCGGGCAAGAAGAAGGACCGTCCCAAGAAAGGCAAGAAGAATCAGGCCCAGACCAAGGACCAGACCCAGACCAAGGATCAGGCCGAGGCAGAGTGATTGCCGGGCCATCTCGTGACCAGGCGGTTCCGATGAATCCGCCGCTTCAAGATTCAAACCCCTCAAACTTTGACAGGAAATCAAGAAAATGGCAGACGAAAACCAGAATGCAGGCGCCGGCGCACAGGCCGGCAATCAACAGGAGCAGGGCGCGCAAATGGCCGTTCAGCATGTCTTCCTCAAGGATGCATCCTTCGAGGCGCCTTCACCGACCGAGTTGAACCAGAATGATGGTCAGCCGGACGTCAACCTCAATCTTTCCCAGCGCACCAACAAGATCGATGAGAGCCGCTGGGAGATCATCCTGACGGTCACCGTCACCGCCAAGCAGGGCGAGAAGACGGCTTTCATCTGCGAGGTCCAGTACGGCGGCCTGTTCCAGTTCGGTGGCTTCAGCGAAGAACAGATGCCTTACGTGGTCAATGTGCTGTGTCCGAACGTGTTATACCCCTATAACCGCGCGCAGATTTCCAGCATGGTTGGCGCTGGCGGGTTCTATCTGCCGCCGATGCAACCGATCAATTTCGAAGCCATTTTCCGTCAGCGCATGGCCGAGGCCCAGGCCCAGGCTGCCGACCAGGAAGGCCAACCGGCTACTGACCAGGATCAGTGACCACCACCGTCGCCGTCATCGGTGCCGGATCGTGGGGCACCGCATTGGCCATGCAGCTTGCGCGCAATGGCCATGCGGTGCGTCTCTGGGCCCGTGATGAGTCGCAGGCCGAGGCCATGCAGCGCGAGCGGCTCAATCAACGCTACCTGCCCGATTTCAGGCTGCCGGACAACATCAACGTCAGCGCCGATCTGGATTCAGTAGTTGCCGATGTCGACCGGGTCCTGGTGGTGACGCCCAGTCATGCCTTTTCCGACATGGTCGGTCGCATCGCCCCGCGGCTGGATGCGGACATCGGACTGGCCTGGGCCTGCAAGGGTTTCGAGCCCGGCAGCGGACGACTGCTGCATCTGGTGGCCGCGGAAATTCTCGGGCCGGACATTCCCCTGGCCCTGATCTCGGGGCCGTCGTTTGCCCGTGAGGTGGCTGCCGGACTGCCCACGGCCGTCACGGCCGCGGCCAGCGATCCGGAGTTTGGCGAAGTCTGGGCCGGACTGCTGCATGGATCGGGCTTTCGGGCCTATTACACCGCCGACCTGGTTGGCGCGGAGCTGGGCGGGGCGATCAAGAACGTCATGGCCGTGGCCTGCGGGATCGCCGATGGACTCGAGCTTGGCGCCAACACCCGAGCCGCCCTGATTACCCGGGGGCTGGCCGAAACCATGCGTCTTGGAAAAACCCTGGAAGCCGATCCGCGCACCCTGACCGGGCTGGCCGGAATTGGCGACCTGGTGCTGACCTGTACCGGCGATCTGTCACGCAACCGTCGTCTCGGTATCGCGCTGGGCAAGGGCAGCAGTGTCGATCAGGCGGTGGCCGAAATCGGCCAGGTGGTCGAGGGCATCAAGACCGCCCGTGAAACCATGCGCCTGGCCAAGCGCATGGAAGTGGACATGCCGATCACCGAGCAGGTCCACGGCATTCTGTTCAAGGGCTGGGATGCCCGCAAGGGCGTAAGGGTGCTGATGGAGCGTGAGCTCAAGCGAGAAACCGAGTAAGCATTTACTCGACCATGTCGAATTGATTCTGGCGCCAGGCTTCGAACAGGACAACAGCCACCGCGTTGCTTAAATTGAGACTGCGCGAGCCGGGCCGCTGTGGAATGAGCAGGCGCTGTTCGGTCGGAATTTCCACCAGAACTTCCTCAGGCAAGCCCCGGGTTTCGGGGCCAAACAACAACACATCACCCGGCCGATAGCTCCAGTCGGAATAAATCCGTTGCGAACGGGTCGAATAGGCAAGCCAGCGGCGCTCGCCCAGGCTGGCGCGGCATTCATCCAGGCCGGCATGGCGAGAGTGCCCGCTGCGGTCGAGATAGTCCATGCCGGCGCGACGCAGGCGTCGGTCATCGAGTGCAAATCCCAGCGGTTCGATCAGGTGGAGCCGAGCCGGGGCGTTGGCGCACAAGCGCATGATGTTGCCGGTGTTGGGCGGAATCTCGGGCTGATAGAGAACGATGTCGAACATCCGAGCGATTTTAGACGGATGACTTGAATGATGAGACGGAAAATCGTAAGCTTATGCAACGACACAAGATATTGTGTCTGGCAGGAAACATGGGCACAACACGTTGTGAGCAAATGCCTTCACAACCTGTGTATAACTTACAACAAGCACGTAATTTCAAGAGGTTGGTAGCATGAGTGTTTCGGCAGAGGCCTTGACGGCAGCACTCCCGGAAATTGCATTCCAGGAAGCATCCCTGGATATCTGGGACAAAAAGTACCGCCTGAAGTCCAAAACGGGGGAGATTCTGGACCAGGAAATCGACGATACCTACAAACGCGTCGCCCGGGCGCTGGCCGATGTCGAGGACGACCCGGAGGCCCGTCAGCACTGGTATCGGGAATTTCTGTGGGCGCTCAGGCGCGGCGCCATTCCGGCCGGACGCATCACCTCCAATGCCGGCGCGCTCGATCACAAACCGGCCACCTCGACCATCAACTGCACGGTGTCCGGCACCATAGCCGACTCCATGAATGACATTCTCGGCAAGGTGCACGAGGCGGGCCTGACGCTCAAGGCCGGCTGCGGCATCGGGTACGAGTTTTCCACCTTGCGGCCCAAGGGCGCCTACGTGTCCGGCGCCGGGGCCTATACCTCCGGCCCGTTGTCGTTCATGGACATCTACGACAAGATGTGTTTTACCGTCTCCTCGGCCGGAGGGCGGCGCGGTGCGCAGATGGCGACCTTCGACATCACGCACCCCGATGTCATGGATTTCATCCGCGCCAAGCGCGAGGACGGCGTGTTGCGCCAGTTCAACTGCTCACTGCTGATCACCGACGATTTCATCCGCGCCGTCCAGGAAGATGGCGAGTGGCCGCTGGTCTTCCCGGTGCTCGAATCCGAGGCCGAGGAACTGAACCTGAACGATCCCGAGCAGGTCATCTGGCGCGACTGGCCCAGCCACAAGGGATATGTGGTCAACGAAGAAGGGTTGGTGGCCTGCCGGATCTACAAGTCCATCCCGGCCAAGCGGCTGTGGAACATGATCATGACCAGCACCTACGACTACGCCGAACCCGGCTTCGTGCTGGTCGATCGCATCAACGAGCAGAACAACAACTGGTGGTGCGAAAACATCCGCGCGACCAATCCCTGCGGCGAACAACCCCTGCCACCATATGGCGCCTGCTTGCTCGGCTCGGTCAATCTCACTCGCTTCGTTGAAGACCCGTTTACTGCCGATGCCCGCTTCAACTGGGATGATTACAAGCGCACCGTGCGGATCTTTACCCGCATGCTCGACAACGTCGTCGAGATCAATGGTCTGCCGTTGGACAAGCAGCGACGCGAGATCGAATACAAGCGCCGTCATGGCATGGGTTTCCTTGGCCTGGGTTCAACGCTGACCATGCTGAGAATGCAGTACGGCCGGCCCGATTCACTGGAGTTCACCGAAAAGGTTGCCCGCGAAATGGCAGTCACTGGCTGGGAAGTCGCCCTGGAACTGGCTGAAGAAAAAGGTCCGGCGCCGATCATGGACGACGAGTTCGAGGTCACGCCGAGAATGCTGCGCCTGCGTCCGGAAATGAAGCGTGATGGCTACAAGCCGGGTGATCGCGTTCCCGGGCGCCTGCTGCATGCCCGTTACAGTCGCTATATGCAAAAGGTGGCGGAGGTTGCTCCGGAGCTGGTTGATCAACTGGCCGAAAGCGGGGCACGCTTCACCCATCACACCTCGATTGCCCCGACAGGGACCATCTCGCTGTCACTGGCCAACAATGCATCCAACGGCATCGAGCCGAGCTTTGCCCATCATTACAATCGCAATGTCATTCGCGAAGGGCGCAAGAGCAAGGAAAAGGTCAGTGTCTATTCGTATGAATTGCTGGCCTATCGCACCCTGGTCAATCCGTCGGCCATGCCGTATTCGGAAGAAGAGTCCAAGCAGTTGCCTGACTACTTCGTGACCGCCGAAGGCATCACGCCAAAAGAGCATGTCGGCATTCAAGCCGCGGCTCAGAAGTGGATCGATTCATCGATTTCCAAGACCGCCAACGTGCCGACCGAGTATCCCTACGAGGACTTCAAGGATATCTACCTGTTTGCATGGGAGCAGGGCCTCAAGGGTTGTACCACTTTCCGTTTCAATCCGCAGGCCTTCCAGGGCGTGCTGGTCACTGAAAAGGACCTTGAGTCCACGACTTATGTGTTCGAACTGGAGGATGGTTCCACGGTCGAGCTCAAGGGTAACGAGCAGGTTGAATACGATGGTGAGACCCATACCGCGGCCAATCTTTTTGACGCCTTGAAGGAAGGCTACTACGGGAAATTCTGATCATGAGCATTCGCATCGAAAAGAAAATCGTCGGTTACCAGGTCAAGGAAAAGGACAAGCCGGCGCCTGAAGCGGCGAAACGTGCCGAGGACAAGGTCGCCAAGAAGGCCGAGATCATCCGCATGCATGAAAAGCTGGAGCGGCCCGAAGGCATGGAGTGTCTGGAAGGGGCGACCTACAAGATCCGCACGCCGCTGGATGATCATGCCTTGTATGTCACCATCAATGACATCATCCTCAACCAGGGCACCGAGCATGAGCAACGTCGTCCGTTCGAGATCTTCATCAACTCCAAGAACATGGACCACTTCCAGTGGATCGTGGCGTTGACCCGGGTGATGTCGGCGGTATTCAGGAAGGGCGGTGATGTCACCTTTCTGGCCGAGGAGCTGCAGGCGGTGTTTGATCCCAAGGGCGGTTACTTCAAGCCCGGTGGGCGCTTCGTGCCGTCCATCGTGGCCGATATCGGCGCCGTGGTCGAGCATCACCTGCGTCGCATCGGCATGATCGAGCCTGATGAGCTCAGCGAACAGCAACAATTGATCCTAGAGCAAAAGCGCGCCGAAGCCGAAGCCCGGGAACAACAGCAGAATCCGGAAAAAAAAACCCTGATTGATCCGCAGTCCGGTCAGGCCGGCCCGGCCGGTCCCGCCGAGGCCAGTTATCCGGCTTCGGCCACGCTGTGTTTCAAGTGCAACACCAAGGCCATGGTGTTACTGGACGGCTGCCAGACCTGTCTGTCCTGCGGCTATTCCAAGTGCGGTTGAACGCGGTCTGCATCCGCCAAGCGTTGTTCCGAAGCTCGGCGATGATTACTCTGGCGGCGACTCGAATCGATCGGCAAAGATGCCATCGATGATGAATTCGTATGCGCCAATATCGATGATCTCATTGAAAATCCTTGGAAATCCCGGCCCTCGTTGATCGTGGTCGGGAAAACTGGTAGGAGGAAGACTCGCGTTGCCGGCATCAATCGCCGGGCTGCCTTCCAGCAGGGCATGGGTTCGCGACCACGCGCTGCCATTGAAATCCAGCGGACCCAGCAATGGATCTTCACCCAGGATATTGCCGTCGCCGTCTGCCGTGATTCCATCATCATCCTGAACCAGGCTGAAGTTCATCTCGATCGGGTCGGGGCCGGGGAACGACAAATCATTGACGCCGGATGCATCATCTGTCGAGTTTCCGGCAAGTATGGTGTGATTGATCAAGAAATCGTCGTTGGTGAACAGCAGGAGACCACCGACTCGCGAAACACCGCGTGATATTGAAGTCGAGTTCAGACTGTCAACCTGCTGGTTATTGGCCACCGTGGCATGGACCAGTTCGATATCCGTTCCGGCAAGTCCGCCGACCTCGCCGCCGAGATTGCTGCTGACCGTTGAGTTGCCCAGATAGACCCCAGTCGTGTTGGAACCGCGGCGCTGTCCAGATCCCAGCAATGATTGGTGATTCCTTTGCGCGCCGTCAAATACGTCAAGATTGGCAGCGACGCCACCGGTCAACACGCCTTCGTTCTCGCTGATCGAAGAATACTTTACATCACAAATTCCGCCATACTCACAGATCATGCCACCCTGGTGGAGATTGTTCTCGACACGGGAATAGCCGAGCCCACTGATGCTGTTGTTAAAGCTGAACAAGCCGCCGCCTTCGTTGCCGGATATCTGGCTAAAGGCTATGAAGCTTGCACCCATCACCGTCGTCACACCGCCACCGAAGTCAGCACCGGTATTGCTCATGACCTCGGTTCCATAAAGGGTGATAAATGCCTGAAAATTGGCAATTCCGGCGCCCAACAGCGGATCATCGAGGCCAATGCCCAGTTCCCCGTAGCCATTTTCGCCGGTCAGATGGTTACCGGCGATCAAGCCGCCATACACGCCCATATACTTGTAAGGTCCACCCAAGATGCCACGCTCGTCGTTGGCGTATATTCCGCCGTACTCAAGGCTGTTGCCGAGATTGATCATGCCCCCTCCAAATTCCACGGCTTCATTGTCGACAACGTCGGTGTCGAACAAATATGAATCCGTGTACTTGGTGGCCAGACCGCCCCCGGCGAGGGCGGAATTGTTTTCTATGGAGCTTTGTTCGATTTCAATCAGGTTATGGAAACCATAACTCTCACCCAAGCCGCGGACAACAAGCGGACCATAATATTCCTCGGTATATATGCCCCATGCTCCAACTCCGCCCCCGTAAATGGCCTGGTTATCGCTGACCGACGAATCGCTGACGACCAGGTTAGGTCCAGGTTCCCGAGGTGCGCTACCCCGAGAGTACATCAGGGGATAGGTTGAGAGTGGACCGCCCGAGGGGGAACTATACCGGCCGGCCCCGATGCCGCCACCGACCTGCGCCTGATTACCTGTAATGACTGACGATTCCACATTCAGGCTGGACTGTATTCCGTTTGCGCCACCGCGACTTGATGATGGACCTGAAAGAACCGGGTCATCACCTTCGAAATACAAGCCCTCGACCCACAGGCCGCCACCGATCTCATAGGCGGAGTTTTCCGAAATCGTGGAATTTCGAACGTTGGCTTGCCCCAGGCTGACGGCCACGCCGCCACCCAGCAGCCCACTGGAATTTTCGGTGATCTCGCAGTTGTCGATTTCAAGACCGAGCGCATACTGGAATACGCCGCCTCCATATAATGAGGCCGAATTGTTGCTGATGACACAGTCCGAGAGATCAAGCGCCGCGTAGCCAAACAAGTAAACGCCACCGCCGGAAGACCTGGAGCCCCCGGTAATGGTCAGGCCGGAAATATTGACTTGCCCGGCATATTCAATAGCAAACACCCCGGAATCACCCTGGGCATTAATGATTAACTCCCCAGCGCCCGGCCCGGTAATCGTGACCGGTTCGGTGATGATCAGCTCATCTCCATCCAGTTCGATGCTGCCGGTCACGCCGGCATCAAACACGATTTCATTGGGATCACCGTAGCTGGGACTCTCGCAGCCATCGACCGGATTAAGCGAATTCACACTCTCAATGGCCGATCGCAGCGAACAGGTATCGGGACTGCCGGGATCGGCGTTGGTGTCGACGGTAATGACTGCCGCCTGGGTGGTTGACACGGCCAAAGCCGAGCCAATGGCCAGGGTCAGCGGGGCAGGGTGGGTATATTTTCGTCCCGGCATGATCAATCCCTCATTTGAAAATCAAGAACAGGCTCGGGGCATTATTGGACAGTGGGTGGGCAGGGTCAAGTGAACCTGCCCGAACCACTGGTGGATCAGATGTCAGGAGACGACAGTCACCATTCCGGGTGCGTGTCGAGTCACCTTGTCACTGACACTGCCAATGACCAGGGCCTTGATTTTCGACAATCCCCTGCGTCCCATGACGATATGCGTGCCCGGGTTATCCTCCATGAATCCGATGATCTCCTCGGCCGGATCGCCAACCAACAGGTGCTTGTGAGCTACTGGGTGGGACTTGCCCAACTGGGCGGCTGCTGCGTCGAATACCTCACTGGCCGAACTCGATTTGTGCTCTTCCAACTTGTCTGCGGCAATTTGCGGAAGGCCAGCCATTGCGGCGGATGCACCCTTGATGACATTTGGGTAAACATAGAGCAAGGCCAGGTCCCGTCCCATGGCCTGAGCCAGGTCCGAACCCACCTTCAGTGCCCGAAGACTGTTTTCCGAGCCATCAAGCGCGACCACAACCTGTTTGGTTGAACTGTTCATGATCAATCCTCCACTTCAATGCATGTGCTATTAGTTTGACATATTCATGCAAGCTGTGTGGTTGATCTATGTCAGTTGAGCTGGCGTCTACGCAAACCCAGCCAGCCCAGCAGCATCAGGCCGCCACCGAGAATGCCCATGGCGATTTGATTCATGACCGGTACCGGCACGGCATCGAAATCCGGTGGTGGAGGTGGTGGTGCGTCCTCGTCGCCAAAGCCTTGCAGGGAGACCGTGCTGTCGCCAGCGAGGCTGTCGGAGAAAACTTCAACCACTTGAGCGTAGGACATTTCGTCCGGCGGCGTGAAACTGAAGAGCAGCTCGCAGTCCTGTTGCGGCGATAGAACCGTCGATCCGCCGTCCAGACACAAGCCTGTATCCTCAACGACATCGAATGGCGCGGCCGTATCTGTTCCAGACAGGGTCAGATCGGCATCACCGATATTGGTCAAGCTGACCGACCCGAAGGCCGTGGCGCCAACAAGGACACCCTGGAAGTCGATTTCAGGTGGCGAAATCGAAAGCACCGGGGCCACCCCGCGGCCATCGAGTACTACCGTATGCGGGCTGTCGGCGTCATTGGAGTCAATGGTCAGTACCTGGCTGAATGAATCGCGCTCTTCGGGCTCGAAGCCAAGGTCAACGATACATGCTTGATCATCATCAAGCGTCTCACCGGTGCATTCGTCATTGATGATTGAAAATGGTCCACTGGCCAAACCGAACGGCATGACCCCGCCCAGAGTGATGTTGCCGATATTCAGTGGGCCATCACCGTTGTTCGAGATGGTCAACTGCTGTTGTGCGTCCGTACTGACCAATACATCGCCGAAATCAATTGAATCAGTAGACAATGAAAGCTCCGGCTCGCCGGGCAGGGCTTGTGACTCGAAGGCGCCGATATCGATTCTGTCGCCATAAATCCTGTCAAAACCGGGACCGCGCTGGTCATATTGCGGTGCATCTTCGATATCGGGATTTCCCGCGTCGATGGCCGGACTGCCATCGAGCAGTGAGTGAGTCTGCGAATACAAACTGCCGTTGAAATCAAGGGAGCCCAACATGGGATCCGTGTCGAAAATGTTCCCGGAGCCATCGGGGTGGGGTGTAAAGCCGAGCTCGTCGTAAATCAGACTGAATTCAATGTTGATTTCTTCATCGTCGGTATTCAAATCAGGGATGCCCGGTGACACATTCTCGGCAATGATGCTGTGGGTGATGGTGGACTGGCCGGTGGTTCCGATGCCGCCGGCCGCGTAAGCACTGTAATCTGCGCCCCGTGGTTCCGGCAAGAGATCCGGATCATGGGTATTGAAAGCCACCGTGCTATGCGCCAGTTGAACTTCCGGGGCGCCGATGCCTCCGAACACACCGCCACTGTTGCCGCTGATTGTCGAATTAAAGACCTGGGTGTACTTGTCAGGTGGTGCTCCACGTTCGCCAAACCCGCCGTTCAGTCCAGCCGGGGCGTATTCGCCCATGATGCCGAGAGCGACGCCGATTCCTCCGGCTAGCGCGCCTTCGTTGCCGCTGATCGATGAATACCCGGCCGCACATAGACTGTCACCTTCACAGGACAGCCCGCCCACGGCAGCGGAATGATTGTCCTCAATGCGACTGAGATAAACGACCGCACCGCCTGCGCCCAGTGACAGCAAACCACCGCCGTGATTGGAGCTGACCTGGCTGGCCATGGCAAGAACCAACCCTTGGGTGGAGAATACTCCACCGCCCAGGTAGGGTGCGTAGTTATCGTTGATGCTTGAGTCCAGGATATAACTGACCCCAAGCGCATTGAAGATGCCGCCACCGATTGGCGGAATCTCGTAATCATAATAGTAGTCGCCCCGTTGCGGTTCTTTGCCGTTCTCGCCAATGACCGAATTGCCCGAAACGCTCGAATTCTCCAGGGCCAGGAAGTTGACGGGTGTTTCGATGCCGGGGAACTCGCCGCGAGTGAAGTACTGTGGGCCGCCCGGATAAACACCGAGATTGAAGATGCCACCACCCGCGATATCAGCGGTATTTCCATCGATGCTTGAATCCAGAATCTCCGTCTCGGCATACTTGAGCGTGGCGACTCCGCCGCCGTATCCTGCCGAATTTCCGGAAATCAGGGTGTCATCAGAAATGCTCAGGCGGTTGGTTCGGATCGGGGGTTGATACTGATAGCCGCCGGGCTGAGCCTGGTAATAGTAATAGCCTTGGTACGGTGAGCTTCCAGAAGCGCCGATGCCGCCACCGGCGTAAGCCAGGTTGTCGGTAATGGTCGAACCTTGAACCCGAAGGTTGAATTCATTATCCAATCCTCTGGCCTGATCGGCGTGCCTCGGACGCATCATGTTGCGATCAGCAGATTTATCGATTCGCTGCAACAGGCCCGAACCCGATTCAGGCATTGCAAGTTCCTGGATGCTCTCGAATGTGCCGGCGCCGATTCCTCCGCCGATCTCGGCGGTGTTGCCGGTGATTTCCGAGTCGATGACGGTCAGGCTCCCCAGGATCTCCAGTGCTTCGGGGGGGATTGGATCCGGATCAATGATTCCTTCAACGGAAGCCGTCGGTTGTTGAGGCGGACCATCGTTATCGTACGCGTAACGCATGGAGTTGACCCAGAGACCGCCGCCGAGATCCCCGGCCGAATTGTCGGAGATGACTGAATCAATGATGGTTGCATGACCTTGGCTGACACTTACTCCGCCTCCGAAGAAGCCGGCCTGGTTGTTTGTGATCTGACAGTTTTCAACGACCAACTGACTGTCGTCAAAAATATCGATTCCGCCGCCGTAAGCGCTTGCAGCATTGCCGGTGACCACGCAATCAGACAAATTGAGCGAGGAATCATAGATGACATAGAGGCCCGACCCGTAGCTGCTGCTTCCGCCCGTGATAGTCAGTCCGGAAATTGTTGCCTCGGAATTGTCGATGTAGAAAACGCGGGAATCAGCATCCGCATCAATGGCCAGGACATCCGCGCCTGGACCCTCGACCGTGACAGAAGTGTCATAAATGCCAAGCTGGCCATCGGTGAGTGTGATCGAGAGGGTTTCCTGCTGTCCCTCGAACAGGCTTTCGTCAAATACAACGGTGTCATTGACACCTGTGGGTGCTGAACAGCTAGAGCCGTAGACCGGCATCTGGGCATTGACCGATTCGATGGCCTGGCGCAATGAACACTGGCCGTCAGCGCCCGGATCATCCAGGCTATCGACGGTGATGGTGGCGGCATGGATGCCGGAGGTGGCGAGAACGGAACCAATCGCAAGGGCAAGGTGCGATCGACGAATCGGCGCATTCATGATCAGATTTTCCTCCCGTTGAAGATCCAGCCAATCGGGGCCGAGCGACTGGTGCTACGGAAATCATATCTCAAACTGGGGTGAAGTCAAAGCGTCTGGTGGCATTCCTGGAAACCTGGCTGAACTCCAGATGGCCAGTTGACCCGCGATTCGCCGCCCAGAACGTAAGATAAGTTATAGATAAAGGATATAAAATATTGAAAAGAAAGGTATATATACAAGAATTGACAAGGTTTTTCCAAGTACTGCCATTGGCGGGTTCGGTTGCATAATTATACATAATATACATTATGCGAACTCTAGTATGCGGCTCCTGCAGGGTGCTGTCATGAAGATTCCGCCCCCTCAATCGTCTTGTCCAAATTGTCGCGGAAATCGCTGCCTTAGAAATCTCCGATCCAGATCCGAAAGTCCGGCCTCCTCCGCCACCGATCGGAAATCGGTTAATGCTGAAATCAGTTGTTCGTTGATTCGTCTCGCCTCGCCGGGCGCCAGGCCAAATGCCGAAGCCGCGGCAATGGCCGCCTTCGTGCCGGGTTCGGGCAACACCGTGCCATGATTGAAGTCCAGTTGCGGGAATGCACCCAAGGCCTCGCTGGGCACCAGGTCAAAGGCCGGAGAAAGCCGAACCTTTCCAGCCTCCAACAAGAAAGCGAAATTTTTGAGATGGTCATCGCGGTTGTTGATCGCCTCGTTGAAAAGCATCTGGGCATAAATCTGCTTCAAATCCTGCTCGACACTTGTGCTGAGGCGACGAATGCATCGAACCAGGTCCTCATACGCGGCATGCATCGGATCATTGTGGTGCTGAGGGTCTTTCAGAAATGCGTTGGCCGAAACCACGCCCCTTCTGCCACCGGAACGGGTGACATCGAAGCGGCGTACAAACAGCAGATCCTTGCCGCCAACCGTTTCGACTCGACTTTCCACCACGTCAAGTCCCGCACGATTAGCCAGTCGCAGACAGGCATGTTCCACCCGTGGATAATTGAACACATCATCCTGTCTTGGAAATTTCACCATCCAGGCGCCGTTGTGCTCAATGGTGACCTTGGGGCGAGCGCCTCCGGCTGAAGACCCGGCCTGCAGGCGCGCCAAAGCCTCGAGCTCGGGGTCCAGATGGGCTTCGGTACGCTCGATCTCGGCCATGATCATTTCCAGGTCGACCATGGAAATCTGTGAATTCAATGCCGGCGGCTGATGGTCCGGTGGAAGAATCTCCATGGCGCCTATGCGCCAGGCGGATCCGGTATCCGCAAGGACGGCATGCAGGTCGTCAATGTCCGAGCGCCCTGCCCATGCACGTTGACGAACGATGCGCTCCCAGCGCCCGGGCAAGACCTCGTCAATAACGGCCGGTATGTGGTCGGTTTCCCATTCGAAAGTGTCGACATCGAGTGGCGCGTGCACCGGATTTACCGCATATCGATCCGGGTGTTGCAGCCATTCGGACCGATAGCGCAGCCCCGACATGATGTGCCGGCCGCGCCGATTGGTTTCCAGGCGAAGGTCAGCAGCGGCCACTTGCTCTCCGTCAGGCAGCGCCACCCAGACCAGGTAGTCTTTCAACCGGGTGTTCACCGGTCAATATCTCGATCGAACAGCGATCGGCGCGGTGGTGCAAATCCGACGCAAACCTGGTCGAGGATGCCCAGCAGTTCTGCTGCCTGAAGATAAGTCGTCATGGCCACGCCACCATGCCCGTTTTCCACCTTCTGCCAGGTGTAGCGTGACACCCCTACCCGTCGGGCGAAATCGCCCTGTGAATCGTTCGGGAACCGGGCATGACGACCGGCTCGAAGCTCTTTTCCGATCCGTTCAAGGGCGTGATCGAGTGCTGAATCCTGGCTCATTGGCCTATTATAATAGGCTAAATATCAAAAAAGCCAATTTTATTAGGCGCAATCAAGCAGGCTGTACCGCCCAGGCTCAAAGATGCTGATCGAAAAACTCGATCACCTTGCGAGCGGCCTGTTCGTGGATGGCCGCTCGCGCTTCGGCCGATTCCGTGCACAGCAATTCAAGCCGTTCGCGGCCGGATTCCGTGCAACGTGACAGGAAGCTGTAGTGACGGGCGTCGTCGATCATCTCCAGTTCGGCGCCCTCGATATGCTCGGCAAAGTACTCGGCATTGGTCTGAATCGGCGCCACGTGATCTCTCGGGGCGCCGAGAATGCCGACCGGCACCACGATCGGCATCAGCCCGCGCTGGGTGAAAGCCCCGCCCAGCGCCGGTGCCATGGCATAGACCGCGGCGAATCGGTCATCACGCCAGGATTCGTCGTGCCGGGCCATCGATTCGCGCACATGGTCGAGGGTGGCCGCGTGGCGGTAGTCATCGCTCACCCCGGGAAATTCGGCTTGCAGCTCGCAGGTCGCGTCGCGATCCCGGCTTTCACAGAATGACCTGAAAGCCTCCATGCTGGTCAGCCCCCCGGCCAGGGAAATCACCGTGTAGCCACCGAGAGAAAAGCCGGCCGCACCGATGCGCAAGCCGTCGATTCGATCACCGAAGGTCGAATCCTCCAGCAGATGATCGAGCAGCACGGAAAGATCGCGGGTCCGCTCCCACCACAGCATGAAACCCTCGGGCCGATAAGTCTCTCCCGCCGAGGTATTGCCATGATGATTGACGGCTGCAACGATGTACCCTTGCTCGGCAAGCCGGGTTGCCAGCCACATCAAGTGCTGCCCGGCGCCACCGGTGCCGTGTGACAGCAGAATCAACGGATAACGATCATGTTCATCAGATACCCGAGGATTGCCCTGGGCCTTGCCGGCGATGAACAGCGGGTCTTCGGGATTGCCGATGGTCACCTCGGAGGCATCCTGGCTTGATTCGGTGGGATACCAGATGGTGGTCACCAGCGGACGCGGCCCCTCCCCTGCCCACTCGGTCCGCTCCGAGTCCTCGAAATCACGCGAGGTCATGCCGACCGGCACGATCTCCTTGTCGGCCTCATCGTCACCGGACTCGGCTGAAACCGGGCCGGCAAGCAGCAGGCACAGGGCTGAGACAACGAATAAGCGGATATCAGTCATGGGCGATTTCGGCAAATAAGATGTGAATCACAATGGACAATGGATAAGTGTGTGGAGTTCGACTACCAACCCGGCCAGATCCAGTAACTGCGGCTGGAAGGACGCGGTCTCTGGCGGATGACGGCCCGCGGTTCCGGAATGTCCAGGCGAGCCGCCGGCTGCGGTCGGCTTTCAAGTTCGAGCAATCGCCGGATACGCTCACTCGTGGAAGGATGGGTCTTCAGCCACGGCAGAATGCGTGGCGGCCGACCGCCAAACAGGCTGCGTAACCAGGAGCCATTGAAGTACTCGAGCTTTTTCAGCGCCGAGGCCAGACCGCGTGCATCGCCGGTCAACGCAACCGCTTCAAGATCGGCGGTGTATTCGCGATTACGCGACAGCCCGAGCTGCAGCAGCGTACTCAACCACGGCGCCAGCGCGGTCAGCAGCAGAATCAACCAGGGCATGGTTATCTCCCCGGTCATGATCCACGGTAGGGACAAAAGGATCAGCACCTGGATGAACACCGCCCCGAACAGCGTAAGCTGACTCATGGCCGATGCCAGCGCCATCACCCGGGTATCATGGTTGGCCAGATGGCTGACCTCGTGGGCCAGCACCCCGGCCAGCTCACGCCAGTCCAGGGTCCGCAGCAGGCCGTCGGTCACCGCGATACCACCGTCACGGCGATCGCCCACGGCAAATGCATTCAATTCCGGACCGGGCACAAGAAACAGTAACGGACGACACTCGATTCCGGCGCGTCGATACAACTCATCGAGCAGCCTATACAGCCCCGGCGCCTGCCCAGGTCCAACCAGCCCGGCACCCGAGCGGGCCAGAATCAGCCGCGCCGGCACCCGCCCGGCGACAACCAGGGCGAGCGCGACCACCACCAGCGACCAGACCACCCCGGTCCAGCCGGCCAGTACCCATCCCGGAATGGCCAGAACAATGGCCAGCCCGACAAAGATCAGCCCGGCCTGAAACAGGTTGCGCCAGCGATGAAGCCCGATTCGATTCGGATCCGGATGCATTACTAATGATGTTGTTGGACCAACCCCGATTATCCTGGATCGGATTCCGGGATTGGTGGGGCGGAACTCATCCATCCGCCCGCCTCTGCGCAAATGGCGCAAACAATTGTTTCGACCAGTTCGCGCCGGGATGCATCCGGAATGTAGACGGCATAAAAGTTCAACCCCTCGATCGCCAGGTCAACGGATTGAACCAGGGTTTCGCTGGCCAGCTCCGAAGCGATCAGCACATCGCTAACCAATGCGATCCCCTGGCGATTGATGGCCGCCTCGATGGCATGCGTTTCCTCGCTGAACCGGATTCCGCCCTCCGGATCCGGAAGTGGTTCATCGGGAAAGGCTTGTCGGGCGCTTGCCAGCCAGCGGGACCAGACCGGCGCTTCGGGATCATCGCGTTTCCATTGAAAGTGAATCAACGGATGCCTGGCCAGGTCGCCCGGAGTGTGGATCGGACAATCACGCAGTCTATCCGGATGACACACCGGGATATAGCGGTCACCGAAAAGCTGCCGGCATTCCAGCTCAGGATCGGGCGAGCGCGCATAGCGGATTGCAAAATCGACCTCTCCTGCGTGCAAGTCAACGACTCGTTCGGTGGCTTCGACAACAAGCTCCAGCCCACCGCAAGCCTGGCGAAGCCTTTCCAATCTTGGAATCAGCCAGCGGCTGGCAATCGCCGGCGTCGTCGTGACTTTCAGGGGGCGCCCTTCCAGTCCAGAGCGGATTTCGGTAGTGGTTGCGGCAATGCGGTCGAGGCTTTCCCGAAGCACGGGATAGAGCCTGCGCCCTTCCCCACTCAGGCGAATGGGACGCGGCCGACGAAGAAAAAGCATGCAGCCCAACTGCTCCTCGAGGTGACGAATCTGATGGCTGATGGCAGTGGGGGTGACGTGGAGTTCTTCGGCAGCCAGCTTGAAGTTGCCATGGCGTGCAGCCGCCTCGAAGGCGCGCAAGGCGTTAAGGGATGGCAGTTGACGCATCGGGCCGGCCTTGAATGAGATTTTCTCATCATATCGTGCAGAAATGCTCCTTTGCAAAGATAAGTCAATCGCTTCAGGATGAAATCACGTCAACTAAATAGAGGCACCATATGACCACCCTGCTCCAGATCGAAGCCAGCGCACGAGGCCAGCGCTCACTGTCGCGCGGACTGTCACAGCATTTTTCCCGGACATGGCTCAGCCACCATCCCGATACCCGGATTCTCCACCGTGATGTGGGGCGCTGCCCGCCTCCACTGGTCAGCGAGGTCTGGATCGGGGCGGCCTTCACGCCGGAACCTGAACGCAGCCCCGATCAGCATCAGGTGCTGGCTGCGTCTGATGAGTTGATCTCGGAAGTCGAAGTTGCGGACATCATCGTCATCGCCACGCCGATGTACAACTACGGCATGCCGGCAGCCTTAAAGGCCTGGTTTGATCAGGTTATCCGCATTGGCCGGACATTTTCATTCGACCTCGCCCGCGGCGACTGGCCGCTGGAGCCAGTGCTTGAGGACAAGACCCTGGTCGTGCTGGCGGCGCGGGGCGAGTTCGGTTTCGAGCCGGGTGGAGTCCGTGCATCGATGAATCATCTCGAGCCCCACATCGCCACCTGCGCACACTACCTGGGGGCGACCGAGAGACACTTCATCTCCATCGACTACCAGGAATTCGGCGACCAGCGCCACGAACGCTCGCTCATCCAGGCCCATCAGAAAGTCGAGGATCTGGTCGACCAGCTTGCACGTCAGCCAGCGGCTCTCCTGTCAGCCTGACTGGCGTGCACGCTCGATTTCACTCAGCAACAGGGACCGGTCAAAATACACCTCGTTGCGCCTGATCTTGCCGCTTTCATCCAGTTGAACCAGGCATACGCCAACGATTTCGAGCACCTTGTCCCCGACCGGTATGCGCGCCAGCCACTTGTTCAGAAAACCGCCTTCCATCGGAAAGGCCTCGATCTGCTCCCACACCCAGTCCGGGTTGTAGGCGAGCAGTTTCCGAAAGTACTCGATGAGCGCCGCCTTGCCCTGGACCCCGTCTGGAATGCCCGGATCCAGATACACGGCATCATCCGAATAGAAGCTTGTCAGAAGTTCAGGATTGTTGCCGGTCCATGCCGGCAGCCAACGTGCCGCAAATTCCCGGGCTTCTTTAATGGTGAGTGTATCCATCATTTCATTGCTCCTGGAGAATGGAGGTTTGTGTTTTGCCGAAATCAGCGGGCAACTGGGCATCGAAAGCACGCTTGAAAGCCGGCCGAGCTTCACCCCTGGAAACGTAGGCGGACAGATTCGAAAACACTTCAAGCAAACCCGTCCCCTTCAATCGGCGCAGAACCTGCACCATCAAGAGATCGCCAGCGCTGAACGTGCCGTCGAGCCAATCGCATTCGCCCAACCGTGCTGAAAGATCTTCCAGGCACGATCGGATATGGTTTTCCATCAAGGGAAGTCGTTCTTCGTGCCACGACGTGTCGCGTTCCAGATAATGAGAAAACTCTCGTTGGACAATCGGCGGTTCCACGGTACCGATCGCGGCGAACATCCACATGATGGCGCGTGCCCTGGCATCTGCATCATCCGGCAGCAGGCCGACATGATTTTCCGCGATATGGAGTACGATCGCCCCCGATTCGAACAGCACGAGATCGCCATCCTGGTAGGTCGGGATCTGCCCGAATGGCTGAAGCGCGCGGTGCTCGGATTCCTTCATCGCACTGAATGACACCCGGCGAACCTCGTAAGGCTGGCCGACTTCCTCCAGCGCCCAACGTACGGGCATGTCGCGAGCCAGACCCTGGCCGCGATCCGGCGATTCTTCGAATGCAGTGACGACAGGGGCCATTGAATCGATTCACTCGGTCCTTCTCAAGGATCCTTGGCTTGCCAAAGCTCAATCGGATTGCCTTCCGGGTCTTCCAGCCGGGCAAAATCCCCGTTGGGGTAATTCTCGATCTCGCTTACGGCAATACCCGCCCCACGCAACTGCGCCGCCATGGCCTCCAGATCGGCAACCCTGAAATTGATCATCCAAGTTTTCTCCGGATTGCCAAAGTACGTCGTGTCCTTCTTGAACGGAGCAAAAACGGTCGGCCCGGCCTCCTGATGCCAGGGTTCTTCCTCGTAGGTTGTCGGCACCACAGAAACACCCAGATGAGTCTCGTACCACTTCGCAAGCTGCTCAGGATTCTCCGACCTGAAAAACAACCCGCCAATACCCAGTACTCTTTGCATTTCAGTCTCCTGGACGTCTTCAGACGTCGCCTGCCCCACAAGAAGCCCTACTCCCACGGCAAGCACCAGAGTAACCACCAATCGATGCTGTTTCCGCTTCATTGCTTTCACCTCACTCCCGATCGGAGCCCACGCTGAGTTGCAGCACTATTTTCGAGCGTATACATCCTTTCGATGAGCCACCTTGACCACGGTCACCACCAGGCAATCATCTTCGATGCCATAGATGATGCGGTAGGCTCCCTGGCGAACGCGGTAACGCTCCTGGCCGGAAAGTTTTTCACATCCGGGTGGCCGCGGCTCGTCCCGCAAGCCCTCGATTCGGTTCAGAATGCGCCGCACGTCCCGATTGGGGATGGCACGTAGGTCTTTCGCGACTGAGCGCTTGAAGACCAGGCTATATCTTGCCATGCGCTTTCAGGTCATCGAGCAGAGCCTCGTAGCTCATGGTCGGTTCGGCAACGCGGTCCGCGAATGAAGCAAGATCTTCCTGGTCTTCGGCCAGCGCGGCGCGCACGGCCTCGTTGACCAGGTCCGACAATGACCGCTGCGTATGCGCCGCCTTGAGCCTGAGGGCCGCATGGAGCTGTGGATCGAAATAAACAGTGGATCGCTTTTGAGCTTCGGACATTGGGGTCTCACAAAGGGTTGACGTCACGACATCATGACATTATGACGCTAACCCACCCATAACGCAATTCGAAGTACCGTCCTGGCGCCCGTTTCCCCAACGCCCCAATGCTGGTAGGCTTTCAATCCGGGCTTGAGGGGAATTCCCAACCACCCATGAACGATGACAGGCACCAGACACCCGAACAGCGCGCCCGCGGTCGCATCGACCAGTTGTTGCGCGATGCCGGTTGGCTGGTGCAGGACATGGCCGACTTCAACCGCAACGCGGCCCTGGGCGTGGCGGTACGTGAGTTTCAGCTTCCCTCCGGTCCGTGCGACTACCTGCTGTGGGTCGAGGGCAAGGCTGCCGGCGTGATCGAGGCCAAGAAGGCTGGGGTGACCTTGAGCGGCGTGGCCGGCCAGTCAGACCGTTACATGGCCGCCCTGCCCGATCACCTGGCCCGCTGGAATGACAGACTGCGCTTCGATTACGAATCCACCGGCGACGAAACCTTCTTTCGCGATACTCGCGACCCCAAGGCCCGATCGCGCCGGGTGTTTGCCTTTCATCGCCCCGAGACGCTGCACGACTGGCTCAAAACACCCGATACCCTGCGCCAGCGCCTGGCCACCCTGCCCCCGCTGAATGAGAAAGGCCTGCGCGCCTGCCAGATCGACGCGATCAAGGGCCTTGAGAAATCCCTGGCCCAGGACCAGCCGCGCTCGCTGATCCAGATGGCCACCGGCGCCGGCAAGACCTTTACCGCCTGCACCTTTTCCTGGCGGCTGATCAAGCATGCCGAGGCGCGGCGCATCCTGTTTCTGGTCGACCGCAACAACCTCGGCGACCAGACCCTCAAGGAGTTCCGCGAATTCGACCCGCCCGGCGCGGCCAACCGCTTTACCGACACCTACATCGTCCAGCACCTGAAATCCAACCGCATCGACCAGGATGCCAAGGTGGTCATCACCACCATCCAGCGCCTGTATTCCATGCTCAAGGGCGAGGAACTGGACAGCGAGGCCGAGGAAATCTCCGGCTTTGAAACCTGGGGCCTGGAAGACGGCGAGATCCGGCCGCTGAACTACAACCCCGACATCCCCATCGAGACCTTCGATTTCATCGTCACCGACGAATGCCACCGCTCCATCTACGGCCTGTGGCGCCAGGT
>SL_3KL_010_SEDDRAFT_10000014_pt1 | contig 87007 bp, 78 predicted proteins | sample SodLakKL_010_SED_2_FD_10381 | JGI IMG/M metagenome (IMG submission 10381)
ACTCTGAAAACCAGCTCTTTTGACTTTGCAGGCTCTCTCCAGTGATCGTCAAATCGCTCTAACACGACTTCATTTCCGATATTCCAGTCTTTCAACATAAAAGGTCCCGTTCCAACGGGATTTGCTCCTGAGTCATCCCCGAACTCTTCAATCGCTTCTTTATTTACGATGAAAGAAGCACTGTGTGCCAAGTAGGTGAGAAGGGGGCCAAAAGGCTCATTCGTAGGAATATCGATGGTGTACTCATCGATAATCTCAATATTCTCCACATCCACCATATTCAATCGTGAAGCTCCCGGTGATGCAAAGTCAGGATCCAATAGTCGCTCGATGCTGAATTTAACGTCTTCCGCAGTAAATTCCTCTCCATTATGGAACGTTACACCTTGTCGCAGGAAAAAACGGAAGGTCCGCTCATCCACTTCTTCCCATGATTCAGCCAAAGCCGGCTCGACACCCATGTCGTCCGTTCTTCTTACAAGTCCTTCATACATCTGATTCATAACCCAGAACGAGGCCACATCATTTACCCGTTGCGGATCCAGGCTCTGAACATCAGCGTGCTGTGCAACAATTAATCTGCCATCAGCCTCCGAAACCTCATCTTCATCGTCATCCACCACTTCGTCATCATCCGATGCGTCATCAAAAACATCATCCAACTCATCATCGTCAGCGCCACCACATCCTATCAGTGTTAAACTGAAAATCAGCAGCAGTGCCAGAATAACTAGTAAACTCTTTCTCTTCAACATAGACTTTCCTCCTTGTTTTTAATTTCTTTTCCTTCTATCCCATAAATGGACAAAATCCCTTGCATTATATAATAGCAAGGGATATGCCAAGTTTTTCGTTAATACTCATATAAATTAAATTATACAAGAAATATTCTTTATTTTCAGTTATTTCAGTCTGTAGCTTCTTTTTGTTTCCCCGAAATTCGACTCCTTGTTTTTCTAAATCTCTTTACAGAATCAAGCCAATCGATTTTTAATGGGATTAACAGGTTGTCCCGCCTCCCCGTAAATCCCATTAATCCCTTTGTTCATTCAGAACTCTTTCACCAAGTGCTGTAATCCTGGTTCCTCCTCTCCCGGTTGAAACCTCTACCAGCCCTAATTCATCCAATTTCTTGATTATGGTTCTGATCTCCTGCTCACTTACCCACATGTCCTGCTGTTCCATTGCCTGGACCAGGGATCTTCTTCCCATTCTCTTCTTTTGCTCCCTCGCTTTTCCCAATAAATGCAGAAGTTTTATTGCCTCCTGTGTTTTATCGTTGAATTCCTCTATCAAGGGATGATCTTCTATGACAGTCTGCTTTTCCATAGGCTCTTCTTCAATAAACGGTACATCGGAATATTCAATCGTGCCTTTGTTTAAGCTTCCAAAATACTCCATATAGTTCCTTAATTCCCTTACATTCCCTTCCCAGGAATGATTCAGAAGTACCTCCATTGCCTCTTCCGTCATATGAAGTTTTACGTCCAACTCTTTTTGAATCTCGTTCATAAGCAGGGGAATGTCTTCTCTGCGCTTTCGAAGAGGCGGAATTTTAAGGGGAAGTACGTGGAGGCGAAAATACAGATCCCGCCTAAACTTTCCTTCTCTTATCAAATCCTTTAAATTTCTATTTGTGGCAGCAATCACTCTCACATCCACATTGATCACATTGTCCCCGCCGACCCGCATCACTTCCCTTTCCTGCAAAACCCTCAATAGTCGGGATTGTAGAGCAATCGGCATTTCTCCTATTTCATCAAGAAACAAGGTTCCCATATGGGATAACTCAAAAAGTCCTGCCTTCCCCCCTTTTCTTGCTCCTGTAAAAGCTCCTTCGTGATAACCGAAGAGTTCGCTTTCCAGTAAACTCTCCGGTAGAGCTGCACAGTTTACTGCCACAAATTGAAAGTCCATCCTCGCTGAAGCATTATGGATCGCTTGTGCAAAAATCTCTTTTCCTGTGCCGGTTTCTCCTGTGATTAAAACCGATGCATCTGATATAGCCATTCTTTTAGCAATATGTTTCGTTTTTTCCATAAGACTGCTCTTTCCCACAAGATCCTCAAAAGTATACTTCGCTTTATGCCCCTTCCCGATAATTTGTGCCCTGAGACGGTGTTGCTTCCTTTCTGTATCGATGTACGACTTCAAGTGAATCATTGCGCCGTAAATCTCTCCATGGGATGTCACAGGCTGCATTCCCAGAATAAGATCTTTTCCCCGATAGCGAATGACCTTGTCTTCAATTTCTTTTAATTCTTCTAACGTCTCATCGTAATCAACCTCGGGCAACACCTCCTTAATTCGATGACCAATCAGCTCTTCTTTCCGGTGTCCTAGAAGTTCTTCCACAGCCTGGTTATAAGAGTGGATTTTACCGTCCTCTCCAACTACAATCAGACCCTCTCCGGTCATCTGCATCATCAGTTCCAGCTGGCTTTCCAGTTTTTGGGTTCTTCCTACCATTTTTTCAATTCCGCCCATGGGGACAATTGTTTCAAAATACTTTTTGATCCGATCCTTCTCCCTTTCTCCGTACAAGTCAAGTTTAACAGCAATTTCCATGATCGTTGAAATATCAAGCATTCGATCTCCTATGTCAATGACTTTTTCTACAGTTTCAGGAACGTGCATTTTCTCACCGGGAGTGATTGCCACCTTTACTTTCGGAGGAATTTTCATCCCCGGGTAGTAGGGGCTGAGATGAATATGCCGAAGATTCAGTTGATAAAGGAGAGAGATCGTATTGATTGCCATTTCTGCATTCACATTTACGAGCATCGCCTCGGTTCCATCAGGTAACGCTTTGATTGCACGAAATCCTTCCTTTGAGATTGTCCGGTTCGCAAAAAGGAGTTCATTTTCGTTGCGGATATACTTTTTTATGGTTTCCAGGGTGTAGTTGTAATGAGTTAAAATAAGATCGCCTTCGATGCCTTTTTTAATCGATCCATCATCCACTGTATATTTTTTTATTTCCAATCTGTCACCGAAAATCTCTTTAACCTGTCTTTCGTAAAAATCTACAGCATTTGAGTATACCGTAACAATCGCAAGTGTCTTTTTTTTCTCTTCCCTCGTTTTTTCTTCCATGATTATGACTCCCCTCCTCTGCTCATCCCATATTTTTTCATCTTTCGATAGATTGTGGCCTGTCCGATTCCCAGCTGTTCTGCCGCTTCCTTTGGGCTGCTGGTTACTCGCAGCGCTTTATGAATTAATGCTTCTTCCATCTTTTCCAAAGGTTCGATTGTTAATTTTTCATCAGCGGGGAAGCTTTGGTGGTTTCTTACCCTCACAGGAAGGTCCTCTTTCGTAATTACCGTGTTCTGTGACGTGCTTAAAGCAAATTCCACTGCATTTTCCAACTCTCTTACATTTCCCGGCCATTCATATTCCCACAGAGTCTCCTTCGCATCTTTGGAAAAGGTGACTTCCTCTTTATTATAGCGTTCATAATTCCTTCTTAGAAAAACCTCTGCCAGCAGATGAATATCTTCTCTTCTCTTTCTCAAAGGAGGCAATTGAATCGGCACAACACTCAGCCGGTAGAAAAGATCCTCCCGGAACTCCTTTGCTTTCATAGCTTGTTCAAGATTTCGATTCGTTGCGGCAATAATTCTTACATCCACAAAGCGACCCCTGGTTGCTCCCAGCGGTTCAATCAAACCATCCTCAAGAAATCGCAAAAGCTTCACCTGCAAGGCCGGAGGCATATCCCCCACTTCATCAAGAAACAACGTTCCTTCGTGGGCAAGAGCCAGCTTCCCCTCCTTCCCCTTTTTTCGGGAGCCTGTAAAAGCACCTTCTTCATAGCCAAAAAGTTCACTTTCCAATAATCCTTCAGGAATTGATCCGCAATTGATGGGAATGAAGGTCTTTTTTGCTCTTTTGCTTTTCATGTGCAAGGCTTTTGCAAACAGTTCTTTCCCCGTTCCACTTTCTCCCTGAATTAAAACTGTCGAATTTGTTTGGGAAACTCTTTTCCCGAACTCAATCACCCTTTGGATTTCCATACTTTTTCCCACAATTGACTCAAAGCCGAGAAATATTTCTTCTTTATGCAGTTCTTTTGACATTTCATAGACATCCTGATAAGGTCTGAAGCTCAGGATCCCTCCAAGTAAAGCCTTTTCATTTTTCAGCGGTAAATAGTTCCCGATATATCTCGTTTTTTTTCGTCCCTTTTGTTGGATGAATGTTCTGTTCTCCTCTTTAAAATCTTCAAATACGTCAAATATTTTTTGTTTTTTATAAGTTTCTCCTGTTATCTCCAGGAGATCCTTTCCCTTCTCATTGATAAACACCAGGCGATGGTCTTTGTCGAGGCTTATCACTCCCTGATCCACACCGTTTAATATTCCCTCCAGTTGAATCTTCTGAAAGAAGATTTGTTCCCTGGTATCCTCCTCTTTCATTTTGGTTTCAAGAAAGTGAGCCATCCGCTCCAAAAATAACCGGTAGGGAATAGCATTTTCCACTAATCGCAGCTTCTGTTCTTCATGAAATGCAACAAGACTGATTAATCCGAAGATCCTCTCATCATGTGTGATGGGAGCGCAAAGGTTGGCAAGCTCGATGCATCGTTCCCGATTAGAACAGATTTGACATGTGGAAGACCGGGTTTTGTCAGTAATCCCCTTTGCCCCTTCCCCACGGAGAACTTCTTTAAATACCGAATCAAGAGAAATATGGGGATCCACCTTCTCTTTAAAAGCTCCGGTAACATAGAGGCGATCTCCGTTATGATCGATAATCGTCACATCGATTCCCACGACCAAAGCAATTACTTCAGCGATTTGTTCAACCGTCTCTTTTATTGCATGTAAACCTTCCCTATTAATGGTCATTCCATCACCTTTCCTTTTTTATGACTGCTGAGAGATCATAATCTTCAATATCGTGTCGTCTGCTCCTTCCATCCCATGATAACTTAAGGTTTCCAAGTGATTCAGTGTATCCTCGATCTTCCTGCCGACGATACCTTCTCCCGGCTGAATTAGTGCCCCTTCTTTTGCAAGGAACATCATCTCCATAACTGTTCCAACCGACGTTGAAAGTTTCAACGCGCAACCGGGCTTAGCTCCATCGCAGACCATGCCGGTAAGATTCCCGACAATGTTGTTAATCCCGCCTTCAATCACTTCGGGTTTCATTCCCATAAAGTTCCCTATGGCTACAGCAGATCCTACCCCGGCAGCTACACCGCAGCCGCACAGTGCAGACAGACGTCCAATTCGTTGTTTGACATAGAGAGTAACAAGGAAGCTCAGCGCGAGACCTTGCAACAAATCCTCTTCTCCAAAATTCAAAGCCTCCGCCATTACAATGACCGGAATAGAAGCCGCGAGACCCTGGTTTCCGCTGCCTCCGCAGCTGTACACCGGAAAAACCTCTCCTGACATTCTGGCATCCGATGCACCTGCAGTGAGAGCCTTGCTTTTATTAATCCAATCCCTTTTCATGATTTTCTTCTCCATGAGTTTTTCCAAAGTGTATCCGACTCCAACTCCCCTCTTGTTCTTCACACCATGTTTTGCAATTTTCATGTTTGCTTCAATCGCCGGATTCAGGAATTCCAAATCCTTCACTGTCATCCTCTGTATTACTCGAATCAGTTCTTTTATGTTCAGTTCACTTATCTCCTCTTTTGATCCAGCCTCTTTCCCCGGGTCTTCTCTTCGATCATCAATAATGATCCCGTTTCTCTCTCTCAAAACTACATTCCCATGGCTTTTCACAATCAACACCCGGGAAGAATGCTTTTCTCCCTTTGCCACCACTTCAACATAAACCTCGGTTTTTCCGGGAAGGTACTCAATACGGACATCGGCTTCCTTCAAAAACCTCTCCGCTTTATTCTCTGCACCCCGGGGCATTCCCTCCAAAACTTCCAGCACCTTGCTTTCATCTCCGAAAAGCACTCCTAGGGCAACGCTGTAGAATAAGCCGGTTTTCTGAGTCCCTGGCACAAATACTCCCATGCCATTTTTGTACAAGTTGGAATTCACAGTGACATCAACCGCTTTAACCTTTTCTCCCAACAGGTTTTTAGCGATGGATGCTGCGTAAGCCACAGCCACGGGCTCGGTACATCCAAGAGCAGGTTTGATCTCCCGCTTTAGTTGTTCAATCAGTTCAGTTTTCATGATATCCCTCCAAAGTAATCGTTTACTCTTAGTATAGCAATAGCTGTGCCAAAGATTAAAACGTGGAATATCAATGGTTGTGTCAGATTTTATCACATTCCCTTCTAAATTGCCATATGGAATTTATCATATTGATACAATTATTATCATAACGATAATATTTTCTTCTTTTTCGTTCTTCAACCGACTCCCTCCCCATACTTCTCATAAAAAAAGAGAACTTCCCTTTCAAGGGAAATTCTCAAATTGATAATCTAATCTGCTTACACTTCGTAGTTCACAATCAGTCCAGGATCCAATACCCGGAAGGTGAAGGATTCAGTGATAAACAGTCGAACTTTTTCGTCGGTATGGGATTCATATCCGATAGCAAAATCCTGTCCGATCGTCATCTCCAAATCTTCGTGATCATCGGGAAGTAAAAATGCGCCCTTTGCCACTTTGCTGTAGATCACTTTTCCTCCTATAAGATCTTCAATTTGCCGGATAAGAGGGTATTGATCGGACTCCCGGTTCATTCTTCTCCAAGCCTCATCCCCTACCACAAGATTGTAAGGCTTCTGGACAAAAGCATCCTGAAGCAGAAGGATTCCTTTTCCCATCATTTCAAGAATGGTCTTCTTGTCATTTCCGAAGTCCAGTGTTTCATTTTCGCTGGAGTCTTTCAATCCTTTAATGCAGCTTTGCTGATATCCATAGTAAATGGCATCCTCTTCGAAAAGAGCTAGCTTTTCAACGGCCTCTTCCAATGCATCCAACTCAATATCCTTTGCTCCTCGAACAACGTTGTCCATCTCCCACCGCTCAAGCTCAAAGCTGATTCTTGCCTCAACCAGAGGCGTTGATTTGTATATTCCTGTTTTAACATCCTTCTCATTTTCAACAAGCTCCAACCGTCCGTCAGGAACGACTGTGTAGTCCCAGCCTTTTGGTCCTTGAACGCTCACAACTTTTCTCGCAGTCAGGTTCGCTTTAAGTACATCAACCGCGGTTTCATCGATTTCATCCCATGCTTCTTGAGTCAGGGGAGCAATTTCCCGTTTTAGTATATCCATAATCTTCCTCCTTTATTCATTTTATCGATTTACTTTAATTTCCCGATATTCAATCCGGAGCTGGAAGGTTTTCCTCCGCCGCCCTCAGCGCCCTCTTCCGCTTCAATGATGGAACTATCTGTAAAAAGATAGGTTTTTAATTCTTCATCCCATTTATCCATGTTTCTTCTCAACCATTCGATCGTCATGCAGGCATGCTCGATTTCTTCATCTCGGTTGTGGGCCATGATTTGTTTCAACTCTTCATCCTCAGTGGCTTCCACCCTTTGATTATACCAATCCACAGCCTCCAGTTCCTCCTTGAGACTGTTAATGGCTCTTGTAATGTTTTTCGCTTTTTCACTCAGCAGTTCCGCCGGTTCGTGATAACTTGACATATAAAAACCTCCTTTTATTTTCTCATCATTATTCTTACCCATCACGGCAATAAATTAACACCCGTTTAAAGACCTTTCCGCATCTCCTTATACAGAAATACCACAACAACTATGATCCCGAAGAAGATCATGGCAAAGCTGAGAACCATCACTTCCCGGTTATAAGTTCTCCAGAAATGGTTGCCTCTCCAGAAAGCCTCCAGATATCGGCCACTGAGACTCCCTTCGTCGACTTCCTCACTTTCAGAAAAGGACTCTTTTGCAGGAAAGACCTCATCCAACTGCAGTCCTTCTGCCAATTCATCAGAACAATCGTATGATTGCACCGGATTATCATAAAACGCATATCTCCCAACAGTCATAAGAGAATCGGGAAGAAACACCTCTTGAATCAGATTTCCTCGAAAGCCGTTCATCCCGATCTCTTCCAAAGTTGCAGGCAGTTGAAGGTCTTGTATCCGATTGTTTCGGAATCCGCTGTCTCCTATGCTTGCCAGTCCTTCACTAAAATCAATTTTTGTAATCTGATTATCTCGAAACGCCGAGGTCCCCAAAGTTTCCGTTGCCTTTGGAAAAGTAAGCTCTGTCAACTGATTATTTGCAAATGCAAAATCCCCAACCTCTTTGAGGTTTTTAGATAAATGAAGCTCTGTCAGCCGGTTGCCTTGAAAGCTGTATCCACCAATAGAGATCACATCATCATTCAAACGGAGGTCCCTAATTTGATTGTTTTGAAAGGCCCCTCGGGGAATATGCGTTATTTCTCCCCTCCATTCAAGGCTCTCAATGAAATTATCCTTAAATGCGAACTCCCCGATGTTTTCAAGTGAATGGGGTAACCCAAGGCTGCGAATTGAATTATTCCTGAAAGCATGCTTTTCAATGTCCTTTAATCCTTCGCTGAATTCAAGGTGATTAATACGATTATTAATAAAAGCGCTCCCGCCAATTTTCACTAGACTTTCCGGTAAATGAATTCTCTCAAGGCGATTGTTCTGAAAAGCAATTGGATGAATGACCTCCAGCCCTTCTTCAATGACCAGCTCTTCCAATTGATTAAACATGAATGCCCCGGGTCCGATCTCTTTTACTGTTTTGGAAATATGGAGCTGTTTTAAAAGATTGTCCCTGAAAGAATTTTCTCCCAGAATTTCAATCCCTTCGTGTATTTGAATGGCTTCCAGCCGATTATGTGCGAAAGCCAAATCTTCGATAGCGATGAGAGTTTCCGGCAAAGTTACACTTCTTAAGTTTCCGGCTCGAAACGCTCTTTCTCCGATGGTGGTAACGGGTTTGCCTTCTATGTAGGCGGGAATTTCCAGTTCTCTATTTTGTCTGTCTTGAATCCCTAAAATACGAATTTCATCACCCTCAATGACCTCATAGAGATAGAGCTCTTCGTTTATTTTCTCTCCCTGTGCTTTATATGAGAAGTTTATCATAAGTCCGATGACGAGAAAGACACCTACAACCCATTTCCCTATTCTCTTTTCCCTTTGCATCCTCTTTCACTCCCTTGTCGTTTTATTCTATCATAAACATGAAAGATGGGAAAATTGGATTTTCGCCAACTTATATCAAAAAAGCAAACTGTTTGAATTGTTAAACTTTTTTAGGTTTACTTTTACCCTTCAGAAAGTATGCTATAATAATTTTAACGAGGGTTTTCCCTCATGATCGTCTAAAAAAATGTTGGAGGGATACAAATGAGCAAAAAAGTGGATATCGAATGGAGCAAATTGGGTTTCAGTTACATGAAAACCGATAAGCGTTACATTTCTCACTGGAAAGATGGAGAATGGGACGATGGAAAACTTGTGGAGGACAACAATCTGTCAATCAGTGAAGCTTCCACCGCTCTTCATTATGGACAGCAATGCTTCGAAGGAATGAAAGCCTATCGTAGAAAAGACGGTAAAATTCAACTGTTCAGACCCGATGAAAATGCGAAAAGAATCCAGAGAAGCTGTGCACGGGTAATGATGCCAAAGATTCCCGAAGAGAAATTTATTGACGCATGTATGCAGGTGGTTAAGGCAAACGAACACTTTGTTCCGCCCTATGGCAGTGGTGCTACCCTTTATCTCCGGCCTTTCGTCATTGGTGTCGGGCATAACCTGGGTGTGAGACCGGCTCCCGAATATATCTTTTCAATCTTTTGTGTTCCGGTCGGTCCCTACTTTAAAGGAGGGATGAAGCCTGTGAACTTTATGACTTCAGCCTACGACCGTGCAGCTCCCTATGGAACCGGTGCGGCAAAAGTAGGCGGAAACTATGCCGGAAGCTTATATCCTCATAAAGAAGCCGTAGATAAGGGTTTTGCAGATTGCATCTATCTTGATCCGGAAACCCACACCAAAATCGAAGAAGTGGGAGCAGCAAACTTCTTCGGAATCACAAAAGATCATACCTTTGTCACCCCTGATTCCCCTTCTATTTTACCCAGCATCACAAAATATTCACTTCTCCATGTTGCGAAGGAATACTTGAACCTGAAGGTCGAAGAGCGGGACGTGCATGTTGATCATCTGGATGAATTTATTGAAGCCGGTGCTTGCGGAACCGCAGCAGTGATTACCCCTATTGGCGGTATACAGCATAAGGACCATTTTCACGTCTTCCACAGTGAAACGGAAGTCGGTCCGGTAACGAAAAAACTTTACGCTACCCTTTACGGAATTCAATTCGGTGATATCGAAGCTCCCGAAGGATGGATTTACGAAGTTAAATAGCTCATAAAAAAGATGGAGGAATCATCACTGGGATTCCTCCATCTTTAATGCTTTAAACCCTTTCTTTAAGCCATTCCACATGGAAAGTAAGCTGATCTTCCCCTACTCCCACGTAAATACTTGCGCCTTCTTTGATTTCACCTTTTAAAAACAGCTCTGCAACTTCATCCTCAATCAGTTTTTGTATCGTTCTTCTTAGTGGCCTTGCCCCGTACTTTTCATCATAGCCTTTTTCCAGAATAAAACCTTCGACTTCCTCGGAAAAGATCAGATCGATCTCTTTCTCCAGGGCATCCCTTCGGACCTCTCGAAGCATTAGTGCCACAATTTCAAGCAGTTCATCCTTTGACAGTTTTGTGAATACCACAATCTCATCCACACGATTGAGAAATTCCGGCCGGAAGACCTCTTTTAATTGATCCCGTATCCGTCCTTCAATTTCCTCATACTCGTTGTCCCCGAATCCAATTCTGTTGGCTTTAGTAGATGTTCCAACGTTGGAAGTCATAACTATTACCGTGTTATCGAAAAACACCGTTCTTCCTTGACTATCTGTCAATCGACCGTCCTCTAGAATCTGAAGAAGCATATTGAAGATATCAGGGTGTGCTTTTTCGATTTCATCAAGAAGAATCACTGAATAGGGTTTTCGTCGAACTTTTTCCGTCAATTGTCCTCCCTGGTCATATCCGATGTATCCGGGAGGGGCACCGATCAGCTTTGACACGGTATGCTTTTCCATATATTCCGACATGTCGATCCGAATCATGGCCTCCTCGTCCCCAAACAGTTCGTGGGCTAAAGTCTTTACCGACTCGGTTTTTCCTACCCCGGTGGGTCCCACAAAGATGAAGGAAGCCGGTTTTCTCCGTTTCCGAAATCCCGATCGGTTTCTTCTGATGGTTTTTGCAAGACTTGAGATCCCTTTTTCCTGTCCGATCACTCTTCGATGCATACGCTCTTCTAAAAACAGCAGCTTCTGCGCCTCTTCCTCGGTAATCTTTTGTACGGGAATCTTTGTCCAGGTTTCAATGACATATGCAATATCCTCTACGGTGATTTCGATACTCCCTGTCTCTTTTTTTATTTTATCGATTTTGTTTAACAGCATAATCTCTTCCGCTTTGTACTCTGCAGCTTTTTCATAATCGTTGTGCTCTGCGGCAAATTCTTTTTTCTCCCGAACAAGTCCTAAATCCTCTTCCAGTGCCACCAGCTCCACAAGCCCTTTATTCTTTAGATTTGCCCTCGAGCCCGCTTCATCCAAAACATCAATTGCCTTGTCGGGGAGATAGCGGTCATTGATGTATCGTTCAGAAAGCTTTACAGCCGCTTCAAGGACATGATATGGGACTTTTACTGAATGGAACTTTTCGTAGTAGTCCTTGACTCCCGCCATTATTTCAATGCTTTCCTCAATGGTTGGCTCTTCAACCATTACAGGCTGAAAGCGACGTTCAAGTGCTGCATCTTTTTCAATATGCTTCCTGTATTCTTCCAGTGTTGTAGCTCCAATAATTTGAATCTCACCTTTTGACAGTGCCGGCTTCAGAATATTGGCAGCATTCATGACTCCCCCATGCACTTCCCCGGCACCCATTATATTATGAACCTCATCAATAACCAGAATAATATTTCCAAAATCCTGGGCTTCTTTTACGATGGACTTCATACGTCCTTCAAATTGTCCTCGAAATTGAGTCCCTGCAACGATTGCCGTTAAATCCAAGAGATAGATTTCTGTATTGAAAAGCTTCGCAGGAACCTGTTTTTCTACAATTCGAACAGCCAGCCCCTCTGCAATAGCGGTTTTTCCGACTCCCGGTTCTCCAATAAGAACTGGATTGTTTTTATTTCTGCGATTCAAAATTTGCACAACACGATCAATCTCCCGGTGTCGGCCGATAATGCGATCCACCTTGCCTTCACCTGCCTGATCGGTAAGATTGGTTCCGTAAATGTCCAAAAACTTTTTTTTCTTCTTAAAGGGCGGTGCTTTTGGTTTTGGAATATCTTTCGGCCCGGAATTTCCCTGTTCCTGAAAGCTTTTCATCTCTGAAGGATTTTTTTGTTCTTCTTTTTTACTCTCACGGGTTGAGGAAAAATTAGGATTGTTGCTGTTCCCAAGGAGTTTTTTAAAGAATTGCTCTTCACCCTCATCCGTTTCAATATCCTGTGCATTTTCAAACGTGTTATTCATCTGTTCCATGAGACCCTCAACCTCTTCTTCGGTCATTCCTGTCTGCTCCATCAGTTGATCCACAATAGGAAGACCCATATTTTTTGCGCATGGAAAGCAAATCCCCTTCATTTGGGGATCATTATCTTTCATATCCGTGGCTAAGATCACGGCCATGTTTTTATTGCATACTGAACATTTTTTCAACGTCATCATCTCCATATTTCTTCGACATTACCTTACATGTATGTTCTATTATAACAAACTTGTCAATGCTATAGAACATACCCTGTTATAATATATCTACCCAAAATAAAAAATTCTACCAATGGATGGTAGAATTTTTCTATGGTTTATCCAACGATTCTATGGTCGTCGGGGTTTTCTTCGAGTATTTCGATTCTGGGGACGCCCTTTTTTCCCGCTATTTCTGTTTTGAGATTTCTTTCCTCGCATTGGAGCTTCCGCTGTCAACACATTTTGAACTTCCTTTGGTGTTTTCGTCGATAGCTTAAGAGCCATAGCCAAGACCATCTCGGCATCATATCTGTCTAATAGTTCCCGGGCAACTTTTTTCGCCTCGATCAGATCGGTTCCTTCCATCTCATCAATGATTTTTGTCGCAGTATTTTCAAAACCTTTCACGGCAAGCTGTTCGTAGCTTGGAATATTCTCCTTGATCACTTCTTTGTTCGTCTTCTCTTCGATCTTGGAAAGAAGCTCCATTTCCTTCGGTGTGACAAAGGTAAATGCAATTCCTTTTTTCCCTGCCCGGCCGGTCCGTCCAACCCTGTGAACATAACTTTCCGTATCCTGGGGAAGGTCAAAGTTAAACACATGGGTAACTCCACTGATATCAAGTCCCCTTGCAGCAACATCAGTTGCAACAAGCAGATCAATCTGATTTTGCCGGAATTGTCGCAGTACTTTGCTCCGTTTTTCCTGGCGCATATCACCATGAAGTCCCTCTGCTTTAAATCCTTGGGCTCTCAGAGCCTCAGTCAATTCATCCACCCGTCTTTTCGTTCGACCGAAAATAATAGCGGATTCCGGTTGATGCTTTGTAAGAAGGGTACACAGTGTGTCCAGTTTTTTATCTTCTTTTACTTTGACATACCGTTGTTCAAGGGTATCCACAGTCATGGATTTTGATTTCACCTTGATAATCTTAGGATTATTCATAAACCGCTCGCCGATTCTTCTTAAGCGATCGGGCATTGTTGCTGAAAACAGCATCGTCTGACGTTCAGTTGGCAGCGCTTGGAAAATCGTTTCGATATCTTCAATAAAGCCCATGTTCAGCATTTCGTCCCCTTCATCTAAAATCATCACATGGACATCTTCCAAGCGAATGGTTTTTCTTCTCATGTGATCCATGAATCGTCCGGGAGTTGCAACGATCATTTCAGGTTTCTTCTTCAATGCTTTAATTTGTCGATCAATGGGTTCTCCCCCATAAATCGCAAGGGCCTTTGCTTTTTTGAACTGGCTTAACTTGTTAAGCTCTGATGCCACTTGTATGGCCAGTTCCCGTGTTGGGGCTAATACGATGGCTTGCGGATGGCTTTTGCCCTCCTCCATCTTCTCAATTGTGGGAATACCGAAAGCTGCGGTTTTTCCCGTTCCCGTTTGGGCTTGTCCGATAAGGTCCCGGTCAAGTTTTGCATGGGGAATAACCTGCTCCTGAATCTCGGTTGGAATCGTAATTCCCATCTGGGTTAGTGCGTGCATAATTTTCTCATCAACCATAAAATCATTAAAAGTACTCAAATTATCAATCTCCTTTGTTTTTTGTTTTCCTATTTTTTTCTTTAGCGGTTTGTGTTCAATAGGAAAATAAAAAAACAAATTTACGCGATTGTTCCTCGCACTTTCCCCTATTGAAAATATCCGCTCCACGGACCTTGTCTGTCTCCTCTTTTTGAAAAGACTCCATAAAAAAAGGCAATTCCTTTAAGTAATTTAAAGGAATTTGCCTTTAAGGTCTATCATTTGTAAATTCTATGTGTATAGATCAAGTGATCTACTAATTACAAACGAATTACTCTGACCAGAGATTACAGCTTAGTTACGTTTGCTGCTTGTGGACCTCTGTCGCCTTCTACGATTTCAAATTCAACTTCTTGACCTTCTTCCAGAGTTTTGAAACCTTCTGTTTGGATTGCTGAGAAATGTACGAATACATCGTCTCCTTCTTCTCTTTCGATAAATCCAAAACCTTTTTCTGAGTTAAACCATTTTACTTTTCCTGTCAAATTAATGACCTCCTCTAAATTATAATTCTAAAGCATCATTCAAAACCGTTTTTAAATCCCAATCTTCAAAGCTTAACATTTAGAGTAAGGCTTATAAAAACTGTTTTTCATCTTTCTGCTTTAACTATTACATCATAACATAGCTCATAAAAAATGAAAAGCCCTATTTCAAAGAATTTACGGTTTTTTGAGTATTTTTCTTTCTTTTTTTAAGTTTATAATTTTCAGAATTCCCTTTCTATTTCCTTCATCCTGTATTATAATCATTTTATATATGAAAAAGGGCAAAATCCCTTTCCCCTTTTTCTTTTATCCCGACTTTTAATCATTGACTGGAGGGATTGCCATGATGGAAAAAAGTATGGAGGAGCGTTTTAATGATTTGAATAAAGTCATTGGAAACACCCCTCTTTTAGAATTGTCCTTTCTCTATAGGGGACAGCCAAGAACTCTTTATGCTAAAGCCGAGCACTACAGTATGACCGGAAGTATCAAGGATCGGATGGCCTATCATATTTTAAAGCGGGCCTATGAAAAAAAACTGCTTCTCTCCCACAGTACCATTTTGGAAGTGACAAGTGGAAATACCGGTATCGCTTTCTCAGCCTTTGGCCGAAGCTTAGGTCATGAGGTGATTATTTTCATGCCCGACTGGATGAGTCAGGAAAGGATTCGTCTTATGCAAAGTTTCGGGGCTCAGGTGAAATTGGTCAGCAAGGAGGAAGGAGGCTTTGTTGGAAGCATCAAAAAGGCGGAGGCTCTCTCTAAGACCCTGGACCGTGCATTCCTGCCCTATCAGTTTTCAAACACCGACAACGTCGAGGCTCATTATCTCCATACGGGTCCTGAAATCTTTGCGCAGCTTGAGGAAGTGGGAAAAGTTCCCGATGCTTTCATTGCAGGTGTAGGAACCGGAGGAACCGTTATGGGAATCGGACGTTATTTGAAAGAGAGAAATCCCGAGGTGAAGATCTATCCTTTAGAACCCTCAAGCTCTCCAACACTAACTACTGGACACAAAGTGGGCTCCCATCGAATCCAGGGGATTTCCGATGAGTTCATCCCCCCGATTGTCGATTTAGAAACTCTAGACGAAGTCGTTCAGGTCGATGATGGTGACAGCATTATCATGGCCCAGAAACTGGCAAGAGAGTTGGGGCTCGGAATTGGAATCTCATCCGGTGCAAACTTTATCGGAGCACTTAAAGTTCAAAATCAATTGGGGCCGAAAACCGTGGTTGCCACAATTTTTGCCGATGATAATAAAAAATACCTTAGTACCGACTTAATGAAGATTGAAAAGGAGGAGAGTCATTACCTCTCTAAGGATGTGGAAATGCTTTCGGTGAAAACCTTTAAAAGTCCATGTTATACCTGTACCAGAACTTAGAACTTAATATATGCTAAAAGCCGAGAGTTTGAACTGCCCCCTGTCAAGTAGACAGGGGGCAGTTCACAGCCTCGCCTTTTTTTCATATTATTCGAGAATTTCATCAATCAGCTCACACAGAATTGTCGGGATGCGATGAAATACATCAGGCCCGTAAACCCTTTCCGATCTCTTATGGAGATCTTTTCCCCATGGTCCGATGTTTGCCACTTTCATATTCAGCTTTTGCATTTTGATGAACGGAATCTTATAGACATCGTCCCACCCCGGGCTGTTGTTTTTTATTACATCAATGTCGTCTTTCTTTCCTGTAAAGCCGCAGTAGCTGAGATCACACATCCCCATGAAGTATTCGTTTTTTTGGAACTGAAAATCAAAGTGCTTTTTCGTAATCCGGTTTAACCGTTCTTCGAGCTTCAAATCCTCCCCTTGAATATGATTGTTATTAATATGAGGGTAATAGGGTCCCGATATGCCGATAATGACAATCGGCTCTTCACTGCTGATCGCCTCTCCGGTTTTTTCGATCAGCTTAACAGCGAGCTCCGGCAAAGTGATCTTATTCTCGAAATATTCCAGCTTCCCTTCATAAAGAATTTTTTCATACTCTTTTTCGAAAACCTTCCCCCCGTCTTCAAGTGCTCGTCCATAGGCCTCTTCAAAGTCAAGGATCATGGGATCAAACTCAATCGGTTCATAGGCTTGATGATTCATTTGGCAAAAAGCCTGATAAGAAGCATCCACAAACACCATGGATTCTTTCAATGCTTCATCAGCATGTTTTTTTAAAGAATCCAGGATTTCCCTGGGCTGCTTGATGAATGTAAGCCAATTAAAAAAACCGACCGCCGCCTCGGGGATTGAGGCATCGTACACTTTTTTCCGATCTTTCAGATGAACCCACATGGGTGGTGGTGTTGCATCATTTTCATAAACATCACAAAGGCCGGGATTCAGCTCCGTTCTACGCTGAATGTTTGCAAGAATCATCGAGGGGCTGATTCCATTATAGGGATCACTGATATGACTGGTCACTCCCTTTGCATAAATTATGGGCATTACCTTTCCAACCGATCCTTCATAATAGAGGGCTTTGTCCTTCACATTATTAAAATAAGGTTCCGAGTCGATGGCGAGGCGATATTCAAGATCAAACTCATCTTTCAACCGGTCCATGAGCTTTACTGCTTGAAGCATTCCTTTTGAAATGGTTTCTTCGTCAGGCACTGAAAGAAAAAGCAGGTTTCCCTTAAAATCCTCCTTATGACTGAAGTGTTCCATTACTCCCATCTGTAAAGCGACTCCCGCTTTCATATCTGCCGTTCCCCGACCGAAGATCCAATCCTCGGAATCGAGATCCTTCAGCACCTCTTTTTTCTTTGCCACTTTTTTTAAGGCCGCTTTCAAATCCATCGGTCGAAAAGCAAGATCCTGCAACTTTCCATACTCTTCAACTCCAACGGCATCATGATGGTTAATCAGTACAATGGTTTCTTTTCCGGCACCCTTTACAAGAGACCAGACGACCTCTCTTTTGTTGGGATCTTCTCTTAAAGGTTCTGTTCCCACATACCGGGGATTTTCCAGAAAATAATCCCTTTGACGAAACCAGTTAAGAATCACATCTTCAATGATCGGTTCATAGTAGGTATTAGTATCACTTCGAACCGCTACAAGACGATAAAAAACACTTTCAATGATCCCCCGTTCTTTTTCTGTTAACATCTCTCTCCTCCTTCAATAAACTCTTTTCCTTTGTCCAGGTCCACGCCGGCCATTTTCATCAATACTAAAGCATTTGACGTTGTTGCATGTCCTTCCTTCAGGCGATAGTCAAAGTGAATTTCCTCATTATAATAGGTCTCCTGAAAATGATAATTTTTCACACCCGCCCCGGAATCATCTTCAAGGGTCACAAGCTCTAAATCGTGGGTTGACACAAGACCCATAGCTCCTTCGTTATACAGCTGATGAATGAGAATTTTCGCACCAAGATGACGATCCTTTGAATTGGTTCCTTTAAAAATTTCATCCAAAAGAAAAAATACATCCTCACTCTTTTTCGTAGCTTCAATAATTGTTTTAACCCTTAAGATCTCACCGTAAAAAGAAGAAATGCTTTTCTCCAGATTATCACTAATCCTCATGCAAGTATACAGATTAAAAATCGGAGCTTCAAACTCTGTTGCAGCAACTTTTAATCCCATTTGCATAAAAAGAAGGTTAAGTCCAACCGTTCTTAAAAGTGTGCTTTTTCCCGACATGTTCGATCCTGTAATAAGAAGGATCGGGGTTGCTCTGGTAAGATGAACATCATTATCGACTCTTCCCCGGGTAATTAAAGGATGTCCGATCTTTGCTGCCTTTACTTCTTTTTTCTCCACCAGCACCTCAGGAACTGTCCACTCATCATAGTCCCGATAGATCATTGAAAGGCTGATCAAAGCTTCCATCTTCCCGATCTGCTCCAGCCATTCCTCAATATGTTCTCCGGTTTTCCGTTTCCAATTGTCCAATTGATAAAGACAGTGATGATCCCAAAGAAGCAGGTAATTGATTGGAAGAAAAAAGAGGTTCTGACGATTCATCACCCGGGATGCAATTTTCTCCAGGTCATGGAAAGCATTGGAGGGTATGATCTCTCCTTCATGCAGATTCTTATGAAGTTTTTTCAATTCTGCTGATGAAAAGTTCATCTTCTCCATTGCAATCAACTGTTTTTCAAAGCCCTTTAGGGAGTTTTGATACTCCTTGACCAGTCCCAGCACTTTCCCTCTTCCCGGGAATCCTTTTGAAAAATAAAGAAATTGCAGAAAAGGTACAATAAGAAAAAAGGAGATTGGTCCCTTAAGCAGTACTCCGGCTATAATTGATAGAAGCGTTCCGATGGGTAAAAGTGTTCTCATCAGAGTATAAAATGTTCCGTGTTCCCCGGCTTTTGTCTCCTTTATCCACTTCACAAGTTTTTCGGATTCTTCATTCTTCCCTTTCCGACGGAAATCCTTGTGAAGATTTCCTATCGCCAGATACTTTCTTGCCCATGTGTTTTTATCGCCTAACTCTTTAAGGCTTCCCTGACGAAGTTCCACTGCCTCTTTCGTTTCTAAGGGATGCAGAAAAAACTCTGCTAACTGTCTCTTACCAGTTAAGGAGACCGTATGATTAAGCCATTGAAATACGGAGCCCTGGCCAAATAAATCCAAATCGCGGGAATAACGATGATCCTCATCAATAAATTCTTCTCCTTTTTCCGGGAACTCCCGCCATTTTCCCTCCAGTCTCTTTTTGTCCTTCTTGTAAAGATCATGATAGATGCGGTAGATTCCCTCAAACTTTTTTAATCGCTCATGAGTGCGTAATAAAATCAAAAATCCGATGATTGATAAAACAAAAACGAGGGTCAATCCTCTTTGCTGAGGAAAAAAAGCTTGAAGTGTTCCGCTGAGCAGAAACACTCCTGCCAAACCCATTCGTTTGTTTGCGTTTCTATCCAAGCGTTGCACGGTGTTATTCCAGCGTTTTTTATACCTCTCGCCATAACGATGATACTTTTTGATCTTTTGCTCTATTCCATCTTTCATATCCAATCTCCCCGATCTCCGCTCAAAGGTTTATTTTTATTCTATTGTATAAGATAGGAGAGAACAACCCTATATCATAAAATCTTACTGGAGTTCTAATGATTATTTCTATCGCGGCCGCTTGCGCATAAAAAAAGCTCCCGGATTGGGAGCTTAAAGAGATTACGAAATTAAATCCTATGATGAACTGTATATCCTGAACTGTTTTTTATCATTTCACCGCCAACTGTTGCATCAATGGTGATCCATCGATCCTGGCTTGCAATATAGACTTCGTTCCATGCATGATAAACATCGATTCCCGGTGCATATCCTTTTACCAGTCGAGTCGGAATGCCCTGACTTCTCAACATCGCTGCTGTAAGCGATGCATAGTCATAGCAAATCCCTTTCTTTGTACTGAAGGTGTCATTGATGTTTGGCAGATAAAAATGATTAATCTGACTCACTTTATCATGATCATAGCTGATATTTTTTGAAACATAGTTGTAAACTGCACGGACTTTATCCATATCGTTACTCATTCCAGCTGTTAAACGTGAAGCATGTTGTATCGCAGGATCGCTTGTCTTCCAGTTGATTTCCTGAACGGAGTTCAGAAATTCCGCATGCTTTTGAACATCCAGCTTCACTTCTTTTCGATAAACTTCTCTGTAACTGTTTCCTTCCGTGTTCTCCATGATTCGTACAACATAGGTCCCATTCCCCATGTTTAGAGGAAACGTTGCAACCGCATCAGCTGTTTTCGTTCCGTCATGTAAATTATAAGCGGCTCTCTCTCCACCTTTTTCTACTAAAACCCGTAATCTTATTGCAGGAGCATTTGGAAAAGTCACTGTTACAGCACCTTGACCATTATGATAGATTCCCACTTGATCCATTGAGTAATTTGCAAGTACGGGACTGATGGGTTCGTTTGGTTCAGGTTTTGGTTCAGGTTTTGGTTCTTCTTTTGGCTGGTTTGTGGTAACTGTCGCTTGAGTAGGTGTTGCCTCCTGTGTTGAAGCTGTGCTTGCCAAGGTAGTGGCAGCATTCTGAGCTGTGGCTGACGCCGGGGCCTCTGAAGGCTTTTCTTCATGCTCCTTTTCTTTTGAAGCTTCTCTCTCAAGAGGTGGCACTTCTTCCTTTTCAAGGTGATCAAGTGGATTTTCCATCGGAATCTGTCCGAATACATTGACGATTTCTCCTTTGGAATTTAATTGTATCTCCGGAATTTCCGGGACTTCATTGAATTTGTTGAGTTCGTAGTCAGTTTCAATTGTTCGTTCTCTCAGGGTATATACGTTAGGTAGTGCAAATGCGCTGGATACTAGCAATCCTATGATTACCAGGGTAGTTATCGTTTTTTTCATTATTAACTCCTCCTTTGGTAGCTGGCTGCCTTTTCAGACCCTATAGCTTTGCGTCCTAAGGTTTCCCTTAGTTTGCCTTTATCAGTGATGAGTTGTTACTCACACCTATTTAGCTTCTCTTCCCATCTATAAAAATTAGTATCTCTGCTGTCAACAAAAAAAACCACACTTTCGGTAGCTGGCTGCCATTTCAGGCCCTGTAGCTTTGCGTCCTAAGGTTTCCCTTAGTTTGCCTTTATCGAGTCTAGTCAAAGTTGTCTGTTTTATTGAATTTTGTGGATAATACTATGCTAAGCTGTTAATTATGTAAATAGATTATAGCATGATTCTTCTTGAATGAAAAGCCCAAAGTGTTAATTTATAGTACTTATACACTTATTTTCTCGAAATTAAACATTTTTGTTTCACTATGAGAAGGAAATCCTTCACTTTCTTCTATGTATAGAGCTTTTATACTGATTGAAATTCTGAGATCGTGGTATATATGGAATATATAAGTTAATGAAATTCATTATCACCCGATACGTTCTGGTGATCTTTACAATTTAAAATGGAGCTGATCCCCATGAAAAAGATTCCATACCTTTTTATCATTATCGGTATAGGGCTGATTGCATATCCTTTAGTTTCCCTTTTTTACCGCGACTACCAGGAAAGCAGATTGATGAGTGATGTCGATCGGCTTTTTTCCGATGCTCTCGTCGAGGAGGAAGTTTACACTGAGGCAATGGGCAACAGCTTTCAACAATTAAACTCCTCTTTTGATTCCTACTACGAAAACCCGGAGCAGAGATCTTCCCTGGAAGAATTAGAAGGACAGGAACCGGAGCTTCGTCTCGATGAATTGGAAAAGCCTGCTGAAGTTAAAAATGAAGGTGATATTGTAGGTAAAATCAAAATCCCCGCAATTGAAGTCAATCTCCCCATTTTATATGGTGCTTCCGCCAGAATTCTTGACCAGGGCGCTGGACAGGTTCCCCACACATCTCCCCCGGGGGAAATCGGAAATACGGGAATTGCTGCCCACCGTACCTGGACCCATGGCCGCCTGTTTAACCGACTTGATGAAGTAAATCTTGGTGATGAAATTATTCTCGAAACCTATGAAGGAACCTTTACCTATGAGGTTTATGATATCAAAGTTGTTGACCCCGATGACGTGACAGTTCTTTATCGCAACAGTACCCATCGTGTAGTCACGCTGATCACGTGCACTCCCATGTATGATGCGACCCATCGGTTGATTGTTCATGGTGTCATGGTGGATTCCTCTCAAAACTAGTCTTTTTTTGGGATAGAGAGCTGAAAGACATCCGGTCGGTGGTAATGACCGGCAGGGTCAAAATCCAACCTGGATCGCACCACCATGGAGAGGTCTAAATCACCGTAGAGTATTCCCCTCTGATCATAAAGAGGTTTTACCACATACTCTCCCATTGGATTGACAATAGCGCTACCCCCTCGACTTAGGATCTCCGGTTGAGGGGTTATTTCTTTGTGATTTTGTAAATGCACGGGTAAATCCTTTTTTTCAATGTACTGATTCGCTGAGATCACAAAACATCTTCCTTCAAGTCCGATATGCTTTAATGTGTTCTGATACACTTCCCGTTGATCAGCTGTGGGTGCAATATAGATGGTGACTCCTTGCTGATAAAGATATGCTCTTGCCAAAGGCATATAATTTTCCCAGCAAATTAGACTCCCCATGATGCCATAGGGTGTATCAACTGTTGTAAGCGTCGTTTGATCTCCCTCTCCCCAGATAACTCTCTCTGTCCCGGTTGGTTTGAGTTTTCGATGTTTGCCGAGAAGTTCTCCCTCCGGGCCCCAGAAAATCACTGAGCAATAGAGGGTTCCTGTCCGTTTTTCTTTCTCAGTCACACCCATTACGACATATGTGCCCGTCTGTTTTGCAGCTCTTCCAATTTCATCGGTGAAAAGACTTGGTATTTCAACAGATTGATTGTAGTATTCCTCATATTCCCTTCTTCCCTCTTCCGTCCGACTTCCCACAACACATCCAAAGGTGAGGCCTCTTGGGTAATAAGGCACAAAGGCCTCGGGAAATACAATCAGTTTCGCCCTATTATTTCCTGCTTCCTCAATAAGATGAATCGCCTTTCTCAGTGTTTTTTCCCGGTCCAACACAACCGGTGCGTCCTGTATCACTGCAACTCTTAATCGGTTTTCCACACGTTTCCCTCCTTTTTAATCTTCCTATCTCTATCTAAATTATAGAGGAAGCAATCATAGAAGGCAATTCTGCATAAAAAATTCCCCGTTTTCAGGGGAATTTTGTTTTCTTATGGTCTGGTAATCTGAATCCACGTTTGTCCATAGATGCGTTCAATTTCCTGTCCGTCCTCATAGAAAAATCTTGTTCTTCCACTTCCCGAGTCTTTCCTCCAGGTTCCTCTGAAGTGCTCACCTTTGGCATAGTAGTCGATTTTACCCTGACCCACAACCTTCGGTGTTGTCCGTCCTCGCAAATCTGTTGGATGGTCGGTATATTGAACAATGACATTTCTTGCTAAAATCGGTGTTCCCGTGGCGTCCCGGTGCTGGTTTCCATTTATAAATCGTCTATATGCCTCTGCCTCTCCATCATACTGATAGCTGATCCGATAGGTGCCGCTATACTCTATGGAAAAGGAATGAGCTGTTCTTCCCTGCCGGCTAAGATGTCCCGGACGAATGACCGTACCCGGTGAAGATGTCCCCCGGTTCAGAGTAGAGAGATTAACATAGAGATTATGCGGTGCTCTTCGTGCTGAGTCCCTATAAAAACCGGAAGTAGACAGTGCATTGGTATAACTGACTCCCCATTCCCTGATTCTCTGAAGATTATCACGACTGGCACTGGCAGTGATGAAGTTAACGTTGTTCTCCCACGCCAGCATAATGTTATGTTCCCGGGCGCTTCGAATGGGGCCGACTTTATTGGGAAGATTCGCGAATAAGGCTAAATAGCGGGTTGCTCGCCCTTCGACTTCATACTCATAGACGAGACTTGCTTGAGACAGACCGTGCTGGGGTCTTGCATTCGGATGGTTGTCAAGAGCAATCCCATACGCCGGGTTCCTTTCCGTTTGAGGCACTCGGTCTAATGCTTCAGCAAGATTTTCTCTGGAGGTATCCAATAGAGCAGTAAGGGTTGCTCTTTGATCTTCCAGATTCTGTCTCTCCGCCTCCATCTGAAAGAGGCGGTCCTTAATATTGTTCCGCTGTTCTTCAATGGCCAGCTGTTGCGCTTCCGCATTATTCTGATCCTCTCTCACGGATCTGATCAGTTCTGCATCCCTGTCTGCAATTCTGGTCATATAGGCCAATCGAATAATCAGATCCCCGAAATTATCCGCTTCCAAAAGAATTTCAAGGTATGAGGATCCCCTTTTCATATAGGCACTTCGAACTCTCCCGGAAAATTTCCCGGTTGTATCCTTTAATCGTTCTTGAGTTTCTTTCAATAATTGTTCCGTTTCTTCCAGTTCCTGTTCGATTGCTGCAAGTTCTGCATCCAGTTCTTCTATCCTTTTCAGTCTGTTCTCAACATCTTCGTTCAGAAGTTTAATTGTTTCTTCATACTCTGCAATTTGATCTCTGATTTCATCGACCTCTTGAAGCGGATCATCATTATACCCATAAACTTCTCCTTCGAAGCTTCCATTAAAAGAAAGAAACACCATTGCCACAAGGATCAGTATTATAATTAATCTACGCATCGTTTATCCTTCCTTTCTGCTGGAGCTTTATACTCTCAGATACTTGCGAATCGATACGAAGCTTCCAAATCCGCTCATCAGTGTTCCTACAATCGCCAGGCCGATAAAAATCGGCAATAGCCGTTCCATATCCATCACCGGCTGGAACAGCAGAATGAGGGAATCCTGTCCGAAGGAAGATGCAAGCTGATAGTAAATTAAGCCCAAGGTGAGGACAGCAATCACCGTGCCTGTCCACCCCATCACCATCCCTTCCATCAGAAAGGGAAAACGAATATATCCATTGCTTGCTCCCATGTATTTCATTACAACAACTTCTTCCTGCCGGGCAACTGCGGATAGTCGAATAATATTGATGATTAAAAACACTGCTCCCAGAGCGATGGATATGCCGAGAATTAAAAAGAGATAGTTCAGCCGACTGGTAATCTGCATCAACCTTGCCACCAGCTCTTCTCCATAATCGACAAGCTCCACTTCAGGATAGGCTTGAATGGTTTCTGCCACTGCCGCCACCTTTTCCGGCTCCTCCACCCTCACACGAATCAAATCCGGCAATGGATTATTCTCCCCTTCCAGATCTCTTAAAAGCGACGGGTCGCCCATCGTTTGACCGAATTCCTGCAAGCCTTCTTCCTTTGATACAAAGGTCTGCTGCACGACACCGTCCAATTCATCAATTCTTCCCTGTAACTCTGTTGAATCTACATCATCATGGAGAAAAACACTTACCTCAACATTTGACTCCACATTCCGGATAAACTGATTGACATTTGTTGTGACAAGGAGAAATCCTCCTAAGATAATCAGCGAGATTGCGATCAGCCCTGATGTAATTATGGCAAGCCAGGCATTTCTTGAGAGGGACCGAACACTCTGGCCCATACAATATCGTAAAGCGTATCTATTCATTGCTGTAACCTCCTTGCCCATCCCTTGTCAATTCTCCTGCTGTCAATGAAACAACCCGTTTTTGCATCCGATCCACAAGATCCCATGCATGAGTGGCAATCACCACCGTGGTTCCTTCCTCATTGATTTTCTCAAACAGCCGCATCAACTGCAGGGCATTGTCCCGATCAAGATTTCCGGTGGGCTCATCCGCAAGGATCAGCACAGGATCCTTCACAATCGCCCGTGCAACACCGACTCTTTGTTGCTCTCCTCCGGAAAGTTCTCTGGGAAAAGACTTTGCTTTATGGGCAAGTCCCACTTTTTCCAAGGCTTCAGGCACTCTTTTCCGAATGGAGCGGGGAGAATATCCCAATACTTCAAGTGCAAATGCCACATTTTCAAAGATGGTCTTTTGTTTTATCAGTTTATAGTCCTGAAAGACCATTCCGATTCGTCGACGATGCTCTAATAGTTCCCTTTTTTTATATTTTGTCACATCTTTGTTTTCAAAAAATATGCTTCCTTCAGTTGGGAGCTGTTCTCTGAAAAGCAGTTTAATCAAAGTGCTTTTTCCTGCACCGCTGGGTCCCACTAAAAACAGAAATTCTCCGGGGTCCAAATGAAGAGACATATTATTCAGTGCGACTTCGTCACTTCCTTCATACAGTTTGCTTACGTTTTTCATTTCAATCACGTCATGGGCTCCTTTCAAATCACAGGGGTTTCTGCATCTCCTGTGTGTAATTCCCGTCTATTGATTTAACCTTTTATACAACCATATTAACACAAAAGATCCCTTCAATCGATCCTTGAAGGAATCATTGGTTTCAAACCGTCTATTATTTATGGTAGGGTTCACCCCTCCAGATCTTAAAGCTCCGATAGATCTGTTCGATCAAAACCAGCCTCATCAGTTGATGCGGAAACGTAAGTTTTGAAAAGGACAGAAGAAGATTTGCACGGTCTAGAACCGTCTCAGCCAAACCCAGAGACCCTCCGATTACAAAGGCAACATGGCTTTTCCCCTGCAAACCGCACTCTTGAAGATAAGTGGATAGTTCCTCAGATGTCTTCTGTTTTCCGGTACGCTCTAACGCTACCATCACCGTATCTTTTTTCAGCTTTCTAAGAATCCGCTGCCCTTCCAGCTCTTTAATCCTGCGTTCTTCCAGCTCTCCGGCATTGTCAGGAGTCGGTTCATCCTGAACCTCGATGATCTTTACCGTGGCGTAGGGCTTTAATCTCTTTGCATATTCCTCAATTCCAAGCTTCATATGTTTTTCCTTGACTCTTCCCACCGCAATTAAATCAATTTTCATATCAGGTCCTTCCCTTGCTTTCCACTATCTTCTTTAATCAAATAACACCTCGATATCCATTTCCTCGCTGTCACGAACGATTGTAATTGTTGCCCGGTCTCCCGGTCGCAATGTATAGAGCTCCCTGATGAGAATCCCTCGATTGCTAACCTGAATTCCGTTTATTCCTATAATCACATCATCACTTTCAATGCCGTAGCGGTCTGCCACTGAACCCGGATTGACCTCTGCAACATAAAATCCATACTCCACTCCCAGATCGACGCCCCAGCTTCTTTGATACATTTCCGCATTAAGTCCTTGAACTCCAAGGAATACAGGGGTGAATTCCCCTGTTTCTGCAAATTGCTCAATGATCGGCTTCGCAGTATTAATGGGAATCGCAAAGCCCAACCCTTCTCCATTTTGCAGTTTTGCAGTGTTGATTCCGATTACTTCCGCATTGGTGTTCAGCAAGGGTCCTCCGCTGTTTCCGGGATTGATGGATGCATCGGTTTGAATAAAGTTGTCAATCCCCTCGGCAATTCCTCCGGTAGCGATGGAGCGATTCAGGCCGCTGACAACTCCCTGAGTCAAGGTTCTTTCAAAATCCAGCCCCATGGGATTTCCTATCGCAATGGTGATTTCACCGACAATCAGCTTATCGCTGTCTCCTAAATGGGCCACGGGAAGAACTTCTCCTCCTGTGTCCACCTTAATAATTGCAAGGTCCAGAGAAGCCTCATTCCAAAGAACTTCTCCGGGCATTTCCCTTCCATCATGGAGAAGAACCATCAGTTCTGAAACCTCTCCATCACCTACAACATGGGAGTTCGTAAGAATATACCCGTTTCCATCGACAATGACTCCCGTTCCCAGACCGGGCCGCTCTCGAATTTCTCCCAGCCACGCATCCCGCTCCAAGGTTATGGTTGTGATCCCAACAACGGAGGGCATAGCTTTTTCAGCAACTGCAGAATATATGCCCAATTCTCTTGAGCCTTCAATCGTAAGCTGCTGTTCGATACGAAGATCCTCAGGCAAAGCCCTCTCTACAAAATACGGAAGAAAAACAAATCCCCCGATAAGAGTCACTACACTCCCCAAAAGAACTCCTAAAAGAAGTCCCTTTGTATTTCCCATTTTTTTCTCTTTTGTTGGTTCTTTCACTTCAGAAGTCTCTTTTACCGATGAGTAATAGGGATCTTCAATAGGATCCTCTGTTTCTTCTGCAGAATCACTTTCCGTGATTTCTTCCTGCCTTTCCTCTAAATCATTTTTTTCATTTTCCCAATCCATTGCCATCCCTCCAGCAACTCTTTGTTAAAGACCTTTATTGAGTTCATAGACTCTGCTGATCCGATCTCTAAAGGCAATATCAATAAAAATTTCTTCTTTAATCTCTTTGCAGTGTTTTTCCACCATTTCATTGACTGTGGTTAGGGCCAGTTCAGGGAAATTATTCTCTTCACTCAGGTGAGCCAGGACAAAATTTCTGACTCCTCCCTTTGCTAAACGAACAATGCACTCTCCCGCAGACTCATTGGATAAATGTCCCAGATCCGAAAGGATCCGTCGCTTCAAATGATAGGGATATCGGCCTGATTTCAACACCTCCACATCATGATTCGCCTCGATAATTACAAGATTCGAACCCTCCAGCTCTTTATAAATCTCCTCACTCATATTCCCGGTGTCTGTCGCAATGCTGATTTTTCCGTAGGAATTTTCGATTGTAAATCCCACTGACTCCCTTGCATCGTGGGATGTTTTGAAGGATCGGACTCCTGTAGAAAAGTGGTCGACGGTTTCCCCGGTAACAAAATACCTCTGATTCGTTCCCTCAATCTTTCCAATTCGGTCTCCCATGCCCTTCCATGTTTCTTTATTCGCATAAAGAGGGATATTGTAACGCCTGGAAAGAACTCCCACGCCCTTTACATGATCTCCATGCTCATGAGTGAGAAAGATTCCCGACAGGCTCCGGGGATCCACTTTGATCTGTTCAAGACGCTGTTCGATTTGCTTTCCGCTTAGCCCCGCATCCACAAGAAAACGGGCCTTTCCATTGGAAAACACATAACTGTTTCCGCTACTCCCGCTTACCAGGGAACAAAATTTCAACATTCGACTGCCTCCTTAGTCTCTACTCAGTAATGGTATCAATACTGGCTCCCAACCCTTTCAGTTTTTCTTCGATCCGGTCATAGCCCCGTTTGATATGCTCAATCTGTTGAACTTCCGTTTCTCCTTTGGTCGCTAGTGCTGCCACAACTAAAGCAGCTCCTGCTCTGAGATCTGATGCGCTGACCACAGCAGGAGAAAGTTTTTTTACTCCCTGAATAAAGGCAACTCTTCCTTCCACCTTAATATCTGCTCCCATGCGTTTCAGCTCATTGATATGCTTGAACCGACCTTCGAAAATGTTCTCCGTAATGGAACTGGTCCCCTCTGAAATTGCAAGCAAGCTGCTCATTGGTTGTTGTAAATCCGTTGGAAATCCAGGATAAACAAGGGTTTTAATATCCACACCCTTTGCCCGTCGGGATGTCTTAACACGAATTTCATCTCCGTTTTCCTCTATGTCCACGTTCATTTCCTTTAATTTTGCGGTAATGGACTCCATATGCTTCGGGATCACATTTTTAACCAAGACATCCCCTCGCGTAGCTGCCGCAGCGACCATATAGGTTCCTGCCTCAATCTGATCCGGAATAATTGCATGGCGACATCCTCCAAGTTTCTTTACTCCTTCAATTTTGATTGTATCCGTACCCGCTCCCTTAACCTTTGCTCCAAGACAGTTCAAATAGCTTGCAACATCCACTACATGGGGTTCCTTCGCTGCATTTTCAATCATCGTCGTGCCCTTCGCTTTTACAGCGGCCAGCATAATATTGATGGTTGCTCCAACGCTGACCACATCCATGTAGATATCTGCACCTTTAAGATCTCTGGCCTGAACAGAAATCATTCCATGCTCGATTTTTACCTTTGCTCCAAGAGCTTCAAATCCCTTTATATGCTGATCAATAGGCCTTGATCCGATGGAACACCCACCGGGGTAGGCGACTTTTGCTTTTTTGAAGCGCCCCAGTCCGGCACCTAAAAAATAATAGGACGCCCTTAGACCTTTTGCAAGCTCAGAATCAGCAACACATTCTTTGATTTTTTCTCCATCAATCTGCACTTCGTTCTCTCCAAGATTAACGACTTCAGCACCCAAAGAGGTTAATATTTCTTTTAAAACCCTCGTATCACTGATTTGAGGGAGGTTTTCAATAATCGTTTTCTCTTCTGCCAGAATTGTCGCAGGCAGGATAGCCACCGCTGCATTTTTAAACCCGCTGATTGTAACTTCTCCCTTTAGCCTTTTTCCACCTTTGATAATAAATTTCTCCATATTCACGCTGACGAATCAGCTTTCACCACCTTTGTATGTAAGGATGTCAGACTTTGTTGATATTAACAGTATTATTTTATCATTAAATCTTCAGCCTGGCTAGTTCAAACCTTCCAACAAAAAAAGAGAGCCGAGGCTCTCTTCGTCAGTTTCCGTAATCAGTAGTTTACAAAGTTTCTTGGATTCAAGGGTGTACCGTTCCTTCGGACTTCAAAGTGCAGGTGACTGCCTGTTGAATTTCCGGTAGTACCCATTCCTCCGATTCGCTCTCCTTTAAACACTCTGTCCCCCGCTTTAACGTTCATGGAATTCAGATGGGCATAATAGGTCTGGTATCCGTTTTCATGGTTAATGATAATTAGATTTCCGTATGACCCTCTCCACCCTGCAAACTGTACACGTCCTGCATCTGCTGCATTTACTGCAGTTCCGATTGGTGCTGCAATATCAATTCCCTGGTGCATTCTGCCCCATCGCATTCCAAATCCTGATGTCAGACGACCTCTCGTCGGTAAGCTGTAAGAACCGGTCGCTACTGTTCTTGGTCGTTCTTTCGTTCCTCGGGCAACAATACGGGTAACGGGATCTGCCAGAATTTTTTCTTCTTTTATCTCCAGCTCTACTTTCCGACCATTCTCACGGATGATGTATCCTGTGATTTCTTTTTCACCCATTTTTCCCTGCTGAGTGATTCGTTGGTCTCCTTTATAGAGGTTGCTGGTGTCATTATAGGTTGTTTCAAATGCGATTTCCTCATGCATTTCAACGTACTCCACAGTTCTTACCGTCACATAGGGCTTCGGAACCACAAGGCTGATTTCATCCCCGATACTGATTCTGTGAATGTCTTTTACGTCACTATTGGCCTTTTCAATTTCTTCAACTGTCAGTCCATATTTCGCTGCAATTCCGGAAATCGTATCACCGGCTTCTATCGTATGAACCTTTTCTTCATCGGTTCCCCGTTTCATGAGATTAAACACCTGTTCAGCCTCTTGAATTTCATGAAGCTCCACGCCGACATCTTGAATTTCAATTGTCTCAGAGAAAGATACTTCTTCATATTCCTGCTCTTCTTCAAGATATTCTTCTTTAATCTCATTTAAGATCTTTTCAGCTTCATCTTCTGTTCGAAGAACAGCAACTTTTTCACCATCCACGATAATTGCAAAAGCCTGAACACTATACTCGATAGTCCGGTATATTTCATTTCTCAGATAGCTGAGATTTGTTAGAGGGTCTTCCCGCTGACTGAAGCTCCCTTTTATAAACTCTAGTGTTTCCTGATCTACAATGATCTTTTCATTATACTCATCTCTCAGTCCCAATTCAATCTCATCGATCATGTCGAAAATGATCTCTTTGTCTTCAACAATACCAATATCTTTTCCTTCGATACGGACCTGATAGGCTTCATATTCCGGATTGAGTACGGTAAATCCTTCACTGCTGATTGTAAGCCCTGCCATTAACAGAATTGAAAGTGCAATCGATGTGATCACAATGCTTTTTTTCGGTAAACAGCGGTTCTCTCTCCGTTTATTCAATTGTTGTAGCTTGCTGCCAAAGCGATTAGCTATGTACTCTGATGTGCTTTTATAGTGGATTTTGGTGCTATTTATGACAGATGTCTTTGCTTTTCGAAAACATTTCAGGGATTTCTGCCTTAAATGATCAAAATAATTCATATTTTCACCTCAGATTGACGGATTTTTTTCAATTGCTTTTTACATTATACCATAAAAATAAATTCCATCAATGTTTTATTAAGGTTTTTTGCATTAATTGTCGTCTTTTGTCGATCTTTCTCCCATTCAGATCTTCCTGGGAGTATGCTATAATGATGAGAGAATGATAATTTGCTATAAAAGAAACGGAGTGATTCTGTGGGCTTTAAAAAAGAACATCTTCCTGAATTTATGGAATCCTTTCCCATCGATTTTATTTTTATTGACCGCTATCTGAAAGATGTTAACGGCACTTACTTAAAAGTTTATCTGGCGGCTTATAGCCAAAGTTATAAATCTTCGTCCTTCCACCGCATCGATAATGACCGGGATCTGGCAGATTTTTTAAGTCTTTCTCTCGATGACGTAAGTTCCGCTTGGGACTATTGGGAGGAGAAAGGCTTAGTTCGTCGGGATCCCGACGATCAATCGATCACATTTGTGAATTTAAAATCCATGTATCTTGGAGATTTAATGGAAAAAGCTCCCCAGGGGGATTTTGGTGTGGAGACTGAAGATTCTTCGGCCTATCACAGCTGTACGCCAAATGACTTAGCCTCCGCCCATCAGATACCGGAGATCAAGAAAATGTTCTCTTCCATTCAAAAAATCATTCCAAGAGATCTTACTCCTAACGAACAGCTGGAAATTCTTGAATGGATTATCAACCACAACCTTGAACCGCCTCTTATTACAGAGGCATACACTTATGGCGTGGAAAAACGGGGAACCTCTTCTTTTCAATATATCAGTCGTATCATATTAAACTGGATCGATGACGGAATTTCTTCCCTTGAAGATCTGCGGAGCCATGAACATACCTTGGATGATCATTTCACCTTTTACCGCAGAGTCTTAAAAGCCATTGGGGTGTATAACCGGGAAGCGACAGAAAAAGAAAAAGAGCTCATGGATCTTTGGATGGATGAGTTTCATTACTCCATTGACCTGGTTTTAAAAGCCTGTGAAGAAACTGTGAAGATTTCCAACCCGAATATTAAATACATTCACGGTATACTGAAAAAATGGAAAGAAAAAAATGTTGCCTCTGTTGAGGACTTGAAAGATCTTCCCTCTTCTCCTCCAAGGCCTCAAGGATCCTCGGATCATAGTCGACACAAAACAAAATTTCATCTTTCCCAAAGCCGGGGAGACCGTTATAGCGCTAAAGAGTTGGAGAAAATAATTCTGGAACGTCAAAAGAAAAAATAATCGAGGTGTTGTAATGTTAAATCAGTACATTAAAGAAATTCTCAGGGAGTACGATCGGTTAAGACAAAAAAACAAAGATGAGCTGGAGGCCCGGGAAGAGGAGATCTATGAACGGCTCCCCCGTATTAAGGCCATCGAAAAAGAAATGAAGCAGCTTGGGGTCAAGCTCGCAAAAAAAACTCTGGATTATCCTGATTCGGTTTCAACGATTGTTCCGGAGTTCGAAAAAATTACCCTTGATTTACAAAAAGAAAAACTTACGCTTTTAGTCAAAAACGGATATCCGGCTGATTACCTTCAAATCCGATACCATTGTGAAGATTGCAAGGATCACGGCTACTTGGAAAACAACGACCGATGTCATTGCTTTAAGCAGCGACTGGTTGATCGTGCCTACAATCTTTCGAATCTCCCGCGTCTGTTGGAAAAGGAAAATTTCCAGCATTTTAACATTAATCTTTTTAGTGATATAACTCCACCGGAGGAAAGTCTCAGTCCTCGGGAAAATATGATGAATCACCTGAACGAGGCTGAAGGTTTTGTGTTGAATTTTTATAATCCCGAGACGAAAAACCTGGTACTCTATGGTCCTACCGGTTTAGGCAAAACTTTCCTGGCAAACTGTATTGCCAAGGCTCTTCTGGATAAGGGGCTTATTGTTATTTATCAAACTGCCTTTTCTCTTATTCGCACCTTGGAGGATCTGCGTTTCCACCAAACCAACAACAAAGATGATTATACGCTTCTATTTGAGTCTGATCTTCTGATTGTAGACGACTTGGGAACTGAGTTGACTAATTCCTTCACTAATAGTGAAATTTTCAACCTGATCAACAGCCGTCTTCTAAAAGAGAAAAAAACCATTCTTTCTACAAATCTTACTCCAAAGGAGTTAATGGAGCGTTACGATGACCGTATTTTTTCAAGAGTTGCCAATGAATTTCATTTTTTGCGATTTTACGGGAATGACCTTCGATGGGAAAATGGCTAATCAAAGAAAAAATGCCTTTGAGAGGATTCTCTCAAAGGCATTTTCTTTCTGGTGACCCCTAGGGGAATCGAACCCCTGTTACCGCCGTGAAAGGGCGGTGTCTTAACCGCTTGACCAAGGGGCCTGGAATGGTGACCCATCCGCGGCTCGAACGCGGGACACCCTGATTAAAAGTCAGGTGCTCTGCCAACTGAGCTAATGGGTCGTTTTTTCTCACAGTCATATATACTACCTGATGCACCATTCTTTGTCAATTGTTTTTTAAAAGAGATTTTCCCTCACGATAGTTTGTTTTCTTCCGGGGCCTACGGAAACAATTTTGACAGGTATTTTTAAATACTCTTCAATAAATGACACGTATGTTTTTGCATTTTCAGGGAGATCCTTATAGCTTTTAACAGCTGTAAGATCTTCCTTCCATCCCTGCAGCGTTTCATATACCGGCTCACACTTCCCTAGTGCTTTCAATCCCGCAGGAAAGTTTTTGGTGATCTTGCCGTCTTTTTTATACCCTACACACACCTTTATGGTTTCAAATCCCGTCAATACATCAAGAAGCATCAGCGATAACCCGGTTATTCCATTCACCCGGGAAGTGTATTTTAACATTACAAGATCAAGCCATCCACACCGTCTTGGTCTGCCTGTGGTTGTGCCGAACTCTTTTCCACGTTCACGTATCGTCTCTCCGATTGTATTATCCTGCTCCGTCGGAAAGGGACCCATCCCGACTCTCGTTGTATACGCCTTCACGATTCCCAGCACTTCCTGGATTTGAGTCGGTCCGATCCCGGCCCCTACTGTAAATCCTCCTGCCGTCGGGTGAGAGGAAGTGACATAGGGGTAGGTTCCCAAATCAATATCCAGCAATGTTCCCTGTGCGCCTTCAAATAAGACTTTTTTCCCTTCCTCCAATGCCTCATATGTGATAATTGTTGTATCCGTTACATAGGGTTTTATCTGTCTTCCGAACTCTTTGTATCTTTCATACATTTCTTCCTTGTTAAATCCTTCTTTGCCATAGATCCTTTCGATCAGAAAGTTCTTCCGGTCAAGCTGACGATTCAGTTTTTCCAGAAGAAGCTCTTCATCGATCAGATCTCCCACCCGGATTCCCGATCGCTCAATTTTATCCATATAGCAGGGTCCTATGCCTTTTTGAGTCGTTCCGATTTTTTCGTCTCCCCGGGCTTCCTCTTCCAGCTGATCAATCAATTTATGATAGGGGAAAATCACATGTGCCCTTTCGTCCACTTTAATGTTCTTCGAGCTGAAACCTTCCGCCTCAAGTTTTCTCACTTCACTTAAAAACCCTTCAGGGTCAAACGCCACACCATTGCCGATGAGATTCATCTTGTCCTGATAAAGGACTCCCGAGGGCAAAAGATGAAAGGAGTATTTCTTCCCTTCGACGATGACTGTATGTCCTGCATTATTTCCCCCCTGGGCACGAACAATATATTCCGCTTTCCCGGATAAATAGTCAATAATTTTCCCTTTTCCTTCGTCTCCCCACTGGGCTCCGACAATTACTACAGAAGGCATCATTAACCTCTCCTTTACCTTATCAATTATTTTGATAAGAAATTTACTCTCTTCTTTCAGCGTAAATAGCCTATCATAATTTATGAAAAAATACAATATTTTATCGGATGTTTTTGTGCTTTATTTTTTTATTGTCCGCTATATATCGGACAATAAAAAAACCCACACCTTTAAGCATGGGTTTTTTGCAATTTATTTGCTGCTCAGATATTCATTAAGCTCATTTACCAATACATCTACATTGATTCCATGAACCTTCCCGGCATCATCAATGCTTTCCATTGTTGCTCCAGGGCATCCAAGACAATGAAGACCATGTCTCATGAACACTTCTGCAAGACCTTGATCCATCTTCAGAACATCCATGATGGTCATATCCTTTGTTACTTTCGCCATATTGATCCTCCTTACTCTAACAGAGATTTTTCATTGAGTATTACTCTCAGTGTACTTTACTATAATATCATTTTCTCTGAAGAGATTCAATAGTTTCCTATGTGCTCCCTTTATCCACAGTTAATCAGAGTTTTCCACAGAAACTGTGTTTCCCTTGTGGATTTTGTGGATATCCTGTTCTGTTATTCTCATCGTTAGATAACAACAATAGATTGTTTTCTTCTCCTTCTTAAATTCACCCTTGCGATAACCCCGTTGAACAAGCTCTTCCCATGACAGCTTCTGGTTCTCAAAAGGTTCCATTTTTTGTTTAACCTTTTGAAATCCCAATTTTTCATAGACCCGTATTGCCCGGTGGTTAAACGCTGCGACCTGCAAGGTCAGCACCTTTCTCTTCCAGCGATGGAAATAAAACTGGAGAAACAGTTCCATTGCCTTTGTTCCATATCCTTCTGACAGATAATCGGGGTTGAAAACGATTCCAAGCTCACCCTTCTTCCGAAGAAAGTCGATTTTTTTAATTGTAATATACCCGATAAGCTTTCCTTCCTCAAGAAATACTCCGTAAATTTTCCTCCTCAGGGGTTTTTGTTTTTCGTTGAACCAATGATCCCGTTCTTCGGGACCTCCCTTGGGAAAGTTATACGTATGAAAAAGGGGATCCCTGTGGGTTCCCCACTCCTTCATTTGATCTACATCTTTACGCCTAAGATCCCTTATGTATATCCCTTTTCCAATTATGATCATGGCATCGGTCCTCCCGGCCAGTTATCAAGGTTCCTTATGCACACTGTTCAAATCAAGAAACTTCTGTTTAGATCCTTCCCACCTTAGTTCCACCGTCCCGGTTTCTCCATGTCGATGTTTTGCAATAATGATCTCGGCAATTCCTTTCTTGTCGCTTTCTTCATGGTAGTATTCATCCCGGTATAAAAACATTACAAGATCCGCATCCTGTTCAATTGCACCGGACTCTCGCAAATCAGAGAGAATCGGCCGGTGATCCGAACGTAATTCCGGGGCTCTTGAGAGTTGTGACAAGGCAATGACAGGACAGTTCAACTCCTTGGCCATAATTTTCAGGTTTCTTGAAATTGCTGAGATTTCCTGCTGTCTGTTCTCCGTTCGTCCACCTCCCTGCATTAACTGAAGATAGTCGACAAGAACGAGATCCAGCGTTGATTCCATATTCAATCGCCTGCACTTTGAGCGCATTTCCGTTACCGTAATTCCGGGACTGTCATCAAAATAGATCTGTGCTTGAGAAAGGGGGGCCATTGCCCGGGAAATTTTCGCCCATTCTTTCTCATTCAGGCTTCCGGTTTGTATTTTATTTATTTCCACCATGGACTCCGATGAAAGCATCCGTTGCATTAACTGTTCTTTTGACATCTCCAGACTGAAAATTGCGACTGAAGATCCTTCTTTAATCGCTGCGTTTTGGGCTAAGTTCAAAGCAAAAGCGGATTTGCCCATAGCGGGTCTTGCTGCTACAAGGATGAGATCCGACGGATGAAACCCGTTTAACTTTTTATCAATATCCAGAAATCCAGATGACATGCCGGTCAACTTTTTATCGCTCTGGTAGAGTTCTTCAACCTTATTGAAGGTCTCTCTCAGAACATCTCTTATTGGGATTAGGCCTTCTCTTCCATGATATTGAGAGATATCATAAATGTTTTTCTGTGCTCTTTCCAACAGCACGGGAACCTGGATATCCTTGTCATATCCGAGGCTGACCACTTCTTCCGATGCACGGATTAAGCGTCTTAAGGTAGATTTTTCGCTGACGATTTCTGCGTAATGCTTTACATTTGAAGCAACCGGTACGCTTGATGACAGACCTGTAAGGTATGGAATACCTCCAACGTTTGACAGCTTATCTCTCTTTCTCAGTTCTTCCGTCAACGTAACCAAATCCACAGGCTCATTCCGATTAAATAACGTCACGATACAGTCAAAAATCTCTTCGTGGGCTGCTTTATAAAAATCATCCGCTCTGACTGTTTCTAAAGCAACGATGGTTGCTTCTTTGTCCAGAAGCATTGATCCGAGAACTGACTGCTCAGCATCGATGCTATGGGGGGGGAGCTTGCCAAATTTCATTTCTTCTGCCATGCTACTGTTCCTTTACTTCAACGGAGAGGGTCGCTGAAATTTGAGGATAAACCTTGACCTCGATCTTTGTAACCCCTAAGGTTTTGATAGGCTCTTTGAGGTTGATTTTCCGTTTATCCACTTTTACTCCATGCTCTTTTTTCAGGGCTTCGCAGATCTCCTTGGAAGTTACTGAACCAAAAAGTCTTCCCCCCTCGCCGGCTTTTGTTTCAATAACCACATTACTCTCCTCGATCGCTTTTGCCAGCTCCTTTGCTTTTTTAACTTCTCCCTGCTTTTTCCTTTCCTCTGCCTTCTTTTGTTTTGAAAGGTTTTTTACGTTTCCCTCTGTGGCAGGCTTGGCAAGATCCTTGGGAAGCAAATAGTTTCTTGCGTATCCGTCGCTTACCTCGACAATTTCTCCTGCGTTTCCAAGACTTTTCACGGTTTTCTTTAAAATGACCTTCATTCTTCATCACCCTCCTGTAAGTAATCTTCAATCGCTTCCTTTAAGCGAATCTTTGCTTGTTCTTTCGTTGAATCTTTTAGTTGTGCTCCGGCTACCGACAGGTGCCCTCCGCCCCCCAGCTGTTCTAAAATCACCTGGACATTAATCTCTCCCATGGAGCGGCCACTAATAAATATTTCTTCATTTCCTTTTTCACTGAGTACAAATGACGCTGTGACATTTTTAATATTTAAAAGCATATCAGCCGCCTGGGCAGCCAGCACCTGAGGATTATCCACCTGGTCGGTTTCAGATATTGCAATACTGCCATGTAGTATTTCAGCCCGTTTTAACACCTCTGTTTTGTTGATAATTGACTCTAAATCATCTTGAAAGTATTTTTTCACTTCGATGGTGTCCGCTCCTGCCCGTCGAAGCAGGGAGGCCGCCTCGAAAGTTCTGACCCCTGTTTTGTAGGTAAAGTTTTTCGTATCAAGGGCAATCCCTGCCAGCAGAGCGTTGGCTTCAATTTCTTCTATGTTCATTCTGCCGTCCATGTAATAAAGAATTTCTGTGACCAGCTCGCTGGTTGACGATACATACGTCTCGTGATAAGTAAGAACTGTTTTTTCTATAAAGTCTGTCACTCTGCGATGATGGTCGATTACAACAATGTTTTTTGTCAGTTCAAGTACCTGTGGGCATTCAGTAATACTTGGTCTGTGTGTATCTACAACGATCAGCAGGTCTTTTTCTCCAATCCGTTTGGCAGCCTCTTCGCAGCTGATCAGGGCTTTGGAATAATCCGATCGTTTCTTCATCTCTCCATAAATTCGTTCGATGGAGTAGTTTCCTTCCCCTAAAATAATATATGCCTCTTTTTCACGATTTTCCGCAGCTCTGAACAATCCCATTGCAGAGCCGATGGCATCCATATCTGCATTTCTGTGTCCCATAATAAAGATTCTTTCCGATTGATCGATCAGTCGTCTAAGAGCATATCCGATCACCCTGGATTTCACTTTGGTGGTTTTTTCCACAGCGGTTGTTCTTCCTCCATAAAAGGCGATATCATCGTTCTTCTTGACCACAGCCTGATCTCCGCCTCGACCTAAGGCAAGATCTTTAGCTCCATTGGCATACTCCGCAATCTCCATTGGATTTTTCCCATTTGAGCCGATACCGATGCTCAGTGTTATGGGTATTCTGTTCCCCACATCAATTTTCCGAACCTGGTCAAGGATTTCAAACCTCTTGCTTTCAAGATTTTCAAGCTTCCGGGCTTCAAATCCGACGATAAATCGGTCGTTCGTGTATTTTCTTATAAAACCTTTTTGAAGTGCGGCCCATCGCCGAATATGGTGGTCGATTTCCACTGTCACCAATGGGCGCTTATTCTCATCGGTTTCCTGCATCACTTCATCATAGTTGTCCACTTGTATTAATGCAACAGAAAGCTTTTCTTCGTTATATTTTCGCTTAAGTTTTTGGTAGTTGGTAATATCAATAAAATATAACATCAAGATATATTTTCGATTACCCTTGTTTTCCTCTGACACTTTGGCTACATTATAAATAAGCTTATATTCACGCTCTTTAATCTGCAAAGAAATAAAGGCCTTCTGTTCGTCCTCTTCCTTATTCTCCTTCAGCAACTCCTCTATGTGGACTCCCGGAATAATCTCCTGAACGTTTTTTTCGAAGAGATTTTTCTCATCCATCATCTCTGCAAAGTTTCGATTATACCAATGAATGGTCCCATCAAGTTCAACGATGCTGAAGGGTATTGGAATGCTTAAAATGGCCTGTTTTGTTGCAGAATCGATGTCTGCAAAAAGTCCCTCCAGATAAGCTTCCCATTCCTGTTTTTTCAGATTATGGATTTTAAGATGATGATACACCAAATATGCGAATAAAAGCACACCTGAAAGACCCATCCATAAGTTGTAGGCTCCCAGGAGGAGAATCATCACCCCGATAATAAACAGATAAATTTTTGTGTCCGGCACAAGCACATTAAAGAGTTTTTGGTTTTTCATACTGTATGCTCCTTACTCATTGGGATTTTACCCGTCAGCCCTTCGTAACTTTCGAACATCAAAGAGAGCATCCACTACTCCCAGCAAGGCTACAATCGTCAGGAGTGGACTTATAACAATGATCAAAGCTAAAATCATCATTCTTAACCCTTTTCTTACCCCTCTTTTCTTAATCATAAAACTAATAAATGCGATTCCCTGTAAAAAAAACACAAAGGAAAAAATCAAAGTAATGTTGGTAACTAATGTTTCTCCATGAAAAATCCCCATCCACCGGGTCACTATGGTAAGGAGGAATATCACAAAAGAGCCCAGGATAATATTGCTTGGCCAACGGAAAGAACTGAACTCCGGAAGCTCGTCCCCATATTCTCCTAAGCGTTTTAGAACCGCCCCCATCATATAGTAATTTAAAAATGCGACTATCAGGGACTGTACAATCAACATGCCGGGAAGGATCATGGCCATATAGGAAAACAGTTCGTCTGTGCTGATTCCTGTTAGCTCGAAGTTCTCTAACGCCTGCTGCTGATGGTCAATAACATCCTGAAGAAGCCAAAGTATTTCGTCAATAATTGCGACCCCCGCAACCCAATCTACGATTTGAATAAATGCAAAAAGAGAAATTACTGAGAGCAACGTTCCTATTCCAATCACTTTATAGGGTGGTGCCTCCCGGCAGATATATACTCCCATGGCAAAGGAGAGGGGAGCAAAGATAATCAGCAGAATCGCCGAGTTTATAAATCCTGTAAGTGCACCAACAATAATTCCCGTAATTATAAAGCTGAGCCCCATTGCTCTCTTTCCATGGCGGTGAGCCAATACCAGGAAAGGAACCGGTAAAAAGATCAGTAAAATCGACAAAAAAGGAACATATAGAAATCCAATGACAAAGATCGATGTCAAGGTTGCCATTAATGCTGCCTCTATAAGCCCCCTTCTTTCAGTTAGTAAGTTCATACCGCATCACTCCTGCTTTTTCTAATAGTCCGGTAATAAATTCAACTTTGACAGGCTCTGCTCCAAGTTGTAAAGATAAACGATCAGCTTTACCATTTCTTCAGTGGGATGCTCATTGATATGTTCATTGTTTTTTACCTGGTTTTTCAGTTCTTTTGTCTTTTCAATGAGTGGAGAAAGATCAAATTCTTTACCTGAATTCTCATCCGGGACAGGAGAATCCTTGAGCCGAATGTTCCCAAGCATTTCTTTTATCAAAAACATCTCCTGGCGAACAAGGTTCACTGTTTCTCTTTTCAGACCTCGTTGCAGCACTTGATGCATTCCTTGCAAATGCTGGAATACTTCTCTTTCAAGTTGTATCATTACGACGGTTTCCCGGCATCGGAATTCTCCTTTAATTTTAATTTCCTCTTCTTTTTTCTGAAGATCCAGATATTTTTCCGATGCTTCAAGTTCAAAAATCACCTTTTTTTCCTGATCGTCCAATGCGCTGTAGCTCTGTTCTTCATCGAGAAAATAATCCACTAGAGCAAGGATGTATTTCCAAAGATCTTCCGAGGTCTTTCGTACTTCGCTGATCACTTTTTTATCATAATTAGGCGGAAATACAACGTAGTTGATGACAACCGCAATCACAATTCCTAAAAAAGTTTCTCCCAGTCGATCGACAGCATAAAAAATCTGCTCTTGAGCTGAAACCGCTCTATTCAAATAGACACTGACAAAAACCACTGAACCGATGGCGATCGACTCTCCCCGTTTAATGCGGTTCATAAAGGCGATCAGCAACATAACACCTGCTGCTCCGAACAGAGGGTGGTAGGGAATGACCACGGTTAAAAGAACTCCCAGGAAAGCTCCCATCAAGGTTCCGATCATCCTGTTCATTCCAAATTTCCATGTATCAATGACTGTCGGCTGCATAACAATAATGGACGCTATAACCACGTAAAAGGGCCGCTCTATACCGATCAGATCGCTGATCAGAATGGCTGCAAATACGCCTATCCCTGTCTTAATTACTCTGAGCCCGATTTTCACATTCCTTCTCTCCTTGTCTGTCCTGTTCTCGGAAGTTTCGCTTCCTGTTCTTTTTAATTATACTATAGGGGGTTCCCCGTGAAAATGAAAAAAACCTGTAATCTCGGTTACAGGCTTTGAAAAATCAGAATACCGATAATCCCCGGGATTCCAAAGATCCCTACAATTAATGCATTAATTGGCTCGATTTCAATTGCAATATCAAAAAAAGCTCCAACCCAGTTGAATATCAGCAGTGTTAAAACCCCGATAATTCCGTTCCATATGAGCTTAACTGCTATTTTCATCGGGACCGCAAGTATTTTTAATAACCCGTACAAAATCAATACTCCCACCACTGCAAAGATTATAAGTTGTAAATCCATTAGATTTCCCGTCTCCCTTCCATCGCCCTTGTCAGGGTTACTTCATCGATATATTCCAAATCTCCTCCAACAGGAATGCCGTGTGCAATTCTTGAAACTTTGATTCCCAAAGGTTTCAATAGTTTAGCGAGATACATTGCCGTTGCTTCTCCTTCAATATTGGGATTCGTTGCCAGAATTACTTCCTGAATTTCTCCCTGACGCACACGGTAAAGAAGCTCTTTAATGCGGATATCTTCAGGTCCTATTCCTTCCAGCGGTGAAATCGCACCGTGGAGCACATGGTAACGGCCTTTGTACTCCCTGGTTCTCTCCATCGCCGCTACATCTCTGGGATCTTCTGTGACACAGACTATGGTCCGGTCTCTTTTTTTATCGGAACAGATGGAGCATGTTTTTTGATCGGTGATGTTCGTGCAGATCTCGCAGTATCGAATGCTTTCTTTCGCTTCAATAATCACCTTGGAAAGGTTTGCCACTTCTTTATGGTCCATACCGATGACATGGAAGGCTAAACGTTGAGCCGTTTTTTTTCCCACACCCGGCAGTTTTGCAAAGGCTTCTATCAGTTGTTCAATCGGTGCTGAGTAATAATTCATTCTTTCACCTATTCTCTTTCTATTTTAAAGCATTCCGGGCATTCCCAGGTTTCCGGTAATCTGTTCCATTTCCTTGTTCATCATTTCTTCGGCTTTTCGTATTCCTTCGTTGACTGCTGCGATAATAAGATCTTGCAGCATTTCCACATCTTCAGGATCCACAACACTTTCATCGATTTCCATGCTTAACACTTCTTTTTTGCCGTTGATGATAAGTTTGATTGCTCCGCCGCCTGCACTTATTTCCAATTCTTTTCCTTCAATTTCTTCCTGCTTCTTCTTCATTTCCTTTTGCATTTTCTGGGCCTGTTTCATCATATTCCCCATGTTCGGCATACCGCCGCCTTTAAATCCTTTTTTCGCCATCGTAATAATTCCTCCTTTAATTCATCAAAAGTCTCTTCATAATTATAGCATAACCCTTCATTTTAATCATCCCTGACTTCCAGGATCCCTTCGGGGACGATCTTCTTTAGTTCCTCTTCCAGATCGGATGTTTCATAGTTCTCCACGTTCTCTTCTTTCATCTTCAAAGAAAGGGTCATCCTTTTTCCTGAAAGCTGTTCAATGACATCGGTGATCTGCAGCTTTTTATCTTCTTTATCCAGTGCTTCCCGATGAAAGCTGTACATTTGATCATAACCGATCATAATTCTGTCTTTTTCAACGCTTTGTATTTCTCCTTCTTTCAGTAATGCTTCCAGTTGAGCTTTTCTCTCTTTTTTCAGAGTTATAAGCACCTTCGGCCACAGCTCCCTCACTTCCCTCTCGGTCATTGAAGGTTCGCAGTTCTCTTCAGCCTCTTTCTCCGGAAGCTCAGTGATCACCTGTTTTTCAGCCTTTTTATCAGGAATCTCTGTGGTTTCGTTCCTTGGTTTTATAGGTGCTTTACTGATTATTTCTTTGTTTTCCTGATTTAGTGAATTTCTTTCAATCTCCAGAATTTTTTCTTTTAAGGCGGTTACCTCTTTCGTTATCTGATCGAGAGCGCTCATGTCTTCATGCTCATTTTCCAGGGGACTGTAGCATTTGCCAATCAAATACATTTCGAAAAGAATTCTTGGTTGTGCGGACCACTTGAGTTTTCCTTCAAGTTCGCTCAGTGCTTCCATTTGCTCCACAATCCATTGCCTGGTTGTACGAAGACTCTGGTTCTGAAGCTTTTCCAGAAAATCCTTTGGCATCGTTGAAAATTGTTGAAGTTCAAGCCCGATTTTTGCCATTAAAAGTTTCCTGAAATACACATTGAGGTCCCTCGCCATCGTAAGCGGATCCCTCCCATCCTTTGTCCCTTCATCAACCTGACATAGCAAGTGATCGATGTTTCCCTTTTTTAAGTTCTCAACCAGGGAGTAGAGGACTTCATCGGGAACGATCCCTAAAGTGTTCATCACATGCTCTTTTGTAACTTTTCTTTCGTCCCAATCAATCGTCTGCTCCAAGATGCTTAAAGCATCGCGCAATGCTCCCTCGGCACTGACACCGATCATCCTTAATGCTTCATAATCGAATTCAATCCTCATTTCATCAAGGATATATGCCAATCGAGTTACAATAAGCTCCAGCTCCACAGGTTTGAAGTCATAGCGTTGACACCGGGATAAAATCGTTGCCGGAATTTTTCTGGGCTCTGTTGTTGCAAGGATAAAGATCACATGTTCAGGTGGTTCTTCCAGGGTTTTGAGGAGTGCATTAAATGCTCCTTGAGAAAGCATATGAACCTCGTCAATAATATACACTTTATATTTTCCCTTTGAAGGGTGATACTTTACATTTTCACGAATCTCCCGGATATTTTCCACTCCGTTGTTGGACGCCGCATCGATTTCGATTACATCCATCATGGTCTCTTCCATAATCCCCCTGCAGGTACTGCACGTATTACATGGGTTGCTTTCAGAAGGCTTCTCGCAATTTACCGCTTTTGCAAACACCTTTGCAGTTGAGGTTTTCCCGGTTCCCCTTGTTCCCGTAAACAAGTAGGCATGTCCTATCTGTTCTTTTGCGATTTGATTTTTCAGAGTTTTTACGATCGGGTCCTGACCGGTAATATCTTCAAAGATCTTTGGTCTCCACAGCCGATAGAGTGCTTTATGTGCCATTTTTTTCACCTGCCCTGCTCAAATTTCTATACGTTCCTGATTAGAATCTTTTCAGCCATTGCTTCCTTCAAAACCTTTTTCTCTTCCTCCGACAAAACATGTTTGGATGTACCCTTAACAATTGGTTTACAGTAAGAAACTCCATAGTTGCGACCATAAATCCCCGTTAAGATAACCCCGCTGTTGTGGGCATCCAAAAGTGCTGTGGAATAGCTCAGGTCACTGCCTGTATTATCAAATGTATTATACCGTATAGATTTGACTTTCTGAATACAAAATCCTGCACCCTTCTCCAAGCGGAGCAGTTCGTCGCTCAGGGTGTTAATCTCCTTTTCCGCCTGTTCCATTTTTTCAATCTGCCGGAAAAGCACTCCTTCTAAGTCCATGGCTTTGGTTCCTTCCAGGAGTCTTTTATATCTCTTTTTGATCCCCCGGATTTTTACCAGAGAAAGAATTGCCAGAATCAATAAAATCCCTTGGATAACCAGGGTTCCTATAAGAATTTCACTTGTGTTAGACTGCATCCAATCAAATATTTCCACCATATAGCTCTCCACCTTTGCCGTTTAATCAACCTTCTTCTTAAAGCTCATCTCCTATGGTTCTCAGTGCATTCACCGCGTACTCGATATCCGTTTTTTTTGTGCTGTATCCGAAGCTGAACCGTACGACTCCCTGGTCTGTGGTTCCAATGGTTTTATGTGCCAGGGGTGTACAGTGAAGACCCGGGCGGACGCCGATTTCAAAGCCTTGATCTAAAATATAGGCGATTTCCGAAGAATCCATTTCTCCTATATTAATTGCTACGACCGGTGATTGTTTTTTCTCGTCACAGGGCCCGTAAATTTTAACGAAGGGCAGTTCTTTAATTCCCTTCAAAAAGAGGCCTGTCATCGCTTCTTCATGGGCCCGCAGATTTTCCTGCCCCTTCTCCATGATGTAGTCCACCCCTCTTCCAAGACCCACGATCCCCGGCGTGTTGGGGGTTCCGCTTTCAAATCGGTCTGGCATCATTTTAGGCTGTTCCAGCTCCTGGGATTTGCTTCCTGTCCCTCCGACATAAAGGGGCTCCAGAACAACTCCTTCCCGGATGTAAAGGAATCCTGTTCCCTGAGGTCCCAAGAGAGCTTTATGCCCCGGTGCTGCTAATAAATCGATCTTCATTTCCTTAACATCAATTGGATAGAGCCCTGCCGTTTGAGCAGCATCCACCATAAATCTGACGTCATGTTCATTGGCAATTTCACCAACTTCTTTTATTGGCATGAGTGTTCCTGTTAAATTAGAGCTGTGGGTTAAAACAATGAGCTTCGTATTCTCTTTAATTCCTTTTTTCAGCTTCCCCGTGTCCAGGAACCCTTGAGAATCGCAGGGAATAATAGTGCTCTGAACCCCCTTCCTTTCAAGTTCTTTTATTGGACGAATCACAGAATTATGCTCCATGGATGAGGTGATCACATGATCTCCTTCTTTAAGCAGACCTTTGATCCCCAGGTTGAGAGCTTCGGTTGCATTGGATGTGAAAACGATTTGCTTCGGATCTCCGCAATTAAATAGTTTGCAAAGTTTTTCCCGGGTTTTAAAAATTTCCCTCCCTGCATTTAGTGCCATCCGATGTCCTGAACGCCCGGGATTTGCTCCGAAATCTCTTAACCCCTCCATCACTCCCTCGATGACTCTCTCCGGTTTCGGATATGAGGTAGCCGCATGATCAAAGTAGTACATAGTTGATCCTCCTTTTTGATCTTCCTGTTCTGTCTGTCATTTCTTTATGTGAATCTCTATATTGCCTTTCATGAAAATTCTTGCACTGCCGGATACATAAATTTCATACCCCCGGGATGTCTTTTTTACTGTGGATTGTATAGTGCTTGGCCGCTCCATCCCTTCTCCTTGCTTATATGTAAACTGACAACTCTGATTGCTTTCTAGTTTGAAAACTCCTTCTTTTATAAGATAGTAGGATAATGCTCCACTTGCCGTTCCCGTCGCCGCTTCCTCTGGAATCCCGACAGCCGGAGCGAAATTTCTGCAATGGGCTGTAGTCCCGATTTCAGAATCCAGTGTATAGGCATGGACTCCCGTAATCTTTTTTCTTCTGGAATATCGACTTAGGGCATCCTCATTGACCTCGATTTCCCTTAAACCCTCTCTGGTCTTCAAAGAAAGAAAAAGATCTCTAAGCCCGGTACTGACGATTCTCGGTGGCAGTTCTGACAGGCTTATGCTGTCTATTCCCAAAATCTCCGCTATCTCTTCTTTGTCAATGTCCTCTTCATAAATGAGTGGTGTGGATTGTTCCATCTCTATATGATAGTCATTCTCTTTTTTGTCAATGGTCACCTTGAGATTTTCCGTTGATGTCTGTTGTTCCACGTGAAACGGAAAGCTCTGTCCATTGAAATAGCCTTCCTTTGCAAGAGTGTAAAATCCTGCTATGGTTGCATGACCGCATAAACCGACTTCCTCTGTGGGAGTGAAAAAACGGGTTTTATACGCTTTATCGGAAATCCGTCGAATAAAAACCGTCTCTGAAAGATTGAATTCCTTCGCGATTCGAGCCATAGTTTCCTCTGCTAAATGCTCTTCAAGAAGAACCACTCCCGCAGGATTTCCTCCGAACAAAGAGTTTGTAAAAGCATCGACGATATATCCCTTTATACTCATATCCACACTCCCTTATCTTGCTCTGTTAAAAGAGCAGTCCCTATCGGTAAGGGACTGCGGACTCTACTCTCCCAAGGATAATAGTTCGATAATCCTTTCCAAGTCCTCAGGCTGATAATATTCAATTTCCAGTTTCCCTTTTTTCTTTCCCTGTATAATTCTGACCTTTGTTCCAAGATAGGCTTTTAAACGCTCTTCCGCAGCTTCGATTTCCGGGTCTTTGCGAATAAGACGCTTTGTCTTTTTTCTCTTCGTTGATGTTGCGGCTTTCATTGCTTTTTCAACATCGCGAACAGTCATATCCTCTTTTGCGATTTTTTCAGCCCACTGATATTGCTGACTATCGTCTTTAAGAGAAAGTAAAGCTCTTCCATGACCGAGGGTCAGTTTTCCATCCCGGATCATTTCTAAAACTCTCGACTCCAATCCAAGCACTCTCAAGATGTTTGCAACATGGGATCTGCTCTTCCCTAAGGCATCTGAAAGTTCCTGGGTGGAAATATTATAAGTATTGATCAGATACCGGTAAGCTTCACCCTCTTCGATTACATTGAGATCCTCTCTTTGAAGATTTTCCACTAAAGCGACTTCCAGCAGGTCCCGATCAGTAAAATCCTTGACCATGACCGGAACGGTCTTAAGCTGAAGCTCTTTACAGGCTCTCCATCGGCGTTCTCCTGCAATAATGAGAAAGGTTCCCTCTCTTTTCGGATCTCGGGTTACAAGGATCGGCTGAAGAACTCCATGTTTGCTGATTGATTTTTTCAGCTCTTCAATTCCTTCCTTGGAAAAATCTTTTCTTGGTTGATGGGGATTGGGACGAATTTTCTCGATATCCAAAGCAAATACTGCTTTATCTTCAATCTTTTCACCCTCCTCTTTAAGGAGGCTTGATTTAGGAATCAAGGCTTCAAGGCCTTTCCCGAGACCCCGTTTTTTGTTTTTGTCCGCCATTAAAATTCCTCCTCTTCGAGGGAAAGAAACTCTTCCGCAAGATTTCGATAGGCTTCGGTTCCCTTGGATTTTTCATCATAATAAATCACCGGCATTCCATAACTTGGAGCTTCTGCCAAACGGATGTTTCTTGGAATAATTGACGTATAGACCTTGCCGCGGAAATATTTTTTTACTTCTTCCACAACCTGGATTGAAAGATTGGTTCTTCCATCAAACATGCTCAGGACAACCCCCTGAATCTCCAGATCCGGATTCAGACTCTCCTTGACCAGTTCTAATGTATTCATAAGTTGGCTTGTTCCCTCGAGAGCGTAATATTCACATTGGATTGGTATCAAAACGCTGTCCGCTGCAGTTAAGGCATTGATCGTTAAAAGCCCTAAGGATGGTGGGCAATCAATAAAGAGATAGTCATATTCATCTCCAAACTGTTCTAAGGCATTCTTAAGTCGCAGTTCTCTTTTTTCGGCACCCGCAAGCTCAATTTCAGCTCCGGCAAGTTTGCTGCTTGAAGGAACAATCGAGATGTTATCATACTTGGTTTTTACGATGACATTTTCTATAGATTCCCCGTTGATCAGCACATCATAGATGTTTTTCTCAAATCCTTCCTTTTGTAAGCCGAATCCGCTGGTGGTATTCCCCTGGGGATCAATGTCCACAACGAGTACCTTTCTTCCTTTTTCAGCAACAGCCGCACTGAGATTGACGTTGGTGGTGGTTTTCCCCACCCCTCCTTTTTGATTGAAAATTGCAATTTTTTTGCCCAATTTCATCGCTCCTTAGAGGTTTATTGTTGATCTCTCGAGACTAGCTTTTAGGTATTTTAAGGGTTACCTGAATATATTCCCCTTTGTCTTCTTCTAAAAACTCCGCATCCTTTTGTCTTTCCAGAATTACACGATATGCTTCTTTTATCGTATTTATATAAATTTGATAATTCATAGACCCTTTGATTTTCCTTGTTTTCTCTTCACTGTAAGGTTCAAGGCGGTTTTCATTTTCGGCCTTCTCTTCTGCTTCTATCTCCGGATCCTCTTCCAGTGAAACCTCCTGCTGTATTTCCTCCAAAATTTCTTTTACCAGATCTTCCGTTCTTTTGACATTAAAGTCCTGGGCAATGACCTGGTCCAGTGTCATTTCCCTCAACTCATCATCCGGCAACTTTAGAAGGGCTCTTCCGTGTCGCTCAGTCAGGCCGTTTCCCATGATTTTTCTTAGAATCCCTTCGTCAAGTCTCAGTAAGCGGATTTTGTTGGCGATGGTTGACTGGTTTTTCCCGATTTTTTTTGCTAAATCTTTTTGCGTGAAGCCGTGATCTTCGATTAAATGAAGGTATCCTTTTGCCTCTTCGATAAAATTCAGGTCTTCCCGTTGAAGATTTTCAATAATTGCCAGCACTGCCGAGCCTTTATCGTCCAATTTGTCTTGAAGAATGACCGGAACAGTGGCCAGATTCGCTAACTTAGCTGCTTTAAGCCGCCGTTCCCCTGCTACCAGCTCATATTTTTCCTTTCCGATTTTTCGAACGCTTAAGGGTTGTAAAATTCCATAATGTTTAATGGAAGCGCTGAGCTCCTTTAAGCTGTCGTTAAAAAATTCCTTTCTCGGCTGATAGGGATTTGGAATGATTTTATCAATCGGAATTTCTAAAACCTGTTTACCTTCCATAGGGAACGCCTCCATTTATAGTCGATATCTATATACTTTCGCCATTTCATATGGCTTTTCCTGCTTCCTGATCTTTTTTCGTTATTGCCAGTTTATCAGTTTTTTCCTAAAAAAGAAAGTCGTACTTTCTCCGTTGTTTCACGTGGAACAATCTGTAAACCCCTTGTATTATAGAGGTTTCTTAGCGGGTTTTCCTGCCTGTCGCGGATATTTCTTTGGTGTTTTTTTTATTTTCTTAATGAGAATCAGATGATGTCCTCTTTCTACAAAGGGAAGATCCACTTCAATAATTCTTTCAATCTCTCCCCCGAGAAGCATAAGTGCCTTCTTCCCTTCATTCAGCTCATCTTTTACTCCCGGTCCCTTTTGGCAGATCAGATATCCTCCAGGTTTCACAAAGGGCAGGGTGTATTCAAGCAAAACAGGGAGTTTTGCTACCGCCCTTGATACGGCATAGTCAAACTGTTCTCTGTAATCAGGGTCCCGCCCAAGGTCTTCAGCCCGCCCATGGATTGTATAGATCTTTTCAAGACCCAGCTCACTGATCACCTGTTTCAGAAATCCCACTCTTTTATTTAAGGAATCCAAAAGAGTTATCTCAAGATGAGGCGCAACAATCTTCAAAGGGATTCCGGGGAAACCCGCCCCGGTTCCCACATCAATCATACGTCCTTCCTTTAGCAAGAGTCCGTGCTCCGTCAAAGGCGTAAGAGAATCCAAAAAGTGCTTAATCGCAATTTCATTCTCCTCTGTAATTGCTGTAAGATTCATTTTTTCATTTGTCACCAGAAGAAGATCCTTAAATCTTGTAAACTGGTCAAGCTGTCTTGTGGGCATAGTCTCTTTAAAAAGCTCATGATACCCTTTCGTCAACGTTTCCTTAAACACCGGTTTTCCTCCTTTTCCTTTGCTCCAGATACACTAAAAGCACTGATATATCAGCAGGCGACACCCCGGAAATTCGGGATGCCTGTCCTACAGAATGGGGGCGGATCTCCTGCAGCTTTTGTGTTGCCTCCAGTCTTAAGCTTTCGATTTCACCATAATCCAGATCCTCCGGCAAATGCTTTCGTTCAAGCTTTTTAAACTGTTCGATCTGTCGCAGCTGTTTATCGATATATCCCTCATACTTAATCATCACTTCACATTGAGTCTTGACATCTTTCCGCAGCTCCTTCGATTCAGGATACACACTTTCGATCTTGGAAAAGTTCAGTTCCGGTCTTTTGAAAAGCTCCAGCAGGGAAGTCCCCCTTTTGATCGGTGATGAACCTGCTTTAATCAAGGTTTCATTGATTTCTTCAGGTGTCACTTTTCTTTCTTTTAATGTTTGTAATTCACTCTCGATTCTTCGTTTCTTTTCAAGCATTTTCTGATACCGTATTTCCGTCGCCAAACCGATCGTGTATCCCTTTTCTGTCAATCGCAAGTCTGCATTATCCTGTCGCAGGACTAAACGGTATTCCGCCCTTGAAGTCATCATTCGATAAGGCTCGTTAGTGCCTTTTGTCACCAGGTCATCGATCAGCACTCCGATGTATGCTTCAGAACGATCAAGGAGGAATGGTTCTTCTCCCCGGATTTTTCGCGCAGCATTAACTCCCGCCATAAGTCCTTGCGCAGCAGCTTCCTCATATCCCGAAGACCCGTTAAACTGTCCTGCGCTAAAAAGGTTTTCCACGCCTTTGATTTCCAGTGATAATTGTAAATCCGTCGGATCAATACAGTCATACTCGATTGCATAGGCCGGGCGCATGATCTTTGCATTTTCAAGACCTGTCACTGATTGTATCATCCTGACCTGCACTTCCTCGGGCAAACTGCTGCTCATCCCCTGCAGATACATCTCTTTGGTGTGCAGTCCTTCTGGTTCCAGAAACAGTTGATGTGTAGGTTTATCGCTGAATCTCACAATCTTATCCTCAATTGAGGGACAGTATCGGGGTCCGACACTGTCCATATCCCCGCGGTACATACTGGACCGATAAAGGTTCTCTTCAATAATGCTCTTGGTTTTTTCCGTTGTTCTTGTCAGCCAACAGGACACTTGCTGAATCTCAAGGTGGTCATGAAGAAAGGAAAAAGGGATGATTTCCTCATCTCCCGGCTGTTCCTCAATCTGCTGGAAGTCTACGGAATCCTGATGAATTCTTGCTGGGGTCCCTGTCTTAAAGCGCCTCATCCTGCAGCCATATTCCCGAAGACGTTCAGAAAGAAAGGGGGTCGTTGCCAGACCGTCAGGCCCGCCTTCATAATTCACTTCTCCCATAAAAATTCTTCCCTTCAGATAAACACCGGTGGCGAGAATCACTGATTGGGCATGGTATAAAGCTCCGGTTCTTGTCTTTACACCTTTTACCTGTCCCTCCTCGATCACCAGATCGACAACCTCTCCCTGGCGAAGGTCAAGACCCTCCTGGTCTTCCAGTGTCTGCTTCATCGTCAGATGGTACCGCAGTTTGTCCGCCTGTGCCCTTAGAGAGTGGACTGCAGGCCCTTTCCCGGTATTCAGCATTTTACTCTGGATGAAAGTCTGATCAATATTGATCCCCATTTGTCCACCTAAGGCATCAATCTCTTTCACCAGATGACCTTTGCCCGTGCCTCCAATAGAAGGGTTACAGGCCATCATTGCCACCGATTCCAAAGAAATGGTAAGAACTAAAGTTTTTAATCCCAATCGGCTGGCTGCCAGTCCTGCTTCGCAGCCGGCGTGACCGGCACCCACAACAACAACATCATAGGAACCTCCGTCATAATATTTCATAAAATCCCTCCATTATCTCTCAACGCTTTACTTTCCTATACAAAAATTCTCAAAAATATGTGTTACAATCTCTTCTGAGATCGACTCCCCGGTGATTTCTCCCAAGGACTCCCAGGCATTTTTGTAATCCACTTCAACGAAATCCAAGGGGAGCTCTTCCTTTAGAGCTTTTTTCCCGTCTTCAACGTGCTGTAATGCCTTTTCAATTGCCTGCTGATGTCTGGTATTGGTGATAAACGTCTGTTCCTGATGTTTTCCTTCCCCTTCATAGACAATTTCCTCCAATGCATCTTCCAGCTCTTTTAACCCTTGGTTTTTCAAAAGGGAAATTCGAAGAACTCTCTTGTTCCCAACAATTTCTTCAATTCCCTTAATATCCACAACTTCCTCTAAATCGGTTTTATTAATCACTACCAAAGCCTGCCGCTCGGAAATTTTTTGCAAAAATATGCGGTCTTCTTCATCAAGAACCCTTGAAGCATCCACCATGAAGATCACCAGGTCCGAATTTTCCAGAACTTCCTTGGATTTTTCAACACCGATCTTTTCCACTTGATCTTCGGTCTTTCTGATTCCGGCAGTATCCAAAATTTTAAGGGGAATTCCCCGTACATTGAGCTGTTCTTCGATTACGTCCCGTGTGGTGCCGGGAATGTCTGTAACTATTGCCCTCTGCTCTCTTAGAAGAGCATTGAGTAACGAGGACTTCCCTACGTTGGTTTTTCCTACAATTGCTGTGGTTAACCCCTCCCGAAGAATTTTTCCGGTTTTAGCGGTTTCCAGTAGAGAGTGGAAATCCTCCATGATGGATTCCGTAAGTTCTTTTAAGCGTTCCACCGTTACTCCATCAATGTCCTCCTCGGAAAAATCAATCGATACCTGTATGTGGGCAAGGACATCTTTAATCTTATCCTGAATCTTCCGTACTTCCTTTGATACGGTTCCTTCCAGCTGGTCAAGGGCAACCTCATAGGACCGGTCTGTTTTTGCACTGATCAGATCCATCACCGCTTCAGCCTGGGATAAGTCCACTCGACCGTTAAGAAACGCTCTTTTGGTAAATTCTCCCTTTTCTGCCATGCTGGCTCCCTGCCTCAATACAAGTGTTAAAATTTTACGAAGAGGAACCATTCCTCCGTGGCAGTGAATTTCCACAAGATTTTCTTTCGTATAAGTGTACGGAGCTTTCATATAGACCGCTAAAACTTCATCCAGAACTTCACCGGTTCCGGGATCTACAATATATCCATAGTTCATTTTCCGGGGCTCCCACTTTATTAATCCTTCTCCATTTCTTTTTTGAAAGATTGATTCCGTAATCTGCAGAGATTTCTCTCCGCTTATTTTAATAACACCGATCCCCCCTACACCCAAAGGTGTGGAGATTGCAGCAATCGTTTCTTCTCGATACATGCTTTTCACCTCTTAAATTGAATTTACTTCTTCTATTATATCAAACAATGAAAAAATTTCCCGGGAAATTTTTTTCTTCCTCTTCAGGCTGCACCTTTCTTCTTTCGAAGAAAAAACCCAGTTTTCACTGGGTTTTAGTTGTTTATTCTTACTGTTGTTCTATAATGACTCTTCTGTTGGGCTCTTCTCCTTCGCTATATGTGTGAATTCCCGGAGTTTTCTGAAGTGTAGAGTGAATGATCCTTCTCTCGTAGGGATTCATGGGCTCCAGATAAACAGAGCGCCGTGTTTTTTTTGCTTTATCCGCCATGCGCTTGGCCAGCCTCTTTAAAGTCTCTTCACGTTTTTTTCGATAATTTTCCGTATCGAGATACACTTTTACATATTTTTCCCGATCTTTATTCAAAACAAGACCCAGGAGGTATTGGATTGAATCAAGGGTTTGACCCCGTCTGCCAATAAGGAGTCCCATGTTCGGTCCTTCCAGATCAATATGAAGCGTGTCTTTACTCTTTTCAATATTAATAGTGACCGGAATATCCATTGCATCAAACATCTGCAGAAGGAATTTTTTTGCATCATCCTCGATATCATCAATCACTGTCAATTCCACTTTTGCATCTTTTTGTCCCAAAATCCCTAAAAATCCATTACTGGGATATTCCAGAGTCTTTACTGTAACCTGTTCTCTTTTTCTGCCTAATTCTTTAAGCCCTCGCTCAATGGCTTCCTCAATGGTTTTTCCTGTGGATTCAATAATTTTCATATCAACTTCGATCCCCTTTCCTAAGGAATTCAGGTTTATTGATGATTAATTGTTGAATGATCTGCGCTCCACTATTTACAACCCAGTAAAGGGTCAAACCGGCAGGGAATCCTGCAGTAATAACATCCGAACCCATCACGAAAATTAAAACAGGGAAAAAATAGGTCATCATTTTTTGTGTCTGCTGTACCTCTTTATTCGCGGACATTGTTGCACTTGACAGATAGGTCAGCGCTGCAGCAAGAATCGGCAATATCCATGTATCCGGTTCGGATAAATTCGGCAGCCACAGAAAACTTGTATCCATGCTGATATATGCTGTTTCCAATGCCTGTATCAGACCTTCCCCCGCTTCAAGCGCAGAAAGCTGAACGTCTGTATACGTCTGTAAATAATCAATGCTGAATACATATTCCCAGGGCTGTCTTAACGCTGTAAACAAACCGATAATTATGGGAAACTGTACCAATAGGGGTAAACAACCGCCCATAGGATTTACATTATGTTCTTTATAAAGCTCCATCATCTTCACATTAAGTTTTTCTTTATCGTTTTTATACTTCTCTTGAAGCTGCTTAACTTTTGGTTGAATTTCCTGCATGTTCTTCATCGATTTTGTCTGCTTGATGGTGAGCGGAAGCAGGATGATCTTCACAATAATCGTAAAAAGAATAATTGAAATTCCATAATTCCCTATAAAATTGTATATGAGAAATAATAATGAACCCATGGGTTCAGCTAAAATTGTCAAAGTAAAAACCTCCTATATTGTTACTTTAGTGGGTCATGTCCTCCCCTATGAAAGGGATGACATTTTATAATCCGCTTTACCGAAAGAAACATTCCTTTTAAAAAACCGTATTTTTCAAAAGCCTCCAGGCTATACTGAGAGCATGTCGGATAAAATCGGCAGCTGGGTTTTTTCATCGGTGAGATCACTTTTTGGTAAAAACGAATTAAGCCGATTGCAATTTTTTTCATTTCGATTCCTTCTTTGGGGTTTTACTGAAAATCACACTGTCAACTTCTTCTTTTTCATAAGGTGCACAATTGCACTCTCTATCTCTTTTCCCGTGGCATCCTGTGCCGTGTTTCTGGCGACAAATACGAGATCATATCCGAGCTTAAATCTCTTCTCGTTTTTTCTGAACCCTTCCCGCATTCTTCGTTTGACAAGATTTCTTACTGTAGCTTTTCCCACTTTTTTCGATACCGTGAAACCCACTCGATTAACTAATAGATTGTTTTCTTTCACATACAGTATCAAATACCGATTTGCAATGGAATTACGATTCCCATATACCCGTCTAAAGTCCAGGTCCTTTCTGATCTTCTCGGTGGATTTCATGCCTCGCCTCCAAAACTGGTTCTTCTGATTAGGATTTCTTACAGAAAAAGGCCGACTAAATGCGGCCTATGCTGATAATCTCTTTCTTCCCTTTAATCTCCGTCTTTTTAGTATATTCCGTCCGTTCTTTGTCTTCATTCTCTTTCGAAAACCATGTTCTTTTTTCCGTTGTCGTACTTTTGGTTGATAAGTCATTTTCATAAAGGCCACCTCCTTAAATCTTCAAATCTATGGGTTCTCACGTATTTCATATCTTAATAAAGAATTTGATTACACTATAATTGCCCATACTACAGATAGATTATATCAGCATTGATATAAGGTGTCAATAAACTAAACTGTAAAGTCTCAAAGAGAGAAAGGGTTTAAAACATGGACACCCGTGTGGATAAAAGCATCAACATTTTCCGATTGATTTGTGGATATCTTTCTTCTTGATATTGAATTTATCCCCAGCTTTTGATATGATGTATGTACTTGTTGATAACTCATTTGTTTTGTGCATTTTTTTTCCACGTTATACACATATTGTTGATAAGCTTGTTGATAACTGTCTTTTTCTGAGAATGTAAAGGTCTCAAGGAGATCTTCCTGTTCAATGGAAAAAGATTTTTCCTCATTAAAAAAGGTTATCCAACACTCATCCACAAGATTATACCATAAACTGTGTATATTTTTTTTGACTTTTTTCTTTTCGTGGAAAAATTTTTCATCCACAAATTCCAAATCAAATCAGTGGATGATCCGTGAATTATATGGGGATAAGAAATTATTGTTAGGAGGAAGCCTATGGAAAATCTACCTCAAGTCTGGCAAAAAGCCTTGGACAACATCAAAAATCGACCGGAAATCACAGAGGTGAGTTTCGAGACGTGGCTGAAAACCATAAAACCTCTGTCAGCCGACAATAACGTTTTGGTTTTTGGCGTGTACGACACTTTTACAAAGGGGATTTTACAGAAACATTACCGCAGTTTTATTCAAAATATCATTAAAGAAATAACCGGCCGTCAATATGAGATTAATTTTGTCATTCCCTCTGAGGAAGACATCAATCCGAAAAATCACAAAAAAAACAAAGACGGGAGAATCGTCCATGGAGCAGAAGAACAGGTTGCATCTCCTTTCTCTGTAAAAGCCCATGGTTTGAATCCCAAGTATACCTTTGATACATTTGTGATCGGTCACAGTAACCGCTTTGCCCATGCAGCCTCGGTTGCAGTAGCTGAAACACCGGCAAAAGCATATAATCCTCTTTTTATCTATGGAGGTGTCGGGCTGGGGAAAACCCATTTAATGCATGCCATCGGTCAGCACATCTCTGAAATGGATCCGGACAAGCAAATTGTCTATATTTCCTCTGAAACCTTTACAAATGAATTGATTAACTCGATTAAAGATGATCGGAACGTGGAGTTCCGGAATAAATATCGTAATATCGATATCCTTTTAATTGATGATATTCAATTTATTGCAGGAAAAGAACGAACCCAGGAGGAATTTTTTCATACGTTTAATGCTTTATATAATTCCAATAAGCAGATTATTCTTTCCAGTGATCGACCTCCAAAGGAAATTCCAACTTTGGAAGATCGTCTTCGGTCCCGTTTCGAATGGGGATTGATTGCAGATATACAGCCACCGGATTATGAGACACGAATCGCAATATTACGAAAGAAAGCACAAATCGAAAATATTGAAGTCCCCGACGAGGTCATGCTCCTTATTGCAAAAAAAATCAAATCAAACATCCGGGAACTGGAAGGTGCACTGGTTCGAATTGTTGCATATTCATCTCTGACAAATAATCCGATCTCGATTGAATTAGCCAGCGAGGCGTTAAAAGAGATTTTTTCTTCCAAGCCCAGAGAATTGAACATCGATTATATAAAGGAAGTTGTGGCAAATAAATTTAACATTAAAATTGAGGATCTCAACTCAAAGAAAAGAACACGGATTATTGCCTATCCCCGTCAAATCGCAATGTACCTGGCAAGAGATCTTACTGATCTTTCTTTACCAAAAATCGGTGCCGAGTTTGGGGGAAGAGATCATACCACTGTCATGCATGCCTGTGATAAAGTTTCAAAGGATCTGAAGCAGGATTCCACATTGAAAGAAAAGGTGGATTCCATCATCAATGAATTAAGAAATGATTAATTTTCTTTTATACACAATTATCTGTGGAATGTATGTTATTATATTGTTAGTAAGTTTTTCGATATTTCAGGATTCTTAATATGTGGATAAAAGTAAAATTTCATCCCCTGTCTTATACACAGGAGAAAATCTCAAATTCATCGTCTCTATACCCTTATCCACAAACCCACAGTCCCTACTGCTATTACTACTAGCTTTTATTCTTTTATATATGTAGAACAAGACCAAAACAAAGGAGGCTCTTATCCACAAATGCATATCCTATGTGATCAGAAAAAACTCATTAAAGGACTTTCCACCGTCTTAAAAGGAATCTCAACAAAAACCACCATGCCGGTTCTTAAAGGGATTTACATGGAAGCAAAAGAAAATCAACTTATCCTGGTGGCAACAGACTTGGAAATAGGAATTGAAACAACGGTTGAAACAGAAGTGCTTGAAGAGGGAATCATTGTATTAAATGCTCAGTTATTAAATGAGATTGTAAGGAAACTGCCAAGCTCTCAAGTAGAAATGAGAATCAGAGAAGATGGAAAAGTTCAGATTCGATGTGAACAGTCGGAATTCAGCCTTGTAAGCTACGAGAAAGAGGAATTCCCATCTTTACCGGAAATTGAAGAGAGAGTAACAGCTGAAATTCCAAAATCTCTATTTAATCAGATGATTGATCAGACAACCTTTGCAGTTTCTCAGGACGAGTCACGTTTGATTTTAACAGGAGGATTATTGGAATTAGAGGGAAACTCTTTTAATATGGTTGCCTTGGATGGATATCGGTTAGCTCTTCGTAAAGGGATGATTGAAGGAGATCAGAATCATCATGTTGTTGTTCCCGGAAAAACGTTGAATGAACTGGGAAGAATAATGGATGATGTGGATGATGAAAAGGTGAAGCTGCAGTTTACTGATCAGCATGTTCTTTTTGATCTTGGACAGACAAAGGTGATCTCCCGTCTATTGGAAGGTGAGTTCATTGATTATAAGCAGATACTTCCCGATGAGCATCTTGTGGAAATGGTGGTAGACCGGGATGGGCTTTATCGAAGTATTGAAAGAGCATCTCTTTTGGCAAAGGAAGGAAATAATCGCTTAATTAAATTAAAAATGAAGGATCAGCAGTTACATATCAGTTCAAATTCTGAACATGGACAGGTTCACGAAACTTTGTCGATTCTTCACAAGGGAGATCCTTTGGAAATTGCATTCAATGCAAAATATCTTATGGATGCTTTAAAAGTCATCGATGAAGAAGATGTAAAACTTCTTTTTACATCGAATATCAGTCCGGGAATCATAACATCCCCTGATCATGATCACTACACCTATTTGATTTTACCCGTTCGCCTATCCAGTAATTAAGAGGGATGAATAAATAATTAAAAACAAGTTATAATAAGCCCAGCCTATGCTGGGTTTATCTGGTTAAATATTCGATAGAAAAGGAGGAAATCTTTATGAAAATTACAATAGAGACCCCCTATATTAAATTAGATCAGCTGTTAAAATTAGCCAATCTTGTCTCCAGTGGAGGAGAAGCAAAAATAATGATCAGTGAAGGCCTGGTGAAGCTAAACGGAGAAACTGTAACCCAAAGAGGCAAGAAAATCTACCCCGGTGATCATCTGACCTTCGGGGAGGAAATTCTCGAAATCATCGGTAAAGAATAAAGGGCGGGGGGAAGTTCATGATTATCGAACGGCTGTATTTAAAATCTTTTCGCAACTACACTGAAGTAAATCTTCGATTCTCTCCCCATATAAACGTGCTTATTGGAGAAAATGCCCAGGGAAAAACAAATCTCCTGGAAGGGATTTATCTTATGGCTACGGGAAAGTCCTTTCGAAGCGGAAAGGACAAGGAGTTAATAAAAATGGAGGAGGAGGGATTTTATAATGCCCTAAGTCTCCGTCGGATGGATGGACAGGAAAAAACTATTGAAATCGGGGTGAATCGATTAGGTCAAAAGCGAATGAAGATCAATGGAGTGCCGCTGGATCGTCAATCGGATCTTTTCGGAAATCTCAATGTTGTCATTTTTTCTCCGGAAGATTTAAAGATCATTAAAGAGGGACCGGCATATCGCAGGGATTTTATGGATCATGATCTCTCACAAATCTCACCGAAGTACCATTATCATCTTCAACAGTATCAAAGAGTTTTACGTCAAAGAAATCAAAGCTTAAAATTAAAAGCCTATAGGAGTGTTGATCTTGAACCATGGAATATTCAACTGGCCCAATATGGAGTAAAAATTATGAGGGCCCGGAGTGAGTTTATTCATCGGGTAGCAATTCTGACAAAACTGATGCATAGAAAGATCACAAAGGAAAGTGAAAATATAAAACTTTCCTATGTGCCGGATCTTCCCATGAAGGAAAAAGAAGATGAAAAAGCACTTATTGAACGGTTTATTCATCGACTGAAAGAAAATGAAAAAGATGAGGTTGGCCGGGGAACTTCTCTAACAGGTCCTCATCGCGATGATCTCTTATTTGAAATTAACGGGAAAGATGTGAAAAAATATGGATCCCAGGGTCAGACAAGAACATCGGTTTTATCACTGAAAATGGCTGAATTGGAAGTAATTAAAGGCGAAACAGGTGAATATCCAGTACTATTGCTTGATGATGTCTTATCGGAACTGGATGATCAAAGACAAAGAGATCTTCTTCTAAACTTAAAAAACATACAGACCTTTATTACCACCACAAGTCTGGAAAAACTGGAAGGGAAAATAGAGATGGACTGTTATCGGGTTGTTGAAGGAGAAGTGGAAAACTTTTAAAAAAATTGGTTTCATACTTATGCCATAAAGGTTATAATAAGAAGGTAGGGGGAGAGGGCATGTACATCCATCTTGGCGGGAATGTAATACGATCGGAAAAAGAGATTCTTTCAATTTTTGATGTAAAAACCTTTCATCAATCTCCTGTCAATCAAGAGGTATTAAAAACCTTTGAAAAAGAAGGAAGAGTCAAAACTTTGGATAAGGGAACGATACGATCGGTGATTTTTATTAAAGGAAAAAATCAAAGGGCAATGATTTATTACTCACCTATCACGCCTTGGACGCTGCTGAAGCGTCAGGTTTTTTTGTAGGGTAGGTGTGTTTTTTGGTGTCTATGGGAGGGAATCAAACGATGGAAAAGGAAAGACAATACAATGCTGAACAGATTCAGGTATTGGAAGGATTGGATCCGGTCCGTAAACGGCCGGGAATGTATATAGGAAGTACCGGTGAAAGAGGTCTTCATCAACTGGTCTATGAAGTCGTTGATAACAGTATTGACGAAGCATTGGCAGGATACTGCAAGCACATTGAGGTAACAATTAATAAAGATAACAGTGTGATTGTAAAAGATGACGGTCGGGGAATTCCTGTTGATATTCATCCTAAAACAAATAAAACGGTTTTAGAGACAGTATTGACGGTTCTTCATGCCGGAGGAAAATTCGGTGGAGAAGGATATAAAGTCTCAGGTGGTCTTCATGGAGTAGGAGTTTCAGTCGTAAATGCCCTGTCCGAATATGTGGATGTGGAAGTGCGAACAGGTGGAAAAAAGTACTTTCAGCGATTTGAAAGAGGCGAACCCAAGGGAGAGTTGCAATTAATCGAAGAAACTGAAGAAACAGGGACAACCATTACATTTAGACCCGATGATGAAATTTTTGAGGAAATTGATTTTCAATATGATACAGTAGAGCATCGACTCAGAGAATTAGCCTTCCTGAATAAGGGAATTAAAATAAAATTTATCGATCTTCGAAATGACGAGGAAAGCAACTTTCTTTATGAAGGAGGAATTAAGGAATTTGTTGCCCATTTAAACAAAAACAGGGAGCATATCCACGAAAAGGTTCTCTATGCGGACAAAGAAAAGGATGAAGTCCAGGTTGAACTGGCAATGCAATATACAACGACCTATACTGAGAGTATTTTCAGTTATGCCAATAATATTAACACCCATGAAGGCGGGACCCATCTTTCCGGTTTTAAAGCGGCAATGACCCGGGGAATCAATGACTATGTTAAAAAACAGCAGTTACTTAAAGAAAAAGACGGGACCCTTATTGGAGAGGATATAAGGGAAGGTCTTACAGCGATTATTTCTATTAAAATCCGCGACCCTCAATTTGAAGGACAAACAAAAACGAAATTAGGAAACAGTGAAGTAAGAGGCATTATAGAGTCCATTACAACTGAGTATCTTCAAGGATTTTTGGAAGAAAATCCGAAAGAGGCAAAGCAGATCGTGGAAAAAGCATTAAAAGCAAAAGCTGCCCGGGAAGCTGCAAAAAAAGCGAGGGAGCTGACGCGAAGAAAAAGTGCTTTGGAGAGTACTGCTCTTCCGGGTAAACTTGCAGACTGCTCAGAAAAGGATCCCTCTCTTTCGGAAATATATCTTGTAGAGGGAGATTCCGCAGGAGGCAGTGCAAAACAAGGGCGGGATCGTAATACTCAAGCCATTCTTCCCCTTCGGGGAAAAATCCTGAATGTGGAAAAAGCCCGCTTGGATAAAATATTGAATTTTAATGAAATTAAATCCATGATTACAGCATTTGGAACAGGGATAGGCAGCGAGTTTGACATTTCCAGGGCAAGATATCATAAAATTGTCATTATGACCGATGCCGATGTGGACGGAGCTCATATTCGAACATTGCTTCTCACGTTCTTCTATCGTTATATGCGACCATTAGTGGATAAGGGATATATATATGTCGCTCAGCCGCCTCTTTACAAAATTAAAAGAGGAAAGAGTATACAGTATGCCTATACGGAAAAGGAAATGCGGGAAATTACAAAAGAGTTTGGTGAAAAATTCGAGTTACAACGATATAAAGGTCTCGGTGAGATGAATCCCGATCAACTCTGGGAAACCACAATGAATCCTGAACATCGAATTCTTCTACAGGTGGATGTTGAAGATGCCACGAGAGCGGATGAAATATTTACAACGCTGATGGGCGACAAAGTAGAGCCTCGACGGGAATTTATCGAGCGGAATGCAAAATACGTTAGAAATCTGGATATTTAACCCCATCGGGATGAATGGATAGATCAATAAGGAGTGAATTTAATGGAAGAAAAACAAGGGAAAGTACTCCCTATAGGCATTGAAGGGGAAATGAAAAAATCCTATATGGATTATGCCATGAGTGTGATTGTCGGCAGAGCTCTTCCCCGAGTGGAAGACGGCTTAAAGCCTGTTCATCGAAGAATACTCTATGCAATGAAAGAATTAGGATTTACTCCTGATAAAGCATACCGGAAATCAGCACGTATTGTCGGTGATGTTTTAGGTAAGTATCATCCCCATGGAGATACTGCTGTTTATGATGCGATGGTGCGAATGGCACAGGAATTTTCAACTCGTTATCAGTTGATCGACGGCCATGGAAACTTCGGATCCATTGATGGGGATAGTGCAGCAGCAATGCGTTATACTGAAGCAAAACTGACAAAACTCTCTCTTGAGATGACGAGAGATTTGGAAAAGGAAACTGTAAAGTTTAATAACAACTTCGATGATACCCTGAAAGAACCGGATGTCCTTCCCAGTCGATATCCGAATCTTTTGGTTAATGGATCCAATGGAATTGCAGTGGGTATGGCTACATCAATACCGCCTCATAATCTCGAAGAGGTCATTGACGGTGTCATAGCCTATATTGATGATCAGGAAATAGAATTGGAACAACTAAATGAAATTATTAAAGGACCCGATTTTCCAACGGGTTCAACCATAATGGGGAAAGAAAGCATCAAAGAGGCTTACCGTACGGGACGCGGCAAGGTGATTGTTCGGGCAAAATCAGAAATTGAAGAGCTTCCCAATAACAAGAGTCGAATTATCGTATCGGAAATTCCTTATCAGGTCAATAAAGCAAAAATGATTGAAAGAATTGCAGATCTGGTAAAAATTAAAAAAATTGAAGGAATTTCTGATCTGCGTGATGAAAGCAACCGGGATGGAATTCGTGTTGTCATTGAATTAAAAAGAGATATTAATGCCAACGTCATATTAAATAAGCTTTATAAACATACCCAAATGCAGGATACCTATAGTATTATAATGATTGCATTAGTGGATGGGGAACCTAAAATTCTAACTCTCAAAAGCATGCTTTATCATTACATCAATCATCAGAAGTCCATTATTCGGAAAAGGACACTGTTTGACCTGAATAAAGCGGAAGCGAGAGCGCACATTCTTGAAGGGTTAAAAATTGCCCTGGATCGTCTTGATGAAGTAATCAGACTGATTCGTGCTTCAAACAGTCCTCAGGAAGCGAAAGAGGGATTAATGGATACTTTTTCTCTTTCCGATAAACAGTCAACTGCGATTCTGGAGATGCGTCTTCAAAAGCTGACAGGTCTGGAACGGAATAAAGTGGAAAGTGAGTATCGGGAAATTCTTGCTTTAATTGATGAGTTAAAAGGAATTTTAGCCAGCGAGGAAAAAATCCTCTCCATCATAAAAGAAGAACTGCTGGAAATCAAGGATAAGTATGGTGATGATCGTAGAACGGAGATTGAAGAGGATCCTACGGAGTTTAATATGGTGGATATGATTGAAAAAGAGGATGTGGTGATCACTCAAACCCATTTTGGATATATAAAACGCATTCCTGTAAGCACTTACAAGAGCCAAAAACGTGGAGGAAAAGGGATTTCAGCCTTAACGACCCGGGAAGAGGACTTTGTGGAACGTTTAATCGTAACATCCAGTCATGATTATCTCTATGTTTTTACGAATAAAGGAAAAGTCTACCAGCTGAATGTTTACGAAGTCCCCGAAGCTACAAGACAGGCAAAGGGAACTGCCATTGTCAATCTTCTCCAGTTGGATCCATCCGAAAAAATTGCAGCAATTATTCCGATGAAGAGAGAAAATGACTTTGAACATCTTTTTATGGCGACGAAAAAGGGTCTTATTAAAAAGACGAAACTGACCCATTTTAAAAACTCCCGAAAATCCGGCCTTACTGCAATTAAGTTTAGAGAAGATGATGAACTGATTTCCGTTCGATGCGGTAATGATGATGACGAAATTATGCTGATCACAGCAGGTGGCCAGTCCATCCGTTTCTCCGAAGGAGATATCCGGGAAGTGGGAAGGGTAGCCATGGGAGTAAGGGGAATCAGACTTCGAAAGGGAGATCATGTAGTGTCAATGCAAATGATTAAAGAAAACAAGACACTCCTACTGGTTAGCGAAAAGGGTTCAGGAAAGCGAACCGATCTTTCTGAATACCGGACACAGAGTCGTGGAGGAAAGGGTGTTAAAACCTATAAGATTACGGATAAAACCGGACAAGTGGTGGGTGCACGAATGGTTGATGAAGAAGATGAAGCATTAGTGATTACCAATGAAGGGACTGTAATCAGATTTTGTATCTTTGAAGTATCAATTACGGGAAGGGTCACCAGCGGTGTAAAACTTATGCGTACCAATGATACGACAAATATCGTTTCCATGGCAGTTATGCCGAAGGAAACCGTTGTGGAAGAGGATTTTGACGCCTAAACGATGAGAGAAAAGAGCTCCCGGACAGGATTATCGGGAGCTTTCGACACTCTTTATCGAAGAAGATCGAAAATTTAGGCTTTTAAAACCTTGAAAGATATAGTAAAGTAATCATATATGACGAAGAGGAGGAGATTCTATGTCGCTGAAAATCAAACGGGAATTTCATGAGGAGAAGCGAACCTGGAGAATGGAATTGATTGGTGAAATTGACATATATACTGCATCTGATCTGAAAAGCACGTTTCATGAAATGTTTGAGAATAAGAAGGAACCGGTGGAAATTGATCTGCAGAATCTCGAATACATCGACAGTACAGGTTTGGGTGTTCTGATCGGAGCATTAAAAAGACTAAGAGAAGAGGATAAACAGATTACCCTCTATCATGTGCGGCCCAATATCCAGAAACTGCTCAATATTACCGGTCTCAATCAAATATTCGTCGTTAAGGAGTGAAAAAGGTTCTATGAAGGAAATGGAAAAGACCATGGACTCAGCCATGGAAAACAAAAGCAATGAAGAAAAGATCCATTTGTCCATCCCGAACAAACCGGAGTATGTCAGTGTTGTCCGTTTAACACTCGTGGCAATTGCCAACCGGATCGGCTTCAATATAGAGGAGATTGAAGACATGAAGGTTGCCGTTGCTGAAGCCTGTACCAACGCCATTATCCATGGAAAGAACCGGGAGAATGCATCAATCGATATCGCTTTTCTTGTAAAGGATCAGGGATTGATCATCACGGTTGAAGATCAGGGTAAGGGCTGCGAAATTTCTAAAATCAAAGAGCCTTCAGTTAAGGAAACAAAAGTGGAGGAATTAAAAGAGCATGGGCTGGGGATTTTCATCATTAAATCCTTAATGGATGAAGTGAAAATAAAATCTCAACCGAATCAGGGAATGACCATAACCATGACTAAATTAATAGGGTGATTGGAATGAAAAGCACAACCCGATCAAAAAAGGGAAACTCAGGGAACTCAGGGAACTTGGAGGAGTTAACCACCAAGGAGTTATTTGCAGAATATGAGAAAACAAAAGATGTTGCCATTCGAAATGAGTTGGTGAGCAGATATCTTTATATTGTGGAAATTTTATCAAAAAAATACATTAATAAAGGAATTGATTATGAGGACATCTATCAGGTAGCCTCTTTAGGATTAATTTATGCCATTGAACGGTTCGACACGTCAAAGGGATTTGAATTTTCAAGTTTTGCAACTCCAACGATTATCGGTGAAATTAAAAAGCATTTTCGCGACAAGGGGTGGGCGATTCGAGTACCCCGAAGAATTCAGGAGCTCAGTAAAAAAATCAATACTGCAAAAAATGATCTCCATCAAACTCTTCAAAAGACACCGACCATCAATGATATTGCTGACTATCTGGACTGTTCCGCTGAAGAAATAATGGAAGCCATGGAAGGGTCCCAGGTCTACACCCCCAAGTCCTTAGATCTTACCTACGATAATGACGGAGAAGACAAGGAAATGAAGTTCATGGATTTGATTGGAGAGTATGATAAGAATTTCGATCATATTGAAAACCAGGATTTTCTTGAGAAGGTGATTGCAAAACTCAATGATGTGGAAAAAAAGGTTTTGCGGGACAGGTTTTTTAATAACCGTACCCAGATGCACGTAGCGGAAGAACTTCAGGTAAGCCAAATGACTGTTTCCAGAATGGAAAAAAAGATTATTGAAAAATTTCAAAAGGAACATCGTAAAACGTCAGTATAACTGAAAATAAAGAGACTTAAAAAGTAGAGGAAACTCTACTTTTTTTTAGAAAGGAAGGGGAAGGATGAAAGGGGAAGAACGGAGAAAATGCATCATAGCAGTGCTGGAGGAAGAGGATGGCCCCATCAGTGGAAGTCAGCTAGCTAAAAAATACAAGGTTTCCAGACAGGTGATTGTACAGGACGTTGCCATCTTAAGAGCAAAAAATGAAAAGATTATTGCCACCCCTCAGGGATATCTTCTTCCGGAAAAGGAAGAGCAGGGAATTCTAAGGACAGTAGTCATGAAGCATCAGGAGAATGATGATTTGGAAAAAGAGTTGAACCTGATGGTGGATCATGGAGCAGAGGTTGTCGATGTGATTGTCGAGCACCCGATTTACGGAGAAATTAAAGGGAATCTCAATATCAGAAGCCGGTATGATGTTCAGGAGTTTATCAGGAAAATCAAAAAAGAAGAGGCGAAGCCTCTTTCAGAGCTCACCGATGGTGTGCATATTCATACGCTGAAGCTATCTGATGAGAAAACCTACAAAAATCTTTTAAAAGCCCTTAAAGAGAAGAATTTCTTGATCCAGGGATAGACCTGTGGTATAGTAACCTTGTTGCGTGACAAGACAGGTGAAACAACACCACAGGAGGAGGAAATCAATTGAAGCAGAAAGAAAAAACAGGCAGCATGAGGGACTATATTGTCAAAGCACTGAATGGAATGGCTCTGGGGTTGTTTTCCACATTAATTATCGGACTGATTATTCGACAAATAGGAGATCTGCTTGATATTTCATTTTTATCTGATTTTGGACAAATTGCTCAATACATGATGGGACCCGGAATTGGAGCGGGGGTTGCTTATAGTCTTGGAGGACCTCCACTGGGCATATTTGCATCAATTATCAGCGGGGCAATCGGAGCAGGAACGATTTCCTTCGACGAGGGAGTTGCCCTGATCGGAATCGGAGAGCCTGTGGGAGCCTTTATTGCCGCTCTGGCAGGAATTGAAGCAGGGAAATGGCTGTCCGGAAAAACAAAAGTGGAGATTGTTTTAATTCCCGCTGCTGTCATTTTCATTGGCGGATCCGTCGGTCTATTGGTTGGTCCTTTTGTCAGCGGACTTATGGCTTGGATCGGCGGGTTTATTAATACGACCACTGAACTTCACCCGATTCCCATGGGGATTATTTTAGCTATATCGATGGGAATGTTATTGACCTTGCCCATCAGCTCGGCTGCAATTGCAATCAGCTTAGGGTTGGATGGATTAGCTGCGGGTGCGGCTCTTGCGGGAGGTGCAACACAAATGGTGGGATTTGCCTTTATGAGTTATCAGGATAACGGAATCGGCGGTGTGATCGCCCAGGGGATTGGAACAAGCATGCTGCAAATCCCCAATATTGTAAGGAAACCGGTGGTTTGGATTCCTCCAATTTTGGCAAGTGGTATTTTAGGACCCGTGGCAACCACGATTTTCAGAATGGAGAGTAACAGCATCGGCGCAGGAATGGGGACCAGCGGGCTGGTAGGACAATTTGGAACCTTTGCAAAAATGGTTATGGAAAACGGTGATCCCGCGGGGATTGTGATTGGGAAAATGGCGGTCATGCATTTTGTCTTGCCCGTCGTTCTTACTTTGATGATTGCCGGATTCCTTAGGAAAAAACAGATCATTCAGAAAGGGGATCTTTCTCTTTCCTAAGAAACAATCGATAATTTAATGTAGAATTCAATGACCCGACCATGTATAATCGTGGTAGGGTCTTTTTTTCACAAAATAGGAGGGTTCATCATGAAGAGTAATAAAAAAGCGTGGATCATCGGATTCATCGTTGCTTTGATCATTTTTATCCGGTCTTTCGGTCAGGTGCTTCACTGGATTGCTGAATATCAATGGTTTCAAAATTTAGCCTTTGAGGATGTTTTTCTGAGAGAATTTATTACAAAAGCACTGATTTTTCTTCCGGTATTTATCGGATTTATTTTGATCTACAGTCTGTATATCATTTTTTTAAAAAAGAACTATTATAAGAACTTTGTGATTTTTGATAATGGATACAAGGAAAAAAGAGTGAATCAGGTGCTAAGTATTCCCGTGATTTTTCTTGCTTTTACTGTGGCCCTTAATACTGCCGGGAATTTGTGGTTTGAAATTCTTGTGTTTCTTAACCGGATTCCCTACGGCGTGGAGGATCCAATATTTCAAAGAGATATTTCCTTTTATCTTTTCCAGCTGCCAATGTACCATCAGAGTCTGAACAGTGTTTTTGGTATTATTGTCGCCTTGTTATTCCTTACAGTATTTTTCTATATCATTATGTTTATTCTTCGAAAACCGACTCTGTATGAAGCCAGGGAAGATTTACATCTGAAAAGCAATTTCATGGCGAAGTTTCTTAAACTGACGGTAAAGCAATTGACCGTCGTCGGAATTCTTGTGATGATCTTAGTTGCTATTCGCTTTTATCTGTCCGCATTCGGAATCTTAAATTCTTCTGAAGGATTAATTTATGGAGCGGGATACACGGATGTCCATGTGAGATTGCCACTGATGAGAATACAGATGGTGCTCTCTCTTATTGGAGGAGTGTTGATTTATCTTGGCTATCGAAAAGAAAATTGGAAAATTGCAGCTTTGGCACCCGGGCTTATCATTACAGCCGGAATTATAGGAGGGATTGCTGCTGCTCTTGTGCAGCAGTTCAGTGTCACTCCAAACGAACTGTCCAGGGAATTTCAATATATTGAGCACAACATTGAGTTCACCCAAAGAGCCTACGGAATTCATGAGATTGAACGCCGAACCTTTGATGCAACGAATAATTTGACCATCGAAGATATAGAAAACAATCCGGGAACAATTGATAATATTCGTATTAATGACCATCGTCCTACACTGCAGACTTTTAATCAGATTCAGGCAATTCGTCTATATTATCGTTTTCTGGATGTGGACATTGATCGATACATTATTGATGGAGAATACACCCAGGTATTTATTGCACCAAGAGAATTGGATTTATCGAGGCTTGGAGAAGCAGCCCAGGAATCCTGGATTAATCGGCACTTGCGGTATACCCATGGAAATGGTGTTGCTCTTTCCCCTGTAAACCGTATTACATCCGAGGGACAGCCGGATGTAATATTGGGAAATATTCCTCCCCGGGGGGATACGGATCTTGTTATTGACCGGCCGCAAATTTATTTTGGAGAATTGACGGATCACTACATCATTGTCAATACCGAGGAGGAGTTCGCAATCGATGAGTCTCCCGGAATTGATGAGGAGGATCTGGATAACTTTGAAGGAATCTACAGAGGGACGGCAGGGATTGATCTCAGTCTTCCAAATCGCTTTCTCTATGCATTGAAGTATCGCAGCATGAAAATTCTTCTTAACGATGAAATTAGAGAAGGAACAAAAATTGTCTATGATCGAAACATAAAAGACCGGCTGGAAAAGATCGCTCCTTTTATTCATTATGACGAGGATCCTTATATGGTCATCAATGATGGAAAGCTCTACTGGATCGTCGACGGATATACGGAAAGCAGCCGATATCCTTATTCGACCCCTTATCTGACCAATAGAACCAATTATAAAAGAAACTCTGTAAAAGTTGTCGTTGATGCATATAATGGTGACGTTTCATACTATATTTCCGATCATCAGGATCCGATCATTAAAGCCTATCAGAACATTTATCCCGAGCTGATCCACTCCATGGATGCAATGGATGAAGGTTTAAGGACCCATATACGCTATCCCCATACCATTTTTGATCTGCAGACGGAAGTATACCGCACGTACCATATGACCGACCCCAGGGTGTTTTATGACCAGGGGGACCTGTGGAATCTCGCAGAGGAACGATACCGCGGGAATGTACAACCGGTGGAGAGTCACTACATGATCCTCCGTCTGCCGGAAGAGGAAGAGGAGGAATTTATTCTCTCCCGAATCTATACACCTAAGGATCTTCGTAATATGACGGCAATGTTAGTGGCAAGGAATGACGGCGAGCATTATGGAGATTTGGTTCTCTATGATTTCCCCAGGGATCGGAATATTTATGGACCGATGCAAATTGAGAACCGAATTGACCAGCGGGCGGATATTTCGGAGCGCCTGAGCCTGTGGGATCAAGGGGGATCCGAGGTGATCCGGGGAAACATTATGGTGATTCCTGTTGAGGATTCCATCCTCTATGTAGAACCGATTTATTTGGCAGCGGAGGGCGGACAAAGCCTCCCGGAAGTTAAAAAAGTGATTGTGGCCTATGGCGATCAGGTTGTGATGATGCCTACATTAAAAGAAGCTTTGGATGTGATCTTTGGGGATGAAACAGTTGATGAAGTCATCGAGGATCCCGGAGAGGAAGAGCCTGATGAGGTGATCGATGAAGAGGACCCTGAAGAAGGAGAGAATGGAGATTTCGAGGATCCTGATTTGGACGACCTTGATTTGGAGGGTCTGATACGACTGGCAAATGAAGCCTTTGAAGCTGCCCATGAAGCCCTTCGGGACGGAGATTGGACCACGTATGGTGAGTATATGGATCAATTGGAAGAGATTCTTCGGATGATGGATGGGAGATAAGGGAAAGAAATCAAAAAATTCTTGCTATTGCCTCCGGTTTATGGTAGAATACCATTTAATTAAAGAGAATCCATTTTCCGATGAGGGAAAGCAGTACTCTTTTTTCGATCTTCAGAGAGCCGGTGATTGGTGAAAACCGGTGACGAAAAAGGACGAATCCGTTCCTGAGGAGTTGGGGTAATACCCAAGGGCTGGCAACCCATACTTTGCTTAGAGAGGGTTTACTGTCAGTAAACCAATTAGGGTGGCAACGCAGAATAAACTTCTGTCCCTTGACCGGGATGGGAGTTTTTTTATTGGAGAAAAAAAGAATAAAGGAGGAAGAGCGATGTTGGATATTAAACGTATTCGCAGAGAACTGCCGGAAATGAAGAAAGCCATGGCCCGTAGAGGAGAAGCTGTCGAGGATTTGGATGAGGTATTGGCCTATGACGACGAGAGAAAAGCAATTCTTGGAACCGTGGAACAAATGAAAAATGAGCAAAAGGTGGTATCAAAAGAGATTCCCCGCTTAAAAAAGGAAGGTCTTGATGCCACGGAAACCCTGGCACAAATGAAAAAACTGTCTGAGGAGATCAAGGTGTACGACGAGAAAATAAAAGTGGTCGAAGAAAAACTCTATGAAAAATTGATTCGGATCCCAAATGTCCCTCATCCCGATGTTCCTCAGGGAGAGACCGATGATGACAACGTTGAAGTTCGGAAGTGGGGTGAACCGAGGACCTTTGAGTTTGAGCATAAAGCGCACTGGGATGTGGGAGAAGCCCTTGGAATATTGGATTTTCAATCTGCAGCAAAGGTTACCGGATCACGGTTTACATTGTATCGGGATCTTGGAGCCCGTCTTGAAAGGGCACTGATCAACTTTATGATCGAGCTTCATACAGAAGAGCACGGCTATATCGAGCTTCTGCCACCATTTATGGTGAATCGCGGGAGTATGACAGGAACCGGACAGCTGCCGAAATTTGAAGAAGATGCATTCAAAATCCCTCAGAAAGATTACTTTCTGGTACCCACTGCAGAAGTGCCGGTGACGAATATTTATCGGGACGACATTTTAAAAGAGGAGGATCTTCCTCAAAAATTTGTGGCATATACTCCCTGTTTCCGCTCTGAAGCAGGATCTGCCGGCCGTGATACCAGAGGGCTGATTCGTCAGCACCAGTTTAACAAGGTGGAACTGGTGAAATTTGTGAAACCCGAAACCTCTTATGAAGAACTGGAAACCTTGACACAGAATGCGGAAAAAGTGTTGCAGTTACTTGATCTCCCTTACCGCATCGTAAAAATATGCACCGGGGACCTGGGATTCACTGCTGCCTTCAAGTATGACATTGAGGTATGGATGCCAAGCTATAACCGGTATGTGGAGATTTCTTCCTGCTCAAACTTTGAAGACTTTCAGGCGAGACGGGCGAATATCCGCTACCGTCCTGAGGGAGGGAAAGTGGAGTTTCTTCACACCTTGAACGGATCAGGGCTGGCAGTGGGGAGAACTGTTGCCGCAATCCTGGAAAATTATCAACAGGAGGATGGAACAGTGGTTGTACCGGAAGCATTACGTGAGTATATGCGGGGAGTGGAAGTGATTAAGTAATCGATCAGTGAATGTTCATTCAGGGAATGAAAAAAGTCCGGATACACGATCCGGACTTTTTTTGAATGGAAATTAAAAGGCTGTTAGGCTGTAGTTTCTTCAAGAGCTTCTTCCGGAAGCTCTTTCTTTTTCGCAAAAGAGTCAATAATAAGAGCAATTGCTCCGTCTCCGGTAACATTGCATGCAGTACCGAATCCGTCCTGAGCCATATAAAGAGCAATCATCAGACCGATTTGCGCTTCAGTGAATCCAAGAATGGAAGTAAGAAGACCAAGAGCGGCCATGACTGCTCCTCCGGGAACTCCGGGAGCTGCAACCATTGTTACGCCCAGCAAGATAATAAATGGAAGAAAATCAAAGAATAGCGGTGTTTGATCTCCGATAATAAGGACTGCCACAGAGCAGGCAACTAAAGTAATTGTACTTCCCGCCAGGTGAATGGTTGCAGAAAGTGGAATAACAAAGTCTGCAATTTTTTCGGTCACGTTATTCGTCTTTGCACTTCGAAGAGTCACAGGCATTGTGGCCGCACTGCTCATTGTTCCGAGAGCTGTGGTATAGGCGGGGATCATATTCTTAATTGCCTTGAAAGGATTGATTCCTGTACGGGCTGAGGCAATGGTGTACTGAATGAGAATGTATCCAAGGTGCATAAGAATAATGAGTATGAAAACCTGGCCAAACACCTGAAGGGTTTGGAAGGCTTCTCCCGAAGCCGCCATATCTGCAAAAATACCGGCAATATGAATCGGCAGGAAGGGAATAATCACTTTCTTGATGACAAGGACGATAATCTCCCGAAATTCATTCATAAAGTTGTAAAAGACTTCCTGAGATTTTTCATGTTTGATAAAGTTGATTCCAAGACCAAAGATAAAGGCTGTGACAAGAGCTGTCATAACTCCCATAATTGGAGGAATGCTAAGCTCGATAATCGGAGTTAATCCTACAGCATCAGGATCTCCGGCAGCTCCTTCAGCAATAATCATAGGGATGATTAAAACAGAAATAAAAAATGCAATGATTCCTGCGGCGAGAGTCGATAGGTATGCAAGACCTGCAGTTCCTGCCAACAGTCGTCCGGCCTTTTGACCAAGATCAGCAATGCCGGGGATAATAAATGAAATAATGATTAGAGGAACGATGTACCCAAGCAGTCCTCCGAAAATGTGGGTAAAGGTATACAATAAATTGCCGATCCATTCGGGGAAGATGAATCCGATAATGATTCCGCCGATAATACCGAGAATCAGGCGGGGTAATAAACCTAAGTTTTTCATGATATCTCTCCTTTTCTATTATTTCGTGACAAGCCTCTTTCCATTCACTAATCTTATGATAACATAAAGAGTATATATACGGTAGACCTATTATTAAAACCTTTGATAAAAATTTAATTATATGTAAAAATGCAATAAAAAAGGTTGAAATTTTAGGGATTTTAGAATATTCTGACAGAAAAAACAGGACGGCCGGCCTGAGGCGCAAACCGAATAAATATACATAACCGGTATAAATATAAGTTATCCGAGATGTGCAGGGAATCTTGACAACAAGGCAAAAAGCCTTTACTATAAGAGAGGATAAATCCTTGAAAGGGGCAGCCCCATGAACATGGACGAAGAGTTTATGAGAGAGGCCTTGAATGAGGCAAAAAAGGCAATGGAAAAGGGAGAAGTTCCAATCGGTGCTGTTTTGGTGCATAAAGGAAATGTCATTGCCAGAGCCCACAATTTACGGGAAATTGAAAAAAAAGCCACCGCCCATGCAGAGATTCTTCTTATTGAAAAAGGCAACAGGGAGCTTGACAAATGGCGATTGACAGACACCACCCTCTATGTTACAATGGAGCCCTGCGCTATGTGCGGGGGAGCAATTTTACAAAGCCGGATCAGCCGACTGGTCTTCGGAGTTTACGATCTGAAAAGCGGAGCTGCCGGATCAGTGATCAACCTCTTTGAGATTGAAGACTTTAATCATCGGGTGGATGTAACAGGGGGAGTACTGGAAAAGGAAAGCAAAGAATTGCTGCAGGCTTTTTTCCAAGGGCTTCGCAAAAATAAGAAAACCATCGAATAAAAATGTGGAGAGATGTCCGAGTTGGCTAAGGGGCACGCCTGGAAAGCGTGTAAGGCCGAAAGGCCCCGCGGGTTCGAGTCCCGCTCTCTCCGCCACACATGTTTTCAACTTTGCTGTGCTAGATGGGGAGGTAGCGGTGCCTTGTAACCTGCAACCCGCTATAGCAGGATCGATGTCCCGCCGAGGATTGTCCATTGTAGGGCTGCCCTCAGTAAGTGGTGTTGACAGCTGGGTCTTACGCAACGAAAACTCATGAACCCCGTCAGGTCCGGAAGGAAGCAGCGGTAAGTGATCCCTTTCGTGTGCCGTGAGGTTGCCTAGTTCGAGCTAACTGCTGAGGTAACGCCTATGGTGGCAATTCCAAGCGGGATGCACAGCATGATTAAATAAACTAGACCTTAGGAATTTCCTAAGGTCTGTTTTTATGCAAAAATATGAAATGTGAGATACGAAAAGTGAGAAGGGATGGACCGTATCCTAAAACAGGTGGATATCACCATTAACAGTGTGAGCGGTGACCGTCAGCTGTTTTTCAAATGAATCAAACTCCGGAGTGGCACCTCTTACTTTTACCCGGTCTCCCTCTTCCCGTTCCTCGCTCATTGCAAACTCTCCTCCAAGGTAGATCTCACCCCGTCGGGTCTGGGCATCCACAGAAACCCCAAGATCTGCAGGAATGGGACTTAGAACTTTGATATGTCCGTGACTTGTTGCAAGGTTCAGATGAGTTAAGGCTCGATAATTCAACTCATCGAGACCGATGGTTCCCAGGGAGGTTTTCAAATCCATGGAGACAAGGCTCGCATCTTCAACCAGAATTTTACCGTTTTTCGTTTGAGCCCTCAAATCCCCGCCACGAAGATTTCGAAGAAGAATTTTGCTGTTTTTTGTCTCCAAATCGATGGAGTTTTTAAAATCACAGCGATTCAACTGGATGCTTCCGTTTTTCGTATGCAGTTGAACTTCTTCTCCCTCTAGGCCTTCAAGGGAAAGGGAACCGTTTTTATTATGAATATCCAATTTTTTGAACTGGTCCTTTGGCAAATAGAGAGTTAAGATCCCATAGAATCCTTTATCGCTCTTTGGCCTGATTGTAAACCCTTCAGCCTGATTATCAACAGTAAAAAGCCGTCCATAGCTTTCATAGGTCTCATCTTCCATATAAAACTTTGCCTTCAGCCTTAGAAAATCCTGATCCCAAGCCTCAATCCGCATTCGCCCGCTATAAGAGGAAAGGTGCAGAGTCGAACTTTTTATCTCACTACATTGGTATTCATGGGTTTCCTTTTGCTCTTTTTTATTGGAGAAGAGATCATATTCCTTCAGCTCATCGGAGGACAAAGCCTCTTCAACAGAGTGCAGGATTTTATCTGCAATGGATGTGGATGTTTGAGCGAGAAGGCCACCCAGCCGGCTCATTTTCCGGGAGAGATCGTCTCCAAAATCCTCAAAACGGTCTTCAAACTCACCAAAGCTTTCCTCAAAATCCTCCTTAAAATCATGGGTCTTCTCTTCAAACCGGTCCCGGCCTTCATCGATGGTGCGGTAGATTCGGTCTTTTGCCCGATTAATCCCCTCCTGATCCTGATCATTCGAGAGAGCGTCCAATAACTCAGTGGCTTCCTCTTCTGAAATTTTTCCTTCTTTGTGAAGCTTCAGTACAATAATTCTTGCATCTTTCATATCATCATCCTCCTCTTTAAAAAACTGAAAAACAGCACAAAAATCATGGATGGTCTCTCATCCTTAATATACCCTACGAAATTTGATGTAAAACCGATGCAGCATGGAATTATTTAATCAGTGAAATCCTTCATTGTTGGAAAGCGGAATAATTGGTATACTGGGAGTAGGAAAATCAGTAAAAAGAAAGAAGGGTGGAGACCATGGTTCAAAAGATTGATTTGCGGGGAAAAGAATGTCCGATTCCGGTGATTCAAACGAAAAAAGCGCTGGAGGCCACAAAAGATCACTCCATTATAACAATCGTGGACAGTGATGTGTCAAAGGAGAATATTGAAAAACTGGCAAAAAGTTTAAAATACAAATCGACAGTGAAGGAAGCCCAAGGGGAATTTTATATTGAAATTTTTAAGCAGTCGGGAATTGATCTTTCTGAAGAGCTTTCCTATCCATCGAAAAATTCCTCCCCGGAGGATTTGACCGTGATGATTACCCGGGATACCCTGGGTGACGGAAAACGGGAATTGGGAGAAGTATTAATGAAGGGATACATCTACACGTTGACGGAAGCCCCGAAAACTCCGAAGAATCTTTTATTTTTGAATTCCGGAGTGCATCTGACCGTAGAAGGCTCTCCTGTGATTGATCATCTCCGCAGGCTGGAGGAAAAAGGGGTTACAATTCTTTCCTGCGGCACCTGCCTGGACTACTATAAAGTGAAAAACAAACTGGTAGTGGGGGGCATAGGCAACATGTACGACATGGTGGAAAAATCCAGCGGGTCAAAGAAAACCGTAACGCTGTAAGGGGGTATGGACATGCCGATGAAACTGATAATCGGTGATGAGGTGGAATTAAAGAAAGTCCACCCCTGCGGCTCCAAAGTCTTCATTATCAGAAGAACCGGTGCGGACTTTCGTTTGGAATGCAGGGGATGCAATAACCAGATTTGGCTTTCCCGAAGGGATCTTGAACGAAGGATCCAAAAAATCAACGGGGAAAAGAAAAGTCACTGGATGGAAAAGCAGCGGACTTTAAGCTCCAATGCAAACAAATCATAAAAATCCTCTTTGAAGGGCTCGATACTGAGAGACTCAATACCAATGGCTTCTTTGGACGACAGATGCAGTTCAAAGGAGCCGTTGGTTATTTTTGTGCTCACCTTTGTAAGGGATCCGTATTGATTCCGGTCCAGCATCTCGGCAATTTTCAGAAACATTCCGAAAATGCGAACGAGCTTTTGTTCCTTTGAATCAAGCAGATCCTCGTAGGGAAGCTGGATTTCTTTCAACTTTTTATCCCTGTGATTTCCTGCAATAAAGGCAGAGAGAATGGTCTCTTTTTGAGTTAATCCATAGATTCTTGAATGGAGAATCAGATAGAAGGTATGATTATGGTGCTTATAGTAATCAACACTCATTCCCAAATCATGCAGGAGTCCGGCGGTCCGAAGAAGAGGAAGATCCCGATCGGAAAAGGGGTGATGCTCTTTCAGACCTTCATAGAGGGTCCTGGCAATGCGATAAATATTCTCGGCATGCTCCACATTCATCCAATAACGGCCTAATGTGTTGTATAGACTGTGATCCAGTACACTTGTAACGGGCAAAGGCTGGGGAAACAGTTCCGTAAGATATTTTTCGAAGAAAACCCCCTCCCTGAGGCCGTTTCCGCTGATGATTAATTTATCCGGCTCCAGGTAGGAAAGCAGGGTCTTAAGCGGGAGAAGACCTCCAAGGATAATATCCGCCCGATCTTTGCTGAGGCCTGAAAGAGAAGACCTTCCTTTATAGTCTTCCCGGAAAACCCGGTCCATGATGGTTTCAGCTTCCCGTCGATAAAAGCGATAATTATGAAGACTTTCCAGCTCGAAGGCAAACCGTTTATGATCCATTTTCGCCAGGGTTCGAATGGTCCCTCCCAAACCGACAACAGGAAGACCCGGGGTTTTATCCAGCCAGGGAAGATTCTGAAACTCTTTTATCAGAAGATTTTCTGCGGAGGCTAAGTGTTTTTTCTTAGGCTGGTCTTCGAGAGAGAATCTCTCTGTTAAAGTGACGGCACCCAGTGGCAGGCTCACGGAATTCTCAACCTTCCGATTGATCACCTTGGCAATCTCCACACTTCCCCCTCCGATATCAATCATATAAAAATCGGAGACATCAATACTGTTGATGACCCCTAAATATCCATAATAGGCTTCTTCATGCCCGCTGAGGATACGAAAGCATAGACCGGTTTCCCTCTCGATGGTTTTGAGGATATCCCCCCGGTTTTTTGCAACCCGAAGAGCAGCCGTTGCCACGGGGATTGTCAGATCCGCTTTGTAGGAGACGATAAATTTTTGAAAAATCTTCAAGGTGGTCAGGGTTTTTTTCAGTCCCTCGGGGCTGATTTCCTGATCCCCGGTCATCCCTTTGCTGAGGCGAACCATGCTTTTCACCTGGTCAATCATCTTGTAAGCGCCATTCGGTTGAATGGCCACAAGAATCATACGAACAGAGTTTGAGCCTAAGTCAATAATTGCGATCTTTTTATCTCTATCCATTGAAGGTTTCTCCTTTCCTCTTATGAAAACGGTGCTGGGCATCAAGGGGGGATCGGGATGAGTTCATTGGAGACTCAGCCGACCCGTTTCGAGGGGTTGCATAGTGGTAGGTTCCGTCCTTGGAAAGAACCCGGCGTTTAACTTTGTCGAGGATAAGGAGGTCCAGGATGTGTAGAATCTTTTCCTTAATGGCCGGGTCTTCAATGGGAAAAAGGGTTTCAATACGTCGATCCAGGTTTCTCGGCATCCAGTCGGCGCTGGAAAGAAAAAGTTTTCCCAAACCCTCATGATGAAAGTAAAAGATTCGCGTATGCTCCAAATAGCGACCTAAGAGACTGTGGACTTCGATGTTTTCACTAAGGCCCTTTACTCCGGGCCGAAGACAGCAGATTCCCCGGACGATAAGCGTAATTTTCACTCCGCTTTGAGAAGCCCGGTAAAGGCGGTCAATGATTTTGGGATCAACCAGGGAATTCATTTGCGCAAGAATGATTCCCTTTCCGCCGGACCTCACACTTTGAATTTCTCCATCGATTAAAGCTTCAAAGGTTTCCCTTAGATTATAGGGAGCGTAGGAAAGTTTATATAATGAAGGGGGATCCGAGTAGCCGGTGATGACATTAAACAGTGCGGATACATCTGCACAGAGTTTTTCGTTACAGGTTAGAAGACCCATATCGGTGTATAGCTTAGCGGTTTTATCATTATAGTTCCCTGTTCCGAGATGGACATACCGCTGGATGGCATGGTCTTTTTTTCGAACCACCAGGGTCATCTTGGAATGAACTTTAAGCCCAACCAGTCCAACAATGACATGGCAGCCTGCCTCGTCAAGATCTTTTGCCCATTGGATATTGCTTTCCTCATCAAATCGGGCCTTTACCTCCACAAGAACGGTTACCTGTTTTCCCCGATCCGCCGCTTTTTTTAAAGCTTTAATAATCGGGGAGTTTCCGCTGACCCGGTACAGGGTTTGTTTGATTGCCAAAACAGAGGGATCCGTGGATGCCCTCTCAATAAAATCGATGACCGGTTGAAAGGAGTCATAGGGATGATAGAAAAACCGGTCCTTTTCTTCGATGGCGGAAAAAATGTCCCCTTGAAAGCAGACCGGGTACCCGGGCTCATAGGGAGGATATTTCAGATCATCCAGGGGGAGTGTCTCGTAGAGGGAGAAAAGATAGCGCAGATCCAATGGTGTTCCGAGACGATAAATTTCACGATCTGTAAGGGAAAGAGAGGATTTTAAGTGCTGCAGGATATCCTCCTTCATCTCTCTGGATACTTCAAGGCGAAGAACTTCTCCCTTGCGACGATGCCTGATCTTTGACTCCACTTCCACGAGAAGATCTTCGGCAATTTTTTCATCGAAATTCAGGTCGGCATTCCGCGTGATACGGAATAGACCTGGAGAAATCAACTTCTTTCCGGGGAACAAAAGGGAAAGATGAGCCCGGATGAGCTCTTCCAGCAAAAGAAAATGAAACCCGCCGTTCTTTCCCGGCAGTTCAATAAACCGGGGAAGCACTGAAGGAACCTGGACGATGGCAAACTGGCGGTCTGTTTCACCCTTTTCCCCCACGAACAAGGCAAAGTTCTGGCTTTGGTTAAAAAGAAAAGGGAAGGGTCGGCTACCGTCCACAGCAAATGGTGTGAGTACGGGAAACACCACTTGATAAAAATAATGGGAGGCAAAGACCTGATCCCGATCCGTCAGGGAACTCCAGGGCAGAAAGTGAACTCCCTTTTCGGAAAGCTCTTCCTTCATGGTTTTTTCATAGCAGGCATGAAGTTCTTCCATGAGTTTATGGGCTTTAATGGAGATTTTTTTCAGTTGTTTTTCAGGAGTCAAGCCTGAGAAATCCGCAGTGGAATCCTCGTTGAGAACCTGATCCTTCAAAGAGCCCACCCGAACCATGAAAAACTCATCCAGATTTGATGCGGTAATTGCCAGAAACCGCAACCGCTCCAAGACAGGATTCAAAGGATCTTTTGCTTCTTCCAGCACTCTGCCTTGAAAGGAGAGAAGACTCAGCTCCCGATTGATGTAACGTTTTTTTTGGTTAATTGTGGGATATTTCATGGGCAAACCGTCCTTTTTGAATAAATTCCAGTTTTTTGCCAAAAGCTCTGGAAGCTTCATGGGAGATGCGATTAAATGACCAGCGTTCCAAATGAAGGTTTCCTGCATAGGTTCCTTTAAGAAGAATCTTATCCTCCGTAACTTTGACCGACAACCCCGGAAGCTTGCCAAGATGACTTTGGTCAAGGGAATTTGCGATTTTTAAAATCCCGATTAATTGGCAAAGCTCCACACTTTCCTTTGAAGTGAAGTTTCGGAAAAATCCCTTTTGCAGATTGGGTAAGCCTTCATGGTGATAGCGCATAATCTGGGCAATCTTATCCCGGTCCATGTCAGACAGTCCAAGAACCTGGGAATGGCGAAACAGGTAATAACTATGCTCCGGATGGTCTTCGTCCTGTACGAATTTCCCCATATCATGAAGATATGCGGATGTTTTTAAAAGAAACCGGTGATGGTCCGTAAGTCCAAACTCTTTTCTTAAGCCGTCAAAGATGGAAAGAGACAGCCGCTGAACCTGTTCGCTATGGGAGGCATGAACCATAAATTTCTCTCCCGTTTTTCGGATCAGGTGATCAAGATCCATGGAAAAATCCACTCTTCGAGGGGTTTCGAAGAGCTGATCCACAAGATCCACCAATAGTCCATTGGTGAGAGTCACCTGAGGGAGGTAGACCCCTTCGGCCTGTGTAAGTCGCAGCCCCATGGAAAGCAAAAGAATGCTTGGAACAATTGTGGAAGGCAGACTCTTACCGGATGGAGAGGAGGACGGAATTGACAACTGATCCTTTACCAGAAGATCCCGGAGTGTTTTATCAAAGACTTCCTTTTCAATATACTCATCGGTTGATGGCAGGATTTCAAGCAAAGTTTTGCTATCGCCTCCCAAAACAATGAAGTAGGGAGGGAACTCTCCCCTTGGATAGTTCAGGTCATCAAACTCCCCTTCGATATATTCCTGAAGGATCTGACTGAAGTTTATGCTCTCACCTTCTAAATTTTGAAGGGTTTCATGGATTCGAAGACTTCCTAAATTAGAGCTTTGGGAATATTGCAGGCGATGGTCCTTATAAATAGAGAGTTCTAAACTCCCTGAACCGATATCCATGATCAGACAGCCCTTCTCCCTGAGCTCCCGATGATTCTGAATGTGATCCCGGATGGATTTATAGGTTAAAAACCGTTCTGTGGAACTGTTGATCACTTCAATGGCAATTCCTGTGGCTTCCGCCACCTGATGAATNATAAAATCCCGATTTTTGGCTTCCCGAAGACCACTGGTACAGACACAGCGGTACGTATCAATGCCGTAGCTTTCCAGAAGATGCTGAAAACCTTCCAGATGGCTGATCAGCTGCTTTGTTGTATCGATTGACACCTCTCCGGTATTGAAGGTATCCCGACCGATCAGAAGGGTCTTTTTCAGATTTTCCAATAAAAAAAAGTCTCCCTGCCGGTCTAATTGGCCGATTTTCATTTTCAGAAAGTTTGATCCCACTTCAATTCCGGCGATGATTTTTCGTTTTTCAAAAATCATATGAATCCCCTCCTGAGGATAGAAACCATGTATTCCTTTCGGTTTTGAGTATATACCCTTTTTTCTCCGGGAAAACTTAAAACCCGGTGAAAAAGTCAGGAAATTCCTAAAAAAAATTGCAAAGACAAAATCAGAGTGGTATAATAATTATTTGATAATGAGAAATCATTTCTCTGCTCTTTTTGAAGAAGAGCCTATGAGTCCAAAGGGAGGTGTAAAAACATGAAAAGTTATGAGTTAATGTACATTGTAAAGTCTGACCTTGCCGACGAAAAGAAGGAAGCCATTCTGGAAAGGTTAAGAGGAATCATCGAGGCTGATGGTGAAATCGAAAACGTTGATGACTGGGGAAACCGTAAACTTGCCTATGAAATAGACAAGCGAAACGACGGACACTACACACTGATGAACTTCAAAGCAGGAACAGATGTTCCGAAGGAAATTCGACGGGTACTGAAAATTACCGATGGAGTTATGAGAACCATGGTGGTTAAGTTAGGCGACGAATAATTTGAAGGTGGTGTAAAGAGTGAATAGTGTAACCTTGGTAGGACGTTTAACGAAAGACCCTGAACTGCGGTTCACGGGAACGGGAAAGGCAGTGGCCACCTTCACATTAGCGATCAACCGGACCTTTTCCAGAAGTGATGAAGCTGATTTCATCAATATTGTTACCTGGCAAAAAACTGCTGAGAACTGCGCAAACTATCTATCCAAAGGGCAACAGGTTGCCGTAAACGGACGGATTCAATCCCGTACCTATGACGATAAAGACGGGAAAAGGGTTTATGTAACGGAAGTGGTGGCCAATGAAGTGGAGTTTCTTGAAAGAAAAGATAAATCCGGAGAAGGATCCTCAAGCCCCGGTTCTTACGGAAAGAAAAACTCCGGTCAGAGCCAAAGCCCGAAGAGTAACGATATTAACGGATCCGACGTGGATCTTGAAGAGTTTCAGGCACTCGATGATGACGAGGATATTCCTTTTTAGATGGGAGGAGGGAAAGACATGGTAATGAACAAAAGAAAAAGAAAACCGCGAAAAAAGATTTGTAACTTCTGTGCCAATAAAGTCGAGCAGATCGATTATAAAGATATTCAGACACTGAAAAAGCACGTTTCGGACAGAGGAAAGATTTTACCTCGAAGAATTTCCGGAACCTGTGCAATTCATCAGCGACAGTTAACGCAAAGCATCAAAAAAGCACGACATATGGCGCTTCTGCCTTATACTGTAGAATAATCGATGAAGACCATAGTGGACCTTAATAGAAAGGGGAATGAACTATGCCGATACCAGCATTAAATCTAAAGTACAGAGAAGATAAGGGAGGAAACAGCGCAAATATTGCAAGAAAGCAAAAGAAGGTTCCTGCCGTCATCTATGCGAGAGGGATGGAAACCCGAAGCGTATTGGTCGATGAGAGAGAAATGGAAGCTCTGCTTTATCGCCACGGAGAATCAACCCGATTAGCGCTTAACCTTGAAGGTGAAAAACATCTGGGAATCATTAAAGATATCCAGAGAAGTATCAAAAGAAACTACCTTCTGCACATTGACTTCCAAGTGTTAAACGAAAAGGAAAAAGCCCGATTCTACTTGCCGATCAATATCCTGAACAGGGATGAAATTGAAAAGGGAGAGAAGATCGTACAGGTTCAATTAAATGAAGTGGAAATACTGACCTTGCCGCGATACTTCCCTGAAGAGATTACTGTTGATGTTTCTCTTCTTGAAACCCAGGACAATGTAACGGTTGCCGACTTAAACATCTTCGATGATGAAAACATTGAAATCATGGATGAACCGGAAGCGGTTATTGCCACTCTGGTTTACGCCACTCAGGAAGAAGAATTGGAAACTGATGAAGATGAAGATGAAGAAATGATGAAGGAACCGGAATTGATTGGAGAGAAGAAAGACGACGAAGAAGAGGAATAAAGT
>SL_3KL_010_SEDDRAFT_10000016_pt1 | contig 85241 bp, 78 predicted proteins | sample SodLakKL_010_SED_2_FD_10381 | JGI IMG/M metagenome (IMG submission 10381)
ATCTTGCTTCCGATCGCTATCCCATTAGCCATGGCAACAAACCCATTGTTCATGCCTGCAATCGTCGCCAGCGTTCTTGGTGGCGCTGTTGTTGGTGACCACTCATCACCTGTGTCCGATACAACCGTCCTAAGTTCAACGGGCGCACAGTCTACACTGCACGCCCATTTCATCTCACAATTGCCTTATGTACTGGTGACCGCAGGTATCGCTGCGCTTGGTTACCTGTTATTCGGTCTGACTGAAATTCTCTTCCTATCCTATTTACTGATGTTGACCTTGTTGATCGTTTTCGTCATCCTCTATAAGAAAAACATCATTCTCAAGGAGAAATCTGATTAATTGAAGAGGTTGGTCAAGGTCTTGACCATGACCCCGGTCGCGCCACTTTCCTTCTTGTAGGCTGTACCGGCAATGTCCAAGTGAACCCAAGGAATTTCCTTGTTGACGAAATTATCGAGGAAAGCAGCGGCAATGGAGGCGCCACCAAGCCTTCCGCCGCTGTTTTTCAAGTCAGCGACCTGTGATTCGATCGACTTGCGATGCGCGTTTCCGATCGGCAGTAGCCATACATGCTCACGGCTGATTTTCGCCGAGGCGCCCAACGCCTGATAGAACGTTTCGTTGTTGGTGAAGGCCCCAACATACTCATCGCCCAATGCAGCCACAACCGCACCTGTCAACGTAGCCACATCAATCATTCTCGTGGCTCCTTCTTTTTGCGCATACCATAAAGCATCCGCAAGCGTCAAGCGGCCCTCGGCATCGGTCGAGATGATTTCGATTGTCGTGCCTTGTGCGCTAACAAGCACGTCATCGGGCACGATGGCGTCATCACCGATTTTGTTGTCGGTAGCTGCAATAACGACACTGACGTTCGCATTCAATCTCAAGTTCGCGATCGCTCGCATGGCCCCAAGAACAGTAGCGGCACCCCCCATATCCATTTTCATCGTCGGCATGGACTGTACCCCTTTTAGAGAATACCCACCGGTATCATACATGACCCCTTTGCCAACAAGAGCCGTATTCTCTTGACTTCCAGCATCGCCCTTGTAGGTGATGTGAATGAGTTTCGGTGCATCTTTAGACCCTTTGTTCACACCTAGGAATGCGCCCATGCCCATGGTTTCGCAATCGGCTTTTTCCAATACCTTGACCGTGACATTGTCGATGTCGGCGAACGTCAAGGCGATGTCGGCGAGTTTTTCTGCGTTCAGTGCGTTGTAGGGACGGTTGACAAGGTCACGGGTGAAGTTGATGGCCTCACTTAAGATGATGCCTTGGTTGAAGGCAGTCAGGTCATTCCCGTGATAGTGGATGGTCTTCAAAGCGCCTTTGTCTGTTTTGAACTCGGTGAACTTGTAGTGATGCACCCCAAGTTTTTCAGCCAGAAGACTATGGTGTGTCTCTTTGAACGTATCAACAAGCACAAGTGCATCATTTTTCAGATTCTGGATGCCTTTGAACGGTTCATCAACGGTACTGATGTCGTCGAACTTCTCGGTGTTCAATACAATTAGCGCCTTGGCTTTGAGTTTTTTAAGCGGGTTCAAGCACTCGAAAGCACCTTCTAGTGACTCTGGATCATAATCCAGGGCAGTAAAGATGGCCGCTGCCAATTTCGAATCGCTCGGTGAGCCCAAGATGATGATTTTTTCTTCTTGAGATAAATCATACTGCTTTTGTTCTTTAAACATGATCATTCTCCTTTTGTTTTATGATATCCGTGCCCATATAGGGTCTTAACGCTTGAGGAATTACGATGGAACCATCGGCTTGCTGGTAGTTTTCCATGATGGCTACGACCGTGCGGCCGACAGCCAATCCCGAACCGTTCAACGTGTGTACGAACTCGGCCTTGGCATCCTTGTCCCTTTTGAAACGGATGTTGCCGCGGCGGGCCTGATAGGCCTCCGCATTCGATATCGAACCGATTTCACGGTAAGTCTCATACGATGGCAGATAGACCTCGATATCATAGGTTTTCGCCATGCCGAACCCGAGATCGCCGCTACAAAGCTCGATGACCCGGTATGGGATTTCCAATTTCTTCAGGACCGTCTCGCTGTTTGCCAACATGGTTTCAAGCTCGTTGTAGGAATTCTCCGGTTGTGTGAACTTGATCAGTTCCACCTTGTTGAACTGATGTAAGCGAATGATGCCTCTGGTGTCTCTTCCGGCACTGCCTGATTCCTGACGGAAAGCAGTCGTGAAAGCCGCGTAGCGTTTCGGAAGGCTGGCGCCATCCAGGATTTCGTCGCGGTGCAGATTGATTGAGGGCACTTCTGCGGTGGGATTCAAATAAAGGCCCCGCTTGTCAGTCAACGCGAAGACATCGTCCTTGAACTTGGGAAATTGACCCGAAGCGATCATCGATGCTTCATTCACGATATAAGGCAGCAGGAGTTCCTCATATCCATGTTTCTCCGTATGCAGATCGAGCATGAAACTGATCAAGGACCGTTCCAATCTGGCCCCAAGGCCTTTATAGATGACAAAGCGGCTGGATGCGATTTTGGCGGCACGTTCGAAATCAAGGATATCGAGTGCTTTGGCCAGGTCCCAGTGCGGTTTCGGCGTAAAATCGAACCGGGGAATCTCACCGACTTTGCGCAAACAGACATTGTCATCCTCATCCTTACCGAAGGGTATGTCCTTGTGCGGCAGGTTCGGGGTCATAAGCAGTGTATGTTCAATGGCACGTTCAAGCTCGCTGAGCTCCGTTTGCATCTTTACGACTGCGGCTTTGTTGTCCTCGATCGACTGCAGGATCTCGCTGACATCCTTGCCTTCACGCTTATACTGGCCGATTTTCTTGCTGATTTCGTTACGTTTGGCCTTCATGGCTTCAAGCTCTTGAATCAGTTGCCGCCGTCTGTCGTCTTGTTTCAAGACGCCTTCTAACGAGGAAAAATCTTCGCCTCTTAACGACAAGCGACGCATGATTTCTTCATAATTTTGCCTTAGTTCTTTGATATCCAACATTTGAATACCTCCTTATCTAATAAAAAAGCCCCGTCCCAAAATAGGGACGAGGCGTTGCCCGTGTTGCCACCCTAGTTGACGCATTCACGTCCACTTTCGTCATGGTAACGGTTTGAGACCGGAAAGGTTTGCTTTCACTCCAAGGTAGATTTCATCTTTGGTGTTTACCGGTTCGCAGCCCCACCGGCTCTCTTCTAAACACTTTGAAAGACTACTTATCCTCTTCGACGTATTATAGTTTGAGTGTAGCAAAGAAACCCCGCTTTGTCAATTACTCTTCATCATCTTCAAACAGTGTAAGCTGCGGTTTCGTGGCTTTTTCTTTATCCGGTTTCTCCGGTTCTTCGTTTTTTTGAGACTCGGTTTCTTCACCAACTTCATCCCCGGCTGTTTCACTGTTATCTTCGGTCAATGCCTCGGATTCTTCGACTTTGAGCGGTGTTTCGAGTTCAGCGGTATCCGCTGACTCAACCGTCTCTTCGCCGTTTTCCTCGAAAATCTCCTCATCGTCCTCCTGTGGCACAAGTGCCGTGGTTGCAACATAATGCGTATCCGTGAGGCGCATCAATCGTACGCCTTGTGTTGCCCGGGATGAACAACTGATCTGGTCGACTGGTATCCGGATCATGGTCCCCTTGTTGGAAAGAATGATGAGGTCTTCTTCGCCGCTAACACTGCTCAAGCGAACCAGAGCACCGTTTTTCTTCGTGACATTGAGTGTTTTCACACCCTTACCCCCACGATTCTGCAGGCGGTATGCATCGACGCTGGTCCGTTTCCCGTAGCCTTTTTCGGTTACGATAAGAATTTCGCGGCACTCATCATCTACCAGGGCACAACCGATGATCTGGTCTTCTTTGGTAAGACGCATGCCCATCACACCACTTGCTGTGCGGCCCATGGAGCGCACCATCGCTTCGTTGAAACGGATTGCTTTCCCATTGCTGGCACCCAGGATGATATCCTGCAGGCCGGTTGTCCGTTTCACACTCAGCAGTTCATCACCCTCTCTGAGGTTGATCGCACGAATGCCGGAGGTACGGATGTTGAGGTAGTCTTTAGTCGGGGTCCGTTTGACAACCCCACCTTTGGTGGTGAAGAAGAGATAGTCTTCGGTCTCGAAGTCTTTAATCGGTGTGACCGCTTGCAAGCGCTCCGCTTTTTCGAACGATAAGACGTTCACAAGGGGAATGCCTTTGGCGGTTCGGCTGTATTCGGGGATCTTATATCCCTTGATTTTATATACCCGTCCTTCATTCGTGAAGAAAAGCAGATAATCATGCGTGGAGGTGAAGACGATGTGTTCGACCGCATCGTCATCATGCATCTTGATGCCGGTCATGCCTTTGCCGCCACGATTCTGACGTTTATAACTTTCAGCGTTCATGCGTTTGCAATAGCCGCCGGAAGTGATGGTGATGATCACATCTTCCTCGGGAATCAGGTCTTCATCTTCCAAATCGAGATCCTGTGCCAGGGAGATAATCGTGCGACGTTCATCTCCAAAAGTTTCCTTGATGCTGAGCAAGTCTTCCTTGATGACATCGCGTTGTTTTTCTTCACTGGCCAGGATGGCTTCGAGTTCTCCTATGGTATCAACCAGAGTGGCCTGTTCGGTCTCGATTTTTTCACGTTCAAGACCGCTGAGGCGGCGTAGACGCATCTCGAGGATTGCCTTGGCTTGTTCTTCGGATAAAGCGAACGTCTGCATCAATTGTTCTTCGGCATCATCATAGGCGCTGCGGATGATTTCAATCACCTTATCGATATTATCAAGTGCGATCAACAGCCCTTCAAGGATGTGTTCGCGCGCTTTGGCTTTGCCCAGTTCGAACTGGGACCGTTTCAGCAAAACATCGATCTGGTGGTCGATATAATGGGTTATGGTCTCTTTTAAGGATAGGACTTCCGGTCTCTGGTTCACAAGCGCCAGCATGTTGATGCCGAAAGAAGTCTGCAGGGGGGTGAACTTGTAAAGATTGTTGAGCGTCACCTCGGCGTTGGCGTCCTTACGGAGTTCGATGACGATCTTGATACCGTTACGGCTTGATTCGTCACGAAGATCCGTGATGCCTTCGATGCGTTTCTCTTTTGCGAGTTCGGCGATTTTCTCGATGAGACGTGTCTTGTTGACCATGTAGGGAATTTCGGTTACCGTCAGGACCTTGCGTCCGGACTTCTGTTCTTCGATGTCGACTTTTGCGCGGACTTTGATGGCCCCATTGCCGGTTTCATAGGCCTTTCTGAGATTGCTCATGCCGTGAATGGTGCCGCCTGTAGGGAAATCCGGACCTTTGATGTGTTCCATCAAACCATCAAGGGTAATATCGGGGTCATCCATCGTGGCGATGACACCGTCAATGACTTCACTTAGATTGTGTGGGGGTATGTTTGTTGCCATACCGACCGCGATGCCCGTACCACCGTTGACAAGGAGGTTGGGGAACTTAGCCGGTAGGACTTCCGGTTCTTTCTCGGTACCGTCATAGTTCTCGATGAAAGTGATCGTCTCCTTGCGGATGTCCTTGAGCATTTCGGCACTGAGTTTATGCATTTTCGCTTCGGTGTAACGCATGGCTGCTGCACCGTCTCCATCGATCGAACCGAAGTTTCCGTGGCCATTGACCAGCGGGTAACGGTAGGAAAAGGGCTGGGCCATTCGTACCATGGCGTCGTAGATCGCGGAATCGCCATGCGGGTGGTATTTACCCATGACATCCCCGACGATCCGGGCGGATTTCTTATAGGCCTTATCCGGCGTAACCCCGAGTTCGTCCATCCCGTAGAGAATCCGGCGATGCACCGGCTTCAATCCGTCACGTACATCCGGAAGTGCCCGCGAGACGATGACGCTCATGGCGTAACTCAGAAAAGAGGTTTTCATTTCACTGCTGATGTTGATGTCGCTTATTTTATCAAACGAAGTTGGTTTCATAGCATCCATATTATATCGCTCCTAGATATCAAGGTTTTTCGCGTATGCGGCATTTTTCTGAATAAAATCGCGACGAGGTTCCACTTCGTCCCCCATCAGCATATCGAAGATACGGTCGGCGTCCATGGCATCTTCCATGGTCACTTTGAGCAGGGTTCTGAATTCGGGATCCATCGTGGTCTCCCAGAGCTGGTCCGGATTCATCTCCCCGAGTCCTTTGTATCGTTGTGTCTGTGCGCGTTTTGACAAGGCTTTCTGTTTTTCTTCCATTTCAGCTTCGGTGAAGGCGTAATCGACATATTTTCCCTGTTGCAACTTATAAAGCGGCGGTTGGGCGATGTAGACATAGCCTCGTTCGATGAGCGGGCGCATGTAGCGGAAGAGAAAGGTTAACAGCAACGTCCTGATATGCGCACCATCGACATCGGCATCCGTCATGATGACAATTTTATGGTATCGGGCCAGATCGGCATTGAACTCATCGCCGATGCCTGTACCGAAAGCGGTGATCATCGACAGAATTTCCTTGTTGGCGAGAATTTTATCCAGTCTTGCCTTTTCGACATTCAGGACTTTCCCGCGTAGCGGCAATATCGCCTGGAAGCCGGAATCTCTGCCCTGTTTGGCGGATCCGCCGGCAGAATCACCCTCGACGATGTACAGTTCAGCTTTGGAAGGGTCCTTTTCGCGGCAATCGGCGAGTTTGGAAGCGAAGCCGAGCCCGTCAAGCGGACTCTTGCGTCTGGTGGCTTCCCGTGCTTTTTTCGCCGCAAGCCGTGCTCGTGATGCCAGGAGCGCTTTTTCGATGATGATGCGGGCGGATTGCGGGTTTTCCATCAAGTAGCGTTCCAGACCTTCTGAGAGGATCTGGGCGACAATCCGTCTGACTTCGGTCGACCCGAGTTTCCCTTTGGTCTGACCTTCAAACTGGGGATCGGGGTGTTTGACGCTGATGATGGCCGTCAACCCTTCTCGGGTGTCGTCTCCAAGTAAAGATTCATCCTTCTTGAAGATGTTGTTGGTCTTCCCGTAGGTGTTCAAGACTCTGGTCAACGTCATTCTGAAGCCTTCTTCATGTGTTCCCCCCTCGATGTTGTGGATGTTGTTGGTAAAGGGGAAGATGTTCTGGTTGAAGGCGTTGTTGTACTGCATGGCGATTTCAACGACAATGTCCTCGACTTCGCCTTCAGCGTAGATAACATCTTCATGCAGGCTGTCTTTGTTTTTATTCAGATATTCGACATATTCCTTGATACCACCGTCGTAGCGGTAGGTATCGCTGATTTCTTCGCTGTTGCGCAGATCGATGAGCTTGAAGGTGATGCCCTTGTTCAAAAACGCCATCTGCTGAATGCGTAAGCGTAGGGTTTCATAGTCATAGACATGGCATTCCTTGAAGACTTCTCGGTCAGCTTTGAACGAGATTCTTGTTCCGGTTTTGTCGGTGGGTCCGCGGTCTTCAAGTGTGCATTGTGTGATGCCTCTTTCATACCGTTGATAGTATTCGATGCCGGCACGATGGATTTCCACTTCCAACCATTCTGAAAGCGCGTTGACGACACTCGCCCCCACACCGTGCAGCCCACCGGAGACTTTGTAGGTCTTGTTGTCGAATTTCCCACCGGCATGCAGCGTAGTCAGAATTGTTTCGACAGCTGGCAGGTTCGTTTTCGGATGGGTATCCACCGGAATGCCGCGCCCGTTGTCGGTGACTTCAATGATTTCGTCCTTCAGGATTTTAATGTCGATGGTATCGGCATAACCGGCAAGCGCTTCATCGACAGAATTATCGATGATCTCCCAGACCAGGTGATGTAGACCACGCGGTCCGGTGGAACCGATGAACATACCGGGACGTTTTTTGACAGCTTCTAACCCTTCTAGAATTTGAATGTTGCTGGAATCATAGATCTGATCCATTCGTGTCCACTCCTTCGATGGTGCCTGATTTTATCTTGATGACCTTATAATGGTCCAAAACGGTTACATCAATATTGGCTAGTTCGGTTGTGGTAATGAAAATCTGCGCTTTTTTATCCAGTAGCGTAAGCAGGTTTTTCTGATGATGCCGGTCCAGTTCGGAAAACACATCATCCAGCAAGATGATCGGTGTCACCTTCTTTTCTTGCTTGAAATAATCGATCAAAGCAAGTTTCAAGGCAAGTGTCAAAGTTCTTATTTGTCCTTGCGATGCGATTTTCCGTACCGGTTGACCGGCAAAGAAAAAAGCGCATTCGTCACGGTGCGGTCCGACGGTTGTCGTTCCAAGCGCAATGTCGACGGTCTGTTTGTTCTTGTAGCTTTTATCGCACCCATCCAATAACGAAGGCTCATATTCGATTCTAAGATCGTTTTTACCGCTTAAAGCTTTGAATATCGGTTGCACGTATGTGATGAGTTCCTCGAGGAAGACTTTCCGTTTTTCGGTAATCTTCTTGGCGTAGTGCCACAACTGTTCACTCAGCACATCAAGCAGAATCAAGTCGTCGCTCTTTTTTTTCTGTAGTCGTTTCAGGTGCTCGTTTCTTTCTTTCAATAGTTTGCGATACTGATTCAGGTGATAGACGTAATGCCGGTTTATCTGCGATAGCGCCAGATCGATGAAGCGTCTTCTTTCACTGGGTGAACCCTTGATTAAAAAAAGATCCTCCGGCGCAAACATCACCACATTGAGCAACCCCATGTAATCGGAGAGGCGTTTGTATTCTATGTGGTTGTGTATCGCTTTTTTGCCTTCTTTTGAAATGACAAGCTGCAGATGAAGCTTCTTATCACCATTTTTGGCTTGAGCGGTGATTTTTGCGAAATCATCACCTTCCTTGATCAACGCTGTATCAAAGGTCGTCTTGTGGCTTTTTGTGACGATAAGGGTGAAAATGGCTTCGATCAAAGAGGTTTTTCCTTGTGCGTTATCGCCGGTGATGATGTTGATGTTGGGTGAAAAATCGATACGTAGCGAATCATAAGGACGGAAATGTTTCAGCTCCAGGGTTTCAATCTTTTGCATGTTCGACTTCGAAGGTACCGCTACCTTCAATATTGACTTTTTGGCCGGGATAAAGTTTTTTTCCTCGACGGGTTTCGGGTTCGCCATCCACACGGATCAAACCCTCTGCGAGAATAGCCTTGATTTCACCGCCGCTGGCGGCGATATTGATGAATTTCAGGAATTGGCCCAAAGTTATATATGGTGTTGTTATGGTGATTTTTTCCATCCAATCACGCTTTCTTTCTTATATATATATTTATACTAGTATTATATAATAACTACAGTAATAAAACAACAGGTTGAAGGCATAAAAAGCCATAAAAAAACCACGCCGCTAAGCGTGGTTTGTATCTTTAGTCGGTTTTGACCGGTAGGATCAGTTGTAACATGTCCTCATCGTACTCACCAGTAATGATGAACGGTCTGATTTCACCAGTGAATTTCACGGTCACTTCGCTCGAATTGAAAACCCTTAGTGATTCAAGGATGTATTTCGAGCTGAAGGCGATTTTCAAAGGTGAGCCTTTAATCTCATCGACCGGATAGACTTCCTCGAGCACACGGCCGATTTCGGGTGAATTAGAAGAGATCTCGACCACATCGTCTTGTCTGACGTTGAGTTTGACGATGGCGTTCTGGCCGTCACGACTTGAAAGGAGACTTGCTCTTTCAATGGCGGTAATAAGTTGTTCTTTGTTGAATTTGATTTGAATTGGAAATTCCTGCGGAATGAGTTTCGAGGTCTCTGGGTAGTTTCCTTCAAGCAGTCTTGAAAGGAATAAGACGTTATGATATTTGAAAAGGACTCGGTTTTGGTCAAAGTGGACTTCGACGTTTTCCTGGTTGTTTTCAAGGATTTTCATCAATTCTTCGAGGCTACGTCCAGGAATGATGACATTCATTTTATCNTAGGATTCTTCAAGAGNGATTGTTTTCTGACTCAACCGGTAGGAATCTGTCGCGACACCACAAAGGTCTTTGCCGTCGATGGTGAAGTTCACACCCGTTAGGATCGGGCGGTTTTCGATGGTTGAGGTCGAAAAGGCTGTTTGGCGGATAATGGTTTTAAGCGTACGGACATTAATTTTGATGAAGTCTGATTTTTCTTTGAAGACAAGATTGGGATAATCTTCCAGATCGAGCATGTTCAGTGTGATATCTGAATGATCGGCTTCGATCTTCAACATATTGTCTTCGACATGAGACATGGAAACCGTCTGACCATCGAGCTTTCTGATGATCTCAATGAAATATTTACCCGGAATCAGGACAGATCCTGTTTGCTCAACATCAAGACTGGCATCCTCAAGTAAAATCTTGATGGAGATGTCCGAGTTACTGGTTGTAATGATGACTTTGTTATCCTCAACATCGATTTTTATCCCTTGCAACGCCGGATTCGGTGTTTTTGTCGACAATGCTTTTTGGGCGATCAACAAATGATAAAGTAGTTTGTCCTTGTTTATTTCGAATCGCATGAACTTCACCTCTAATTAAATAATTGTTTTTTTAGTTATTACTTATTAAGGGTATGTGGATTTGGGGAAACATCATGTTATTGATATTATTATACCATATCCAAGGCTTTTAATGAATGTATTTACTCAGTTTTCTCCACATTTTCCCTTAAGTTTTTCCACGTCGATTCTGACGTTTTTATCGATCTGGATATCGTTGGTGATTTTCTCCACAGAATGCATAACGGTCGAGTGGTCACGTCCAGAGAAATAGGCACCGATGCGTTTATAGGGCAGGTCGTAGGTTTCTTTGATAAGGTACATGGCGATTTGTCGGGGGTATAGATAGATGCGCTTTCTCTTCTTGCTGATGAGATCACTGGTGGAGATGTTGAAATAATCGCTGATAACACTCATGATATTCTGGATCTTATCCCGCACGAAATCTTTGTTGTTCTTTTTGACTTTGACAAGATTTTCCAGAGCGGTTTCCGCATTTTTTACCGTAAAATCGTAATCAAAGGCTGTACAGTAGAACAGGACACGTTTCAACGCACCTTCAAGTTCGCGGACGTTGTTGTCGAAGACACTGGCGATATATTCGATGACTTTTTGGGGGAAAACATTGGTCTCAGAAGTCTCTGCCATCAATTTCTTCTCGAGAATTTTTATACGGTGTTCCAAATCGGGTCGATTTATGTCCACGGTGACTCCCCAGGAGAATCTCGAGGTGAGACGAGACATGATGTCTTTCAGATCGCTTGCTTTACGGTCAGAGGTTATCACAATCTGTTTTTGCTTATCGTGCAGTTGTTCGAAAAGTTTGAAAAATTCTTCCTGAGATTTCTCTTTTTTCGATAGGAACTGGATATCATCCACCAACAGCACATCGACATCACGGTACATTTTATGAAACTCGTGGTATTTTTTCTTGGATGCGAAACGAACGTAGTCCTCGACGAATTGGTCGGCTTTTACATAAAGGACTTTCGTATGGATGTCCCCTTCGAGAATATAATTACCGACACATTGCATCAGGTGGGTTTTGCCAAGCCCGACATCTCCGAAAATATACAGAGGATTTGCGACAATCCCAGGTTGATCGGCGACTTTTATCGCTGAAGTATAGGCAAGGCGGTTCGAGTTACCGACGACAAAATTGCTGAAGGTATAGGAAGGGTTTAAGTTTGTGTTAAAATAAAGCTCTTCACTGTTTTTTTCGTAATTGGGTGTATTGACGTCAAAAGGCTTCTCTTGCGAGAGCTCGGATTCTGCCTGGTCTTTCGTAATCAAGCGATATTCATGTTTGTCATCCACATGAGTCTCAAGCAGCCGGTTCATCTTTTTCAAGTAAAGCATTTCGATCCGCTTTTTGATGAATTCATTTTCAACGATAAGATATATGTAATTGTTCTTAATTTTAAAAATTGAATCCACGGATTCAAAAATTTCAGAGTATGTATTGGTTTCCAGCTGCATTTCAAGCTTTTCCTTGACATCTTGCCATATTTCAAAATGTTGCTGTTGTTCTTGCATGGAACTTCCCCCCTCGATACAAGAATAGTTTAGCACAAGTATATGTTAATAAAAACATTTATTTCTCTACAGAAAATGTGGAAAACTTTTATTTCCTCACAAGTTCTGAACAAATGCACAATTATGAAAACGTCTAAATTAAGACGTATAGTACTTATTGAACATTTCCACATTCCCGTGTTATACACAACTTGACATATCCACATTCGAAATTGTGAAAACACGAGTCTGTGGCTGTTGTGAGATGTGGAAAACTTCGTAAAAATATCCGCTTTTTTCCCACTTTTAAATAACGGTTGACACAGAGGATTGTTTTATATATAATTTAAAGGCATGGTTTCAATTTAACTAGGAGGTGTTGAAAGTGAAAAGAACATTTCAACCCAGCAACCGCAAGAAAAAGAAAAAACATGGTTTCCGTGAAAGAATGTCTTCAGTAGGCGGCCGCCGTGTTCTTGCAAGACGTCGTCAAAAAGGCAGAAAACGCTTAGCGTCGTAACCGAATAATAAAAAAACCCAATCTTTAATACCTGTGAACACCTGAAAAGATATATTTTCTGGTGTTTTTTTATTAGAAGGGAGAGAACCGTATGAAGAAACGTTATCGCGTAAAAGACAATGAAACCATCAAAACGATTCTCAAACGGCGCGATGCCCGCAAAGATGGCTATTTCAGCATTTTCAAGGCACCGAATACTCTCCCGCATTTCCGTTATGCCCTAAGCGTTCCCAAAACCTTCGGCAGCGCCGTGAAAAGAAACAGGATCAAACGTCAACTTCGCATGATTATCGCCGAGATGGATGTCAAGCAGTCTTACGATATCTTCATCATTGTTCAAGCGAAAACGCAAACATTGGATTACTGGTCGATGAAAACTCGGCTGGAAACCCTGTTAAAGAAACACAAACTAATCTAGAGGTGAATCACATGCAAAAACGAACGAAAAAACTCGCCATGTTGATGGTAGTACTCTTCAGTGTCTTAGTCCTCGCGGGCTGTAACGTCGACCATTACAATGAACCCATCGGAGTAGAAGGTGGTTTCAATTGGGTCCAGACCATTGTCGGCTGGTTGGCTGATTTCCTTATTCTTCTTTCGAGAATCACCGGTGGTCAATATATTGTCGGTCTATTGCTCATCACCTTGATTGTCCGGATTGTCGGCTGGCCCATCTACTCAAAATCCACTGCCATGAGCGCCAACATGCAAATCGCACAACCGGAACTCGAGCGACTCAAAGAGAAATATCTGAACAAAAAAGACGAAGCCTCGCAACGCATGTACCAACAGGAAATGATGCAAATCTATAAAAAATATGACATCAACCCTTTAGGGTGCCTCCTGCCGTTTTTACAAATGCCGATCTTCATCGCCATGTACCAGGTGGTCAGACGATTACCCATGGCGATACATCCGGACTATGTCGAAGAATACGGACATACAGTAGAAGGGATTGATTTTCAATTCCTGTTCATGAACTTCGCCGCAGAAGTACCAACCAGAGAAACCTTCAACCTGTCGCAACATTGGATCAACATCCTTCTTGCCCTCATCGTCGGTGCGACCATGTATTTCTACCAGAAATATGCGATGAAACGCCCTGATTTCATCAAGGGCAAAAACTATCCCAAGACACCCCAACAGCTCCAATCGGAAAAAACGATGAAATTCATGACCTACTTCATGGTTGTCATGCTGACTTCCATCGCATTCACAAACCTTGGAATCGCCTTTTACTGGATCATCGGGAACTTATTCCAGTTCGTACAGACTTATGTGAATCGCAAGAAAATGCATAAAAAAATAAGCGAGAGCACTTAAGAAGGAGGGTATGTCATGAAAACATTGAATTTTGAAGCGAAATCCATTGAAGAAGCAATGGAACACGCTGAGAGAACATTCCGCATCAACCGTGAATATATTACCTTGACAACCGATGAAAAAAAATCGATGTTCGGCCTCAAAAAACATTATGAGGTAACCGCAACCGTGGATGTCGATCTTGAAGCGCTCGGTCTCAAGGTATTAAAAACCATGTTTGAAAACATGGGGATAGAGAATGTTAAAATCAGCCATGAAACCCCGGAAAAGAACGAATTCAACTTCATCATCGAAAGCGACGAAAACCCTGTATTGATCGGTAAGAACGGAAAAACCCTGGAGAACATCCAGTTCTATCTAAGAAACCTGTTGAACATCTTCACCGATGAACGGGTCATCGTCTTTGTCGATATCGGTGGATACAAGGCCCACCGCAAAAAACAACTGGAGATTCTCGCTACGAAAACCGCAAAAGAAGTCGCCCAGACAAAAGTCGCGGTCAAACTCGACCCGATGAACGCTTATGAGCGTCGCATCATCCACACCAAACTGGCGGATTGGCGGGATGTCGATACCAAGAGTGCCGGCGAGAAACAAGATCGACACATCGTCATCAAACCGAAAAAGTAATGAAACTCGTCGTCGGCCTGGGAAATCCAGGCAGGAAATACGCCAAAACCCGCCACAATATCGGTTTTTTGTGTCTTGATGCCTATGCGCATGCGCATAAACTGAAATTCAAGAACCGCAAGAAGTTTCTCGGTGAAGTCGCGGAAACAGGAAAAGGGTTTTTGTTGAAACCGCAAACCTACATGAACCTATCCGGAAACAGTGTCAAAAAACTTGTTGATTTCTATGGGATCAGCCCTGAGGATATCCTCATCATCCATGATGATCTGGATTTGCCGACCGGAAAACTACGCCTACGTTTCCAAGGAGGTGCCGGAGGGCATAAAGGCCTGCTGTCCATCTTTCCTGTACTGGGGAGCACCGACATCAAACGCATCAAGTTCGGCATCGACAGAGACGATCAGCTCGATCCGAAGGATTATGTGCTTTCGAACTTTCACAAAGCTGAAGGCGACAATGTCATCGACAGCATCCACACGGTCCAGGAAATCATCGATCGCTTTTTCGACGGGGATGATTTCATCCAACTGATGAACACCTACAACTAATGAGATCCCTCAAAGATTGCCTTTGAGGGGTTTTTATCTTGGAAATAAGGTAGAAAATTGCTACAATAGGGTACGGCATTTCTATAAATGTCCATTTTCGCATGCGGAGGTAACAAATATGACCCCTTGGTTGGAGACACTAAAACAAAAAGCCGTCATCGAACGCATCAAGCAAGCGCTCAAACACGAGCGTGTTTTTGAAATTACCGATACCTTTCCCATGCTTAATGCCTGGTTATTGTCTTTTATCAAAGAAGAGACAAACCGCCCGTTGCTCATTGTGACACACAATCTTTTCCACGCACAAAAGACGCTGGATTTGATTGCACAAACCATGTCCGATATCAACATCTTTCCGCAAGACGAGTTCATCACGACCGATATGCTCGCGATGAGCGAAACATTGAAATTGCAGCGTCTTGACGCGATTCAGGCACTGATAGACAACCCGAAAACATCCATCATCACCAACCCGAGTGGTTTGCTTAAATATCTATGGCCCAAGGAAAATTTCAAAGACGTGTATAAGACATATAAAGTTGGCGAAGACATCGATATCGAAGCCTTCAAAACTGAACTGATCAGGCTCGGCTATGAACCGGTCGCAGAGGTCGAGAAAGTCGGTGATTTCACATCACGTGGGTCATTGATCGATATCTTTCTTACCGATGAAGCCACACCGATCCGTATCGATTTTTTCGATACCGAGATCGATTCGATCCGGCGTTTCGATGTCAAAACACAGCGTTCCACAACCAAGATAGATGCTTTTACGCTTTTTCCCCGCAGTGAATTCTTTCCGGATGAAAAAACAAGGAAACGTATCGAGGAAAATGTGGAAGAACGGATGGCTGCCCAAACGATCGATCTGGACACCCGGACAAGAATTGAAGAGGAACTCGCCCAGTTAAGCAACCATAGCAACCAAGACCAGTTATCAAGATACATGACTTTCACCGATCAAAACCCGCAAACCCTTCTTGATTATATGGACGACCCTGTGGTCGTGTTCATCGAAAGTGAAAAAATCACATCAGCCACCAACCAGCTGGTGAACGATCTGGATTCATGGATTCAGGATAACGACGCGTATCCGCGAATGGGGTTTGATTTCATCGCCGATATCGACCGGCTGCACTACACCAAGAAAATTTCTCTCAATACATTCAAATCAAAAGAAAAAAGGCACTTTTCCTTTGCCCTCAGGGCTAAAGAAACCATGAAGTATGAAAACAACATGCACATGCTTATCAAGGATCTGAAAAAATATCAGGGGTATGTCACCGTTCTGCTTACCATCAGCGAAGAAAAAAAGTTACGGACTTTGATGGAGATTCTCGAAGAACACGTCGACATCAAATTGTTGGGACCGCGAGATGCGCCGTTCAACAAAAAAATTAACATCCAACAAAGCGATAATCCACTTTCTTTCGAATGGTTTGATGCGGATTTCGTGGTCTTGAACGATGTCAGCATCTTCAAGGAAACTGAAAGAAAGAAAACGAAGAAAAGTCGTAGACTCTTCAAGGATAGCGAAAGCATCAGCCAAGTCGAATCCCTCAAAAAGGGCGATTATATCGTTCACTACGACTATGGCATCGGCCGTTTCCTTGGCATAGAAACCAAAGAAATCTCCGCTCAGATCAACGACTATATCGTCATAGGCTATAAAGGAGACGACAAGCTTTATATCCCTGTGGAAAATGTCCATCTCATCCAACGCTACGCCGCACACGAAGGCATCATCCCGAAACTTTCCAAAATCGGTAGCAGCGAATGGGCGAAGACAAAATCTCGTGTCCGCAAAAAAGCCAAAGACATCGCACAAAACCTTATCAAATTGTATGCGGCACGGGAGAAAAGTCGTGGATTCGCTTTCAGTGAAGACAAGGATCTGATGCTAGAATTCGAAGCGGACTTCGCCTTTGAAGAAACCGCTGATCAACTCGAAGCCATTGAAGCCATCAAACAGGATATGGAAAAACCGATTCCGATGGACCGGCTCATCTGTGGCGATGTGGGCTACGGCAAAACCGAAGTTGCCCTCAGAGCAGCGTTCAAAGCGGTCCTCGACAACAAACAGGTCGTCTATCTCGCGCCGACGACCATCCTCTCAAGGCAACACTACTACACTTTCAAGGACCGCATGGACAAACACGGCATCAAAGTGGCATTGCTCAACCGGTTTGTCAAACCGAAACGACAAAGAGAATTCATCGAAGGCATCAAAACCGGTAGCGTCGATATCGTGATCGGTACCCACCGACTTCTATCGAAAGACGTCATCTATAAGGACCTGGGCCTGTTGATTGTCGATGAAGAACAACGTTTCGGCGTGGAACACAAGGAAAAAATCAAACAGCTTAAACTCGAAATCGACGTACTCTCCCTCAGCGCGACCCCGATTCCGAGAACGCTGCAAATGGCGATGACCGGCGTCAAACAATTAAGTCTCATCGAAACGCCGCCCAAAAACCGTTTTCCGATACAAACCTACGTGCTTAGAAGAAACGACCATGTCATTCAGGATGCGATTGAACGTGAACTCGGTCGCCAAGGTCAAGTGTTCTACCTCTACAACCGGGTCGAGACCATTGCCGACATCCACGAAAAACTCGAGAACCTCGTTCCCGATGCAAAAATTGCCTATGCGCACGGTCAAATGAACCGCACCGAACTTGAAAACGTCATGCGGGATTTTCTTGACCATCAGTTCGATGTCCTCGTCTCGACCACCATCATCGAAACAGGTCTCGACATCCCCAACGCCAACACACTGATCATCCATGATGCTGATAAACTAGGGCTTTCCCAGTTGTATCAGATACGTGGGCGTGTCGGCAGAAGCGACCGTATCGCCTATAGTTATCTTATGTATGAAAAGAATAAACAACTAAACGAGGAAGCCGCCAAACGGCTGCAGGCAATCAAGGAATTCACCGAACTCGGCAGCGGCTATAAAATCGCCACACGAGATCTTGCCATCCGTGGAGCCGGAGATCTGTTGGGTACCGAACAATCCGGCTATATCGACAGCGTCGGAATCGATCTATTTTTGGAAATTCTCAAAGAGGAGATCGACAAGGAAAAAGACGAAAAAGCCCTTAAACGAGATACGGAAAAACAAAAACAGACCATCAAGCTCACCACATCAAAAACCATTCCACAAGACTATATCAACGATGACGATACGAAAATACAACTACATAAAAAAATCGCCAATCTCAATACGAGTCTCGAATTCCAGGCCTTGAAAGAAGAATGTGAGGATCGCTATGGTAAACTGCCAAAAGGCATGCAACTTTACATGCTGGAAAAGTTGTATGAAAACATCGCCGTCAAAGCCGGTGTGGAAAAAACCCGCGAAACAAAAACACAAATCGAATTCATTTTGAACAAGACTGCATCCCGCAACATCCATGGAGAACTCCTGTTTGAAAGAGCGAACGAACTTTCTCCGCACATTCATCTGCTTTACAAAAACGATCAACTTCATATCAAGATTGATCATTTGAAACTTTCAACAAACATCTATCACAGCATCATTCCGCTACTTGAGGTTCTGATATAACCAAAAACCATCTCTGTTGTAAAGCCCGGATCAAACTGAACCGGGCTTTTTTGTATTTTGTTAACAACATTTAGCATTATAAATGCAAACGAGTTGCATTAGCGTAAAAGCCTTGATATACTTCCAATATTAATAAAAATTTTTTTTGGAGGCATAAAAGGTATGAAAAAAATAGCATTGCTTTTTACACTAGGAATCTTCAGTACATTGTTGAGCGCATGTGGTTCCACAGAAGCTGTCGAGGCGTTTGAAATCCTCAATCGCCGGGATGAAATGCATCGCGTCGCTTATATCGATGGCGATCACTGGCACGGATCCCTGCCGGAAGTACCTGAAGGTGAGTCTATATCGCTAGGCGCTTTGATTAAAGATGCAAGCGGCCATGTACGAACGTTGGATGCCGATGGAGCTCACAATGGTTTTTCGGTATCACTTTATGAGGATGCAGCGCCAGGTATCGTCGAACTGGCAGACCATGGAGACCACGTCCATGTTATCGGCCTGACTGAGGGAACCACACAAATCGTGTTCCACTGGATGCACGATGGCGAGATCCGTTTCACCACGCCACCAATCGATGTTGTGGTAGGCCATGGTCATGATCATAGTGATGAGGGCATTGATACATTTGAAATTATTAATCGTCGCGATGATTTGAACAAAGTCGCATACATGCACGGCGATCACTGGCACGGATCCCTACCGACCATTGAACTTGGTGAATCCCTATCTCTGGGGGCGTTCATCGTCTCTGAAGACGGACGCGAGCGCGACCTTGATCCAACCGGAGAACATAACGGTCTTACCGTATCGCTTTATGAGGGGGCACCGGAAGGGATTGTAAGCTTTGGTCTGCACGGCGATCATGTCCATATCATCGCTGAAAGTGCTGGTATCACGCAAATTGTGTTCAACTGGACACATGATGGTGAAATTCGTTACACCACGCCACCAATCAATGTCACGGTTACTGAGTAATACTTCTAAGCAAAAACGATGAAACTCGCTGGGTTTGCGAGCTTTATTCCGTGTTATACCTAGACGTCTGTAAAAAGGAAGATGACAATGAAAAAAATCACATTCATGGTGCTACTGTTTGTCTTTGGCTTGACACTAAGTGCCTGTACAACGCTTTTCGAAAGGGACAAACCTTTGGTTATGACATCTTTGTTTCCGCAGTACGACATGGCTCGTTACATCGGAGGAGAACATATCGATGTCGAATTTCTTCTACCTCCCGGGGTGGACGCGCATAATTATGAGCCTACACCACGCAAGGTAATGGAAATTTTGGATGCTTCCTTGTTGATATACACCGGGAATGCGATGGAACCATGGGTGCCACGGCTAATACAACAAGATAGTGAGCGGAAGCTGAAACTGCTCGATCTCAGTCAAAACATTGATTTGATATCATCCGGGACGAGTAGACAAAGCGATCATCAAAACAACGATCCAACCTACGCTGATGCCTTGGAAGATGCCATCGAGATATTTGAAATCATGAAATTCAGCGCCGATGATGCCGTATTGGCCTATGTACATGGCGATCATTGGCACGGCACGCTACCAACGATACCATCCGGGACNTCATTGGAACTTACAGCCGATATCGTCTCTTCNGACAATCAGGAACGGCCCCTGAATCGNAGTGGGACACCGAATGCGCTGGCGGCGTCGATTCATGAAGGGATGCCTCAGGATATCGTTTCAATTGAAAACAAGGGGAATCACGTCCTTTTCACCGGTCTGAGGACCGGTATCACCCAAATCGTCTTTCATTGGGTTTATGATAATGAAATCCGGTATACGACGCCACCGATCAATATTCAGGTTGGCAAGAGCGATAATCAGCAGGGTTTGCTTGATCCGCACATCTGGATGGACCCCATCAACGCGGTGCAGATGGCCGAAGACATTCGGGATGCTTTGATTGCAATCCTCCCGGAACACGAAGACGCCTTTAATGAAAATGCGGCACGCTACATCGAGAAACTCTATGAAGTCCATGATGCTTATAATTTACTGGTGAGATACAGAAAGCACAACGTGCTGATGCACGGAGGACACAACGCATTCGGTTATCTGGCACATCGCTATGACTTCAGTTATGTCAATCCGTATCGCGGCTTTTCTCCGGACGCCGAACCGACCCCACAAACCTTGGCGGACATGATTGATTCAATGGAAGAGTTGGACATTCATTATCTGTTCAGTGAAATATTGATCGATCCGAAAGTGGCCGACGCTATCATCAATGAAACAGGCGCAGAGATTTTATATCTTTATGCCGGTGAAAATCTACCGGTGGATAAATTAAACGAAGGCTTCACGTTCATAGATGTGTTTTACCACAATCTCGAACAATTCAAGATAGGGCTGAAATATGATGGACCATGACAAACTTATTACGGTAGAAGACATCACGGTGAAGTATGATAGAATCACCGCTTTGAAACATATTCAATTCGATATTTTCCGGGGCGATTTCATCGCTGTCGTCGGTGTCAACGGTTCAGGGAAGACGACCTTGGCTAAAAGCATCCTGAACCTCCTTAGGATTCACGAGGGACGTGTCGTATGGCACAACGGAACAAAAATCGGATATTTGCCCCAACATGCCGGACTGGAGGATCGCCATTTTCCCGCGACTGTTTTCGAGGTCGTATCTTCCGGGTTGCTTAAAGACAAAGCCTTTCCGAAATGGTTGAACAAAGCGGATAGAAATATCATTTTCGACATGTTAAGACTTTTCGACATCGAAACATTGGCTGATAAAAGAATCGGTTCTTTAAGCGGTGGGCAACAACAACGGGCGTTGTTGGCCCGTAGCATGGTCATGAACCCGGATATCTTGATTCTCGATGAACCGACCAACGCATTGGATCAGGAATCAAGAGGCCGATTCATGCAGCTTCTGAAGTCATTGAACTTGGAAAACAAGCTCACCATTATGATGATTACCCATGATGTGGCAAGTGTTGAATCCTATGCAAACCGCATTCTATATCTGGAAAAGCATCTACTTTTCGATGGCTCTTTCGAGAAATTCTGTGAAACACAGCCGTTTTCACCCTACATCCATACCCATCCCAAACGTTTTGACAAAAAAGGTGAGACATCATGAGTCTATTTGAACAGTTCATCAGAGCCTTCCAGTATGGTTTTATGTGGCGGGCGCTCATTGTCGGTGTTTCTGTGGCTATAAGCAGTGCGACAATTGGCTCGTTTCTGGTTCTTAAGAAATACGCCATGATCGGACACGGACTTTCCCATGTCGCTTTTGCGGCGGTGGCGATCGGCCTGGTGTTCAATCAGGCACCACTCTTCTTCAGCTTGCCGCTGGTGGTATTTTCAAGCATATTCGTCCTTAGACTCAACAAAACCGCCAAACTACATGGGGATGCGGCCATCGGTTTGATGGCGGCCTTTGCCATGGCCCTTGGAACAACCCTTGTTAGTACCGGTGGTGGGTTCAATGTCGATCTTTACAGTTATCTATTCGGTTCGATCTTAACCATCCGTCAGATCGATGTTTATTTCGCCATCGGTTTTTCCGGGGTTGTCATCGCTTTTGTTCTGCTTTACTACAATCAACTTTTCTCGATGACTTTTGATGAAAGTTTCGCCCGTATCACTGATATCGAGGTAAACCGTCTAAACACGATGCTCGCCATTTTAACCGGCGTTACCATCGTCATCGGTATCCGTGCAATCGGGACCTTGCTCATAAGCGCACTTATCATCTTTCCGGCCGTCATAGCTTTACAATTTAATCGAGGTTTCAAGGGTACGATAGGGCTTTCTATAGCGATTTCCCTGTTCACCGTTGTTGCTGGATTGCTGCTATCGTTCTTTCTTGATTTCCCCTCGGGATCCACCATAGTGCTGTTAAACAGTCTTGTCTTTTTTGTGGTATACTTAACACGTAACCTATTCAAAGTCCAGTATTGAAGGTGATCGAATGAACAAACACGTACAATGGCTTAAAAAGAACAAGCTTAAAGTGACACCCGCCAGGATGAAGATGCTCGACATCCTGGAAAACACAGAAGGCTTGTTACCAGCCGAGGAGATCTTTCTGAAATTGAAAGACGAACTGCCTAACGTTTCACTATCGACAGTATACCGCTCGCTTGAGCAACTGTGCAACAACGACATTGTTTCAGCGGTGAATATCGAACAAAAAAAAGAAGTGCATTATGAACTGGCACACACGCACCATGCACATCATCTCATATGTCTTTCTTGCGGCAAGGTTATCCATCTTCACGACTGTCCTGTCCACGGTTACGCTGATAAAATGGGAGAAAAACATGGTTTCAACATTACCGAGCACAAACTGGACCTTTATGGGTACTGTCCCGCTTGCCAATAAAAAACGATCTTCGCGAGCGAAGATCGATATTGACGGTTTGCAGCGTCTTCTCACATCGAGAAGACGTTTTTTTATAATGCCCCGGCACCGCTGACAAGCAGACTCGAGATGATGGTGAGTCTAACGAAATAGAAATACACCAACGCACCGATATAGAAGTGATGGATCGTGTATAGGTCTCTGGGGACCATGATGTCTTGAATCATACGTTTGGCATAACGGATGAAAAAGACAAAAGCGGTTAGCAACGCGGCAATCTCGAAAACTACAAAGACGAATTCGAGAGCACTTGCGGAACGGATATTATCAAAAGCGTTGGCAAATACGGGTATTAAAACGTAGACAATCGGGAAAAACACCAACAGAATCATATTGAAAAGCAACATCTCCGGAATGTTGCGGACATCGGCCTGTTTCAAGATATTACGGCCCAGAATGAAGAAAATTAGAGGATGGAAAATCAGCAGATACATACTAAAGGCTTGCCCGAAAATGAAATAGAATCCCTCACTGTGGGCAAGAATGCCATAAAGGCCGATGATGAACAGCGGTAGGGTTGCCAGACCGATGATCATGGAAGCTAAGATAGTATTCCGCATGAGATTTGCCTCCAGTTTAAAATTTACGAGTGTTATACTGCACTGCGCTCACCCTGGATTATAACATATTCACCGTTATTTAGTGAATGTTTTCCATAAGATTGTTGAGCTTCAGGATAAGTGTTTCGAATTTATCGAGCTTCAATGACTGGGCCCCGTCACTCAGCGCCACAGAAGGCTCAGGGTGGATTTCAACCATGATGCCATCTGCCCCCGCGGCCATGCCTGCAAGGCTCAATGCCTCGACAAAACGGTAATCCCCCGCTGCGTGGGAAGGGTCGATGATGATGGGGAGATTCGTCAGTTCCTTGGCTTTGAGCATGCCGTTAAGGTCGAGTGTATGCGGCACACTTTGATCGAAATTCCGGATACCGCGTTCACATAAAATGATATCGGTGTTGCCTTCGTTCAAAATGTATTCCGCACTCAACAACCATTCTTCGATGGTACTGGCAAAACCTCTTTTCAGTATCACCGGCAGTTTCGATTTGCCTACGGCTTTTAATAGCGCATAATTCTGCATGTTGCGCGCGCCGATTTGGATCATATCGACATAGCGTTCGAACAAAGCGACATCGTTTTCACTGACAATCTCGCTGACAATCTTGAGCTGATGCTTTTTCCCGATAGCATGTAACAACTCAAGTCCGGATTCACCGAGACCTTGGAAACTATAAGGCGATGTCCGCGGTTTATAGGCACCACCCCTTAAATGGGTAACACCGGTTCTTTTTAATACTCTAGCGATGGTTTCGAGTTGTGCCTCGCTTTCGACACTACACGGACCGGCGATGATCAACGGTGCAATTTTTCTTTCGGGAAATGTTGCTGTTTTCATCGTTTTACGCAAACCATTATCAAAGGCGATCACATCTTCGACACAAGGAAAGGTTTTAAGCGATATCGGATCGAAGGCATCCAGATTCGAAGAGACATGGATCAAATCGTGCAGATGACCGTGTAAAGGTTGAAACGAAAAACCCAATGTTCTCAGATGCGCAAGCAAAGCTTCCGTTTCTTTATCCGAGAGATTACGCCTTAGCTTAATGATCATGGTTTTCAACCCCGCATAAATAAGCAATGGCCTTTTTATAGCTGGTAATACCTTCACCTTTGAAGGTTGCAACACAAGCATCCTCGATTACCGATACTTTCCTGAATGGCTCTGGACGACGTGCGGGGTCGGTGAGATGCACTTCAACCACCGGAACATCAATGGCCTTGATCGCATCGTATATCGCATAAGCATAATGCGTATAAGCCGCAGCATTCAAACAGACACCGTCGAATTTCTCGAAAGCGGCGTAATGCAATAGATCGATGATGATGCCCTCCAAGTTTGATTGCCTGATTTCCAACGAGAGCTTGTTTTTCTTGGCATAAGCCTGTAGTTCTTCGTTCAAGCTCTCATAGGTCATCTTGCCATAGATCTCAGGCTCCCTGGTGCCAAGGAGGTTCAAGTTAGGACCGTTAACGATTAAGATACGCATGGATGGCCTCCTCTATTCTTTTCAATATGACCGTCTCATCAAGGGTATCTTTTTTGATGATGAGATCGGCATGTAGTTTGTATAACGGATCACGTGCTTCCCTGTGTCGGAGCCAATCGGACTTAGCTTTGATTAGAGGCCTACCCGTAAGGTCCATGCGCTCGATCAACCGTTCGTCCAAATCGAGATGGATGAGAATCCCGTTTTGCTTGAGCGCTCTTATAACCGCATCATTGTGAATGACACCGGCGCCGGTTGCGATGATTTGTCCGTGATCTCGGGCGTGTTTAAGACTGATGCGGCGTTCGACATCACGGAAATAGCTTTCTCCTTTTTGTTGGAAAATGTCAGCAACACTCATGTTTTCGGTCTCACCGATCAGCCAGTCGACATCAATCAGTTTCTTTCCCGTCATGCTTTCAAGGATACGAGCGTAGTGACTTTTGCCGCTGAAGGAAAGACCGATGAGCACAAAGTTGCGTAAAGATTCATCCAAGGAAACCTTTAGGGCCTCTAAAGCGTATGTTGGGGCTTTGCCGAAAAAGATTTCCTGTGTCAATGCTGCTTGTTTTATCAGTAGAGGCAGACCATTGTACGTTTTTATGTTTCTAATCGTGCCATCCAGCATTAGATTTGTTCTCAAGGGGTTGTAGATGAGATCGATGATGAGCTTAAGATTGTGAAAAGCATCAAGATCAATGGGCAGACGGGCATCATTGTCCGGATACATCCCTACTGGCGTGGTGTTGATCAAAACATCAGTATCGGGGTCTATCTCGGAGAAAGTCCATTCGCTCCCCTGGGGATTTCTGGCGTAGATGGCGATATTCCGACGGTCAGTTTCAAACAATGCTTGTCTGACACTCCGCATCGTAGCGCCATTTCCCAGTATTCCAATTTTCGAACTGAGGTTGTTTGGCAACTGCTCTGGCAAAAGTGATTTCAAGGCAAGAAAATCAGTGTTGTAACCAATGAGGGTACCGTCTTGGTTCACAACGGTGTTTACAACCCCGGTCTTTCTGACACTGTCATCCTCCTTGTCGAGATGCTTGCGTACCGTCTGTTTATAAGGGATGGTCACATTGATGCCTTTAAAGGTGTGCGACGACAAAAAAGCGGCCACATCATCGGTTTCATACAAATGGTATGCCATATCAGGGTTTAGTGTTGTATGGACGGTTTTTGACAAACTGTGAGATAACGATTTACCAAGCAAGCCGAACATAGATTTCACAATCCTTCTTGATAGTTTTTGGCTGTGGTGATGATGGTTTTATAGACCGGTTTGATTTTATCGCTATGCGGATAATACTCGCTTTTCTGATAAATCTGTTTTTCCCGGTTGGCATCGGTGACGCTTAGACCGGTTTCTTTTTTATGTAGGCCGATTTGCTTTACAAGCTCAAAACGTTCGTTCAAAGCGTCCATGATGATATCGTCCAGTCGATCAATGCGTTTACGCCATGTTTTCATGGTTGATGCTCCTTTCTTGCTAAAGTTAAAGCGATTTCGTTTTATTTTAAACGGATGTCTCACCTAGGTGGCAAACAGGATAAAAAAGCGGGAAATCGCATGAATTAGACCTCTAATATTAATGGGGGTTCTATTTATTTCATAAGATATCGATTCAAAATGCAGGGCTTTTCAAACGACGTGATTCGATTCCTTGATAACCATCCTCGAATCCGAATTGAATCAAATTCAGAGATTGGCAAGTGAAATCCAACTTCTGCGATTGGACGCCTTGTTTTTATATCAGTATAACATGCATCAAACCCAGCCTACTTCAAGCTTGGTTTAATTATACTATACCTTGATAAAATCTAACAACCGCATAACTGAAAGCGTTTTATTTTTGCATTGAATTTTAAAAGTAGATNTGTGATAATAAGAAAGGAATGACTACAATGAATTGGGAGGAANTTCTATGGAAAACCAAGATTTAAAGATTGCACANCAAGCAAAAATGAAAGATATTGGCGCCATTGCCAANCAACTTAACCTCAAGGAAGAAGACATCGAGCGTTATGGTAATTACAAAGCCAAAGTCAAGCTTGAGGCACAAANAAACCTCAAAGACAAAAACGGCAAAGTTATCCTGGTAACAGCGATTACCCCGACGCCTGCAGGTGAGGGAAAATCAACAACGACCGTCGGTCTGGGCCAAGCTTTTTCTAAAGTCGGAAAAGATGCGATTGTCGCATTGAGAGAGCCCTCATTCGGTCCTGTCATGGGTGTCAAGGGTGGCGCCGCAGGCGGCGGACACGCACAAATCGTCCCGATGGAGGATATCAACCTTCACTTCACAGGCGACATCCACGCCATCACCACTGCTACCAACGCCATCTCGGCGCTGATTGACAACCACATGCATCAGGGCAACGATTTGAACATCGACCCGAGAAGAATCACATGGAAGCGTGCGCTCGATATGAATGACCGTGCACTGCGTCAGGTAACCGTCGGTCTCGGCGGCATCGGCAACTCGATTCCACGTGAAGACGGGTTCAACATCACCGTTGCATCTGAAATCATGGCGGTCCTCTGCCTTGCCACAGACCTTCAGGATTTGAAAACCCGTATCAAACGCATTGTCATCGCGAACACCTATGACCGTAAACCGGTCACTGTGGGAGATTTGGGTGCTGAAGGCGCCATCACGTTGATTTTACGTGATGCGATTAAACCGAATCTGGTTCAGACACTTGAAAACACACCGGCATTGGTTCATGGTGGACCGTTTGCCAACATCGCTCATGGCTGCAACAGCATCATCGCGACCAACATGGGACGTAAGATGGCGGATTATGTCATCACCGAAGCTGGCTTCGGTGCCGATCTCGGTGCGGAAAAATTCCTGAACATCAAAACCAGACAAGCCGGATTTGAACCGAGTGCCGTTGTCATCGTCGCGACCGTCAGAGCCCTGAAGATGCATGGCGGCGTGAAAAAGGACGCGTTGAAGGATGAAAACGTTGAAGCGTTGAAACAAGGTGTTGAAAACCTTCAAAAACATATTGAAACCATCCAAGCCTTCAACCTGCCTTACGTTGTGGCGGTCAATCATTTTGTCCACGATACCGATGCGGAGCATAAAGCGCTTGCCGAATGGCTTGAAGCCAACAACCATCCGTATGCCCTCTCCAAAGTATGGGCCGATGGTGGCGCTGGCGCCGTCGATCTTGCCAACCGTGTTCTCGAAGAAATCGAAAACAATACCAAGACTTTCAAACGTCTATATGAAAACGAACAATCCATTGAAGAGAAAATCAATGTCATCGCGAAGACGGTCTACGGTGCCAAAACCGTCAATTTCTCGAAGAAAGCCAAAAATCAATTACGCAAGTTCAAACGCGAGGGTTGGGACAACCTGCAGGTATGTATGGCCAAAACCCAGATGTCATTGTCGGATGATCCCAAGCTTTACGGTAGACCACGTGATTTCGAACTGACCATTCGTGAATTGACACCATCCATCGGAGCCGGGTTCATTGTAGCTTTGACCGGTGAGATGATGACCATGCCGGGTCTGCCGAAAAGACCGGCGGCGATGGATATGGACATCGACGAAGACGGCAACGCGAAAGGCCTGTTCTAAAAGAATAAGATTCGCACAGTGAAAGCTGTGCGTCTCTTCATTAAAGGAGAAAAACATGAGTGATTTTGAACGGTTCAAAGAAATACAGAAGAAACAGAAAGCTTATGCGCTGGTTTTAGGGGTCACAAACTGGGATTCGCACACCGAAGCGCCGAAGGAATGTTTTCCCTATCGTTCGGAGATGTTGTCGATCATCAGCGGCGAATCTTTCTCGCTTTCGACTTCTGAGGAGTATAAGACCCTGGTTAACGACTTGATGAATCAGCGGGAAGAGCTGAATGATTATCAAAGAAAAGAGATCGAAAAAGCGAAGAAGAACCTCGATAAAATCGACAAGATTCCCAAAAGCGAATACATCGAATACGTCAGATTGCAGACGATGGCACAACGTGTCTGGGAAGAAGCGCGTGAAGAAGAGGATTTCAATAAATTCAAACCTTATCTCGAAAAGCTCATCAGCTATCAGAAAAAAATGGTCGCATACCGTAGCGATACCGATACACCTTACAATGTCTTGCTCGATGATTTTGAAGAGGGTATGGACATGGAGAAATACGATGCGTTTTTCACCACCATCAAGGAAGATCTGGTGCCTTTCGTCAAAGAGGTACTGGCTAAGAAACCCAAAGAGACACCAGCGTTCATCCACAAGAGCTATCCGGTGGAAAACCAACGAAAGTTTGTCGAATATCTCCTCGATGTCTTCCATTATAATCTCGATCGTGGCTTACTGAAGGAAAGCGTGCATCCCTTCACCTGGAATACGCATTCCAAGGATGTCCGCTTGACGGTGCGGTACTTGAAAGACTACGTTTTTTCTTCCATTTTCGCTGCAATCCACGAACTTGGACATGCCCTTTATGAACAACAAGTCGATGAAATGTTCGACATGACAAACTTGAAAAGCGGCGCTTCGATGGGCATCCACGAGTCGCAATCACGCTTTTATGAAAACATCCTCGGCAGATCCAAAGCTTTCTGGGAAGTCCATTTCCCCAAACTAAAAACGATGTTTCCCGATCAACTGAAAGATGTGACACTGGAGGATTTCTACAAAGGTATCAACTGGGTCGATGAAACCTTCATTCGGGTAGAGGCCGACGAGCTCACCTATCCTCTTCACATCCTGTTGCGCTATGAACTTGAACGTGCCATTTTCAATGATGGTCTCAGCGTCGAAGACTTGCCGGCCATGTGGAACGATAAAATCAAGTCATATCTTAACATCGATGTCGACAAACCCAGTAACGGTATTTTGCAAGATGTCCATTGGAGCGGCGGCATGTTCGGGTATTTCCCGACGTATGCGCTTGGCAGTGCCTACGCGGCTCAAATCTACTACACCATGATCGAAGATATCGACTTCGAAGCCTTGATCAAAGCCAACAAGATCGACAAGATCAACACATGGCTGAAAGAGAAGATTCATTGTTTCGGCTCGAGTTTGAAACCGGAGGAAATTCTCGTTAAAGTCACAGGAGAAGCTTTTGATCCAAGTTACTATATTCGCTACCTGAAAGAAAAATATTCAAAATTGTATCTCGAATAGGACGTGATTTTGTGCTTGAGAAATACCATGAGAATTCGGAACTGTTTTTAAAGCAACTACCCAAAGGTGTCTTTATCACCGCAAAAGATAATACCGGTAACGTCAACACCATGACCATTGCCTGGGGCCATATCGGCGTCATCTGGGGAAGACCTGTCTTCATTGCCTATGTCCGATACTCTAGACATACGTATGACGTTTTGCGGCATGCGGACGATTTTACCATCAACGTACCACAGCTTGGAACGATGAAAGAGGCATTGAAAATAGCCGGAACGAAATCGGGACGTGACATCGATAAGTTCGAGGCTGCCGGTTTGACGCTCGTACCAGCTAAAAAGGTGAACACGCCCGTCATCGGCGAATGTGCTTTGCAATACGAGTGTAAAACCATCTACACCCAAACACAAGAACCCGCATTGATCGATGATTCGATCAAAGCAAGATATTACCCGAATCATGATACGCATATCATGTTTTACGGGGAAATATTAGAAACCTATTTAATGGAGGATAAAGATTAATGGCAGAAATCATTGACGGAAAAGCATTATCGAAAAGCATTCGCGCTGAAGTGAAAGAACAAGTGGAGACCTTGGTTCAAGAAACCGGAAAAACCCCGCATCTTGTTGTGGTTTTGGTCGGAGAAGATCCCGCAAGCCAAAGCTATGTCAAAGCGAAACAACGCGCTTGTGAAAGGGCGGGCATCAAAAGCACGCTATTAAGAAAAGACGACACCATCAAGGAAGAAGAACTCGTGCAATTGGTTGAAGAACTCAACCAGGATGAAGCTGTACATGGAATCCTGGTGCAATTACCTTTGCCGGATCACATCGATGCCAACCGGGTTATCGACACCATTGAACAAAACAAGGATGTGGATGGTTTCCATCCGCTCAACATCGCCGCACTTCAAATCGGAACGCCGGGGATTTTGCCCGCAACCCCGAAAGGGATCTTGACCATGCTGGAAAGCGTCGGTATCGACCTGCAAGGCAAAAAAGCACTGATTGTAGGTCGCAGCAACATCGTCGGTAAGCCGGTGCTGCAGTTGCTCCTACGCAAACACGCAACAGTCACCATCGCCCATTCGCGCACCAAAGACCTGAAGAAAGAGTGTCTCGAAGCGGATGTCTTAATCGCTGCGGTCGGTCGTGCGAACATGATTACTGGTGACATGATCAAACCGGGTGCCGTCGTCATTGATGTCGGTGTCAACCGCGTTGATGGGAAACTGGTCGGAGATGTCGATTTCGAGGCCGCAAAAGATGTCGCATCGCACATCACACCTGTTCCGGGTGGCGTCGGTCCAATGACCATTGCCTCGCTTTTGCAAAACACTATCGAATGTTTTGAAACACTGGTGAAATGATGCTTGAAACGTGAGCCGACTCGGCTCACGTTTCCAAATCATCATCCTATGGTACAATATAGCTGACACTTTTTGAATGGATGATCTAAATGAAAATAATCAAATATCTCATATGGTTGTTGTATCCGGTATTTTTCATTGCTTTATTCGCTTCTTTACTGACCACGAAACCTTATATGCGTTTTTCGGAGGGTCTTTACGCTTCACATGAGAACATCACTTTCGATTATGATTATGTCACGGGGAAGTTGATCGACTACTTGAATTATCGAAGCGATGACTTGCACTTCGGGGCGAATCCGGAAGATGACACACCAATTTTAAGACATGAAACACGGATTGAAAACGGTGAGGAAGTTCTGATCAGTGAGATCGAACATATGAAAGATGTACGTACTGTCTACACGCAGGTACGCATCGCCGGCCTCGTGAGTTTGGGTCTTGTCATCATGTTTTCTGGGTTTTTATGGAAAAAAGACCGAAAACTGTTGTCTGAAACTTACCGGGATATTTACTTGTTTCCGCTTTTTTTCATTCTGTTCGTCGGTGGTTGGTTTATCGTTGATTTTCATCATGCGTTTACCATTTTTCACGAAATTTTCTTTGAAGGAAACTGGCAATTTTCTGTAAACGATACATTGATTCTATTACTGCCGCAGATGTTCTGGTTCGTAAGCGGAGTTATCATCCTTTTCCTGCTTGGCATCACGATCGGGACAACCATGCTTTTGAGTCGATATTACCTAAGTAAAACCATAGATACCGAGGAGGTTGGTTCATGAAAGCCATTAAGATGCAGGATCCCGAACTTTTTGAAGCCATGGATCTTGAAAAGAAGCGCCAAGAAAATCATCTAGAACTTATCGCCAGTGAGAACTTTGTTTCCCAGGCTGTTTTGGAAGCCGCAGGAAGCATCCTGACAAACAAATATGCCGAAGGTTACCCCAACAAACGCTATTATGGCGGCTGTGTCCATGTGGATACTGTTGAAGATTTGGCTAGAAGCCGTTTGAAGAAGTTGTTTAATGTCAAATATGTCAACGTACAGGCCCATTCCGGTTCAACGGCTAACATGGGCGCTTATCGAGCAATGATCGATAACGGTGCGGTCGTACTCGGCATGTCTCTTGATCATGGCGGACACTTGACGCACGGTCATCCGCTCAATTTCAGCGGCATCGACTATACTTTCCATAGTTACGGTGTATCGGATAAAGACGAACGCATCGATTACAGTGCCGTATTGGAAAAAGCGTTGGCAGTGAAACCGGATCTGATTGTGGCAGGCGCCAGCGCCTATTCACGTGAGATCGATTTTAAGAAGTTCAGGGAAATCGCCGATAAAGTCGATGCAAAATTGATGGTTGACATGGCGCATATCGCCGGGCTTGTGGCCGCAGGGCTTCATAACAATCCTTGTGAAGTCGCAGATGTTGTGACTTCCACGACGCACAAGACCTTGCGCGGACCGCGTGGCGGGATTATTCTCACGAATGATTTCGAAGTGTACAAGAAAGTGAACCGGACCGTATTCCCGGGCATTCAGGGCGGACCGCTCATGCATGTGATTGCGGCCAAGGCCGCCGCGTTCAAAGAAGCATTAACGCCTGATTTCAAGGTCTATCAGTCCAATGTTATTGCCAACGCGAAAGCTTTGGCGGATGAGTTGATGCGGCTAGGCTTCAACGTCATCAGTGGCGGGACCGATAACCATTTGATGCTGGTCGAGGTAAAAACCCTAACGGGCCTTACGGGGAAAGACGCCGAAGAATTGCTGGAGTCCGTACATATCACCTGTAATAAAAACACAGTGCCGAACGATAGCGAAAAACCGTTCATAACCAGTGGAATCCGTCTGGGGACACCGGCACTGACTACTCGGGGTTTCACACCTGATGCCATGCGTCTCGTTGCGAAACTGATTTTCGATACATTGATGAACAAGGATAATGCGTTTGTTCTCGAACAAGTTCGCAAGCAAGTGGAAAAACTCACCAAAACCTATCCTTTATATACATAAGTTTAAAATAAGAAGGCTTTCATAGCCTTCTTTTTTATTTTTGTTTGCTGTACTGTTTTTTCTTTAGTATAATGAAAAAAACTGACCGTTTTCATTCGGGGAGAAAGGGAAGATGGGATATGACGAAACAAGAAGTGCTTGCAGAAGCCGAAAAAATGAATGTGAAATATGTGAGATTATGTTTTACGGATATCCACGGTACGATCAAGAATGTGGAGATTCCAGTCAATGGACTAAAAGATGCACTGGACAACAAGACGATTTTCGACGGATCGAGCATCGATGGGTTTGCCAGGATTGATGAGGCGGATATGGTGCTTTATCCGGATACACGGACCTGGTTGCTCCTACCTTGGGAAAACTCGCAATACGGTAACGTCGCCAGAATTATTTGCGATGTGTTCCATCCCGATGGTAGACCATTCGAAGGAGATCCAAGATACGTACTGAAAAGAAACCTGAAAAAAATGAATGCCATGGGCTTTCATCGCTTTAAAATCGGTGTTGAACCGGAGTTTTTCTTATTTAATCGGACAGATGAGGGTCAAGTGACACTTGATTTCAACGATCACGGTGGCTATTTCGATCTGGCGCCAGTAGATGGTGCTGAGGATTGTCGTAGAGATATCATGCTCGAACTGCAGAAATTGAATTTCTGTATGGAGGCATCCCACCATGAAGTTTCACCGTCACAACATGAAATAAATTTCGAGTTCAGCGATGCCTTGGAAGCTTGTGATCAGCTTCAGACCTTTAAACTCGTTGTCAGAAATGTAGCGAAACGGCACGGGCTGCATGCGACGTTCATGCCGAAACCACTTGCGAACATCAATGGTTCGGGGATGCACACCAATTGTTCCTTGATGGACAAAGCCGGAAACAACGTCTTTTATGATGAGAACGAACCCTATCAGCTATCAAAGGTGAGCCGGCAATTCATCAGCGGTTTGTTGAATCACGCCAGAAGTTTCACCTCAATCACCAATCCGATTGTGAATTCATATAAACGTTTGCTCCCGGGGTATGAAGCACCAATTTATGTTTCATGGAGCGAATCGAACCGCACCGCAATGATAAGAGTTCCCAGTACTCGTGGTCGGGGTACACGAGCCGAGGTACGCAGCGTCGATCCTGCGGCGAACCCTTATCTGGCAATCAGTGTCCTGCTAAGAAGCGGTCTTGACGGCATAGAAAATGATGTCGAACCTGCCGGTCCGGTTGCAGAAAATCTTTATACGTTATCGCGTGAAAAACGTGAAGAAAGAGGCATCCAGAACCTTCCTGAAAATCTCAAGGATGCGATGAAAGAACTCAGTGCCTCGACTTTGATGCAAGAAACGCTCGGAAGACATGTCTATGAAAAGTTCATGATCGCAAAGGCGCAGGAATGGGACGAGTACCGCGCTGTCATCAGTAAATGGGAACTGGATCGCTATCTAAAGACAATGTAAGCAAAAAGGCAAATCAAGATTTGCCTTTTTTATGTTTTATTTGTCTCTTTGATCAGTAGGTCGATCTCCTCTTCGTTGAATGTATATGTTGTTTTACAGAAATGGCATACGGTGTCGATTTTCTTGTCCTGTTCCTTCATCTCATGTAGCTGTTTTTCGCCAAGTGAGATCAGTCCGCGTTCGAATTTCTCACGGTTGCAGTCGCAATGATAGGATAGGTCCAGTTTATGCAAGATACGGTGGTCGCCTTCAGTGATGGCATCGATGATATCTTCAGGGGTATAGTTTTCTTCCAGCATCTGCGAGACGGGTTTTAGTGTCTTGAGTCGGGTTTCGATCAAGGCAATCGTCTCTTCGGGACAACCGGGCATTCTTTGTAGGATGAAACCGCCTGCCAGCGCGATTGTGTTGTCGTCATTGATTTTTTCACCGAGTGCAACTGCGGAAGGGATTTGTTCGCTTACGGTGAAATAGTATGCTAGATCTTCAGCGATTTCACCGGTTTGAATCCGGGATGTGGATGTGAAGAAGTCCCTGACTTTTACATCTTTGGTAACATGGATGTTTCCCTCGCCAACCGCGTGAGAGACATTGAGCTTTCCTTCTTTGTTTTTGAAATACAGATGCGGGTTACCGACATAACCGCGCACCTCACCTCTTGCGTTGGTTGTGGTAACCATGCCCTCGATCGGTCCGTTGCTTTCAACGCGGATGGTAAGTTCTTGATCGTCTTTGTACATGGCGCCCATAATGAGGCTTCCAGTGAGCAGTCGACCGAAAGCGGTCGCACTGGTCGGCCAAAGATCGTGTATTTTCTGGGCTTCGTGAACCACACCCGTCGTCCTGGCGGCATAGAGTCTCACTCTGCCGTCAAATGCGTAAGCTTTAGCTAGATAATCGTTCATTATAATCACCCGCATCATTATAGCATGAAAACCGAAGAAGACAAAACAATTGAATATTCACACAAGGTGTGGCACAATACTTGTGAAAAAGAGGTGGCCAGATGGATTTTCAAAAACTTTTCAACGAAAACAAGGTTGTTGTCGCACCGATGGCCGGCCTGACCAATACAGCATTCAGATTGGTATTGGCCGAGTTTGAACCGGCGTTGATATATACGGAGATGGTTAGTGATCAAGCCATCAATTTTCGTAACCAGAAGACGCTCGAGATGTGCAAGATAGATGTTCAAGAAGACCGCATTGTCCTTCAACTGTTCGGTGCCAGCGAGGATACGATGCGGACTGCGGCCGTCTATGTTTCACGTGGAACAAGAGCGGTAATGCTCGATTTGAACATGGGTTGCCCGGTACCCAAAGTGATAAAAAGTGGCGCCGGAGCTTCGTTGATGCGCACACCGGAGATCGCTTATGAAATGGTTACAGCAATGCGAGCTGTCACTGAATTACCTGTCAGTGTAAAGATACGATCCGGATGGGACTTTAATCATATAAATGCTGTCGAAGTCGCCAAGGGACTGGAAAAAGCAGGCGCCTCCCTGATTTCAATTCATGGACGTACACGGACACAGATGTATAGTGGCACCGTTGATCTTGATATCATCAAAGCTGTAAAAGAAGCGGTAAAGATTCCGGTCATCGGCAACGGGGATATCGACTCGCCTGAAGCTGCGAAACATATGCTTGAATATACCGGGGTTGATGCCATCATGGTCGGACGGGCCTTAAAAGGTAATCCCTGGCTTATCAAACAGATCCATGACTATCTTAAAACAGGTACTTATGATGATGATATCACTCTTGATGAACGCATCGATATGTTGAAACGACATACGGAGCTACTCGTGAGACATAAAAATGAAACGGTTGCCTTGCAGGAAATGCGGGGGCATGGCGCCTGGTATCTTAAAGGATTGCCTCATGCCAGTGAGATGAAACGTAGCCTGATGCAAGTTGAAAGCAAAGCAGCGCTGTTTTCACTTCTGGAAAACTATCGAAACAAGTTGCATCAAAAAACCTGACTTCAATGTCAGGTTTTTTTATTATTTGGACCAAGGATCGTCCTCTTTTTCCCATTTGGTGTCTTCTTTATCCCAAGGGTCGTCGTTATCTGCGGTTTCATCATCGACATCCGCCCACGATTTGGCTTGTGTTGCGGCTTCTTTCAGTTCGGCATCAGGATCGTAGTTCACATGGACGACTTGGGTCCCGGCGAACAGATCATGAAGGCCCCGCATATCGACACGGGCAATGACCATGAAAAAAGCGATGATATAAATGAAGAACATGATGGATGATACAATGGTGTCCCATGTGATGTAGGCGGTCAAATTCACGAAGATGAGGAACGATAAAGGAAGGGTTAGATAATAAGGATATAGTAGAATGGCGCGTTTGAACAGTTGTTTCAGTTCGGGTTTTCTTCCTAATTCATCAGTGGCTTTGATGCGCATCAACATTTTCCCGAGTGTCTGGCCATTTGCCTTATGTGGAATGAAAACCAGCAGGAAAATACCTATGACAGTGTTGATCAAAGCTTGTAGAAATAATATGGCGGGATTATCAATCATGTCGGCGAAAGAGAAGTTCGGGTTGTTGAGAATGTCGTCGAAGTCGATGACTACCGCTCCGGACGTGAAGGTGAGGATGAAAGTGACGATGCTTGTGATGATGCCGAAGATAATCATATCGATGATGATTGCGACGACACGCTCAAGTTTTACTGATTTTTTTACATCTTGCATTTGGAAAGGCCTCCTAGTCTTTTTTTAATGCTTCGATTGGTTGTTTGCGGCTGGCTGATACCGCGGGAATCAAGCCACTGGTGATGGCGATGATGATGCTGCCGATGACAGCATAAAGCATGATGCGTATATCGAGTGAGAATATGCCGTCAACAGGTATATTCTCAAAGTACCTACTTAACAACACATGCAGCTGTTGATTGAACACGTGGTTGCCAAGCAGTACCAGAATCAATGCGATACCGATACTCAAAAGTCCTGCGAAAAGGCCTATCATCGTAGTCTCACCGACGAAGATGGTACGGATGTCTTTACGTGTGCCACCCATGGCCCTGATCAGTCCGATTTCTCTGGTCCTTTCTATTATACTGATATATAAGACCATTAGCAACATCAAACCTGCAGTAATTACTGCAATGCCGATGATGGAAGAAAAGATGAACTGGATGATATAGGTGAAAAGCAGGGTAAGACCAGCCAGGAAATTGAAACTGACATTGGTGGTTTCCTGAACCATATACCCTTCATTTTCCAAAGAACGGATAATGGCTGCCTTTTGATCGATATGGTCGTTGCCGATATAAGCGATGACCTTTTCTCTGTTTTCGTTATCGATGTTCTGGTCGTTGCTCAGTGCGGTTTTTTGAATTTCAAGCGTTAGAAGAAAATCGGGATGAAACAAGGCGTTGTTGATGTTGCGATCATCGATGATACCGACCAACCTCAGCGTCGTTACTTCTTTGTGATTGTCTCTGTCGATAAACCAGTTTAGGGAGCTGTAGTCATCACAGAAAAGGTGTTTTTGTTCATGATCGTATATCTTCACCGGTTCATCGGTATAGGGTGTCAAGGTCTCCATATGGGTCTCATAATCACCGAAACGGTCCGTAAAGCTTTGTGGGAGCGTATCCGGGTCCTCATCCCAGTTTTCGACCTTGAGACAAGGCTCAAATTCGTTTTCGAGTTCGAAAGGCGCGTAATGAAAATTCGTGGAAAGAGAAAACTGATGATGGTTCAAGCGATTCCACAGTTCATCGTGCGATAAATCAATGTGTGTACTGAATAAGGCTTGTGCTTTGGATAAAGGAAGCACGAACTCATCAGACGTTTCTGGCAAACGGCCATCCCCAACAAAACTGTCGTAGATTCTAAGGATATCCGGATGGACCGGTGTCCCGATGTAATGTCCTAAGGAAACCGGATTTCGATAAACAGTACCGCTTGTCTCGTTTTCAATGATTGTAAGGGGATAATCTGGAACGTAGGATAGATCCAGGAAGAACGGATGGTTGTCCTCGATGGCTGAAAGCATGTCGTGAGCATCCTGATCCGGATCAAAAGGTCTGTAGATGCTTAATTCGGGGTTATCCCGTAAGGCGGCGCCTTCTGCATGCATGGAATCACGGATGGTATTGAACAAAGCGCTGATCAACAAAAGCCCGACAATGCCGATGGATAGACCGAAAGCGACCAGACCCGTGCGCCATTTTCTCGCTTTGATATTGTGAAGGGCAAGGCGGATGCCTTCGATGAAGGACAGCGATCTTTTGTGGATATCCCGTTTCAAGCGAATGGTAACTTTATCCATATCTGGCGCGGTATCTTTGGTCACGACGCCGTCTTGTAATTCGATGAGGCGTGTAGCGTATTTTTGCGCCAGTTTCATATCGTGCGTGACGATGATAAGTAATTTATCCTTGGCCATTTCGGTGATGAGATCCATGATCTGATTACCGGTTGTTCGATCGAGGGCACCCGTCGGTTCATCGGCTAAAATGATATCGGGATTGTTAATGAGCGCTCTGGCGATACCGACGCGTTGACGTTCTCCGCCAGATAATTGGCGCGGTTTTTTGAGGGCATGCTTTTCAAGACCGACCTTCTTGAGCATCTCAAGAGCCATCTTTCGTGCGTTATTGTGTCTATGACCGCTTATTTTAGCGCTGATCGCAACGTTTTCTATAACCGGTAGATGTTCAATCAGATTGAACTGCTGGAAGATGAAACCGATGTTGTGATTTCGAAAATAGTCCCATTCGCTTTCGGTGAACTTGGTGGTCAGTTTGTCGCTTATGACCATATCGCCGCTAGAGGGTCGGTCGAGACCCGCGATCAAGTTAAGCAGTGTCGTTTTTCCACAACCGCTTTTACCATAAACGACCACACGTTCATCTTGTTTGAAGAAGAGTGAAACGTCTTTAAGGGCATGAAACCCGATTTTACCTTGTGTGTATATCTTATGTATCTTGTTCAGTTTAATCATGGTTTCACTCCTTTCGCAGTGCATGCACTGCATTTAGTTTAGAGGCGTAATGGGCCGGAAGCGCTCCGGCGATCATCGCATAGATCACGCCGAAGACGAGCACAAAGAATATCGGTAGCAAACTGACCGACAACAACGTGAAATTCAGGTTGCCGCCGGTTATGAGGTTCAAAGGCGCTTCGATGAAACTGTTGAAGAGCCGGTTTAAAAAAGAAGCGATGAAAATAGAGGCAACCATTGCAATGATGCCGCTCATCAAACCGTTCAGACCCGACTCGAGGATGAAGATGAGACGGATGTTATGACTTCTGGCGCCCAAGGCGGTCAGAATTCCGATTTCACGGATGCGCTCCAGCACAGAGGTGTAAATCACGAGACCGATCAGAATACCCGAGACGACAAGCGTGATGAGTGCCACACCGATAAACCAGCGTAGCGCATTGTCCATGACGCTTTCGACCTGACCGGTCACTTCGGCGAACACATTACGCATGACGACATTTTCCGTATCGTATAAATCCTGTGTAAATGCCTGAATGTCGTTGTCACTGGAAATGTTCAAGGTTGTGACCAGACTCATCCGGTAATCACCATCCGGGTCAAGGTCGCTGACGATATCGTAAAGCGCGTCATAGGGCATGTAGACTCTGGCTTGGGAGAAAGCACCATCGGCGTGCATGCCGACAATTTTCAAGGTCGTGTGGGGTTGTCCCAGATGGATCAAATCGAACTGGGTCTCCGTCACCAAATCGAAAAGATAACCATAGGAGTCTTCGTCAATCATTTGCATCTGTCGGATTTCCAAGGCAGTTCTTAATGAGATGACGACTTCATCATCGTTTTCAGGCATGCGCCCATAAAACGTACCGTCCCGTTCAAATGCCAACGTGTCAAATGGCAGGGACAAGAACGAAAACATCATGGTGTTTCCCCGAGCTTGTACGGGATAGGTTTCATTGATGTTATACTGTAAATCGTCTACTTCCGGTCTACCGAGAATCGCCGTATACGTTCCGATGTCGATGGCGGTGTCTTCCACATGATGAATCTGGTATTCATCAGGCGGAATTATTTTCGCGATATTTTCGCTGATGGAGCCGGTGATACCACCGATGATGAAGGTAAGCAATAAGATCGAGATGAAACCGACAGAGACGATGGCAGCGGTCATGAGATTTCTGAACATGCGAGATGCGAGGTTGTTGCGGGCGAACTTGAACAACAAGCTAAGACGCATACGGGGCTCGGTGAGACTTAGTTTATCCTTATCGGGTGTGTCCGGGGTCTGTTCACGGTCATCGGTAATGATTTTTCCGTCACTGATTGTGATAATTCGGTTCGCATAACGCTGGGCGAGATCTTCGTCGTGCGTGACGACAATGACCACTTTGTCTTTGGCGTTTTCAATCAAATATTCGATGACTTTATCTCCAAGTTCGCTGTCAAGGGCTCCGGTCGGTTCATCGGCCATGATCACTTTGGGATTGGTCACAAAAGCACGGGCGATGGCCACACGTTGTTGTTGTCCACCGGAAAGAAATAGTGGTTTTTTGTCGATGTGGTTGGCCAGACCGATTCTTTCGAGTTCGATCCGGGCTCTTTCTAGGGAGCTTTTCCGGTCTACGCCTTGAAAAAGCAGCGGAAGCGCGACATTTTCAAGCGCACTCAGATGTTCGATCAGGTTGTATTCCTGAAAGACGAAACCGACATAATGATTGCGGTAGATCGCCCAATCTTTCTTGCTGAAACGTTCGGTATCGACACCATCGATACTGATGGTGCCTTCACTAGGGGTATCCAGGCCCGATAAGACATTGAGTAGGGTGCTTTTACCTGAACCGCTGGCCCCAAGCAAAAAAGCGACATCCCCTGGCCTGAAGGAAAGGTTGACGTCATTTAGGGCATGCAAGGTTTCATCGCCGTTGATGTAAGTCTTGGTGACATGATGAAGATTTAACATGTTGTGACCTCCTCTTGTTGACAAAGATGTGGTTTACTATATAATTAGGTTATACAAATCGTTGAACGGACGAGTAGCGTGCTCACTTCATCAAAAGCGAATCCGGGAAGGTGGAAGCCGGAGGATGGACGCATGTGAATAACACCGGGAGAGATGGAAGAAATCAAGTAGACCCATCCGTAGTGCTTGCGTTAAAAGCCAGAGTGCATTTTGAATTAAGGTGGTACCGCGGCTATTTGTTCGTCCTTTATGAAGGGCGTTTTTTATTTAACAGGAGGTATAAAATGAAAACATCGGTACGGTATTTGTATCAGAATCATGAAACCCTGGTCGGTGAATCGCTGACTTTGTTTGGCTGGATCAGAAACAACAGGGCACAAAAAGCTTTCGGGTTCATCAATCTGAATGACGGTACGTTTTTCGAAACCATTCAGGTCGTTTATGACGATGTCTTGATGAATTTCAAGGATATACAGAAACTGAGGGTCGGTGCGGCGGTTCGTGTTGAAGGCAAAATTGTCCTGACACCGAACAGACCACAACCATTTGAGATCAAAGCCACAAGCGTGGAGCTTATCGGGGATTCAGAAGAGGATTATCCGATCCAACCGAAGCGGCATTCACGGGAGTTCTTGCGCAAACACGCGCATCTACGTCCGCGAACGAACCTGTTTACGGCAGTCTTTCGTGTCAGGAGCCTTTTGACCGGCATCATTCACGAATTCTTTCAAGCGCGTGACTTCATCAATCTCACCAGTCCCTTGATCACCGCATCGGATGCTGAAGGTGCAGGGCAGATGTTTCAGGTCACAACCCTCGATCTGAATAATATTGAAAAAACGGACGGATACATTGATTATACCAAGGACTTCTTCGGTAAGAAAGCGAATTTGACGGTTTCTGGACAACTTCAGGCCGAAGTGTTCGCGCAAGCCTTCCGAGATGTCTATACTTTCGGGCCGACATTCCGCGCCGAACAATCACATACGATGATCCATGTCAGTGAGCCTTGGATGGTGGAACCTGAGATGGCTTTTGCCGATTTGTCCGATAATATGGACCTAGCCGAGGCCATGGTAAAGTTCATCATCGAAAAGATTCTGGTACGGGCACCGGAAGAAATGGCATTTTTGGATAAATTCGTGGAAAAAGGGTTGAGGAAAAGACTTGAAAAAGTTCTTGAAAAACCTTTTGCCCGTATCACCCATAAAGAAGCGATCGATATATTGCTTGCAACGGAAAAAACATTCGAAAACACGCCCNATCATACCAATGATCTGGCTACTGAACANGAAAAGGCATTGGTGGCGCATTTTGAAAAACCTGTCTTCGTCACCGATTGGCCCAAAGACATCAAAGCTTTCTATATGCGGCTTAACGATGATAAGAAGACCGTTGCGGCCGTCGACCTCCTGGTGCCGGGCGCCGGCGAACTGATCGGTGGATCGCAACGGGAGGAACGCTTGGATATTCTCGACAGAAGAATGAAAGAGATGAACATTGACCCGGATGAACTCTGGTGGTACCGTGAACTCAGAAAATACGGATCCACACCGCACTCGGGGTATGGTCTTGGTCTTGACCGCATGGTCATGTATCTGACCGGTGTTGAGAACATCCGTGATGTCGTGCCGTTTCCAAGAACACCCAAAAGTTGTGATTTTTAAAGAAGAATCGGGTCGACATCGTCGACCCGATTCTTTTTCTTTTCGTATGTTATTTCTTTGATTTCGAGCTGTCTTTGTCAGCCAGTTGTTTTTTTGCGGTTTCAGGTAATGTGGCTTCTGACTTGAATGCTTCAGCAAGCGTCGAGGCCAGTCCGACCATGCCTTGCATGTCAGACGGAATGATGAGTTTGGTTGCTTGACCGTCGGCGACTCTTTCCATCGCTTTATAGGCTTCAAGACGTAGGAAGGCTTCATCGGCATTAGCGGCTTTGATGAGTTCGATACCTTTAGCGGTTGCTTTTTGAACGCTCAGGATGGCTTCTGCTTGACCTTCGGCTTCAAGGATACGGGTTTGTTTCTCACCGTCGGCTCTTAGGATACGTGCTTCTTTTTCACCTTCTGCGGTCAAAATGCTTGAACGCTTGTTACCTTCGGCGATCAGGATGGATTGACGTTTTTCCCGTTCAGCGCGCATTTGTTTTTCCATCGCTTCCCGGATATCTTTCGGGGGAATGATGTTTTTGACTTCGACACGGTTGATTTTGATGCCCCATGGGTCGGTCGCGTCATCGAGAATGGTACGCATTTTCTCGTTGATGTAATCGCGGGATGTCAAGGAGTCATCGAGCTCCAAGTCACCGATGATGTTACGTAAGGTGGTGGAAGTGATGTTTTCGATGGCTTTGATGGGATAGTTGACCCCATAGGCATAAAGTTTCGGGTCTGTGATCTGGAAGAAGACCACGGTGTCGATTTGCATGGTGACATTGTCTTTGGTGATGACCGGTTGCGGGTCAAAGTCGATGACCTGTTCTTTGATGGTGACTTTCAACTGGACACGGTCGATGAAAGGGACAAGGAAATGGATTCCGACATCCCATGTTGCGTAATAACCACCGAGGCGTTCCACGATGAAACGATTCGCCTGGGTGACGATGGTGAACCTGGTTGCAAGATAGATCAATAGAATAATGATGACGGCAATACCTAAAATCAAGGGAATCGATACAAGCATTACAGGTGTAAACATAATAATAATTCCTCCTTATTGGAATACTTTCATTTTACAAGATTTAAAACGGATAGACAACCTCGTCCAAGATAACTTTGGTACGTGTCACCTTGTCCCGGATGGTTCTTCTGTCCCTGGAAAAAGCGATTAACACGAAGTCGACAATCCATAATGCCAGGTAGATATAAAGTGCAAAACCGAAATAATCGATGTTGATGAAGGTTATGGCAAAGGCCCAGATATATGCTTTCCATAAAACTTCCCGCATGAAGAGCGACCACCAGTCAATCCTGCCGCTCAATCGTAAAAATAAGAAACGGCGGCCCAACGTCTGTCCTTTGGTAATACCTTGATACAGGTAGTTCACCAATGTGAAACCAAGAAAGTGAAAAGCGAGTACTGTGTAATGTTCAAGGCCTTCACGCGCTTCATAGTCCAAGAGCCGTTCCAAAGTACCCGAACCAAAGATGCGCCACAGGGTAAAGACAAACGAAATGATGAGGACAAAATCAATTGCGAAGCTGGCAAAACGTTTAAACGGACCAGCTGTCATACTTTCACCACGATGAGTTTATTACCCTCGATCGCCAGAATTTCAACTTTTTCATCGACATCAATGGTTTCATTACCTGAAGAAATCGCAGACCAATAGTTGCCGTCGATTTTAACCTCACCACGTGTACCTGGTGGAATTTCCTTTGTACAGACGGCGATTTTACCGACAAGACGGTCGGCATTCGTGCTGATGATGTTGGTTCTGAAATATTTCTTTGCAAGGGGTCGAACGCTTAATAACAATACAATCGAGATCAGGATGAAGACGAGCACTTGTACCCAGACTTCAAAGCCCAACAGCCCCAGGATGAACGAGACCACAGCACCGATACTAAACCAGATACTGGTCAGATCCATTGTTGTGGCTTCAATGAAAGCTGCAACCAAAATAATGATAAACCACAACAAGATGAAAAACGCATTGATATCCAAGGTGACTAAAGCAATATTGTTCATAATCATTTCAGTTCCCCCTTAATTTCGTTCAGATCGACAATGAGTGCATGATCCGCGGCACTCCATAGAGTTTTGAATTTAACTGCATTGTTATCGTTCAAATCTATGTTGGCAATCTCCGAGACTTCCTGGATGAATTTTTTATTGCATACCCGGGCATAGGATGGGCGAACTGTGATTTTATGTCGCTTTTCTTCCGGTATGGCGCCGCGTTCGTATTCCTGTTTTGTGATTGGCTTGATGGCGATGCGTTTTTGATCGCGATCAAGACCGAGCAGGACACTGTAGGCTTTTTCAAAATGTGCGCTTGCGCTTTTGTTCAAGGTAATGTTCGATTCATACAACGTCGCGATCCCTTCGGCGGGTTTACGCGATACCCAATCGAATCCCACATTATCACCTCCATATAAGATAGCTTCATTATAACGCTGAATTAATATTTTTTCAATGAAATTATTCTATATTATTTTATTTTATCTTGTTATTCAACCACACTTTGATATAGTAGGGTCTGATTTGGAGGGATGGAAAGTATGCAAAAAGCCAAAACCATACAGCGCGATATTATCAAAACACACCGTAAGGAGCTGTGGACCCCGTTTATAAAAGCGATTAAGGATTATCACATGATTGAAGACGGTGACCGCATTGCCGTGGCGATGAGCGGCGGAAAAGATTCTTTGCTGCTGGCTTGTCTGCTGAGGGAGCTGTTGCAGCACCCGCTGGTAGATTTCGAGATTGTTCTTCTATCGATGGACCCGGGATACCGGCATTTCCACCGCAAAAACATGGAAAACAACTTTAAAATGTTGAACCTGGATGTCAAGATTGTCGATAAGAGGCTGTTCGAGATTGTCGGAAAGGCCTCGGCGGAGTATCCGTGTTATTTGTGTGCAAAGATGCGGCGAGGCATTCTTTACACCCTTGCTGAAAAGTATGGTTGTAACAAACTTGCCCTGGGACATCATTTTGACGATGTCATTGAAACCAATCTGTTGAATTTGTTCTATGCAGGAACATTCAAAACGATGTTACCGAAACTAAAAGCTGATAATTTCGATAATATCGAGCTTATTCGACCCTTGTATTATATAAAGGAGCGGTCAGTGATCAACCTGATGCAACGGCAAGAACTCATACCCTTGGATTGTGCTTGTAGTGTCAGTGCCGGCCAGACGGCATCCAAACGGAAAGAAATCAAACGGTTGATTGCCGATTTGAAGAAAAACAACCCGGACATTGACAAATCCATTTTCAATGCCGGGCGCAATGTGAATCTCAATCACGTGATCAGGTGGGAATTGAACGGTGAGACCGGGGGTTTTGATGATTGATCATTTCCCAAGACAGAATTTGGAGAACAATTCATCGATCAAGGTACTTTGAGCACTTTCGCCAATGATTTCTCCGAGTGTTTCCCAAGCGGTTTTCAGATCAATCTCTATCATATCCACCGGCTGGTGCTCAGAAGCGCTTTTCAAGGCCTCTTTAAGATGTTGGTGGGCTTGGCGCATGGCAGCGATATGTCTGGCATTGGATAGATAGGTCCGCTCATCGACATTGACTTCCCCCTGCAAGAAAAGAGATTCGATTTTTCTCTCGAGGGTATCGATGTTCGTCTTTTTAAGCGCGCTGATTTGGACACTGTTATCAAAGCTGCGTCCGATTTTGTTTTCCAGATCGATCTTGTTGATGATGACGATGCGTTTTTTGTGCTCTGTCAGTGTAAGCAGCTGTTCGTCTTCTTCGCTCAAGGGTTCGTTGTTGTCAAGGACATAAAGAATCAGTTCGGCCTCTTCGATCAGTTTGCGGGTTTTATCGATGCCGATTCTTTCGATGAGGTCATCAGAATCGCGGATACCCGCTGTATCGATCAGTTTCAGGATGATGCCGCCGATGTTGATTTCACCTTCGACGATGTCCCTGGTTGTCCCGCGAATTTCCGTGACGATGGCTTTGTCTTCCCTGAGCAAGGCATTCAGAAGACTTGATTTTCCGACATTGGGTCGTCCGATGATAACGGTTTTCACACCTTCTTTAATCACCTTGCCGATGTCGGCTTTTTTTAAAACGGCTTCAATGTCGTCGATCAGAACTTCAATTCTTGGTTTGAGCAAGGTGTCTGTCAGTTGTTCGACATCGTCATACTCCGGATAATCGATGTTGACTTCGATGTTCGCGATGATATCCAGAAGTTTATTTCTCAGCGATTGCACCAGCTCGTATATCTTTCCGTCCAGACCTTTGTTGGCCAATGCGAGCGCATGTGTGCTTCTGGCTTCGATGATGTCCATGATGCTTTCAGCTTGAGTCAAGTCGATGCGGCCGTTCAAATAAGCCCGTTCGGAGAACTCGCCTTGTTCGGCGAGACGTGCACCGTTTTCAAGCAATAGTGTCAAAATCTTACGGGCGACGAAAGGGCCGCCGTGACAGTTGATTTCAACCATATCTTCGGTTGTAAATGAAGTCGGCGATTTGAACACGCTGATTAGAACCTCATCGATGGACTTGCCTTTTTCGATGATTTTGCCGTAGTGAATCGTGTGTGAGTCGACACGGCTTAAATCCTTTCCTTTGAAGACGGTTTTCATAATGGAAAAAACATCGTTCCCACTCATGCGAACGATGGAAATTGCGCTTTGACCTAAAGCTGTTGAAATGGCGGCTATGGTATCGTTTTTCATGCTTATCACCCAAATTAATTATATCATAAAGGGCGATTTTGTTGTATAATATGAAACAGGTGATTATATATGAATTTTTTCAGTAGGGAAAAGAATCTGTTATATTTTATCAGAGTGTTTGTATCGGGTGTCGTGGCCGTATTATTGATCGGAGTGACCTCGGAATTTTTCGATTGGCCGCTGACTTCTTTTCAAGAAGCGGTAAGACAACTGGCCTACGTGCCGTTTTTCATTGTTATTCTGATTTTCGTCTATGACCGTCTCGGTAAGAAATTCATTGCGAAAAACGACATAAAAACCGATGAACGCACTTTCCTGATGCGCACATCAAAAGAAGTGAAAAAACGCTTGGACTACGGTAAGGAAGAGTTTGAAAAGCTGCAGGCGGACGAAAAGTTCCAGACCTTTTACCAGGATACGTTCACCGTGTTTCAAAATGGCGAAAACGAAACGCTGAATTTTGACCTGTTATCAAACCGTTTTTCCGAACAGGAGTTCGCTCATGATGCGGCGCAAGTGGTCGTTGAGGAAACGAAGAAACTGATGCGTGAACAAAGGAACCCGAACACAGAACAGTCTAATGAGCAATAGGAAACGAGGTGCAATCCATGGCCTATAGAGCCCTGTACCGCACGTACCGGCCCAAGGATTTTGACGAAGTTGCCGGTCAAGAACACATCACGAAAACCTTTAAAAATGCGCTTGTGAACAGTAAGATGTCACATGCGTATTTATTCAGTGGACCCAGAGGTACCGGAAAAACAAGTGTGGCGAAAATCATCGCCAAAGCCGTCAACTGTGAAAAAGCGCCGGTAGCCAACCCTTGCAACGTTTGTTCGATCTGTGAAGAAATCAACAAGAATGCCTTAAGCGATGTCATTGAAATCGATGCCGCATCGAACAACGGTGTAGATGAAATCCGTGAAATCCGTGACAAAGTCAAATACATGCCTGGTGTCGGCAAGTACAAAGTATACATCATCGATGAGGTGCACATGCTATCAACCGGTGCGTTCAACGCGCTACTGAAAACATTGGAAGAGCCACCGAAGCACGTCATTTTCATCTTGGCTACAACCGAGCCGCATAAAGTGCCTTCAACGATCCATTCCCGTTGTCAACGCTTTGATTTTCGTGGTATACAAAAGGCCGCGATGGTCGAACATCTGCGGGAAATCATCGAAAAAGAAGCAATCACCATTTCCGATGAAGCGATTGATTTGATCGTCGAGGCAGCCGAAGGCGGCATGCGTGATGCGATCAGTCTTCTGGATCAGGTCGTCTCGTACAGCGACGATGAAATCTCGGTCGAGGACATCCACGCGATTCGCGGTTCTGTCTCACAAGAGCACATGCTCGATATCGCCCAAGCTGTTCTAAACCAGGATGTCGTCAAGGCCCTTTCCATTCTCGATCGTTTGATGGAGGAAGGGAAGGAAAGTCAGAACGTCATTACGGACCTGATCGGTTTTTACCGCGATGTTCTACTTTATAAGAACACGGATGAGCCTGGACAGAAATCCCTCTTCGAGAAGGACCAGTTCATTTCCTTGACCCAGAAACTGACCAACCCCAAAATATTCCATTATATGGATATCCTCAACGAAACAAGACAAGCGATGCGTTATGCACAAAAAGGCAAGCTGTATTTGGAGCTAGCGTGCATCAAAATGGTTGATGATACCTTGCAGGATACCGTCAAAGAAAAGGAATACCGGCACGATCTGCAAGAAACCATCGATGAACTCGCCTCCAAACTGCATGCGCTTGAAAACGATATCGCCATTCTGGCCGAATCCGGCACATCAAAACCGGCGCCCAGATCCCGACAGGATAAAACCCCCGCGGACGCGGTGTTCGATACGTTCGAATCCGATCATGAAGACAGTGAAGCAAAAACTGAAAATAGAAAAGAAAGCGAACCGGAACAGGCTGCGGGAAACCCGGATGACACCGTCAAACCCGAAGCACCCGAGGATGAGGAACGCGCCCATTACAAATACCTTTATGATAAATTTTCGCAAAAACAATACTCGACCTTCGATATCCGTTATGTTGAAGATGTTTTGAACACGGGTGACCGTGGTGTGAAAATCGACATGGTGAAGAAGTGGTATGATATCGAGCGTTTTGTCGATTCCGATGAATTGCAATATGCTAAAATGATTACGGATGGGAAACTGGTTGCGACCAACGGAACGATGATCATCGTCACCTATGAAACACCCGCAGTATGTAACAGACTCATGAAACCTCAAATCAAATCACAACTCTTAGGAATTCTTGAAAAATTCTACGACCGGTCAATGATGTTTTTAGCACTACCTGAAGATCTATGGTCCCAGATACAAAAAGAATTTGTCGAAAAATTCCGTAAGAAAAAGGATCCAAAAGAAAAAATAAAACTCTCACCCATCGAACACCCACGTCTGATAGAAATCCCGGATACCAAGGATAACTATGACGATCTGGAAAATCAATCCGTAAAAGAAGCTCAGGATCTGTTCGGTGATATCGTCAAAGTTAAGAAAGGAGACACATCATGAATCCAGGTATGGTAAAGAAATTACAGCAGATGCAAAAAGAAATGCAACAAGCACAAAAGGAATTGGAAGCCTCTATTTTCTATGGTCAAGCCGGTGGCAAAACCATCGAGGTTGAGTTCAATGGTGCAAAAGAGATGCAAAACATAAAAATCGATACCGAAGCATTCGATCTGCCTGAAGATATCGATATGCTTCAAGATACCGTTGTTGCCGCAGTGAACGATTGCATGCGTAAAATCGATGACGAAACCCAGGCAACCATGGGTAAATTCACCCAAGGCATGCCAGGTCTCTTTTAACCGATGGATTATCCTGAAGCTCTAAGTCTATTGATCGAACAGTTCATGCGCTACCCCGGTGTCGGTAGAAAAACCGCCGAACGCTACGCACTCTATACCATTAATCAATTCAGCCAACAGGACTATGAAGGGTTTCAGACCGCCTTGAAACGTGTCCAAGAAGAGATACGCCCGTGTAGCAATTGTGGACATCTCACCGATCAAGATGTGTGTCGAATCTGTGTAGACAAGACACGAGACCAGTCGAAGATCCTTGTGGTCGAAGAAAGCAAAGACGTCGTTGTCATTGAAAAAACCCGAACCTATCGTGGTCTTTATCATGTTCTGGATGGTGTCATCTCACCCGCAAACGGCATAGGGCCCGAAGAACTGAGAATCAAGGCATTGCTGACGAGATTGAAAGACGCAGCACATGAAGAGGTCATTCTTGCAACGAATTTTAGTGATGAAGGGGAAACTACAGCACTATATATTCAACGCCTGTTAAGGGATACCGATATATTGGTAACAAGGATCGCTTACGGCATGCCGGCAGGCGGCAACATCAGTTACGCTGATGAAATCACACTGAACAAAGCGCTCGAAGGTCGTAAAAAGTTTTAGGATTTTCATAAGATGTTCACATTTCACCGTTATAATGGTGGAAAGACTTATATAGTTAGGGGGGATAATCGTGTCTACAGTATTTGATATACTGAATTCGATTTCCAGTTTTCTAGAAAACATCATCAGAGTAGAGTCTTATATCGACGCCGCACACAGATATGTGACCAATCTGCCGTATTTCGCACAACTTGGTGGCTTGATTCTAACGGTTGTCGTGGTGATACTCGGTATCGTTTCCTTGATAAAAATGTTGACAAAAATCATTATTGTCATAGCCATTATCATTGCGATCGCTGTGCTTTACCAACAAGGTGTTTTCGGTTAAAAGGTTTGGCCAAGGCCTTTCCTTTTTTCATTTNAATNNTGAAAACCAGTGAAAGTTTATAATTTGACACTTTCGTGTAGAAAACGCTTTTATTATGTTGTATACTAAAGTGTTGAAATCAACAATACCAACAATTTAGATGTAGGAGAGAATAAATTATGGAGATTACATTAAAAAACCTGACCAAGGTCTTCCAGTCAAAGAAGGAAGAAGAGACTGTCGCGGTTAACAATCTGGATATCGTTATCCCATCCGGAACATTAACCGGTCTTCTAGGACCGTCTGGTTGTGGAAAATCAACCACACTCTACATGATTTCCGGTCTTCTGAGACCGACGCAGGGTGAAATCTATTTCGGAAATGAAAATGTTACACCCGTGCCACCCGAAGAACGTGGGATCGGATTGGTTTTCCAGAACTACGCTCTTTATCCGCACATGACTGTTCGTCAAAACATTCTGTTTCCTCTTGAGAACGTTAAGATGGACAAGGAAGAAGCACTGGAAAAAGCGCAGGAAATCGCTGACCTGGTTGGGATCGGCCACTTGATGAACCGTAAGCCGAAACAACTTTCGGGTGGGCAGCAGCAACGTGTTGCCATCGCCCGGGCACTCGTAAAATCACCGCGCGTACTATTGCTTGATGAACCGCTTTCCAACCTTGATGCCCGTTTGCGTCTTCAAACCCGTGAAGAAATCAAACGTATTCAAAGAGAAACCGGTATTACGACCATTTTCGTTACCCATGACCAAGAAGAGGCCATGAGTATCTCGGATGAGATCGTCGTACTCCGTGAAGGGGTCACCCAACAAGTAGGAAGACCACAGGAAGTGTATGACAAACCACACAATCTTTTCGTGGCCAAATTCCTCGGTACCCCGCCAATCAATATTTTTGATGCACGCATCGAGAACAATCGCCTGATGATTGGTGATGCGAACATCATGAAATTCGAAGGTAAAGACCAGGAAGTCACCATCGGGATTCGTCCTGAGGGCTTCAAGATGGTTGAAAAATCAAGCTTCCAGGTGGAAGTCGAGTTCGTCGAGACAATCGGACGCGACACCACCCTTATCATCAAACATCCAAACGATGAATCCAAACGATTCAGAGCAATCGTCGATGCGGACTTCGGTGTTGAACCAGGCGACACCGTGAAGTTCAATGTGAAACCACATAAACTGCACGTCTTCAATAAGGAAACAGGAGAAGTCCTCTAGATGTTAGAAGACCAAAGTAATGTAAAAGCCTGGATGTACCTTTTACCCGCTCTGATTCTACTTGGAATTTTCATCTTCTTCCCGATCTTCAACGCGATTTTCCTCGTGTTCGTAAGAGATTACAACTACCAGACCGGCCAATTCCAAGGATTCACCCTGACAGAAAACTTCCGCTACGTTGTTCAGGACCACAACTTTCGTATGGCGATGACCAACACCATGCTGCTGACGTTTGTCTCGGTTCCGGTCTCGGTCATCATCGCACTCTTGATTTCCGTATGGCTGAACGCCATCAAGAAACTTCAAGGATTCTTTCAAACCGTATTCTTCTTACCGTATGTCACCAATGCGATTGCCATCGGCATGGCCTTTGCCTTCATGTTCAACCGTTCATACGGTTTGATCAACTGGGTTTTGGGATTCTTCGGTGTCGCACCGATAAACTGGGTTAACCTCGGCGCCAGCTGGGGTCACGCCATTTTCAGTTTGCTCGTTTATGTCACCTGGCTAGGACTGGCCTTTAAAATCATGGTTTTCCTCAGCGGCCTTCAAGGCATCGACAAGCAATATTACGATGCGGCACGTGTCGACTCGGCTTCGAGATCGCGCGTCTTCAGACGTATCACCGTACCGTTGCTTTCACCCATGATCATGTATATCACCGTAACATCATTCATTGGCGCTTTCAAAGCCTATACCGAAGTCATCGGTATGTTCGGGGAACGGCTTGGGCCTCCGGGTAACGACCGTGCCTTGATTACAGTGGTTGCGCTTGTTTACCGCTCGTTGGACCGCTCCGGTGTACCGGGAGCTTTGAGTGAGGCCGCCGCGGCTTCATTAATTCTATTCGCAGTGACGCTCGTATTTACTATCATCAACATGCAAGTTAGTAAAAAACGAGTGCACTATTAGGAGTTGAGATCGCTATGGAAGAAGCAGTATATGGTAACGAGAAACAAATAAAAAGAAAACAGATGATCCGCTTGGGCGTTGTCTATGCTTTCATTATTTTCTTCGCTATCTTCATCATCATCCCTTTCTACTGGATGGTCATTACAGCGCTGAAAATCGAAAGCGATGTCTTTACAAGTCCACCGATACTTTGGATTGGTCTTAACCCTTTCAACTGGGCTTGGGAAAACTTCCCCGCCGCATTGGAACAAGCACCATTTCTCCGGTTCACGCTCAACACGGTCGTGGTCGCGATTATCGCCACCATCGGAACCGTCATCACCACGATTCTTTCCGCCTTCGCCTTTGCCCGTTTGAATTTCAAAGGCCGCGATATCCTCTTCATGGCTTTCATCGCCACGATGATGATTCCGGGTGAGATTTTCGTCATCACCAACTTCATCACCGTATCGCGCTTGGGTTGGGTGACACTCAACCAGACCTATTTCGACGCTTTGCTTGCCATGACCATTCCCTTCATGACCAGTATTTTCTACATTTTCTTCTTACGTCAGGCCTTTAAAACCATTCCGGATGAACTTTACTATGCGGCCAAGGTCGATGGAAAAACCGACTGGCAGTATCTATGGCGCGTCATGGTACCGATTGCGATACCGACACTGACCACGATTACGATTCTTAACGCCATGAATACCTGGAACGCCTATATCTGGCCTCGTCTAGTTACGATGGAAGAAGAATATCGACTGGTATCAAATGGTTTGCGTGATGCGTTCGATGATACGGCGGGTCGTGTCATGTATCACGAGCAGATGGCTGCGGCTATCATCGTTACGGTACCGTTGATCATCGCATTCATCCTGCTTAAAAAATACATCATGCGCGGTGTATCAAGAAGTGGTATCAAGGGATAGTTTCAAGTCAAGACCCCATTATTGCAACTTGGTCTGTTACCGTTTTCACAGCATCACCCATATACTATAATTAATGTAGAAGTATTAAATAAGGAGGAGAATTTTAATGAAAAAGCTTTTCGCATTACTGCTTTCATTCACCACTGTATTCGTTCTAAGCGCATGCTTGGGCGGTACAGGCGGCGCTGAAGTTGAAGTCAACATTCCCGATGAATTCCCGCATGACGAGGAGATCGAAATTATCTTGTGGCACGCATTCGGAGATGCCAACATGCAACTTCTTGATGACATTTTCGATACGTTCACCGATGAATATCCGAATGTAACCATCCGCCATCTGGGACAAGGTGGCTATGATGGTCTGCGTCAATCTACCATCCAGGGAACCGTGTCCGGTTCGACACCGACGATGGTATTCGGTTACCCTGACCATTTTGTCGAGTATCTCTTAGGTAACTCGCTTGTACCACTCGATGAGTATATTGCTCACGATGAGTTCGGTGTATCCCTTGATGACTATGTACCTGGTTTCCTCGCTGAAAACCAACAATATCTCGATGGTATGCAATACTCCATGCCGTTTGCCAAATCAACTGAAATGGTCGTCTACAACAAGACCGTCTTCGATCATCATGGTATTGAATTCAGCATGGATGAGCCAATCAGCTGGTCTGAACTGCTCGATATCGCTGAAAACAATGACCTGATCGGTTCTGGAAACTGGCAAGCACCACACCTTTTCAATGTCGACAGTGAATCGAACTTCTTCATCAACTCATCTTCACAATGGGGCGCCGGTTATACCGACGCTGAAGGAAACATCCTGATCGATAACGACACCACCAGAGACATGCTCACTTTCTTCAAAGAGCAAATGGATGACAATATTCTTGCCATTCCTGCCGAGTGGGATGAAAACTATGGTTCAATTCCTTTCAAACAAGGGCAAGTATTGATGAGCCAAGGTTCAACCGCAGGTACCCGACACAACATTCCTGATGCAGAAGGTGGCCGTTTCGGCATCTTCGAAATGGGCATCATGCCTGTTGTTCAATACGACATGGATAACAAATCTGCAATCCAGCAAGGGCCGAATGTCGCCGTCATGGCTGACACCACCGATGCTGAACGTTTAGCCGCATGGCTATTGATCCGTCATATGACCAGTCCTGAAAACACCGCTTACTTTGCGATGAACACTGGGTATGTGCCTGTTAGAATCTCTGCATTTGAAACAGAAGAATATCAAGCATTCTTGGATATCGCCAACTATTCTGTCTCAGAACTTGAAGATGCAGGTCGTTACGATGATCTTGATCTACGTCCATTCTCGATGGCTGCAAACGTCGCTTACGCACAAGTGGATTTCTACGCCTTCGAACCTCCGTTTGTCGGTCGTGTTACCTCATCACAAGCCCGTGATGAAGTCGGTTTCATGATTGAAGCCCTGTATGCTGGCACTCGTGATGTAGAAGCTGCGCTTACTTACGCACTCCGTGAGCTTGGTCAAAGATAATAGCCGAACCCAGAATTATTTGGTAACTTGCCCCCACCATTCATGTTGGGGGCAGAGTTACTATCATTTTTTGTGCCATCTTTGAAGCTGATTCAAGCATGGCCAATAGGATAGGATACTTATGAAAAGATTACTTACAATATTTTCCTTGTTTACCCTGGCTTTTTTGCTTGTTGCCTGTGGTGGTGACGGTGAAAACGGAGAGGTTCCGACTGAACTGGATACCAGATTGACCGACGCGTTGAGTTTGGACCGCAATCCGGAAGGTAAAAATTTCTTTCAGGATGGCATTGCCTACGCTGAACTAGCCTCATGCATCGACGGTGATACGACCCGTTTCATCGTCAATGGGCAGAACATTTCTGTACGCTATTTGGCTGTCGATACACCAGAATCGACCGGCGCAATCGAACCTTGGGGGTTCGCTGCGAGCAATTTTGTTTGCGAGAAACTGGAAAATGCGGAAACCATCGTACTTGAGGCCGAGGTGCCAAATCAGACCGGGAATTACGGTCGTCATCTGGGATATGTCTGGTATGATGGGCGCTTGTTGAACCTGGAATTGATTGAACTCGCTTACAGCTATGCCCAAGGTGTCGGCAATCTTAAATATGCGGATGAGTTACGTGCCGCAGAGGAAAAAGCCAGACCGACCAACCTTAGAATCTGGGGCGAAGAAGATCCCGATTATGCTGGTGAAGCCATTGTCATTGATTACGATGAACTTTATGAGAACCGCGAAGAATATATCGGTAAGAAACTCACCATCGAAGCTTATGTTTCAAGTGTCGGCGGGGGTACCGCTACCTTGATGAATGAAGACGGTGAGAATATCATTGCACTTTATTTGGCGAACCAGACCACAAGCAAGCTGCAGTCCTGTTTCAAAGTCCGGTTGGAAGATGTATTTGCGGTTTATTGGAACAATAACTTTCAACTCACAAATTTCTCGCCCACACGCACTCACGTTTTAGATAACGATACACAATTTTGTGATTAAAACCTATATTAGGAGGAGTAAAAGAGTATGAAGAAATTGTATATGTTGGCACTACTGCTTTTTGCATCATTCGCACTTGTTGCATGCGGTGGAGACAACACCGAAGAAACGCAATTGCAAGAAGCCTATAACTCACTGATGATTTACGACACGCAACTCGGCCAAATCAGAGGTAGCTTCAATGTACCCCTGGAAGGGCGTCATGGTGTAGAGGTTTCTTGGGAAATTCCGGAAGACTCACAACCCTACTTAGAGCTTGGCGATGTCTTTGAACCTACAGAAGAAGGCGACTTACGCGAACAACGTGTTGTCGTCACGCGCCCTGAGGCCGAAGAAGATCATGAAGATATCATGTTGATTGCAACCCTCACCTTTGGTGATTTGACAATGACCAAGGAATTCGATGGCCGTGTCATGGCTGAGGTACCTAGAGATATCTTTGAGTCATTTGAAGATCTTTACACGCAAGCATCTATTGGTGATGACGTCATCGTTAAAGGTGTCGTGGTTGCTCGCGTAGGATCCGGTTACTTTGTCACAGACGGCACACATGTTCTAAGTGTCTTCCGTGGTGGCAGCCACAACATTGGCGATGAACTTGAAATCGCTGGTGAGTATGCACGCTGGAATACACTGTATCAGATTTCTGGTCCGGATAACGTTGAAGTTTTGAGCACTGGTAATGAAGTCAATCTTGAACCCACCCCGCTAACGTTCGATGAACTTTACGATGAAGAAGCATTTGATGTAACAGACCCGCGCGTACACGGTGCCCTTTATGAAATGGAAGGAATTGTCGTCCGCGGTGACCTTGCCGGTTCCGGCTATACCAACTACTATCTTCAAGATGTCGAAGATGGATCACGCTTCTTCTTGTTCACCCACTATTCCCGCACCGAAGCGATTGGTCATATCGGCGATTATGAGGACGAATACATTCGCATCACCGTTCGTCTTTATGCTAAGCACGCTCGTGATGGCTTCATGATGTTCTTCGACGAAGCAAATGTTGAAATCGAAGTACTTGAACTTGATGAAGAAGCGCTTCTTGATGCGGATATCTTTGGACTTGAAGACCAAACCTACATGACCAATGAAGACTTTGTTTTACCAAGTGAAGGTCAACGTGGTTCTGTAATCACCAACTGGAGTTCTAGCGACACGTCTGTCATCAATGACGATGGTGAGATTGTTGCACTGCCTTCTGGCTATGCAGAAATCACCTTTACCGGTGACATCGCTTTCGGAGAGCACGAAAAGACAGTTGAAATCACCGTGTTGGTTGTCGGCACCGATACCATTTCTGTCGATGATGCTCTTAACACCGCTGATGGCGAATACGCCCATGTTGAAGGTGTTATCACCGGCTTTAACTATCACGCTCCCGGATTCTTCATTCAAGATGCAGACGGCACTGGGATCTATGTCCGTGTCTTCGCTGGAGAAGAATGGATGCTTGACGAGCTTGAAGTAGGCAACAAAATCACCATTTTCGGTGAAATTGATCGCTACTACAGCCACGGAAACAACCAAAAACAAATCAGTGGTATGAAATTACTGACTTCCAACGATGAAGGCGATCATGAGCTTAACATAGAAACCGACATGAGCTTTGAAGACATCATCAACGGTTATGTTGCCTTTGATGAAGAGACCGATCCGCTTACGCAACCCGGTGGCATCACCAACTCCGTCATCTATACGGTTGAAGGTTCATTCACGATCGATCTGATCGATTTCGGCGATGCAAACTTCGATGTCGGACTCGATATGAACATCATCTTCGATCTGGACAACCTCGAATGGTTTGAGATTGATCCTGACACTATCAGCGAAGGCGATGTTGTCACGTCAATCACCTTTATCACCGAGCGGATCCATTTCGGAAACTACCGCGTCGTTGTCATTGACATTGAGTTTGAATAAATCACATTTTAAATAACCAAAACCGGCCTCGTTTCGAGGCCGGTTTTTAAGTATCTATGCCTTTGATGATAGACCACCGATTTTTATGTGAAAATTGATGTCTATCAGACATATTTATGTTATTATGAAATGTTAAGTTAGCAGGAAAGGTATTGAGAGAATGAAAATTTTGACATTGTTGTTTATTATGCTGTCTACCCTTGCGGCTTGTGGTATCGGAAACGACCTACCCAACCTTGAAGGCAAGACCAAGGAAGAGATTCAGGGTGTTTTTGATGATAAGGGCTGGCATGTTGATTTCATAGAACGCAGCTTCATACAGAAAGAGAGATCATATCAATTTATAGAATATGGTCATACCGATATTGAAAATGAGTTTGTTGTTGTTATCATCAGTAGCAAGCTTCATGACGTTGAGTCGCTACCTCAATTGGATGGCTTGACCTACACTGAGGTCGTTGCAATGATGGATGAGAGCGATTGGGATTACACCATCAGCATTCGCGCTTTTGAGATGCGGGATAAGCCTCGGGAGTTCATCAAATTCAGTCACATTGATGAGACTGACGGCACGGTCGTGGTTGTCCTGAGTGCTATGATCTATGATGAAGAGAACATGTTCAGACCTGTTGATATTGACTATGACGGGCCGTATTTGGACGATAAATACTTCAATTTGACAGAGTATCCGTATTTTCTGGACCAGTACGATCCCGTCATTGGTGGTGGCGCCGCTTTCGAAGTAGGGTATCGTGACGGTCGTTGGCACGAAAGTGGTCCTTGGTTCAATAATCGTGCCGGGGGTTGCATCGATGGGGATACTACGGTCTTTGAGTATCCAACGGAAGTGCTGAATGAGATTACTTCCGGAACACCATCGACCCGTTATTTGAATCTGGATACACCTGAGACCTGGTCCGGTGGCGAAGAAGAGTGGGGACAGCCGGCCACGCAGTATGTCTGTTCGCTGCTTGCCGAAGCACAAAGCATCGTCCTCCAGACGGATCCGGGAGATAATCTTCTTGGTAACCACGGTAGACTCCTGGCTTGGGTTTGGATACAAATGCCCGGTGAAGATGAATATATGCTGTTGAACTATAAGGTGGTGCGTCAAGGACTTGGGGAGGTTGCTTATCTATTTGGTGCCGGTGAGACAGATATTCTCATGTATGACGGTTTGCGTTATAATGACTGGATGCTTAAAGCGGAAGAAAAAGCGATAGATGAAGGGCTGGGCATGCATAGTGATACGTTGTATGATCCGTATTGGGATTATGACAACGATCGACCGAATGCCGATTTATGGCCTTGATACGGAAGGGGAGTGTTGTGATGTACGATAGGTTGATTGATAAAATCAAAGAATATGAGACGATTGTGATTCACCGGCATATCCAACCGGATTTGGATGCGCTTGGCTCACAACTGGGTATGAAGGCGTTAATCGAATCGAATTTTTCAGACAAGACGGTTCATGTGCTTGGTGAGAACAATGAATTCTCTTGGATCGGGACAATGGATGAAGTTGATGATGCAGTCTTCAATGACGCTTTGGCCATTGTTTTGGATGTAGCGGGCAAAGAACGTGTGAGCGATCAACGGTTCTTAAGTACCAAAGAGAAGATTGTGGTCGATCATCACCGGAACGATTCGGATTTCGCTGATATATTTATCGGGGATCCCGAAAAAATCGCGACATGCGAAATGCTTGTGGAAATGATAGAAAAACACGACCTGAAGGTGAGTAAAGAGGCCGCGACTTATATTTTAAGCGGACTGATTACCGATTCGGGAAGATTCTTATATCCTCAAACCACAGCATACACTTTTTCTGCGGCATCGTTTCTGATGCGAAAGGGCGCTGACCTTCAATATATCTATAACAATCTTTATCAAGTGGATTATAACTTTCAACGTTTGAAAGGCTATTTCATTCACAATTTCAAACAAACACCGAACAATGTGGCTTATATGAAGAACTCAAGTCATCTGAAAGACGAGTACGATGTTACGACATTTACCGTCTCCCGTGGCATGGTCAACCAGATGGCCGGTATCAAAGGTATTGACATCTGGGCGAACTTCACCGAAACAGATACGGGGGATATTCAATGCGAACTCAGAAGCAAGTCCGTACCGATTGTGGATATCGCGAAGAAGTACGGTGGTGGCGGTCATGATTTGGCTTGTGGTTGCACCGCCCAATCATGGGAAGATGTCGATAATATCATCGAAGATTTAGATGCAATTGCAGAAAGGATTAAACAAAATGGATAAAGCAAAACTTACACGCATTTATGAAAAGATCAAAGCCTACAAGAGAATCATTATTTTACCGCATGCCCGCCCCGATGGGGATTGCATGGGCAGTGCATTCGGTCTTAAAGACATCATTGAACAATCATTCCCCGATAAAGAGGTTTATGTAAGCGGTGAAGAGTCTGATTTCACCCGTTTCATCGGTCGTGTCGATACACTTGAGGATCAAGTGTTCGAAGGCGCACTTGTGATTGCTGTAGATACTGCCAATGCAGACCGCATTGCCGATAAGCGCTACGATAAAGGAGATTTCCTTATCAAGATTGATCATCATCTACTGGTAAGTTCTTACGGTGATATCGAGTATGTCGATACAAACAGACCTGCTGCTGCATTGATTATTTTGGATCTCTTCTCTTTGTTCAAATCGGAATTGAAGATCTCCAAAAAGGGTATAGAAGCCTTATATACGGGAACGCTCACAGACACAGGTCGATTTAGATATCCCGGTGTAGATGGGGATACGTTCAGAAGAATAGCCATGCTTTACGATCTTGGCCTTGAAGCGCAAAACGTTTATAGACAGATTGATACGAAGAGTGAGGCTTTGACCCGTTTTAAAGGATATGTTCTTTTAAACTACAAGAAGACGGATAACGGTGTTGCCTACATAAAGATCACACATGAGTTGCTGGATGAACATGGCGTGACCATAGAAGAAGCGAGTTCGCTTGTCAATGAACTCGGCGTTTTTGAGGATTGTCCCGTATGGGCTTTGTTTGCCGAGTACGAAGAGAAAATTGTTCGTGGTCGACTCAGAAGCAAAGGACCTGCCGTCAATGAGGTTGCCAATCGATTTGATGGTGGGGGTCATCCACTAGCCAGTGGCGTCAATCTTGGTACATGGGATAAAGCGGAAAAGATTTTAGAAGCATTGGATCAACTGGCAAAAGCGTACAAAGAAGCGAATTAATCGGCGCTTCTTTTTCTTGCCTGAATTTTACTTGCATGTTAAAGAACAATAGTATATAATACATACGCATATAAGGATTTCACGTATTGTGGTGATGAAATGACCAGAATTGATATCGATTTTTCAATCAAAAACGAAGAGAGAAAACAATCTTTCAAATCCAAAGGCGATCTTGATAATAACACCATGCGTTTTACTGACGACAATGGACAGAAACACGATTTGAAAGTTGTTGAAAACCGTCTACACTACCAACGTAGCGGTGACCCGTCTTTCACGTTCGTCTTTGAAAAGGGCGTATCTCACGTCGGTAGATATCAGATTGGGCATCAGACAATTCCCATGAACGTGGAAACGCATCACATGAAAACAGGGGATGGCGTGATTACGGTGACCTATACATTGAAACAAGAAGACATTATCATTGGTCATACGACATTCACCATCAAGTATAATGAATCAAAGGAGGAACACGAGTGAAAAATCTACAGGAACTGAGCTTGGTGAACATTGCCGAGATCATACTTTCGGAACAAAAAGCACCAATGGATCTTTACGAGTTGTTCGATACCGTTTTGAATCGCAAAGATTACGAACCAGAAAATCCCGAACGGACCCTCAACAATTTCTATGCGGAACTGACATCAAGTGCTAAATTCGTCTATACCGGAGCGAATCAGTGGGATTTAAAGGGCAATCAGAAAATTGATTTGTGGGACAAAGATGGTTCATTCTACAACGAATATAAAGAAGTCTCTGATGCGGCGATGGATGAGAGAATTGCTAAAGAGAAAGAAGCCGAACAAGCACATCAAGCCATGCTGGAAGATAGACGTCTCAAGGAAGAAGAAAAACAGCGTCTGATGGAAGAAAAGGCCAATGCCGAAGCGCAAGAAGATACCATCGAAGAAGTCGTTGCCGACCCCCTTGACGATATCGAAGATCTTTCCGAAGATTTGGATGAAGTCATCACCAAAGAGGAAGAAGAACCGGAAAAACTGGAACACGATATTGAAGAAGATGTCGAAGAGGAATTCGAAGAAGACTTCGATGAAGACAAGTATCTTGAGTATATGGACGATTACGAAGACGAATACGATAAATAAAAAATCAAGCTTAAAAACGGTTTCATTTACTGTTTTTAAGCTTTTACTTTTGTGATATAATGGTTTTAATTGATTAGGAGGGAAACAAACATGATTGAAAAAGGATTGATGGAACGTATCATCAATAAAGCATTGGATTCCGCAGCTGATTTTGCGGAAATTTTTGTGGAAAAGACGTTCCGAAGCTCTATTATGATGCAATCTAGTAAAATCGAGAATGCCGTTAATCAAGAAAAATTCGGTATCGGTATTCGCGTGGCCAAAGGACACCAAAGTGTCTACGGTTACACAAACAAGAAAGATGAAAAGAGTTTGATGCAACTTGCGGAAGATCTGTCAAGTTCATTTTCAGGTAGTCGTGTGAAAGACATGATTGAATTGCCTGATGCGAAGAAAGGTGAGAATCACAAAATCAAACGCATGCCGGATTCTGTGGATATCAAGGAGAAAGTCTCTGTGGTTAAAACAGCGAACGATGCCGCAAGAGCCTATAACGATGAAATCAAACAAGTCAACATTTCCTACATGGATTCCGTGCAAAACGTCTGGATTGCAAGCAGTGAAAACATTCATGTCCATGACCAACGGGTTCATACGCGCCTAGGGATACACAGCGTTGCCAAAAACGATAAGGACATGCAAAGCGGGTTTAACGGACCTGGAGCTCATATGGGCTTTGAATTCTACGATATGATCGATGTGGCAGCCGCAGCCCAGGAAGCATCCCGCGTTGCTGTGACGATGCTTCACGCGGATGAGTGTCCAAGCGAAACGATGCCGGTCGTCATTGATAACGGTTTCGGTGGTGTCATTTTCCATGAAGCTTGCGGACACAGCCTGGAGGCAACATCCGTTGCTAAAAATGCAAGTGTTTTTAGCGGCAAGAAAAATGAAAAAATCGGAAGTGAGCTCGTGAATGCTGTTGATGATGGAACCATTGAAAACGCATGGGGCTCTCAGAATTTTGATGATGAAGGCCGTCCGCAACAACGCCGTCAGCTGATAAAAGATGGTGTATTGACCAGCTACATGATCGATCACTTGAACGGTATTCGTATGGGCGAGGCCTCAACGGGTTCAGGAAGAAGAGAATCTTATCGTTTTGCACCGACATCACGTATGAGCAACACTTATATCGAGAATGGTGATTCGACTTTCGATGAGATTATCGCAAACACACAATATGGTCTTTACGCGAAAAAAATGGGGGGCGGAAGTGTTCAACCATCCACAGGAGACTTTAATTTCGCGGTAATGGAAGGCTACATGATTCGTGACGGGAAAATCGCTGAACCTGTCAAAGGCGCAACCTTGGTCGGCACAGGCAGCGAAGCACTCAAGAAGATCGATATGATCGCGGACAACCTGGATAGAGCTCAGGGCATGTGCGGCTCTCTTTCGGGCGCGATCCCGACAGATGTCGGTCAACCTACCATCCGTATTTCCGGCATTACTGTCGGCGGTAGAAAGGGGAATGCATAATGAAATTCGAACAATTATTCGAAAAAGCAAAGGCTAAAGGCATTGAAGACATCCAGATTCATCTTGAGAAAATACAAGAAGTTGATTTTAATGTTTTCAATTCTGAACTCGATAAGCATCAGATTGCCGATACGCAGTTTTTGTCCATCAAAGGCATCTATAAAGGCAAAATGGGTAAAATGACGACAGAAGAGATTAATGATGCGAATCAGGATGGCTGGATAGAAGCCATCATCGATAGTGCGAAAGCTGTTGAGAGTGAGGATGCAGTATTCATCTATGAAGGTGACACATCCTACAAGGAAATTCCCGAACTTTCCCAATCTTATCTCGATACGTTGAGCCATGAAGATAAACTCAACTTGACGTTTGAACTCGAGAAAAAGACCAAGGCTTTGGATGACCGTGTGAAAATTTCCCAAGCTTTTTTCGGTGAAACCACCAAACAAGTCACCATCAAAAACTCCAAAGGACTCGATTTGCAAAAAGAAGTAACCAATGCGGTGTTGGGTGTCGATGTGGTTGTCAGAAATGAAAACGATTCACGTAACGCTTTTGATTATGTTCAAACGAACGACCCTGCAGATTTTGATGTCGATGCGCTTTCAAGTGCCGTTGTCGAACGTGCGGTCTCTATGCTCGGGGCCAAATCATTGAAATCAGGAAAATATAACATCTTACTTGAAAACAGGGCGAGCGCCACACTGCTTCAAGGGTTTCTCGGTATGTTCAAGGCTGAAAGTGTCCAAAAGGGCATGTCAAAGCTCCAGGGAAAACTGATGACAAGCATTGCTTCTGAAAACGTGACGCTCATTGATGACCCTTTCATGCTGAAAAGCACAAAAAGTGGTAGTTTTGATGATGAAGGTGTAGCAACCTCGTATAAGAAACTCATCGATAATGGTCAACTCACAACATATCTTTATGATTTAAAAACCGCCAAAAAAGATGGTGTCGCTTCTACCGGTAATGCATTTTCGGGAACCATCGCAGCGACAAACATCTATTTCGAGCCCGGTAAAAACGATTTTGAAACGATGCTGAAGGAACTGAAGGACGGATTGTTCATTACCAGTGTTCAAGGTGTCCATTCCGGAACCAATCCGATCAGTGGAGATTTCAGCCTCCAAGCGAGCGGCTATCTAATTAAAGATGGAGAAATAGAACGTCCGATTGCCTTGTTTACCATTGCGGGAAACTATCTGGATTGGCTTAGCAACATTGTCGACTTAGGAAACGACATAAAATTTACATTTTCGTATTTCGGCAGCCCGACACTTCGTATTGATCAAGTTGCCGTTTCAGGCGAATAGTGCCCTAGACCTTGAGGTTCTCCTCAAGGTCTTTTCATGAAAGCATTTACTTCAAGGATACAAGACACTTTGGTTTACATTTCAACGGTGCTAAGTTATAATTGACTTGACTTTAAATAGCTTGATTTTAGGAGGATATTATGCCATTAGTTAGCGCAAAAGAAATGTTGGAAACTGCACGTCGGGAAGGCTATGCGGTAGGTCAATTCAATATAAACAATCTTGAATGGACAAAAGCGATCTTGAGTGTGGCTCAGGAGAAACAATCACCGGTCATTTTAGGGGTATCAGAAGGGGCCGGAAAATATATGGTTGGGTTTAATACCGTGGTTGCTATGGTTAATGGAATGATGGAAACATTAGACATTACAGTGCCGGTTGCTTTACATTTGGACCATGGGTCATATGAAGGAGCCAAAACTTGCATCGAAGCAGGTTTTTCCAGTGTAATGTTTGATGGGTCACATTATCCCATTGAAGAAAACATCGCCAAAACCAAGGAAATTGTGAACATAGCAAAAGATAAGGGCGTCAGTGTCGAAGCGGAAGTCGGTAGCATCGGCGGTGAAGAGGACGGCGTTACCGGAACAGGTGAGGTTGCCGATCCTGAAGAATGTCGTCAAATCGCTTCATTGGGCATAACGATGCTTGCTGCTGGTATTGGAAATATTCACGGCTCCTATCCCGAAAACTGGCAAGGCCTTGACATGGCCGTTTTAAAAGAAATCGGGGAAACAACAAATGAAATTCCTTTGGTGTTGCATGGTGGTACAGGAATACCTGATGCCATGGTTGAAGAGGCCATCACATACGGTGTATCCAAAATAAACGTCAATACAGAGTGCCAACTTGCATTTGCCAAAGCCACAAGAGCATATATTGAAGCGAATAAAGATCTTTCCGGCAAAGGATTCGACCCGAGAAAACTACTCAAACCTGGCACCGATGCAATCATGGATGTTGTTAGAGAAAAAATGGATCTATTCGGCTCTAGCAACAAAGCCTAAGAAAGAAGTGATTCTATGGACCAATTCCAGATTGTTTTAAAGGATTTTGCCAACTGGAAGATGGAAAATGTTGAGATTCTCGAAAGTTTCAAATCCAATCGTATTATGTTATATGATCGTCTTGAACCTGTCTATGAGGTCTTGAACACGATATATGAGCAAGCGGTTGAGCAACAGGAACTAAGCGAAGATTTGCGAACCATTTTTCAAGTAGGTTTGAACTACTTGCATACACAGTTTGAAGTTGTCAGGATATATTATGAAAAACTCTTCGACTCGGATTGCAAGCTTTTTGAGGATTATACCCCACTTGTGACCTATTTGCTTTTCATATCGGATTTTCGATCTGATTTAGATGCCTATGAGGCGGACGTTGATATATCCGATTTGAATGAGGTTGAAACACAAATAGAGAATATGATTGCCGAACGGGATAATCGGTTCGAATATGCCGCAGACATATTGAACAAGGCAATTCGAGACATAGAATCACAATTGGATTATGAATACATTAGCATCATCGATATCTACGTTGAAATCGCCGAAAACCTCGGTGTGAAATTATCCACAAATAAGGCATTTACTATTGGGAAAGACATCTAAAATAGATGTCTTTCTTAAAATAGGAGCGATTAAATGGGCATTATAAAAGACGTTAGATCCATTAAGCAAAAAGATCCTGCTGCAAGACATTTTCTTGAAATTCTTTTAACGTATAACGGTATGCATGCCATTTGGATATACCGTATCACACATGTTTTTTGGAAACTAAAACTAAAACTCTTGGCTCGTTTTTTAAGTGTCTTCGCCCGTTTTCTTACCGGTGTGGAAATCCACCCGGCAGCAAAACTCGGTAAAAGGGTTGTCATTGATCACGGAACGGGTGTGGTTATCGGAGAGACAGCGATTATAGCGGACGATGTCTTGATCTACCACGGTGTGACGCTTGGCGGAACCGGAAATGAGCGTAGCGTCAAACGGCATCCAACAATTTGTACAGGAGCAATGTTGGCCGCAGGTTCCAAAATCTTGGGTGACATCAAGGTTGGAGCTTATGCAAAGGTAGGGGCGAATGCTGTTGTCTTGCAGGATGTTCCGGATTTTGCAACTGCGGTTGGTGTGCCTGCGCGTATCATTCCAAAAGAAAACACCACACACGCAGTCTGTTCTTTGGAACACAAGGATAAGAACATAAAAAAAACGATTCCGTCATGAATCGTTTTTTTGTGGAAATAAAGCGGTTGATAAGTATCTTTCGGCATTGCTGGGCGAAAAGGTGAGTATGATAGCACCTTTTTTCGCCTTTTTGGCAACCTTATAGGCTGCTGCGACGTTGGCGCCGGTGGAAATACCGACGAACAACCCTTCGTTTTTCGCTAGATTGCGGGCAGTTTCAAATGCTTCTTCATCTTTGATTTTTATGACTTCATCATAAATATCGGTATCAAGAATGCTCGGGATGAATCCGGCGCCTATGCCTTGTATCTTGTGTTTTCCGGGTTCTTCACCACTCAACACAGGAGAGGTATAGGGTTCGACGGCTTTGACACTTAGGTTCGGGAAATGCGATTTTAATCGTGTGCCAGTGCCGGTGATGGTGCCACCGGTACCCACGCCGACTACCAGATAGTCCAGTTTGCTGAAATCATTCAGAATCTCTTGAGCGGTTACTTCCATGTGAATTTTGGGATTGTTGATATTGTCGAACTGCATGGGCATGAAATATCCGTTCTGATCAGCTATATTCTTTGCAATACGAATCGCTTCCTTCATGCCTTTCGCACCATCGGTAAGAATCAGTTTCGCCCCATATCCTTCAAGAATCTTACGGCGCTCGACACTAAGCGTGTCCGGCATTGTGATTATGAGGTTATATCCTTTGGAGGCCGCTATCAAAGCGAGTCCGATACCCGTATTGCCACTTGTTGGCTCGATGATGGTGTCACCTGATTTGAGTAGGCCTTCTTTCTCAGCGCTTTCTATCATACTGAGCGCAATTCTATCTTTTACACTACCACCAGGATTATACCATTCGAGTTTCAGGTAGATATCCGCCTCGACACCATCTGTCTTTTTAAGTTTAACCACAGGTGTGTTTCCAATCAATTGATGTATGCTTTCTTTTATCATCTATCATTCACCTTCTTCTGAATCATTATAACCAAAAACCGTTGTTTTGTTTAGTGATATAATAATATCTTTGGTTTTTGTAAAAAAAGAAAACCCGGTAGATGTCTATCAGGTTTTCGGTATAAGATCACTGTTGTTTTTGGCGCATATGGGGAAATAAAATGACATCGCGAATGGACTTCGAGTTGGTCAGAAGCATGATGAGACGGTCGATACCAATCCCAAGTCCGCCTGCAGGCGGCATGCCATATTCGAGAGCTTCTACATAATCCGTATCCATCTCGTTGGCCTCGACATTACCGAGGTCTTTTTCTTTAAGTTGTGCCTCAAAACGTTCTTTTTGATCAATGGGATTGTTAAGCTCACTGAACGCATTGCCGTATTCGCGGCCGTCGATGATGATTTCAAATCGGTCTGTGAATCTTGGATCATCCGGATTTTTCTTGGCTAAAGGCGATATTTCGGTGGGATGACCGTATACGAACGTCGGCTCTAAGATACTTTCTTCAACGAATGATTCGTACAATAGATTGAGAATGTGACCCGTCCCTGTATGGTGTGGAGCTACTTCCAATCCTTTGCCTTCAGCAAACGTTTTTGCCTCTTCGTAAGTCATGTCTTTGCGTTTGAAATCAATGCCCAAGCGGTCCTTGACCGCATCGGCCATGTGTAGTCTTTTCCAACCTTTTTCCAGGTGGATGGTTTTTTCACCATAGGTGATTGTGGTGGTCCCAAGCACTGTTTGGGTTGTATCGGCAATGAGTTCTTCGGTAAGTGCCATCATGGTTTCCATATCACCATAGGCCTCATAGAGCTCCATCATGGTAAATTCGGGATTGTGTTTGATGCTGATGCCTTCATTTCTGAAAGTACGGCCGATCTCAAACACTTTTTCAAAACCACCGACGATTAGACGCTTCAAGTATAACTCAGGTGCGATTCTAAGATAAAAAGGCATATCCAGAGCATTATGGTGCGTTTTAAACGGTCTTGCGGCCGCACCGCCGAGGTTGGAATGTAAAATCGGTGTTTCCACTTCCATGTAGCCTTTATCCTCTAGGATCCTCCGAATATTTTGTATGATCTTCGAACGGAGCATAAATGTTTCACGTGTCTGCGAATTTGTAATCAAGTCGACATAGCGTCTTCGGTATCTCTCTTCAATGTCTTTAAGGCCATGGAATTTTTCCGGTAATGGTCTAATGGCTTTCGAGAGGTGTTGAAAAGAATCGACTTTAATCGAGAGTTCACCCATCCGGGTCTTCATCACGTTACCAGTTACACCAACGATATCACCGAGATCGGCTTTATCGAAGACACTGAACATTGTCTCACCGACCGCATCAAGACGAACATAGATCTGTAGTTGGCCATGTTGATCCATGATATGGGCAAACCCAGCTTTACCTTTGCCGCGTTTTGTCATGATACGACCCGCTATTTTCAATGTGGGAAGATCCATTTCTGCGAGCTCTTCCTTGGAATACTGGTCATATGATTTTTTAATTGTTTCGCTGTTTGAGTTTCTATCGAAGCGTTCACCGAAGGGCGTGATATTATGTTCTTCGAGAAAACCGAGTTTTTCACGTCGTACTTGTTCTTGCTCTGTAAATTCGTTCATATTAAAACTCCTAGTCTATTGCTTTAATCAAGGCTTCAAGATTGTCATACATGATATTGATGTAATTCTTGTTTACAGCCAGTTCATCGCTGGTAAGCATATCCAGAGGATGTAGATACAACTTATCCGTATCAGGATTTACTTTTCTTAGTTCTTCAAGTAGCGTCTCACCAGCAGGCGAAACAGCATTCTTTTCAAACAATACATATTGGATATCGTAGGTTTCTGCAAGCGTGATAAACGCTTCAAAATCAGAAGGTATTCTTTCATCCTCATGCGCATGTGCATTTAAACTCAACGGATAGATTTCAATACCATACACATTTTCAAAATAGCTGAACAACTTGACGTTGGTGATGATGGGTTTATCTGAACTACTTAGGGCAGAGTGGAAATCCTCATGTAGTTTTTCCAAAGCTTTTTCTACGTTAACGAAGTTATTATTGATCATTTCTGATGCTTCCGGGAAATGATTCAATAATTTTTCTTGAACGAGATGAGCTGCTTCAAGCATTCTCTCGGGATCAAGCCAAAAGTGAGGGTCTGGCATTAGTTGAGCATCATCGTGATCGTCGTGGTCGTCATCATCGTGATTGTCATCATCGTGGTCGTCATCATCGTGATCGTCATCATCGTGATCGTCATCATCGTGATCGTGTATCAAGTGAACATCAATGATATCAATATAGTTCTCCATTCGAACCAACTCAACCCGTTCACCTTCAAACGTTGACATGTTGGCTTCAATGTAAGGATCGAAACCTGCACCGATAAAGAACAGCAAAACAGCATCTTGCATATCCTCGATGTCCCTTGCGACCCAACTTTCAGAATGACCGTGAACCTGAGAACCAGGGACATATCTTGTATTGACAAGCCCCTCTCCGATCTCACTGACCAAATAGTACATCGGATATGAGGTCACGAAAACATCTTGTTCTGTTGCTGTTTCCCTATCGCAGGCGGACAGGGTTATTGTTAAAACGATTAAACTGATTAACGCAATCATTTTTTTCATTGTCATTACTCCTTTTCTTCAAGCAACCTATACATAAGTTGCGCATCTTCTTTTTTAGTGGATTCCTTGAAATCCAGGATTTCTACCTTGATATGCTTTTGTCCATGACGGATATCAAGGGTATCACCAATCGATAACTTGGTACTGGATTTGGCCACTTTACCGTTGACGTCAATCCGGCCCGCGTCGCTGATTTCCTTTGCGACCGAACGGCGTTTAATGAGTCTTGAAACCTTGAGGTATTTATCTAGACGCATGGTGACTCCTTTCGAATAAAGAGGATGAAACAATCATCCTCTAATTCTTGCTGTCGGTAGTTTTATCATCTGTTTCTTTATCTTTTATGTCGGTTTCTTTTGAATCGGCTTCATTCTTTTCTGCTTTTTCATCCGATTTGGCGTTTTCACGACTGGTCTTTTTATTTTCCCACCATTGAAGCGTGTTTGTTTCAACGATTTCAACGATATCTTCGCGGGTAAGCGTTTCGACCTGAAGCAGGATTTCTGCAATCCGTTCGAGCAAGCTGCGGTGTTTTGTCAACATTTCTCTTGCAAGTTCATAGGATTCATTGATGATTTTACGGACTTCATTGTCAATCTCAAGTGCGACCGTATCGGAGAAAGACTTGTCTGCAGCGTAGTCGCGTCCGAGGAAGACATTGCTTGAACGTTTTTCGTATTGGATGGGACCAAGTGAACTCATGCCGTACTCCGTAACCATGGATCTTGCGATTTCCGTGGCACGTTGGAAGTCGTTATGAGCACCGGTAGACACCTCGTTGAAAATGATTTCTTCGGCGACACGTCCGCCTAACAATCCGGTAATCTGGTCGACAAGGCTTTTGCGTGTCATGAGGAAGGATTCCTCTTCTTCCGGAAGCATCAAGTTATAACCGCCCGCTTGACCACGCGGAATGATGGTAACCTTATGAACAATGTTCGCGTTATCGAGTTTGATACCCAAAACGGCATGACCAGCTTCATGGTGTGCGATGAAATTACGTTCTTTTTTCGTGAAGACGCGAGATTTTTTCGCAGGGCCCATCATGACACGGTCGACAGCTTCATCAATATGGGACAGTTCGATTGAGGGTTTATTTTCTCGTGCTGCAAGCAGGGCAGCTTCGTTAAGCAAGTTTTCAAGATCCGCACCGGTAAATCCTGGTGTTCTGCGTGCGATTTCTTCAAAGGTTACATCAGCATGGATACGCTTGTTTCTTGCGTGCACTTGGAGAATTTGTCTTCTACCTCTAATATCAGGTCTGCCTATGGTAATTTGTCTGTCGAAACGGCCTGGCCGTAATAAAGCACTATCAAGGACATCTGGCCGGTTGGTTGCGGCCATGACGATGATGCCTGAGTTGACACCGAAACCATCCATTTCAACCAGCAACTGGTTCAAAGTTTGTTCGCGTTCATCGTGTCCGCCACCCAGACCGGCACCACGTTGTCGGCCCACGGCATCCAGTTCATCAATAAAGACAATACAAGGTGCACTTTGTTTGGCCTGTTTAAACATATCCCTTACACGAGAGGCACCGACACCGACAAACATCTCGACGAAATCAGAACCACTGATCGAGAAGAAAGGAACGTCGGCTTCACCGGCCACAGCACGTGCTAACAAGGTTTTACCGGTTCCCGGTGGCCCAACCAGTAAAACACCTTTGGGTATGCGTGCACCCAACTGCATGTACTTTTTGGGGTTTTGCAAGAAATCGATGAGTTCTTGCAGTTCTTGTTTTTCTTCATCGACGCCGGCAACATGTTTGAAAGTGGTTGTTTTGCCTTTATTTAGCGTGGCTTTACTTTTTCCGAAATCGAAAGCACGGTTGTTGCCGCCACTGCTACGCATGAAGAATCCGATGAATAATATAATGAGCATTATCGGCAATAGGATGATGAAAACATTCCAGAAGCTATATGTCGAACCACGTTCATGCGTATATTCGATATTCTGTTCTTGCGCATGAACGATAATGGTCTGCAGTGTTTCCTGTGTTGGAATTTCCAAATAGAAATCAGAACCATCAGTGAAGGTCCCTTCAATCAAATATGATCCGGCATTGATATCACCGGAAATTGGCGTTGATTTTATTGAAGTGACACTTTCCTCGGTTACAAGTTCATGCATGAACTCGGAATAAGTCAGTTCGCGTGGTTCATCCTCACCGGTTCTAAACATCCAAATGGCCATAAAGACAAAAAGCAGAATCAACATCATAACGATGAGGTTTCCGATTTTGTTGGCTTTCGTGTTTGGCGGTGGTGTCGGTCTTTTCTGTGCCATAAATTTCACTCCTAAGTAATAATTGTAATATGATGTGTCGTTCCATTAAAACGGCCTAAAAGGAATGACCCTTCAAGGCCGAAGACAGTAGGTTATCGAGCATTAAGGTCATGGTCATTGTCCATCAGAAAATAGATGTACATGACGTGTTCTTCTTCATTTTGGTGACAACGGATATCGAGTTCTGGAATCCATAAGATTTCATTGTCTCTAGCCAAGACAATCAAAGTATCTCGTTTGTGTGGTGGTACCTTCAGGTCAATCAAGACATCTTTGACTTTTTTACGGCCGAAGGAAAAGTGGATATAGTCCCCTTCTAAGCGTTGTCTGACCTCAAGAGGAAATACCTTATCATTATACCATAATTCATAACATTTTACAGTTTTATGATTTTTTTTCTCACGTGAAACAATCACGGTTTGACCTGTGGATAACTTCAAGGATTGTTCACGCTCGATTTTATGATAGATGGATGGCTTATATTGTTTAAGAGATACAAATATTTTACCGTATTCCTTGCGCAATACGATGTCATCTTTCAAAGGTATGGCCAGATTTCTCTTTGTATTCAGTTGGTTCAAGATTTCTCTTATCATGTCATCAGAGAGCAATAAATCGCTATTGAACTTTCTGATTTCCTCACCCAGTATATATTTTTGAACGGTATAGGGCAAAGATAAAAAGGTATCTTGCTCAAAATCACCCTTAGCATCCTTGGATAAACGTTCATGATAATCTTCTAGAATCATTTCAATATCATTTAGGGATTGCATGTGCTTTGAAACGGCAGTGCGATAATTAGGATTTTCTTTTTCGATAAGAGGCAGAAGATGATTTCTGATTCGGTTACGGGTGTATTGATCGGATAGATTGCTTGCATCCTCGAAAAAACAAAGGTTATGCTTTTTGGCGTACTCTAACAGGGTATTCTTGGAAACCTCGAGCAACGGTCTAGCCAAAGTGATAGCGTTTCTTTTTTCTATGGGACGCATGCCTTTTAGAGTTAATAGGTTATGATGATGAACAAGGTGAATGAAGAAGTGCTCAATCTGATCATCGGCATGATGAGCAAGCGCTACACAATCTGTCTTATATTTCTTTGCGATACGTTCGAAAAAATCGTATCTGATTTCCCTGGCCTTTGCTTGGAAATTCGCTGTAGGCGGTTCTTCGATTGTCATCGTTTCGAAGGGGATATTCTCTTTTTTCGCAAGGGTCCTTAGATATGCCTGTTCAGTTTTTGATGCTTCTCTTATATTGTGATTGACATGCGCGATAACAAGATCCAGCTCCAGAGATCTAAGAACATGAAAAAGAACCATTGAATCCACACCGCCACTCAGGGCGACAACAACGGTTTGGTTTTCGAACATGTCCTTCGATTGGACTGTGTGTTTCAAATCAATCANCATACAATCACCTTATGGTAATTATAGCACAGTCACTTTCTTAATAGAACAGCACAAAAATATGTTATAATGACAACGACTGAAAGGGTGATTTAATGGCACAAACGTCATATGTTCTCGCATCTTCATCACCACGAAGAAAAGCGTTGATTGAAACCTTGAATCGAGACTTTTCATATGTTTCACCAGAAATCGACGAAGAGTTTGATAATGAGAAGTCCTTAGAAGATGCCGTCGTCAATATAGCAAAAGATAAGGCGCTGGCGGTACAAGAAAAGCATCCGGGTTGTCTGGTGATTGGGGCGGATACCATTGTTGTTGAGAGCGGTATTGTTCTTGGCAAGCCTCAAAACGAAAATGATGTTCACCGTATGTTGAAACAACTTAGCGGCAAGAAACATCGTGTTATCACCGGTGTTGCCATGGTGCAGGGAAAACAATCAAATACATTCTGGTCCGATGCGGAGGTCTTTTTCAATCCGCTTTCGGAAGCGGAAATAGCCGAATACATCGCATCAGGCGAACCTTTTAACAAAGCTGGCGCCTATGCCATTCAAGGCTTGGGTGCAAAATTCATCAATCGCATAAACGGTGATTATTATGCCGTGATGGGACTTCCGGTTTCAAAAGTCTATCAACATTTGAAATCCTATGAGAACGGTACACTTTTCAGCGGCTGTATATTAAGATAAAATATATGTAGATTACACTGAAACACCGAGAATGAAAATAGAATAAATGGTATGCTATTCATGCCTTCCTTGGAGGAATTCTTATGTTTAAACTGAAAGTGCCAAAAGAAGACCGGGCACGCATAAGAAACAAACTGAAAATCATTGACAGTAAAAAATACCAGTATGTCATAACGACTGATAAAGATGCTGTCGAAAGTGATAAAATCAACATTGTGTTTTCCGAAGATCAAGCTGAAAAAGTCAACCGCATGCTTGATTCAATCGTCAAGGGAGAAGACGTTTTCATTAGTGTAGAAGGCGAAGAAGGTATTAAGAATATCGAGTCTCGCCGGATCCACTACTTTATTATTGAAAATGAAGAAGTTGTCGCAATACTTATGAAAGAGAAATTCATCGTGAAAATGAAACTTTATGAGCTGGAAGAAATGCTTGGAAACAAGTATTTCATTCGTGTCAGTAAGTATGCACTGGTAAACATCAATAAAATAGATTATATCAAACCGGCTTTCAACTCGAAATTACTATTGCTTATGAAAAACGGAGATAGAGTCGAAGTCAATCGACGGTACTACAAAGCGTTTAAGAACACCTTGAACTTATAGGGGGCATCATAATGATAGCTTTATTAGAGTTCCTATACAATAATTTCATTATCATCAGTGTTGTCCTGTTTACCTTAGTGACCACACTTGTTTTGACGCGTATTTTCTGGAAAGAGTTCTTTTTTAATAAGAAACTGAAGTTCAAGCAAAACGTATTGCGTAATTTCAACTCGTTCAGATTAAAAAAATCGAGTCTCAAGTCCATTGCAATAATATTCGTTCTGATCACGGTTCCCGTCGTGTTCATCTTCGCTTTTGTCCGCAGTCCCATTGCGTATGATGACCACATCCATCACCTGAGTTCCAAATCTGATGTCAGTAACATTCATGCTTCCTATCACAGCAAGTTTTATTCCATGACACTTCAAAGTGTTGAACAAGAAGATGCGGATGCCATTTTACAGGAACAATATGAAACAAGAACGATTTTTGGCGATAATATCGATTTTGTCACCCAAACAAGCGATGATAACATCATCGTGGCCAATCAAACCGAAATTAACATTGTAGAAAACGACGATAACACTTTACGTATTCTTGAAACCATTGTGCCGAATCTTGAAGGAACGACCATCCAAGGAGTATTTGTAACGAGCGATTCATTGTTCGTTATAGCACAACCGGTCTTTAACGGGAATATCGCAGATCTCGAAACCTATAAGCCTTATACCCTAGTCTTCCAGTACAACATGGATACCTATGAGCAAGACCAAGTCTATACTTTTTCGGGCTCTGCAATCCAAATAGACAGGCAAGGGGATTACCTTGTTATCATCAGTGATCACTTCATTCCGTTTGACAGCGAGAATTTTGACCTCGACAATCATAAGCCTTTCTATGTAAAAGGTAGTACCGTGTTCGAGGAAGATTATAGTAATATGGTTTATATCGAGGGAACGGAGCCGACAAACTATTTTACAACGTTCATGCTTGATTTGAGTGATGGTATTGTAGAAACGAAAACAGCTTTAACCCACCATGATCATCAAGCGATGATTGGAAACAACGCTGTTTATATCAGCGCAAAAAGTTATAGTTTCAAAATGGCTTCCGATTATATGGAACTCAGTAATCCCGTTGAGCAAGAGCGTGTCTCCATCACAAAATTCAGTTTTGATCACCGTGGCTTGAATTATTTCCGTACCCGTATGCTTAGCGGTCAAGTTCTGGAAAACGGGCTTATTGTCGATGATCAGCTAATTATGTTGTTTATCGATAATCTTGAGGGCACCTCAACGGTTTTCCGTTTCAACGACAGACTTGATATGTTTCATAGGGTAGAGGTAGGCAACATCGATTCCATCAAGGGCTATCATCATCAAGACGATATTCTTCTTATAAAGACAACAGCTTATAACATCCGCTTGTTCGATGTTTCTTTACCTACAGAACTCCATCTTTACGATCCACCTTATATTCTGGATTATCCACAAAATATATTCTACGATAACGAAAGCAACTTGGCGTTAAACCTGAATATAAACGAAGATAAGATTCATATAGTGCCTTATGATTACGAAGATGGTCTTTTGCGCGAGCTGGAATCGCGTATCACCAGAAGCACATATAGACAAATCCAAATCGGTCGCTTCTACGATGTGCGCAACCCACAGTTCATCGCATCGAACAACACGTTGCTGTTGCCGTTGATTGGGGACGATGAATATGATGGGGCGTCCATCTTTGTCACGAAAGTCCTGACCTACCAGTGGGATGCACAGGATAGGGTATTTGAGCATAATAACACGCTTTCTCTACCTTATTCCATCCACGAAACAAACCCGTTCATATATCGAATGATATCGACAGAAGATCTCTACTACCACATAACCCCCCGGGGTATGGCATTACAACTGACAGATGAACCCGAGCTCCATAGTTACGTGATTTTCGACTAGAAGCTGTATTCCGAAAAGCAGATATGAACACGATATGATTCCCCTAAAATAGACATTGCAGATAACTATCTTAGGGGGATTTTTTTATGGAATGAGTAAAGAAAACACCGCCATAACTGTTGTTATAGAGGTGTCAAGTAAATATTATATATGTATCTCGTAGTATGTTTGCTGTTTCCGTTAAATAAGACATGCCCGAATTAACGGGATGTCTTAATATGATCTGAAATCGCTCGTGATATCGATGGAACTACTCGTTTATCGAGTGGAGAAGGCACAATATAATCGGCATCGAGCGCATCATCATCTATCGTGGCGGCAATCGCTTTAGCTGCAATGAGTTTCATATCTTCGGTCACTAGATGAACACGATTATCCAAAAGTCCTCTGAAGAAACCGGGAAATGCAAGCACGTTGTTGATCTGGTTAGGATAGTCACTGCGTCCCGTGCCTACAATCGCTGCGCCAGCTTCTTTGGCTATTTCAGGGTTGATCTCCGGTGTGGGATTGGCCAAGGCGAAAACCATCGGATTGGGGCGCATGCTTCTAATCATGTTTGCATCAAGCAAATCACCGGTCGAGACACCGATAACAACATCCTTGTTCCTGATGAGTGTTTTCAATGTATCATCAATGGTTGAAGCGGGTCGTATTATTTCTTCATCAAGCAGTGATCTTGTAGCCGAATCCATTTTGGTGTTCTGTGGATGAATCGGGCCATCGATATTGAAAGCTTGGATGGCATGCACACCGAGATGATTTAGCATTTTAGCAATGGCATTACCCGCTGCTCCAGTACCGATCAAAAGAACATCCAAAGAACTTAAATCTCGTTTAAGATATCTCGCGCCATTGATCAGTGCGGCAGCTGTGACAATGGCCGTACCATGCTGATCATCGTGGAAGACCGGAATATCTAGCGCTTCTATAAGTCTTCGTTCTATCTCGAAACATTTCGGTGCAGCGATATCCTCTAAATTGATGCCACCGAAACTGGGCGCAAGTCTGATGCACGTTTCGATGAACGCATCCGTATTCTTCTCATCGATACACAGGGGTATGGCATCAACACCAGCAAGCTCTTTAAAAAGAATCGCCTTGCCTTCCATGACGGGCAGGGCGGCATCAGGGCCAATATTACCCATTCCCAATACCGCAGAACCGTCTGTTATCACACCTACCGTATTTCCTTTTGAGGTATAGCGATAAGCGAGAGAACAATCCTTTGCTATTGCTTCACAAGGCGCGGAAACGCCGGGTGAATAAGCCCAGGACAAGTCATCGATGGAATTTATCTTGATTTTAGAATGTGTCGCGAACTTTCCCTTGAATTTCTCATGATTGCTCAAGCTCTTTTTCTTGAGATCATCCATGATTATCCTCTGAAAAAATGCTGTTTCCATGTAGATCATAAGCAACAAAACAAGGGAAGTCCTCAACCTCGAGTTCATAGATAGCCTCTGGCCCTAAATCTTCATACATGAGAAGCTTCCTCTTTTTAACTTTGCTGGCAAGCAAGGCGCCAGCGCCACCGGTTGCCATTAGATATACGGCACCTTCCTCTATCATTCTCTCTCTGAACGCTTTACTCCGGTTTCCTTTTCCAATCATCAGTTTTACACCGCGTCTCATCAGTGGTACTGCAAGTTCATCCATTCTATAAGCTGAAGTTGGACCACACGAACCGATGATTTGGTTTTCCCTTGAAGGTGTCGGTCCAACATAGTAAATGATACTTCCTTCAAGCTCGAAGGGCGGTTTTGGTTCATCAATCAAACGGAGATGTGCCTGGTCGCGAGCAGTATAAATTGTGCCGGAGATCAAAACCTTATCACCGGCGCTCAAGGCTTTCAATGTAGAAATGTCGTTAATCGGGGGCATCAGTTTTTTCACAATATCACCTCATCATGTCTATTGGCATGACACTGGATGTTGATGGCTACAGGCAAAGAAGCGATGTGCATCGGATATGTGTTTATCTTTACCGCTATACAAGTGGTATCGCCACCCACACCCATCGGGCCGACGCCCAGAGCGTTGATTTCGTCATTTAACTCGGTTTCCAATTTTCTAAGCACCGGATCGGGATTCACATCATCCAAATCTCGTAGTAGGGCCTCTTTAGCAAGTAAAGCGCTTTTCTCCAAATTGCCACCGATGCCAAGTCCGACAATTAATGGCGGACAGGGACGTCCGCCCGCTTTGAAAATGGCATCTTTAACAATCTGTTTAACTCCATCGATGCCGTCGGTTGGTTTAAGCATGACGACTTTACTCATATTCTCGCTACCGGCACCTTTTGCCGCGATTTTAAGTCGGAGCTTATCACCGTCGACGATTTTGGTATGAATAACGGCCGGAGTATTATCCTTCGTATTTTGTCTGTTAAAGGGATGCTCGACGATTGACTTACGGAGAAAACCTTCCTGATATGCTTGTCTCACACCCTCGTTGACCGCATCATCAAGAGAACTTTCAATCGATATATCGCGACCAATCTCGGCAAATACAACAACGATACCGGTATCCTGACAAAGCGGATTAACGCCTTTTTTGGCAATATCCTGATTTTCAAGTATGTCATCCAGAATAGATTTTGCGACACCACTAGATTCTTTTTCCCTTGCTTTTTCCAAACGGGATATGAAAGTGTCATCAAGATTATAGTTGATCTTGATTAAACTTCTTTTAATGGCGTTGGTAATTGCAGATTTTGTGATTTTTCTCATGATTTTCCCTCGCTTTCAAGACGATTTCATTATATCATACAGCTATAGAAAGCGCTTGTATAAATGGTACTTAAATCAGCTTTCTATTCGTGTTCAATCTATTAGAGCAAGTGAACTTAATATCAATATGGGTTAACAATATTCGATTCTGCGATTTTTAAGCTTGCACATTCAAGTCCTTTTTGATATAATCAATAAGCGTCAAACTTACTATGATGTAAAAATCATGGCGGAAGGAGAATCATAATGAAAAAAGACATTCATCCGAATTACAACAAGGTCAAGGTCGTGTGCACAACCTGTGGTAACGAATTCGAGACTGGGTCTGTGTTGAAAGAAGTACGTGTTGATACTTGTTCTAATTGTCATCCATTTTATACTGGAAAACAAAAACACGGTAAAACCGCTGGTCGGGTTGAAAGATTCAATCAACGTTATGGCTTGAATAAAGACAAAGAGTAATTACAAACAAAAGGCCACATTGTGGCCTTTTGTTTTATGGATTACAGGAGGGTAATGTGATGAGACTAAAACAAAAAGAGGGTTGGATCGAATTGATTACCGGTCCGATGTTCGCAGGTAAAACCGAAGAATTATTGCGACGCATCAAACGACTTGAATATGCGAAAAAAAATATCATTGTCTTTAAGCCGAAATTGGATAGCAGATACTCGGAAGACAGTGTCATTTCCCATGACAAAAACAAAACCAGGTCAATCAACATCGAGTCTTCTTCAGAAATCCTGATGCATGTCAAACCTGAGACTGACGTTATTGCCATAGATGAAATTCAATTTCTGGATGATGGGGTTACGAATGTCGTGAACCATCTGGCAGATCAGAATAAACGTGTAATTTTGAGTGGTCTGGACATGGATTTCAGGGGAGAACCTTTTTCTATGATGCCGCAACTACATGCTTTGGCGGAGTTCATCACCAAACTCTCTGCGGTCTGTCTTGAATGTGGTGCACCAGCAACCAGAACCCAACGCATCATTGATGGCAAACCTGCCAAATACTACGATCCAATTGTTTTGATTGGGGCTGAAGAGTCATACGAAGCCCGCTGTAGACACTGTCATAAAGTCTATAGAAAACCCAATAGGTTTAAGAAGGTCTAACCTTGAACGAAATAGATTACATGCGTCTGGCATATGAAGAAGCAAAACAAGCGTTGGAAACAGGTGAAGTTCCGATCGGGGCTGTCATTGTTCACAACAATGAAGTCATTTCAAGAGCCCATAATCAACGTGAAACAAAACAATCACCGCTCGCACATGCCGAAATACTGGCAATTGAATCAGCAGCGAAAAAACTTGGAACATGGCGTCTTGACGGTTGTGATCTTTACGTCACTTTGGAGCCCTGTCCTATGTGTGCGGGAGCCATCATTCAATCACGTATAAAACGGCTGATCTACGGTGCACTCGACTACAAAAACGGTGCACATCTATCCGTAACCAACATGTTCAATAAAAACTTCACACACAAAGTCGAAGTTGTCGGCGGCATTTTAGAATCGGAGAACGAAAGATTATTGAAATCATTCTTTTCTACTTTACGAACAAGATAACTTGATGTATTATATACATGCTAGACTCCTATCGTGCATCCTCATTCAATAGGTAGTGGTGAACCAGGTCAGGCCGGGAACGGAGCAGCCTTAAGCCTTCTACTTATGTGAGTGGGGATGCCCGATAGGAGTTTTTTAATTTTTTCTAGGCGGGAACTTTGAAGTATACCTCGACACCGGTTTTAGTATTTTCAATACCATGGTCGAACCCGTGTGCAGACAATATTTCACTGACAAGGTATAGACCGATCCCTGTGCCTTTGCTGTCAAGCCGGTCCTCGCTTGCGAAATCAATCCTAAAAAACGGCTTCCAGACATTTTCCAAATCCTTGGCTGGTATTTGCGGCCCTTCGTTGATGACTTTGAAAATAGCGCCTTCAGGAATCCTATCAAATCTGATTTCAATACTTCTCTTTTCATAGGTATATTTCAAGGCATTTGTCATTAGATTAGATAAAACACGTTGTATGAGTTTTTTATCTCCTCTGATTGTGTCATTCACATCCAACCGATTGATGATTTTAAAACTATATCGTGTAATTAAAGGATTGAACTCATGTATAATATCCTCTAGCAATGCATGAATGTTGATGTCATCTTCATCCAACTTGCGATTCTTATCATCTAACCGATAGATTTGTAGAAGATCTTGCAACATTACTGAAGATTTGTTCACTTCTTTTAAAACATTAGTAAGCTCTTTAGGTATATCCTCTTTATCGATGATACCGTCCATTATGCCTTCAATGGTAACTTGTATAATCATTAGTGGTGTTTTTAATTCATGAGAAATAGATGACACCAACTGCTTTTTCAAGTTATGTTGTTCATTTTGTTCGTTATAAAGCTTTGTGAGTTCTGTGTTCTTCGTGTTAATTGTTTCGATGGTCGATTTCAAGTTTTTGGCAATCAAATTGATGCTATTGCTGAGTGAAGTCGATTCTTTGTTGTTGGCTTCGAGAGCTTGAACAGTAAAATTCAAATTAGCGATTTCCCTTGCGACAGCCTCAATGTTCTTAATCGGTTTTGAGACGACATTTGAAATTCTGAAACTCCACAAAAAGATGATACCCACAGCTGTCAAGTATACGTAATTTTGATAAGCCGCAACAATGCCGACAATGTTGCTGGTATTCTGGATGGGCACAATCGTCATGACATAGCTCCAACTCAATGACGGGACGCGATGCAAATAAACCATGATGTCCGTTGGACCATCGGTTGATTGGTAACGATAGACATCATTGCCATATTCGTGTTGGGATAGAAAGCTAGAAGAAAGTTTGCTGACTTCAATGCCGATTCTTTGGTTTTGTCTGAAAATGTAGTTTAGATGGTTTGGTTTNTTGATTTCCTGAATTGCAGCTTCAATCTCGATGCAGGTTTGAAACTCGCAACTGTCATTATAGATTGTATCGTTGATGCTTACAGGTTGATACGTTTGATCGTCATTTTCAATGAGAACAAACGATACGACATCATTCAGCTGAATTTCCTGGTGGGGTCCTGGTAGAACAATGACGTATTCCTCCTTGGTTTCAGTGTGCTCGACTACGATGGTATATGTATCTGGTGAACTCTCTAGTAAGCGGTAGTTGAAACTTAATATCACTGAATCCGCATTGTTTTTTTGTGT
>SL_3KL_010_SEDDRAFT_10000017_pt1 | contig 84391 bp, 90 predicted proteins | sample SodLakKL_010_SED_2_FD_10381 | JGI IMG/M metagenome (IMG submission 10381)
GAACTAACTTGAGTTTTAATTTTAATAGATAAAAGGAGGGATATCTTAAAAATGGAAAAGGAAAACTTTTGGGACAATTTCAATATTTCCAAACAGTGTAAGAAGTACGGACTTCCTCTCTGGAAGTGTCCTCAATTTCTCTTTGCTATAATGGGGATAGTGATAGCTTTAGCTATCCTTATTAGTTATTTTGTGGGAATGAAATATTTGGCCGAGCCTTTTTTGGTTTTGATTTTGGTTTTTCTGGAGACGGGAGTGCTTCTTATTATCGCTTTTGGAGTAGTGAAAAGCTTTGAAAATCTTACTCAAGCCAATCAACTTAAATCGGACTTTATAGACCTAATCTCTCATCAACTAAAATCACCTCTTACCGCTATAAGATGGGGGCTCGATGAGCTTAAGGAAACTAATCCGGAAAAGAAGGGTGAAATTGAAAATTTGGAGGATAATACGGTAAAAATGTTAAACATGATTGAAAAATTCCTCCTAGCCTCCAAAATAGAGCAGACAGGAATAAATTCTCGAAAGAAGGAGTTTTCTTTAGAAGAGTTGACCGTAGCTCTTTTAAATACTACCTTTAGAAAAGAAGCTCATTTGGTAAGAGTAAAAAGTGACCGGAATCTCCCCAAGGTAAAGAGTGATCCGGAACAAATTGAGGTAGTAACGGAAAACCTTCTTTCCAATGCTCTTAAATACTCTAACAGAGAGGTGGATGTAAGGATAAAACGTGACGGAAAAATGATTAAACTTGAGGTGGAAGATAGGGGAATAGGAGTTCCTGAAAAAGAGCAAAAAAGTATTTTTGATAAGTTTTATAGATCATCTAACGCTTTGAATATAAAAGAAAAAGGTTCGGGACTGGGTCTCTACCTTTCTAGAGAAATAATTAAAAATTTGGGAGGGAAAATAGGATTTACCAGTAAAAAGGACCGAGGGTCTATTTTCTGGTTTAAAATTCCCGCTAAGTAATAATTAGCTATTTATGGGAAAAAAGTTGCGAGTTTTGATGTTCGGTTGGGAGCTACCGCCTGAAAACAGTGGAGGACTTGGAGTAGCTTGCCTGGGACTGGCTAAAGCAATTACCAGAAGAGGAATTGACCTTACTTTCGTTATCCCTAGAAAGAGTAAAGGAAACCCTTTCTTTAAAGTTTTACCGGCTAATACCAAATATCATCAAATAGAGGTTAACTCTCCCTTAACCCCTTATTTAAGCCCGGGAACTTATAAAGACATCTTCTTTAGAGAAGAGGAAGAAAATCTCTACGGTGAAAATCTCTTTGATGAAGTCTATCGTTATGGTAAATGTGCCAGAAGGATAGCTAAAATGCTTAAATTTGACGTTATTCATGCCCATGATTGGCTCTCTTTTGGAGCCGGAATAGCGGCAAAAGAAGTTTCCGGAAAACCTTTAATTGCCCATGTCCATGCAACCGAATTTGACAGAGGTGGAGGTGGTATAAATATGGAGGTTTATCTAAAAGAAAAAGAAGGAATGGAAAAAGCCGATAAGATAGTGGCGGTTAGTAACTTTACTAAAAAAATTATTGTAGAAAATTACTTTATTCCCCCCGAAAAGGTGGAAGTAGTCCATAACGGAATGGATGACTTGGAATCAAAGAGCACCAAAGAAGAGGAGACTTTGGCCGAATTTAAAAGAATGGGATATAAGATAGTTCTATTTACCGGAAGAATTACCATTCAAAAGGGCCCCGATTACTTTATTAGCATGGCTAGAAAAGTTCTTGATTATATGGAAAAGGTGGTTTTTGTGGTGGCCGGATCAGGAGATATGGAAGCTCAAATAATGAAACAAGCGGCTGATTTGGGAATATCCGATAAAGTTCTTTTTACCGGATTTCTAAGAGGAGAAAAGCTTCATAATCTGTATCGCTCAGCTGATCTTTTTATAATGCCTTCCATTTCCGAACCCTTCGGCCTTACTCCACTTGAGGCCCTAATAAACGGAACTCCGGTTCTAATTTCCAAGCAATCGGGAGTTTCCGAAGTTTTAACCCATGCCCTAAAGACCGATTTTTGGGATATTGAAGATATGGCCAGCAAAGTACTGACATCTCTTACTAACCCCTCTTTAACCGATACTTTAAAAGAATACGGAGAAAGAGAGGCTAGAAAAATAGGTTGGGATGAGCCGGCTAAAAAATGTCAGGAGATTTACCAAAATTTAAAGAAATAATATGCCTTCAGTTTGCTTTTACTTTCAAGTTCATCAACCCTATAGAATAAAAAAGTTTCGTTATCTTGATATCGGTAAAGGATTTTCTTATTTTGACGGAGATGGAAAAGATGATCTTAATAATGAAAGAATTTTAAAAAAGGTAGCCGGGAAATGTTACCTTCCTACTAACCGTCTTCTTTTAGAGCTTTTAAATAGATATCCTCAATTAAAATTTACCTTTTCTTTTTCGGGAGTGGCCTTAGAACAAATGGAGAGATTTTCTCCTGAGACCCTGGAATCTTTTAAAGACCTTGTAAAAACGGGAAGAGTGGAAGTTTTAGGTGAGACTTACTATCACTCTCTAGCCTTTCTTTATTCCGATAAGGAGTTTAAAGAACAAGTTTCTCTTCATAAAAAGAAGATAAAAGATATTTTCGGAGTTACTCCTAAAATATTTCGCTCTACCGAGCTTTCCTATAGTAATGATTTAGCCAGAAAAGTAAAAGAGATGGGGTATAAGGGGATTCTGGCAGAAGGAGTTGATCATATTCTAGGATGGAGAAGCCCCAACTTTCTTTATAGTCCCCCCGGAGAAGATATTACTCTCTTTTTAAAGAATTATCGTCTCTCTGATGATATAGCCTTTCGTTTTTCTTCTCATCAGTGGAAAGAATTTCCCTTAACCGCTCCCAAATTTGCCAAATGGGTTTCGGCTATAAACGGAAATGGGGAAGTGGTAAATCTTTTTATGGACTATGAAACCTTTGGAGAGCACCAATGGGAAGAGACCGGAATTTTTAACTTTTTAAGACATCTCCCTGAAGAGATATTAAAACATCCCGATAACGACTTTTTGACTCTTTCTGAGGCGAAAAAAAGGTATGAACGTCGAGATGAAATAGATATTCCCTACTTTACCTCCTGGGCCGATTTGGAGAGAGATCTTTCGGCCTGGATAGGAAACTCTATGCAAAGAGACATGTTAGATAAAATTTATCAGATGGAAGAAGATGTCCTTAAAACCAAAGACAAGGAGATAATTGAAGACTGGAGAAGGCTTCAGACATCCGATCATTTCTATTATACAAGTACCAAGGGCCTTCAAGATGGAACGGTTCATCACTATTTTAGCCCTTATCAGTCTCCCTATGATGCTTTTATTTCCTACATTAATGCTTTAAATGATTTAAAACTCAAAGTTGAAAAAAAATTAAAAAAACATGAAAAAATTAAAACCAAAAGCTAGCTATATCTTTGAAGTTTCCTTTGAAGTAGCTAACAAGGTTGGAGGAATTTACCGAGTTTTAGAATCAAAAGCTTCAGAAATGGTAAACTATTATGGAGATAATTATTTTCTTATCGGCCCTTACTTTCCCGAAAAGGCAAGAGGAGAGTTTAAAGACGAAATTCCCGATAAAAAGATGAAAGATATCTTCTCGGCTCTAGAGCAAGAGGGGATAAAGTGTCATCTGGGAAGATGGATGGTTAAAGGAAAGCCCCGAGCTATTTTGGTTGATTTTCAGGATTATTTAAAAGATACAGACTATATCAAAGGAGAGCTTTGGGAAAAGCACGGAATTGATTCTCTTAATAGTGATTCAACTTTTGACCATCCGGTAGTTTGGTCCTATGCGGTAGGAAAGTTAATTGAAAGGCTCTCTGAAGGAAGGAAAGGTAGGGGAGTGGCTCATTTCCACGAGTGGCTTTCGGGAGCCGGACTGCTTTACCTAAAAGAAAGAAAGTCAAAAGTTAAAACCGTCTTTACTACTCATGCTACCAGTTTAGGAAGAACACTGGCTTTCAATCAGATAAATTTTTATACCATACTGGAAAACCTTAACCCGGAAGAAGAGGCCTATAAATACAATGTTCACTCCAAACATCAAATTGAAAAGGCTACCGCTCTTTCATCGGACACCTTTACCACGGTAAGTGAAATAACCGGATTAGAGACAAAACACTTCCTAGAAAGAGAGCCCGATGTTACTTTGACAAATGGACTGGATTTGGAGAAATTCCTTACTTTTGAAGAAATTGTAATAAAACACCGTCTACAAAGAAGAAGATTAAGAGAGTTTGTAGCTTCTTTCTTCTTCCCTTATTACACTTTTGATCTGGAAAACACCCTTTTCTACTTTACTATCGGAAGAAATGAATTTAAAGCTAAAGGAATTGATGTCTTTATTAAGTCTTTAGGAGACCTAAATAGAAAATTAAAAAGGAGCAAAAATTCACCTACCATAGTTTCCTTTATTTGGATTCCTACCGGGGTGAGGAATATAAAGCAAGAAATAATTGAAAGTAAAGAGTTTTTTAACGATATAAGGGAGTCTCTGGAAGGATCTTTTCCTGAAATTGAAGAAAGAATACTTTATAACCTACTTTATGAAAAAGAATTTACCACTAAGGAACTAATTTCTGAAAATTATCTTTTTGAAATAGAAAAGAAGATGCTTAGATTTAAGAGAAAAAATGATAATCCTCCTCTTTGCACTCATGATTTAAATAGTGAGAGTGATTTAATTCTAGATTCCCTAAAGAGAGAGGGTCTTCTAAATAGAGAGGAAGATAAGGTAAAGGTAATTTATTATCCGGTTTATCTTACCGGACATGACGGACTTTCTAACTTAAGCTATCAGGAGGGGCTGGAGGCTTGCCATCTGGGAGTCTTTCCTTCCTTTTATGAACCTTGGGGATACACACCCCTGGAGGCAGCCGCTCTGGGAGTCTCATCGGTTACTACCGATTTGGCCGGTTTTGGGAGATATAAAGATGAGATAGAAAAAGCCAAAAACGGTGATGGAGTCTATGTCTTAAAGAGGCTTCAAAGAGAAGATAAGGATATAGTAAAAGACTTAACTCAGTTTATGCATAAGTTTTCTAAACTAGAGAGAAAAGAAAGAGTGGAAAATAAGATAAAGGCTAGAGAAATTGCCGCCAGAGCCGATTGGAAGGAGTTTGGAGAAAACTATATTAACGCCCATAATCACGCTTTAGGAAAATGAAAGTAATCCATTTTCTAAAAGATATAACTATTGAAGGAGAGAGTTCTTCTTTGGATATTTTTCTTTCTTTAAATGGGGGAGATTATCTTTGGTTTAGTGAAGGAAAGAAAAGCCGTTATCAGGGATGGTTTACTACTTTCTTAGGAGAAGAAGGAAAGACCGCTTGGAAAATTATTGAAGATATTTCTATTAAAGATGCTTCTCCCTGTGATCTTATAAAACATAACTTATCTTCCATCTCCAGAAGGAGAGGAGACGTTGAAGAGACTTTTTCCCTTAAAGAGGGAGGTGGAATTCTTTCCTATAGTCTTAGTGAAGAAAGGGAAATAGAAATTACTTTGGATGTTAGGGAGTCTTTTAGTCAAAAAGAGAGTCAGTATAAGATAACTAAAGGAGCCGGGGTGGTTTTTATAGAAGCTAAAGGAGAGAAAGAAAGCATTTTCCTAGTTATAAAAGGAGCTAAAGAGGTAAAAGGAATTAAAGAAAAGGAAAAAAGAGAATACCTCTTTGATAAAGAGAGAAATTCTCCTCCTTTTAAAAGAGAGGTTTTTAGAGCACTCTCCTTAACCGGGAAAGACTTTCATTTTTCTGTAACTAAAAGTAAAAAGAAGGCCTTGGAAAAGATAGGGGAGGAAAGAGAGATGGATCGATATGAAAGAATGCCACTGGACTTTGCCTGTGCCGCTAACGCACTAAATGGACTCTATATCAAAGAGAAACCGGGAATTTATGCCGGTTATCCTTGGTTTTTTCAATTTTGGCAAAGAGATGAGGCCATTTCTCTTAAAGGGCTTTATCTAATAAATAAAAAAATAGCTAAAGAGGTCTTTTTAAAGCTTTTAGAAGAAGAACCTATCGGTCCTCTTAAAAATCATATGGCTGACGGAAGAGGGTGGGTTTTTAATAGAGCTAATTTATTTTTAGATTCCTTAAATGAAAAAGAAAAAAGTACTCTAAAAGAAGAGATAAAGAAAGAAACCGATAAAGTTCTCAGTCAAAATATGGAAGATGGGCTTATAATAAGTGGTCCTAAAGAAACTTGGATGGATTCTTTGGAGAGAAGTGGAGCCAGAATAGAAATACAGGCTCTTTATCTTTCTCTTTTTAAACTAGGAAAAGAAATTGATGAAAGAAATAGAGAAAATTATGCTCATTTAGAAGAAGAGATGAAAAGAAGAGTAAAAGAAGTTTTCTGGAATGGAAGTTATCTAAAAGACGGAAAAGAAGATGACTCTATTAGACCTAATCTTTTTTTAACTCATTACCTTTATCCGGATCTCTTAGAAAAGAAAGAGTGGGAAACTTGCTTTCAGGTAGCCTTGGAAAAGCTTTGGCTTAATTGGGGAGGACTGGCAACTTTGGATAAAAATCATCCTTCTTTTGAAAAGGAGCATACCGGTGAAGATTCCCGAAGTTATCATCAGGGAGATAGTTGGTATTTTATAAACAATCTGGCTGCTATTTCCTTACAAAGAGTAAATCGAGGAAAGTTTTCCTTTTATATCCATAAAATGATGGAATCAGCCAGGGAAGAACTTCTCTTTAGAGGTGCGCCCGGCCATCTCTCAGAACTTAGTTCTACCACAGAAGCTCTCTCGCAGGGAGCTATTAGTCAAGCTTGGAGTAACGCTACTTATCTGGAGGCGGTCTTTGAAATTTACAAAATAGGAAGAGAGTGATATATTAAGAAGCACTTATTAATTTAAAAGAAAATTATGAAAACACTAAACAACCTAGCCCAAGCCTTTATAGGAGAAAGTCAAGCTCGTAACAGATATACTTTTTATGCCAAAATAGCTAAAAAGGAAGGATATGAGCAAATTGCGGCCATTTTTGAACTAACCGCCGATAACGAAAGAGAACATGCCAAATGGATTATGAGAATGATAAATCAATTAACCAAAGAAAGTGGGGAAGAGATAACTTTGGATGAAGTTCCCGTTCCCACCGTTTTAGGAACTACCGAGGAAAATCTAAAGTCAGCCATTGAAGGAGAAAATCATGAACATACTCAAATGTATCCCGAATTTGCCAAAACGGCCAGAGAAGAAGGGTATCCGGAAATAGCTGAAAGAATAGAAGGAATAGCCAAATCTGAAGTGCATCACGAGGATAGGTTTAAAAAACTTCTTAAAGTAGTTCAAGAAAATTCAGTTCACAAAAAAGAAGAAGAGAAAGAATGGGTCTGTCGAGTTTGTGGGTACCTCCACAAAGGAAAGGAAGCTCCGGAAGAATGTCCTTCCTGTAGCCATCCTAAGAACCACTACGAGCTGAGATGTGAAGAATACTAAAAAATAAGCCTCTGAGAAATCAGAGGCTTTCAATTACTTCTCTTATAGGAGACATCTCCTTGGAATAATACTCTTCCTTTGTTATGGAGTTTGCCGCAAGTAGAGCATTTAAGGGCTTGGTATCTTTCTTTTGATACTTCCTAGGATAAGTCCTCTCTAAGCTTTTTTCCAGAATAAAGACACATTTTTCTTTGAGAATTTCTATTTTCTCTTTTTCCGATTGACAGTCTTCCAGCTCGGGATATTGATCCAAGGCATCTCTATCAAGCATAGCCAGATAAGGAATATTAAATATTTTACAAAGTTTGGTATAAAGATTAATATCACCCTTTCCTCCGGTGTAAACCACCTTTATATCCTTTTCTTTTTTAGAGAAGCGATTAATTAAACCTCTCATAAGTATGCTATCAGAAACTCCCTCTACCAGTAGAATTTTATCGGAAAAAAGCATACTGGAATTATCATCATTTATCTCTTGGATAAACCGTTCTATGCTTAAATCAGGAACATCTTCCAAACGATAGACGGATGTGCTTCCTTTTTCATTTCGCATCACTCTCCAGGTATGATTTAATAATTTGGCTTGAACCAGAGTAGGGTGATGAGTAGTAAGAAATATTTGATTTTGGTGAGGTTCTTCTTCTATTATTCTTAAAAACTTTTTTATAGCCGAAGGGTGAAGGTGAAGCTCGGGCTCATCAATTAAAATTATTTGATAATCGGGATGATAGACATAAAAGAGAATAACAAAAAGACGCTTAAATCCATCTCCCATTCTTCTTAGCTTATCCTCCTCCCCGGCACTACTTAAAAAGAGGTCTTTGCTAAGATTTTCCTGATCAAAATACTGATCTAAAGTAGAAATGAACCTTTGATGATTTTCCTTGTACTTTTCTTCAAATTCTTTTAACTCTTTTTGAGCTATCTCTTTAAAGGGTGGGTTTTTACTGATCCTAACAAATTTTTCTCTAACTTTTTCAGGAAGTTCATTTTTTATCTCACCTTCACTAGCTAAAGATTTAATTTTTTCTCCCTTATAAGTTAAAGAGAGCTCTATTAGGGTATCTTTATCTGTTTCTTTGTTTAAAAAAAGAGTCTCCAAGGCATCTAAAATATTGGTTTTCCCGGCATTATTTGGTCCAACCATTATATGAAGATGAGATAGACTATCAAGCTTCATTAAATCGGTTATACTCCTATAATTTTTAATCTGGAATTCTTCAATTTTCATAAAACTTGCATAAAAGTTAATCTACCTTATAATACTACCAGAAACAGCATAATGCAAAGAAAAGGTCGGTTTTAAGTCTTAAAAAGAAGTAAAAATGGACAAAAAAACTGTACTAATAATAGTAGCGGTGATTGTCGTTTTAGCCGTTATCACCGTTCTGGCTCAAATTATTGCCGAACCGGAGCCCCCTATTGAAGAAAACGGTGATGAGATCATCGATCCTGATATGGATGATCCTTACATCGACTTTGATATGGAAGAGCTCTATGAGGACGTTGAGTTTGAGCTAGAAGACCCTGAAGATGAAGAAATGGAGGAAGGTTTTGAAGACATCGAATTGGAATTTTAATTTGTAGTTATTTTTGGTTCGTGTTATTCTTAGTTGAAATTGACTAAAAGGTCGAAGAAATTAATTATTTTACCAGTATGAACAAACCTTTAATTATCGTATTGGTCCTCGTTCTGGCTATCTTTTTAGTCTGGGCCTTTATGGGCACAGAAGAGGTGGAATACACCCAGGAAGAAGCCGAGGTTATTGCCAGTGAATGGGTTAGGGAAAACTCTCCCACTTATCTTGAAAGAGGTGGAGAAGATTTAACCCTTCAGTCGGCCGAGGAATTAGACAGAAATGTCTATGAATTTGTCTTCGCCTTTGAGGCCATGTTTGCCGGTTATGGACCGGTTGAAGAAGACGAGATGGCCGCTCAAGTGATTACCGATCACCTTATAAGAGTGGTAGTGGAAAATGGTCAAGTTGTAGAAGCTATCACTAACGAGGAGTACGATGAAATGAATCTGGAATTAGTTGACGAAGTTCCTGTTGATGAAGAAGAGGAAGAAATCGCTACTGTAAATCTCTACTTTGTCCAAATTGTTGATGAAATGGAAGAGATTGTTTCAGTAGAGAGAGAAATTGAGTTACTTAACGGAATGGAATATTCCGCTTTAGTAGCTCTTCTTGAAGGACCTACCCAAGAAGAAATGGATGAAGGATACAGCACTTCTATTCCGGAAGGAGCTGATCTTCTTTCTCTTGAAATAGAAGAAGGACTGGCCGTTGCCGATTTTAGCAGTGAAATCGACCCCGGTGGAGGTTCAGCTTGGGTTATGAGTATCAGAGACCAAGTTTCCAATACTCTTCTCCAATTTGAGACCGTTGACCAAGTAGAAATTTTGGTCGAAGGAGAGGAAGGTCTTCAACCCTAATCCAATTTAATTTATTAGAAAAACAGCCGGAGTTTCTCCGGTTGTTTTTTTTATCAAAGGCGATAGAATAAGGGAATGAGACGAGATATGATTGATAAAATAAAAGAACTCGATCTCCGAGGAAGAAGTGGTAGCTTTTTTCCCGTTTCCACAAAGTGGGAATCCTTTAAAAATCAAAATCAAAAGGAAAAGTATATCATCTGTAACGGAGCGGAAGGGGAGCCCGATGTTTTTAAAGACGGTTATATACTGGAAAACTTCCCTCATGAAGTAGTGGGGGGAATAAAGTTTTGCCTCTCTTATTTCAAAGCTAAAAAAGCCTTTATATACCTTAGAAAGGACTATTATAGAGACTTTAATACTAGACTAAGGAGAGAGATAGAGGATGGTTCTATTGGTTTTAAAATAAAAGAGGACTCCTATATCGCCGGAGAGGAGACGGCTATAATAAACTCTATTGAAGGAAAGAGAGCTGAGCCTAAGAAAAAACCTCCTTTTCCAACCGAAAAAGGGCTTTGGGGGTATCCTACTTTGATTCATAACACGGAAACCTTCTATTGTATCTCCAGAATAGAAAAGGGACTATATGAAGGAGAGAGATTTTTTCATGTTTCCGGAAAGGTGCCTAACCGAGGAACTTTTCTTTTTAAACATAATACCACCATAAGAGAAGCTTTGGAAAAAAGTGGAAATATGCCTCATTTTCCCTTTTTTCTCCAAGTGGGAGGAGGAGCTTCGGGAGAAATTGTTTGTCAAAATGAAATAGATAAACCGGTGGAGACTCTTGGCTCTATTAAGGTTTTTGATAAAAGAACCTTTAACAAAGAAAAACTTATAAAAGAATGGGCTCGTTTCTTTATGTATGGAAATTGTGATAAATGTACCCCTTGTCGGGAGGGAATTTATCGAATAATGGAACTGTCTTCTAAAGGAAATTTAGAAGAAATGGATGAGATGATAGAGGCTTTGGAAAAAAGTAGTTTTTGCCCCTTAGGCCCTTCGGCAGCCAGGCCTTTTAAAAGTATTAAAAAGATCGATGAAAATTTATCTTAACGGAAAAGAAATTGAAGTCAGTAAGGGAGATACTGTTCTTCAAGCTTCAAGAAAAGCGGGAATGAAAATTCCTTCTCTTTGTAGTCATCCCGATTTAAAAGAAAGGGGCAGTTGCCGACTTTGCTTAATTAAAATAGAGGGAAGAAAAGGATTTACTACCGCTTGTAATACTTTAGTAGAGGAAGGAATGAAGGTAGAGTCGGAGGGTCCGGAAATTGATCGTCTAAGAAGAATCAATCTGGAACTTCTTTTCTCTCAACATGAAGAAGAGTGTGATGACTGTGTCTGGAATCCCGAATGCAAGCTTCTTAATATGGCTCGGGATTACAAGGTAAAGATAAATCGTTATCCGGATAGAAAAAAACATTATCCTTACTTCCTTTTTGGAAAAACTTTGGAGTATGATGCCGGAAAATGTATAGATTGCCGTAATTGTATTGAGGTTTGTAAAAATCAAGGAGTTAATTTTTTGGAGATGAGAGGGAAGGGACACCTTTTTGAGGTATTTCCTTCCAAAGAAAATGATTGTATCTATTGTGGTCAATGTATTCTTCATTGTCCTGCCGGAGCTTTTGAAAGTGTAGGAGAGTTTGAAAAAATAGAAGAACCACTGAAAAATAAAAATAAGACCATAGTCTTTCAAATTGCCCCGGCGGTAAGAGTGAGTATTGGAGAAGAGTTTGGCATTGATCCGGGAGAAGTTCTTACTGAAAAACTGGTAGCCGGATTAAAAAAGGTAGGAGCTGACTATGTCTTTGACGTATCTTTAGGGGCTGACTTTACCACTCTTGAAGAATCCAAAGAACTTTTAGAAAAAGTAAAAGAAAAAGAGCTTCCCATGTTTACCTCTTGTTGTCCGGCTTGGGTTAAGTTTATAGAGTATTATTATCCTGAGATGGTTAAAAACCTAACTACGGTTAAATCTCCCCATATTTTAATGGGTGGGCTAATTAAAAAGAAGTGGGCTAAAAACGAAAAAGACGTAATAGTGGTATCGGTAATGCCTTGTATAGCTAAAAAGTATGAGATTGAAAGAGAATCTTTAGGGAGAATAAAGCCGGTTGATTATGTTCTAACCGTAAGAGAAGTGGGTAGACTTTTCCGTGATAAAGGAATTAATATTGAAGAGCTTGAAGGGGAAAGTCCGGATAGCCCTTTTTCCAAAGCCAGTTCGGAAGGAATAAAGTATGGAGTTAGTGGAGGAGTAATGAGAGCAGCCTTAAAAGAAATTCTAAAAGAGGATGTTTTAGTAGAGCCGGGAGAAGAACCCAAAGAAATTGAGATAGAAGGAAAAAAGGTAAAAGTAGCCATAGCTAGCGGTCTAAAGAAAGGAAAAGAGATGATTGAAAAAATAAAAGAAGACCCCGATTACTGTCATTACTTGGAAGTAATGGCCTGTCCGGGAGGGTGTGTTGGAGGAGGAGGGCAACCGATACCTTCTTCTAAGGAAATAGTAAAGAAAAGGAAAGAGGCTTTAATAGAGGCCGGAAAAGTGGGAGGAGAGAAAACTCCATCGGAAAAGGAAGAGATAATGGATATCTATTCCTCTTTAAAAGAAAAAGAAAGGAAAAAATTATTCCATACCAAGTTTAAAGAAAAAAGAGTACCGGAGTGGTCTAAGGTAAATAAAAAAATATGGTTAAAAGGAAAAAGAAGTTAGAAAAGTTAAGCTATAATAAGCTCTATCAGGCTACCGGAAGAACTTTGGATAAAATGAAGAGAGAAAAAGGATGGAAGATAGAAAAAGAAGATATTGAAGATAAAAGAAGGTCCTGGATAGTAAAAGCTTACCTAAAAAAGAAAGGAGCTTTTTCTAAATTTAAAAAGCTAATTGTTGAAGTGGAAGGAAAAGAGGTTACCTTGCATTGCTTTGAAAGGTGGCCGAGTTTAGCTTTGGATCCCTTTAATGAAAAAAAGAGAATAGTAAATCAATTTCTAAAAGAGCTTGAAAAAGAAATAAAAGAAAGCTCTTAAAGATGCAAGACTTTAAAGAAATAATAAAAATTATCGGAGAGGCCGGAAAAGCCAAAGAAACGGTGGAAATATACTATCCCAAAACCGAAAAAAGAGAAGAAGGTTGGAGAGAGGTGGAACCCTACAGTCTAACTACCGATATACCGCCTTTAGGGGAGTATTTGGTTTTTTCAAAGGAAGAGATAAAGCCCGGACATATACTAAACGCCTATAATAAAAAAAGTAAAGATAATATTTATCACTCTTTTATACTGGGAAAGATTAAAGGAGCTAAAAGAACCGGAGAAAAATTTAATCCCAGAAAAAATTGGGAAGTAAGATTTTAATATGGAGATTATTTTTCCAATAAGTTTAATTTTAATAATTCTTTTTTTAAAGATTTTAGAAGAATCGGGAAAGTTTTTAATTTTAAGAAGAAATATTGCCGATGGAATAGTTATAGTAAAGAAAGGTAAGATTAAAAAAGTTAATCCGGTTTTAGAAGAGATAACCGGGTATAAAACAAAGGAAATTGAAGGAAGGTCTTTTTTAAGTTTAATAGATCCTAAAAGCCGAAAAAAAGTTAAAGAAAACAGTAAAAAAAGATTAAAAGGAGAAAATCCACCCGACATCTACCAAGTAGAGATAAAAACCAAAAAAGGAGAGGTTATTCCGGTTGATTTAAAAAGCAGAAAAATTATTGATTGGTTTTATCCGGCACTACTTGTGGTTGTTAGAAATTTAAGAGTTCAAAGAGGTCTAGAAGAAGTCTTACACCGTCAAGAAAAGAGATTTAAAGCTATTTCAGAAAACACCCCCGATATCATTGCCAGACTGGATGAAGAGGGGAGGTTCGTTTATGTAAATAAAGCCGCTCAGAAGGAGTTTAGGATGTCCTCTAAAGAGTTTTTTTGGAAAAGTATTGATGAGCTAAATCTTGAGGGGTTAGAGCCACTTAAAGAGAATATTAAGGAGGTTTTAAAAGAAGGGGAAATAAAAAGCTTCTATAGTGAAAGAAGAGAGGAGGATAATATAAAGTATTTTTACTCTAAAATTATTCCCGAATTTACCAAAAAAGGGGAGATAGGTTCGGTTATCCTAATAAGTAGAGATGTCTCCGAACTTAAGGAAATTGATGAGGTAAAGACCAAATTTATCGCTCTTTCCACTCATCAGCTAAGATCTCCACTTTCTTCTATGAGCTGGTGTCTTTCTTCTCTTGAAAAAGAAGAACTGGGTCCACTTAACTCTTCTCAAAAGAAATATTTGGAAGAAATCAGTCAGTCGACCAAAACTTTAATTAAGATTACCGATGCCTTCCTAAATGTGACCATGCTTGACTTGGGGGTGTTTGTTATTAATCCCAAACCAACCGAGATTACTTCTCTGACAAATGAGATAATAGATGGATTTAAAAAGGAAATAGAGGAAAAGAAGATAAAGATTATAAGGGATTATCCGGAAAAGATTTTTTCCAAAGTTGATCCCCGAGTAATTAACTTAACTCTTAAAGGTCTTCTTTCCAACGCCATAAAATACAGTAACAAAGAGGGAGAAGTTAAAATAAAATGGGAAAAGAACGAGGAAGACCGCCTTCTTCTAGAAGTTACTGATAAAGGTTGGGGAATACCGGAAAAAGATAAAAAATATATATTTAAAAAGTTTTTCCGAGCGGAAAACGTAAAGGGAGAAGAGGTATTTGGAACCGGTCTGGATCTTCATATTATAAAATCACTAGTAGAGAAAGCGGGAGGAAATATATGGTTTGTATCCCCGGCAAAAAATGAAGAAAAAGGCACTTCCTTTTATGTTAATTTACCAATAAAAAATGACTAGTTACAAAGAAGAAATCGATCCTCTTCTAGAAGAAGAGGAGGAGATAGAAGAAAGTTCTTTTCTAAAACTGGTAAAGATTTTAGTAGTCTTTATTATTTTAGGTGGCCTTATTTTTATTTCCGGATTAAGAGAGTATTATTTTCTTAGCAGAACTCCTCCGGGAGCAAGGCAACCGGTTATGGAATCTCTAATAAGTGAAGAAAATATTGAGCTTCCTTTAAAAATTTTTCTTATCAGAGAAAATGATAACGGAACTATAAGAAAGAAAGAAAATATTCCTAACTTAATAGAAAATGCATCAAATATCTGGAATCAAGCCGATATCTCTTTTAAAATCATAGAAAAGAAGGAGAAGGACTTTAGCCCAAGAGAAGTATCTCTTTTAAAAGAAGGGAATTTTCAATCTCTTACTCTTAAGGAAAATAAAATTAATATTATACTAATAAGTAGTTTGGAGAGTTTAAACGGAGTAGCTTATCCCTCTAGAAATGCCATTATTCTTCCTGATTATACTTCCGGATATGATTTTAGAGTTTTAGGTCATGAAATAGGGCATATCCTAGGACTGGGTCATGTGGAAAATAATCGTTATTTAATGAGCCAAGCGGCTCAAGGCAATCTTCTTTCCCTAGAAGAAGTTAAAAAAGCTAGAGAAATAGCTTATGAAAAATTTAGAAAAGAGAAATAAATTACTTAATAAAGAGCAAAGAGAGGCGGTAGAGACCACTGAAGGCCCTTTAATGGTAATTGCCGGGCCGGGTTCAGGAAAGACGGAACTTCTCACCTTAAGAGTGGCCGAGATATTAAAGAAAACCGACACTCCTCCCGAGAGTATTCTTTGTTTGACTTTTACCGATTCGGCTTCAACTACCATGAAAGAAAGACTGATTAACTTAATCGGAGAAGACGCCTACAAGGTGCCAATCAATACTTTTCACGGATTTTGTCAAAAGATAATTGAAGAATACCCTCAATATTTTTACAAAGGAGCCGGCTATAATGTTGCCTCTCGCTCAATTAGAGTGTCTATTTTAGAAGAGATAATAGAAGATTTGGATTATGATGACCCTCTTTCAAAAAGTTATCCGGAAAGAGGTTATCTTTATTTAAAACCCATTGAAGAGGCAATTTCCGATTTGAAAAAAGGGGGTCTTTCTCCGGATGAATTTAAAGAAGCTATTGAGGAAAATAAAAAGATAATAGAAGAAATAAATCCTCTAATAGATAAAATTTTTAGAGAAAGAGTAAGTAAAGAAACCATATTCAAGGTGGAAGAAGCTATTCCTTTTTTAGAAAATATTAAAGATAAGTCCTTTCTTTCCCACCTTATACCTCTAAACAAAATTATTGCCGCTTCCCTAAAAGAAGCACTGGAAGAGGGAAGTAAGGGAATGTCTAAATGGAAAAAAGACTGGACGGTTAAAGAAGGAGAGGGGAGAATACTTAAAGATTTTCGGGATTTGGAAAAGATGGAAAGCTTGGCTTCCGTTTATAAAAAATATGAAGAAAGAATGAAAAGAGAGGGTTATTATGACTTTTCCGATATGCTTTTAGAGGTTATTAAAAAAATGGAAGAAGATGAAAATTTTTACTTTTCAATCAGGGAAAAATATCTTTATCTTCTAGTTGATGAGTTTCAAGATACAAATGGAGTACAAATGAGGCTTCTAAATCTTTTAGCTAAAGACGATGTCGACCAAAACCCCAATATTTGTACCGTAGGAGATGATGATCAGGCTATCTATAAATTTCAGGGAGCGGAAATATCCAATATTTTAGACTTTAAAAGAAACTATCCCCAATCAAAAATAGTGGTTCTTAAGAAAAATTATCGATCAACCGATGATATTCTTAAAACTGCCCTAGAGATTATAAGAAGAGGGGAGGAGAGGCTGGAAAATCGTCTTCCCGAGGTGGATAAGTCCCTTGTTTCCAAAAGAGAAGAGAAGAGTGAGATAGTGGCCAAAGAATTTAACAGTAAGGAAGAGGAGCTTTCTTTTGTAGCTGAAAAAGTAAAAGAAAAAATGAAAGAAATTAATCCGGAAGAGATAGCGGTTATCGCCAGAAAACATAAACATCTCACGGAAGCACTTCCTTTCTTTAGAGAGATGGGAATACCCACCTTTTCAGAGAGAAAAGAGAATGTTCTTAAAAGAAGTGAAATAGTTGAAATTATAACCGTAATTAAATTTGCCTATTACCTTTTAAAGGGTGAAAAGGAAACGGCTGATAGTCTCTTATCTCAAATAGTTACTTTTCCTTTCTGGGAGATTAAAAGAGAAAAAATTTGGAAACTATCTTTAGAGACATACAAGGAGAGAGTTTCTTGGATGGAAAAAGTTAAAAAAGACCCCGATTTTAAGAAAATGGTTAACTTTTTAGAAGAGTTTTCCATAAAAGCCAAACATTCTTCTTTAGAAGAAGTATTTGATCTGGTTATAGGAACTAAAAAAGGTGAGTATGAAAGTCCCTTTAAAAAGTATTACTTTTCCAAGGAAAGAATGGAAAAAGAAAAGGGAGAGTGTCTTTCTCTTCTTTCAGCTTTAAAAAGGCTCCTAAGAGCGGTTAAAGAGTATAAACCGGGGAAAATGACTAAAATTGAAGATTTGGTAGAGTTACTAGAGCTTCACGAGAAAAACGATATTCCTATTTTAGATAAAAATCCTTTGGTAACGGAAAAAGAAGCCGTTTTTCTTACCACCGCCCACGGAGCTAAAGGAAAAGAATTTAAAGCGGTCTTTGTTTTAGGATGCAATCAAGACAATTGGGCTAGCAGTAGAGGAGGAAATATGATAAGACTTTCTTCCAATATGCCTTTTCAGGCTATCGGAGAGAAAAAAGACGATCAGTTGAGGCTTTTCTATGTCACTCTTACCAGAGCTAAAAATTATCTCTTCTTTACTTCTCATAAGACAAAAGAAGACGGAAGGAAGACCACTCCCTTGGAATTTATAAACTTCCTGGACATAAAAGAAGAAAGTTTTGAAGTGAACCCGGAGGCACTTTCCACTTTCAATACTCTTCTTCCTTTGGTTAAAGAAGAAAAAAACTTCCTTTTACCCTTGGTTGAAAAATATAAATTAAGTGCCACTTCTTTTACCAAGTTTTTAGATGTTGCCAGTAAGGGCCCGGAAAGTTTTCTGGAAGAAAATCTTCTTCGTTTTCCGGAGAAGAAAAGTTTTTTCCTTTCTTTTGGAACGGCAATTCATGAAACCTTAGCTGAAATATTTTTCACTTTTCAAAAAGAAGGAAAGAGATTAAAAGAAAAGGAAGTCTTAGAGATTTTTAAGTCTTTCCTTATTAGAGAGAATATGGGGGAAAAAGACTTTAAAAAAGCACTAAAAAAAGGAGAAAAAGCACTTATATCCTTTCTAAAAGAAAAAAAGGATCAATTTTCTTTGGAAAACTCTCTTATGGAAAAAAACTTCAGAGATCAGGAATGCCGGGTAGGGGATATAGAAATAACCGGTAAGGTGGATAGAATGGTCTTCCTTGATAGTGAAATAGTTGTTTCCGATTTTAAGACCGGGCGAGCCCTGGAAGAGTGGAAACAGTCGGGAAACTATGAAAAAATAAAATCTTGGAAATATAGAAATCAACTTATCTTCTATAAAATACTTATTGAGTCTTCCAGAGAATACGGGAAAAATTATCGGGTAAATAAAGGAATTTTGGAATTTGTAGAGCCTAATAAGGAGGGAGAAATTATTGACTTAGAACTGGAAATGGAAAGAGATGAAGTAGAAAGAGTAAAGGCTCTTATTATGGCCATTGGAAAAAGAATAAAGGATCTTAACTTTAGCCAACCCAAAGGAGAAAATCTGGAAGATATTAAAGAGTTTGAAAATGAGCTTTTAAAAGAAATATGAAACTAAATTACCTAATTATTCCTCTAATAACTCTAACAGTGGCTTCTTTGGGGGGATACTTTACTTCTTTATCTTTGGATTCCTGGTATCCGAGTTTGGAAAAACCAACCTGGACTCCTTCCGGAGAGACTATCGGAATAATTTGGACTTTTCTCTACCTCCTTGTTACCGGAGTAGTTCTTTTCTTTTTTAATCGATTTAAAAAGGATGCTCACTTTAGAATAGTTATTTCTCTTTTTCTTTTAAATGCCCTACTTAATGCCACTTGGTCTCTTCTCTTTTTCTCTTTTAATTTGATTTTTCTTTCTTTATTACAGATGGTTTTACTTATCCTAACTGTCATTTTTCTAATATTTCTAATTTGGCCTAAGTCAAAGTTACTCTCTTTACTTCTTACCCCTTACCTCATCTGGCTCCTTGTAGCCGGAAGTCTTAATTACTTTATTTGGATTCTCAACTAACATGATTTTACATGTTGACATGGACTATTTCTTTGCCCAAGTGGAAGAGAGGGAAAACCCTCGCTTTAAAGGAAAGCCTCTTGTAATAGGAGCCGACCCTAAAAAAAAGAGAGGAGTAGTTTCTACCTGTAATTATTTAGCAAGAGAAAAAGGTGTTTCCTCGGGAATGCCTATTTTAAAGGCTTATCGTCTTTGCCCTGAGGCTGTTTTTCTTCCGGTTAACTCTTCTCTTTATAAAAAAGTTTCTCAAAATATTTTTAAAATACTGGAAAAAGTAACTAAAGAAATGGAGAGGGTTTCTTTTGATGAGGCTTATCTAGATATCTCTTTAGTCTCTTCAAATTATACTCAGGCTGAAAATCTGGGAAGAGAGATAAAGAAGATAATAATGGAAAAAGAAGGACTTACCTGTAGTGTGGGAATTGGGGAAAATAAAATGATAGCTAAAATAGCTTCCGAGAGTGGAAAGCCCGACGGACTAAAGGTAGTAAGACCCAAAGAAAAAGAAAAATTTCTTTCTTTAAAAAGTATTAGAGAAATTCCCGGGATAGGCCCTAAATCGGAAAAAAGTTTACAGAATCTTTTAAAGAAAAAAGATTTAAAAATAAAAGACTTAAAGTCTCTTTCTCAAAATGAGCTTAAGGAGATATTTAAAAAAAGGGGAGAGGATATCTATTATAAAATAAGAGGCATTGATCACTCTAAGGTAGAAAGAGAAAGAGAAGCCAAGTCTCTAAGTAGAGAAACCACCTTTTTAGAAGACACTTCCGATTCGGAGATAATTATTAAAACTTTTAAAAGATTAGCCAAAGAGGTCTCAAAGGAAGCTTTAAGGGAAGGTAAAATGATTAAAGGAATTTCAGCCACTTGTCGTTTTGAAGGATTTGAAACCTTTAGTAAACAAATATCTTTTCCTCCTTCCAATATAGAAGAAGAAATGATTTATAAAGAGGGAGTTAGGCTTCTTTTAAAAATTCTAACTAAAAAAGTAAGACCGGTTCGTCTTTTGGGGATAAAAGTTTTCTTTGAGTAGTAAATTTGAAAGATGAAAAAAATAAAGTTATAGTCAAGAATATGAAAAAAAGAGTTGCTTTTCTTTTTGGAGGACGCTCGGGCGAGCATCAAATTTCTCTAATGTCGACAAAGGAGGTGGTTAATGCATTGGATAAAGAAAAATTTGAACCTTTTCTTATTGGAATATCAAAGAAAGGAAAATGGTATAAATTAGAAGAAATCCCTTTAGAGGAAGTAAAAGAGGAAGGAAATCCTCTTGAAATTATTCCCGGTGGAGAAAGGCATTTTCTTAAAGACTCTCCTCCAATTGATGTAGTTTTTCCCTTACTTCATGGACCCTACGGAGAAGATGGAACCTTGCAAGGACTTTTGGATATGATGGAAATCCCTTATGTCGGATCAAGGGTAGGTGGATCGGCAATTTCGATGGATAAAGACCTTTCCAAAAGACTCCTAAAAGAAAAGGGGATAAAGACAGCCAAGTTTTTAACCTTTAAAAAAAGACCTTCTTTTAGTCAGATAGAAAAAGAACTGGGAACTCCTTTTTTTCTAAAACCGGCCAGGATGGGATCCTCTTTGGGGGTAAGTAAAATTAAGGATAAAGAAGACTTTGAAAAAGGAGTAAAAGAAGCTTTCCTTTATGATGAAAAGATACTGGCTGAAGAATTTATAGAAGGAAGAGAGCTGGAGTGCTCCGTTTTAGGTAAAGATAATCCTATAGCATCTTCAGTAGGTGAGATTATTCCTAATCTGGATTTCTACTGTTATAAATCAAAGTATTTTGATAAAAAAGGAGCTAAATTAATAATTCCGGTTTCTTTAGAAAAGGAAATAGAAGAAAAGATTAAGAGTTTAGCTATAGACTCCTTCCTTTTTTTGGAATGTCAAGGAATGGCCAGAGTGGATTTCTTTCTTAGAGATAAGGAGGTATTGGTTAATGAGCTAAACACTATTCCCGGATTTACCAAAATCAGCATGTATCCCAAATTATGGCAGGAAAGTGGAATAAGTTATAAAGACCTTATTACCAAATTAATTGAACTAGCAATATGAAATTTTCCCACTACCAAAAAGAAGCAAAAAAGACGGCTATCTATCCCAAAGAAAAAGCTCTAAGTTATCTGCCTCTAGGACTGGTGGGGGAGTCAGGAGAAGTAGCTGAAATATTTAAAAAGATAATTCGGGATGAAGATGGTAAAATATCTGAAAGTAGAAAAGAAGAATTAAAGAAAGAAATGGGGGATATTCTTTGGTATATCTCTTCTTTATCCACTGAGCTTAATATTGATTTGGAAGAAGTAGCCAAAGAAAATATAGAGAAACTATCTTCCCGGAAGAAGAGAAATAAATTATCCGGAAGTGGAAATAACCGTTAATTTTATGAAAGATTTAATTATTCTAGATTTAGAGACAACCGGAGTAGATCCGGAAACGGATAAAATAATTGAAATAGGGGCAGTGAAAATAAAGGACTTAAAAGTAAAAGAAGATTTTACCACTCTTATAGATCCCAAAAGACCTCTTTCTCCGGAAATTGAAAGAATTACCGGAATAAGAGAGGAGGATTTAAAAAAAGCTCCCACTATAGAAGAAGTTATCCCTAAACTGGAAAAATTTTTAGAAGATTTTCCTTTAGTGGCTCACAATAAAGACTTTGACCAGTCCTTTTTAGAAAAGGAAGGTCTTTCCAGAGATTTTGGAGATACTTTAGAGCTCTCCTGTCTTCTTTTGCCTTTAGAGAAGAAACATACTTTAGAGTATCTCTTAGAGAAATTTTGTCCCAAAGGAAAAGAAAATCACAGGGCACTAAATGACGCTTATAACCTCTATCAGCTTTACCTTTTTCTATACCAAAGATTTTTAAAAATGGATGAAAGGTTAAAAAAAGAAATTAGAGAAGTTTTGGAAGAAACCAAATGGGATTTTAAGAGTCTTTTAGAAGAAAAGTCAGAGGAAGAGGATGACTATCTTACTCCAAAGGCAGAAAAAAGATACTTTGCCCCTCAATTTTTAAAAGAGGAGGAGGGAGAAGAGATGCCTATGGCTCATCTGCTTTCTTTTCTTTTTTACACTGAAAGTGGAGATATTAAAGAAATACCCAAGTGGGTCAGAAAGAAATATGATAATTTCTTTAAACGAGTAAAAATTAAAAGATGTCAGGAAAACTTTTTCTTTAACGGACATGACCGCCTATTCTAAAAAAGAAATTCTTCTAGAGAATCCTATTTCCGTCTCTGAATTCATAAGCTTAACCAATAGGATTCTTTCCGGAATTAAGGTAAAGATTATCGGAGAAACCGGACAGGTTAAAAGGTGGTCCAGTGGACATGTTTATTTCTCTCTAAAAGACGAAGAAACCGGTGATCTAATAAATTGTGTTATCTGGAAATCGGTCTATCAGATGTATAATATGGATCTTGAAGAGGGGATGAAGGTGGTTATTTCGGGAACCGCCGATATATACGGACCAAGAGGAACTTTCAGTTTTAAAGTAAAAACCATTAAGTTAGCCGGAGAAGGTGCTCTAAAAAAAGCTTATTTAAAATTAAAAGAAAAGCTTTCCAAAGAAGGTTTATTTGATGAGGAGAAAAAGAGGAGCTTGCCTCGTTTTCCTAAAAAAATAGGCCTTATTACTTCCAGAGAAGGAGCTGCTATCCATGATTTTTTAAATAATTTGGGAAAGTTCGGCTTTACCGTCTATCTTTGTCACTCTAAAGTGGAAGGAGAAGAAGCGGTTAAAGATCTTATTGACTCAATCAGACTGATGAAAAAGAAAGATTTAGATGTTCTAGCTATTGTAAGAGGCGGGGGTTCTTTGGAATCCCTAATGGCTTTTGACAATGAAACCCTTGTAAGAGAGGTAGCTTCTTTTCCTATTCCGGTAGTAGCCGGTATAGGTCATCATCAAGATGTCCCTTTAGTGGCTTTAGCTTCCGATTTAGCTGAGTCAACTCCAACCGCTGCCGCAGACAGAATCTCTAAATCATTTTATCAGGCTCGAGAAGAGTTGGTTTCTTTTCAAAAAATAATTGAGGGAAATTTTAGAAACAATCTTTATACCAAAAAAGAGAATTTTGAAGATTTAAGTTGGGAAATAAAAGATCTTTTTAGAAAAATTTTAGATTATTACAAAGAAAGAGAAAGAAAAGTAAAAGAAATTCTTTCCCAAGTTCCTTATCTTCTAAGAGAAAAAGAGATAAGAATGGAAAACAACTTAAAAGAAATTTTTTCTTCTTTTAAAAAAAGAATGAAAGTGGTTAAAGAAAGCTTAATTTGGCACAAAACATCAATTTCAAATAACGACCCTAAAAGACAACTTTCTTTAGGTTATGCCATAATTAGGAAGGGAAATAAAATTATTAAAAGTGTAAAAGATGTCTCCCTTAAAGAAGAGTTAAAAACTTCTCTCAGTGACGGAGAAATTACTTCACAAGTAAAAAAAATTAATAAAAAGAAAAATGAGTAAAAAAGAAAATCTTGAAAAAAATTTAGAAGAGCTTTCTCAAATTGCCAACTGGTTTGAAGAAAGAGAAGATATTGATTTAGAAGAGGGGCTAAAAAAAGTAAAAAGAGCGGCCGAAATAATTAAAAAGAGTAGGAGTAAGCTAAAAGAAATAGAAAACCAGTTTAAGGAAGTGGAAAAAGAACTCCAAGAGTAGAATGAGTTTAAACAGAGAGCAGGAAAGGGTAGTAAAAGAAGGGGAGGGTTACTCCCTTGTTTTAAGTGGTCCGGGAAGTGGAAAGACCAAAACTCTGGTTCATAGAACCGCTTATTTAATCAAAAAAGGAGTTTCTCCGGAAAATATTCTTCTTCTTACCTTTACCAAAAAAGCGGCTCGAGAGATGCTAGAAAGAGTGGAAGAGGTATCTCATCTTCCGGCTGATAAATTGATGGGAGGTACTTTTCATCATGTGGGAAATTATTTCTTAAGAAAATACGCTGATAAACTATCTTTAAATGAAAACTATACCATTATTGATGAAAGTGATAGTTTGGAAATAATCAATTTTCTCTTAAAAGAAAAAGGAGAAGATCTTAGAGCCAAAGGACCAAAAAAAGTTATCTCTTTTTCGGTTAATTCAGGGAAAAGTTTGGAAGAAACCCTGGAAAGTCACTTTCCTCATCTTTTAGAATATCTGCCCTTAATTGAAAACATAGAAAAAGAGTACTCCAAAGAAAAAAGTAGAAAGGGATTCCTAGATTATGATGACCTTCTTAAAAAGTGGCTTGATCTCCTTATGATACCTTCCGTTAAAGAAGAAATCGCTTTTCAATTTCATTACGTTTTGGTAGACGAATATCAAGATACCAATTTTCTCCAAGATCAAATTTTAGAAAGAATTAGTTCCGTTCATCAAAATCTTCTGGTGGTGGGAGATGATTCACAGAGCATATACTCATTTAGAGCGGCTAATTTGGAAAATATTCTCAACTTTCCTAAAAAATATCCTCAAAGTAAATTATTTAGACTGGAAATTAATTACCGAAGTACTCCGGAAATAGTTGATTTGGCTAATAAGATAATAGAAAATAATCGATATAAGCTGGATAAGAAGCTTATAAGCAAAAGTGGAAAAGGACCTCTTCCTCAAATTCATTCCTTTGAAAGCTATAAAGGACAAATTAACTTTTTAATGAGGAGAATAAAAAGTAAGGGAGACTATAAAAACACCGCCATTCTTTTCCGAGCTCATTATCAGGCGGCTAATTTGGAAATAAGACTGGCTAAAGAAGGAATTCCTTATCTGGTAAGAGGAGGGGTAAGGTTTTTTGAACAAACCCACATAAAAGACCTCTCTTCTTTTTTAAGAATAATCATTAACTACAAAGATAGTGTTTCCTGGAAAAGAATTCTAGAAAAGCAAGAAGGAGTCGGACCGGTTTCCTCCTCTAAAATAATTGAAAGAATAGAAGAGTATTCCAGTCTAAAAGAGGTTATAGATAAAAAGGAAGAGCTTTTTTACGGACTTTCTAAAAAAGCATCGGAAAAAATAAAAGAGATAATTAATCTTTTAGAAAGTAGCTATAAAGAAAAGCCTTCCAAAATAATTAAGACCTTTATTTCAGATTGGTATGGAGATTATCTTTTAAAAAATTATCAAAATCCGGAAGAAAGAATGGAGGATTTAAGTCAAATAATCAGTCTCTCCCGGCAATATGAAAGCTTAGAAGAAATGCTTTCGGACTTTACCCTAAGTGAAGAATTTAAAAAGGAAATGAAAGATGAAAAAAATTGCCTAACTTTAACAACCATTCATCAGGCCAAAGGACTTGAGTGGGAAAATGTCTTTATTATCGCCCTAAACGAAGGAGATTTTCCTCATATAAAAGCTAAAGAAGAAGAGGCCTTGGAAGAAGAGCGAAGACTTTTCTATGTAGCCGCCACTCGGTGTAAAAGAAACCTTTTTCTCCTTTCTTACTCTCTTTCCCCTCGAGGAAGCTATCTATATCCCTCTCGCTTTCTTGAAGAAGCGGGAATGGAAGAAGACTTGGAAGAAGAAATAGAGTTAATTGAAGAAGATGAATTCAATTGACACTCTTTAATTTAGTGATAGACTAAGGAAAGTAAAAGAAAGGAGGAGTATTAGTTGCGAAGCTCTTTTCAGGTACTGGAAAATTTTCCTCAAGAAGTAGTGGAAGAAATTAAGACAGCTTCTTTAAAAAGGAAGAAAAGTATCATTAAAGACCAAGTTCCTGAACTGGAAAACTGGTGTGGGAAAAGAATTAATCAATTTCTAATTAAGCTAGAAGGTAAAATAAAAATTCCTTTAGGATGCTCTTTAATTCCCACCCGTAACGGTACTTACTTTTGTCCTCGTGAGAAAAGGGAAGCCCTATGTATAAAGCTGTTTTATCAGTGTAAAGAGGAAAATAATTAAAGGGTGCTTTATGCGCCCTCTTTTTTTAATGATAATCAAAGTAAAAGTTTTCCCTAAAGAAAAAGAAGAGAAGATAATTGAAAAAGATAATCAATTACTAATTTATATTAAAGAAGAAGCTAAAGAGGGGAAAGCTAACAAAAAAGTCTTTGAGATTCTTTCTCAAATATATCCAAAGAGAAGAATAATTTGCCTAAAAGGCTCTAGATCGGTAAATAAGATATTCAAAATAGAATCCTTATGAAAAAACTCATACTAATTATCTTTCTGGTTGTTTTTTTCTTTTTTGGATTTATCTATCTGGAAGAGTTACAGAGAGGAGGTCCTGATTTAGAAAGAGAGATTGTTTTTAATTTAATAAATAGTCAAAGAGGAGTTCACGGACTTGCTTATCTTGAAGAAGATGATCTTCTCCATAAAGCCGCCTTAGATAAAGCCAAAGACATGATAGAGAGAGATTATTTTAGTCATGATGACTTGGAAGGAAGAAGAATTGGTGATATTTTAGAAGAGATGGGTTATCTTTATCTCTATAGCGGAGAAAATTTAGCCAAAGGTAACTTTAGAACTGAGGCTGATGTTGTAGAAGGATGGATGAATAGTCCGGGACACCGGGAAAATATTCTTGACCCGGTCTATAAAGAAACAGGTGTGGCTATTATAAAAGGAGAACTTGACCTTCAGGAGGTATGGGTAGCGGTTCAAGTTTTTGCCACTCCGGCTGATACTTGCCCGGGTCCTGATACTACTCTAAGAGAAAGAATAGAAGAAAAGCAAATTAGCTTAGAAGAAATTTCTCGTGAGATAGAAAGAGTAAATAGGCAAAGTGCTCAATATATTCTTCTTATTGAGGAGAATAATCGTATTACCAAAGAGATAAATCAACTTATTGAAAGTTATAACAGACAAATAGAAGAGCAAAGAAATTGTCTCGAAGAACTTTCTTTTTAGGGGTTTTAAAATCTCTCCATCTGTTATAGAATGCTTAAAAAGGTTAAAAAATCAAATTAAAAAAATGCCCGATTTTCTAAAACAAGGCTGGGTCTGGATTATAATAGTAGCTATTCTAATTGCCGGAGCCATTATTATTTTTAGAGGAGAAATTGAAGTAGATCAAACGGTTTTAAAGGTTAACCAAACCCCCGTAACTCAAAGTGAGTTTAATTCCTATATTGATCAAGTAATTCAAGAATATCAAATGTATGGAATGGAACCGGGAGAAATGGAGCTTAAAGCCGATGCGGTAAGAACAGCTATTCAAAGAATAGTTCTCTTAGAATATGCTAATGAAAAAGAGATAGTGCCTTCTAAAGAAGAGATAGAAGACCGATATCAGGAGTATAAAGACCAACATGAGATGGGGATGATGCCCGGAGAAGAGCTTCTTACCTTAGCTCAAGCGGAAGAAGACTTAATTGAAATAATAAAAATTGAAAAATTAATTGAGCTATACGGAGAAGAGGTAGAAATTACCGATGAAGATTTAGAAAGGGATTATGCCGAATACCTTGAACAGGCGGAAATGATGGAGATGGAAGAAATTCTTACTTTCGAAGAAATAAAAGGAGATCTGGAAGAGTATCTTATCCAAGAAAGAGCAATTGATGCCATACTGGAAACCTTGGATCGTCTAACTCAGGAAGCCGAGGTGGAAATCTTCATTGATATACCCGATCACTATCTTGAAGACCTTAATTTGGTAAACTAATTTAGTTAAAATAAAGTAGTGCCGTCTTTTAAAAAAGGCGGCCTATTTTATTGAAGTTACCCTTAAGAGTGTTATACTAAAAAAATGAATCAAAAAACATTATGGATCTCTCACAGTGCCATACTTTCTTTTGAACAGTGTCCCAGATCCTATTACTACAAACATCAATACAGAAACCCCAATACCGGAAATCGGGTTCAGATTGCCAGTCCTTACTTTTCTTTAGGACTGGCCGTTCATGAAACTATAGAAAATCTTTCTCCTCTAAAAATAGAAGAAAGGAAGAAAATTTCTCTTTTAGAGAGATATAATGAAATATGGGATAGTTTTAGTGGAAAGAAAGGAGGTTTTGTTTCTAAAAAACAGGAAGAAGAGTTTAAAAAGAGGGGAGAGAAAATGATAAAGAGAGTGGAAAAATCTTCTCTTCTTGAAAAACCCTCTCTTGATATAAAAGAAAAGGTACCCAATATAGACCTGATTGAAGGGGAGGATATAAGATTGGTAGGAAGTTTAGATTGGATAGAAGTGCTTCCCAATAAAAACTTACACATAATCGACTTTAAGACCGGGAATAACAAGGAAAAAAACGGATCTCTACAACTTCCCATCTATAATCTCTTAGCCAAAGAAAAGCTTCCCAATAAGGTGGAAAAAGTTAGTTATTGGTATTTACAAACCGATGATAAACCAACTCCCGCCAGTCTTAGCTCCTCTGAAAATGATTTAAAGATAATAAAAGAGAAGGCTAAAAAAATTAAAGAACATGTGGAAAAAGACTACTATCCTTGTAGTTATCCCAAAAACTGTTTTGCCTGTCGAGATTTTGAAAAGATAAAAGCCGGAGAAGCGGAGCTAATCTCAAGTGATAAAAAGGATCTTTTTTATATACTCAGAGAAGAAGATATAATTAAAAAACTAATTGATGAGGAAATCCTTGAACCTCGAGAAGAGAAGATATTTTTAATGAGAGTGGAAGGAAAGAAAGGAGATCAGATTAGTAAAGAACTAAACTTATCCAAAGAAAAGTTAGAGAAAATTATTGGGAAAATAAAGGAAAAAATGGTAAATAATCTTTCTGCTCGGGAGGTTCGTCTCCTTGTAAAGAAGAGATTTTAATGGAAAAAACCGAAAAGCTAAGAAAGATAAAAGAGGAAGTAATAAACCTCAAAGAATCTCCTCTCTATAAGTTTAGAAAAGAAGAAAAGTCTTTTCCGGTTATCGGAGAAGGAAATCATGATGCCAAGATAATGTTTATCGGAGAGGCACCGGGAAGAAGAGAGGCGGCTACCGGAAGACCTTTTTGTGGCTCAGCCGGGAAAATACTAACTGAACTTCTAAAGGAAATTGGAATTGAAAGAGAAGAGGTTTATATCACAAACATTCTAAAAGATCGACCACCGGGAAATAGAGACCCTCTTTTTGAAGAAATAGAGCTTTATGCTCCTTTTCTAGAAAGACAGATAGAGATAATAAAACCTTCTCTTATTGTGCCACTGGGAAGATTTGCAGCTAAATATATTTTAGAAAAACATTCTCTCTGTCCTGACCCCTTTTCAATTTTACAAATTCATGGTATAGTATACAAACCGAAAGTTCATTATAAACTAAAAATCATTCCGCTTCTACATCCCGCGGTAGCGGTTTATGACAGAAATAAAATTTCTCTATTGCGGGAGGGATTTAAAAAAATAAAAAAGGAGGGAGGAGAAAAGCTTGAATAGAGTAGAGATTCATCATCAAATTGTCAGGATAATAGAAAAAAATCCTTCTTTAGTAGGGATAGATAAAAGTAAGGTTATCGGAAGCATTGTTTCTCCTAAATTAAAGGGAGAGAAAGAGACCGGTGACCTTATAATCGTCCATAAAAGAAGGAAATGGATTGAGATAACGATAATCGAATTAAGCACCTCATTCCGAAGGAAGGAATGTGTCGAGAGACAAAAAATAAAATACTCAATTTATCAATTTGTCTCAGCAACAGACGGTGCTCTAAAAAGACTCTCCGTCCTGCTAAAAAGAGATCTTGTAAGGTTAAAAAAAGAGAATGGAATGAAGATTAAAGGAATGATAATATGGTATCCTCTCTCTTGCTTGCCCTTATCGGAGGCAAGAGAGAGACCGATAATCAAAGAAATTGCAGAAATCGCAATTTAAAGCGCCACATTTGGCGCTTTTTTTCTTAAAGTGATAATATTTATTAATGGAAGGAATTTATCCTATATACAAACCTAAAGGCCCCACTTCTTATAAAATAATAGATAAAATAAAGAAGATAACCGGGAAAAAGAAGGTGGGTCACGGAGGGACTCTCGATCCTTTGGCCAGTGGAGTTTTAATTGTTGCCATAGGAAGAAGTTATACCAAAAAAATATCCTCCATAGTAAAAGAGGAAAAGGAGTATATTGCTACTATAAAACTTGGAGAAACAAGTGATACTGATGATAAGGGAGGAGAGATAGAAAAAAGAGAGGTTTTAGAGATTCCTAAAAAGAAAGATATTGAAAAAATCCTTCCTTTATTTCAAGGAAAAATAATCCAAAGACCACCCATATTTAGTGCTCTAAAGATAAAAGGTACTCCCAGTTATAAACTGGCTAGAAAAGGAAAATCTCCCAAGCTTTCCCCACGAGAAGTCTTAATAAAGAAGATAGAAATTATTGATTTTTCTTATCCTATGCTAAATTTAAGGACAGTAACCGGACCGGGAGTCTATATCAGATCCCTGGCTCGTGATATCGGTGAAAAATTAAAGACCGGTGGAAGGGTGGAAGATTTGGAAAGAGTTCGAGTGGGAAAGTATAAAAAAGAAGATTGTTTGACTTTAGAAGAATTGAAGAGCTCTTTAAAAATAAAGGGAAAGGAGGATTAATATGGAAATCCTTATTGGATCTTGGTCGTTTCCCAGAATATGCGGCCCCACCAGTGCCATAGAAGATTATCTGGACTACCTCCCTTTGGAAGGATTTACCGTGAGAGTGGTTTCTCCTTCTAAAGAAAAATCACGTCTGGAACACTATCCGGTAACTCCGTCAGTAACTATGAAAACCATATCATCTCTTCTAAGTGTAGAAGAAATCGGAGGATTTTCTCTTTTAGCCGAAAAAGAAATTGAAGAAATCAAAAATAGATTTAAACCGGATATTTTTTGGTCTCAAATGATTTCTCTAAATGAAGATCCTTTTGAGAAAACGATGTGTGCTTCGGAGGGAAAAAAGGTGGTTTCCATTCATTCTTTAGGGGAAGAAATCGGCAAAGATTATGCCAATAAATTTGTCCATAAAACTCTGGCACCGCTAAATTCGGATAAAATGACAAGAGCAATAGCTAGAAAGATTGAAAAAGCGGTAATTAAAAGAGTAAAAGAGAGAACTCTGGAGGTTTCTAAAAAGATAGATCTCTTTATCGTCCCCAGTAAGGTGGTAAAGGAGAAGGTGCTTAGTTACGGGGTAAAAACACCTATTGAAGTAATTCCTACCGGAGTGGAAAAGCCTAAAAATCCTCTAAAAAAAGAGGAGCTAAAGAAGATATTCAATATACCAAAAGATGGTAAAGTAATTCTTTATGCCGGTAGACTGGCTCGGGAAAAAAATGTCGATATTCTTGTAAAATCTCTAAAATATACTGATCCAAGAGTTTACCTTTTAATTATCGGAGAAGGAGACAGGGGATGGCTTGAAGAATTAGTCAGAGAAGAAGATTTGGAAAAAAGAGTAATATTTACCGGAGGAATGAGAAGAAAAAGACTGCTTAACTCTTACTCGGGAGCCGATGCTCTGGTATTTGCTTCTTCTACCGAAGCACAAGGGCTGGTTATCTGGGAGGCTATGATAGCCGGATTACCGGTTATAGCCAATAAACTAAGTGTAAGAGATGAGGTTTATCCCGAAGGAACCGTTTTATTGGTTTCAGAGGTAACTCCCAGAGAATATGGGAAAAGAATTAAAGAGATTTTGGAAAATAAAGAAAAGACTAAGGAGATAAAAGAAAAAGCATCTAATTTTGTACTGGAAAAAACCAAGGAGAAAACCTTAAAACAACTTTCCCTAACCCTAAAAAGCCTGCTTTAAAAGCGGGCTTTATTTTTTAATTTGTCTATAAAGTAATTTAGTATTATAATAGGTCATATGATGGAAAATATTTTAAATAACCAAATACTTCAATTTACTTTCGGAGGAAATACTTTACTTGATTACATAATATCTCTTATCCTTTTTCTCCTCTTTTACTCTCTTTTAAGACTATTTAGAAGGGTTTTAATAAGTAAGATAGTAAAAAGAGGGGAGAGAAAAAAGGAGGGAACCCTGGAAAGAGAATTAGTTGAAGTAATTAAGTCTTTCGGTGTTTCCTTTTATTTCTATCTTTCTCTTTACTTTGCCCTAACTTTATCCCTGGAACTGCCTTCTCTTTTTAAAAATATTCTTGACGGAATTTTAATAATCCTTATTGCCATAAGAGCGGTTATCGCACTTTCAATAATGACCGATTGGGGAATGGAAAAATTCCTTCTAGAAGAAAAAGATCCCGGTAGTAAAACGGCCTTAAAGAATATCGGGAAGATAGCTAAAGGATTGCTTTGGCTTTTTGCTTTTCTTTTGGTTTTATCCAATTTCGGAGTGGAAATAACCGCCCTTATCGCCGGACTGGGAGTAGGAGGTATAGCCATCGCTTTTGCCTTGCAAAATATTCTATCCGATCTTTTTAGTTCCTTTGCTATTTATTTTGACAAACCCTTTACCGTAGGAGATTTTGTCATAGTAGGAGATGATGCCGGAATTGTGGAAAAAATAGGAATAAAGACTACCAGACTGAGAGCTCTTCAAGGGGAAGAGATAGTCATGTCAAACAGAGAGCTAACCAATGCCCGAGTTCATAATTTTAAAAAGATGGAGAAGAGAAGAGTCACTTTTCGATTTGGAGTAATTTATGCTACTCCGGTAGAAAAAATGAAAAAGATTCCCGGGATGGTTAAAGACATAATTGAAAAAGAAGAGCTGGCCGAGTTTAATAGAGCTAGCTTTATTAACTTTGGAGATTTTTCTTTAGACTACGAAGTGGTTTACTACATTCTTTCGGGAGACTTTTTGGATTATACCGATACTCATCAAAATATTCTTTTAAAAATAAAGGAGAAGACGGAAAAAGAAGGTATAGAAATGGCCTTCCCCACCAGAACGATTCACTTATCCAAGGATTAAAATGATTGAGAGTTTTTTCGCTCAGCTTAATTTTACACCCATGGAGGAGCTGGCCCTGGTTCTGGTTTTGGCCTCTCTTTTAGGGATTATTTTAAGGCTACTAAAACAGCCTTTAATTTTGGCTTACCTTGTAACCGGTCTAATTATCGGGTTTTTTTCCTTTTTTAGTCTGGAAGATCAAGAAGCTATTAAGTTCTTTTCCACACTGGGAGTAATGTTTCTTCTCTTTTTGGTAGGAATGGAAATGGATTATAGAGCCATAAAGAAGATTGGTAAGCTTTCTCTGGCTATCGGTTTAGGTCAGGTAATTTTTACTTCAATTGGAGGGTTTTTGCTTACTTATTTTGTTTTTGGATTTGAGCTTCTCCATGCTATCTATATTGCCATAGCCCTTACCTTTTCCAGTACGGTAATTATTATTAAGCTTCTTTCAGATAAAGGAGCGTTAAACAGTCTTCACGGAAGAGCAGCGGTAGGTCTTCTTTTGGTTCAGGACTTAATCGTAGTTCTTATTTTAATCTCTCTTACCGCTTTAGGTGAAAGAGGAGGAGACTTTAATCCCGCCTCGGTTATTTTTACCATACTGGGAGGGCTCTTTCTCTTTTTAGCTATGGTTCTTCTGGGAAGATTTGTTTTTCCTTATCTATTTAGAAAAATAGCTCGCTCCCAAGAACTACTTTTTCTTACCAGCTTAGCTTGGCTTCTTCTCTTTTCCAGTTTAGTAAAGCAGGCCGGTTTTTCCATTGAAATTGCCGGATTTTTAGCTGGAGTGGCTCTTGCTAATTCTTCGGAAAAATATCATATAGCCAGTAAAATAACTCCACTTAGAGATTTCTTTATCCTAATCTTTTTTGCTCTTTTAGGGTCACTTATGGCCGTTTCCGACTTTAGTGGTATTGGAGTGCCGGTAATCTTTCTTTCTCTTTTTGTTTTAATCGGTAATCCGATTATAGTAATGACCATTATGGGCATTATGCGTTATAAGAAAAGAACCGGATTCTTAACCGGGGTAACGGTGGCTCAAATTTCCGAGTTTAGTTTAATTTTTGCCACTTTGGGACTGACTTTAGGACACATCACCGACCAAATATTTGCTTTAATTGCCATGGTGGGAGTAATTACCATCACTCTCTCCACTTATCTTATTCTATATGCCGAAAAGATATTTGACCGTTTCTTTCATTTCTTTTCCATTTTTGAAAGAGATAGAGTAAAAGAAGAAGACGGGATGGATAAAATGGTTTCAAAACCGATAATTCTAATCGGAGCTCATAGAACCGGCAGGGGAGTGATGGAGTATTTGAATAAGGAAGATATTTTGGTAATTGATTTTGATCCCGTAATTACCGATTCACTAAAAAAGGAAGAGTTCGCCTACCTTTTTTCCGATATTTCCGATCCTCATATTTTTGATAATATAGACTTAAGTCAGGCTAGGCTGATTATCTCTACCAGCCCACACCTAAAAGATAATCTTACCTTACTTAAGAAAGTAAAAGAGATTAAAGAAGAGCTTAAAGTAATCCTTCGAGCGGAAGACTACAGAGATGCTCTTTCTCTCTACAAGGAAGGAGCTGATTATGTTTTACTCCCTCATTTTTCTTCAGGTCAGTATTTGGGAAAAATTATCGATCCGGAACTTAATTTAGACCACTTGAAAGACTTAAAAGAAGAAGATATTAGAATGCTTAAAAAAGAAGATGATGAATAAAGATAAAATTATTAAAAGATACATTCCCTTATCTTTCGGAATTTTTTTTCTTTCTTTTCTTTTTGGTTATTATATAGGTTATTTTAACCCCCAAGAGGCTAAATCGGCCTATTTGGAAATTTTTGAAAACTTCTCCTTTCTTTTTCAGTTAAATAATTTTCTTCTTTTTCTTTTCATTTTTTTGAATAACTCCCTTAAAGTTTTTCTCTTTATGTTTTTAGGGATTCTGGGAGGAGTGATTCCAGTCTTTTTTCTTATAGTAAACGGAATGACTCTGGGACTAGTTGTCTGGGTAGTTTCCCAAGAGGTGACACTGGGAGAAATTCTTCTTTCCCTTCTACCTCACGGAGTATTCGAATTGCCGGCTCTTTTTATAGGATCGGCTTTGGGAATTTCCTTGGGAGCAAGCTCCTATAAACTAATCTCTCAAAGGAAAAAAATAAAAGAGATAATCAAAGGTCCCCTTAAATCCGATTTAATTTTTTCTTTAAGAACATTTACCTATGTTATTTTACCCCTTCTTTTTATAGCCGCCCTAATAGAAGTCTTATTAATCCATTTTATTTCATAAATTTATGAGAAAAGTAACCAAAGCGGTAATCGCCGCCGCCGGATACGGAACCAGATTCCTTCCGGCCACCAAAAATCAACCCAAAGAAATGCTTCCCATAATCGATAAACCGATAGTTCACTATCTGGTTGAAGAAGCGATTAATTCGGGAATAGAAGATATTATCATTGTTACCAGAGCGGGACAGTCGACTCTAGAAGATTATTTTGACTCAAACTGTGAATTGGAATATGAACTGGAAAACTCCGGAAAAAGTGACCGATTAAAAATAGTAAAGGAGATTCCCCGGATGGCTAATTTTATCTATGTTAGACAACATAAAGACTACCCTTACGGAAATGCCACTCCTCTTAAATGTGTAGCTCCCTTAATTAATGAAGGAGAATCTTTTGTTTACATGTTTGGGGATGATTTAACCATATCCCAAAGACCGGTCACCGCCCAACTTATTGATGCTTTTAATAAAAGTTCAGCGGAAGCCGCCTTGGGAGTTCAGGAAGTTCCTTGGGATGAGGTGGAAAAATACGGAACGGTTGAGTACAAAAAAGGAAGTAAAGATTATCAGGTAAAATCTTTTGCCGAAAAGAAACCAAAAGGAGAAGCACCTTCCAATAAAGCTCTTTTTGGACGATTTGTTTTCTCTAGAAAAGTAATTGAAGAGGCTGATAAAACCCCTCTGGGAAAAGATAACGAGCTTTGGATTGCCGATACTCTTAATAGGCTCATTGATAAAGGAGAAAAGGTGGTTGCTCAACCGGTAGAAGGTCAGTGGCATACTACCGGAGATCCTCTTAATTATCTAAAAACCTCAATAGAGCATGCTCTAAGAAGAGAGGATATCGGACCTAAAGTAAGAGAATATCTTAAAGGAATAGATGGCTAGGAAGTTTAGTAGTTTTAAAGAAAAGGAGTTAGTTGATTTTCTAAAAGAAGGGAAAATAGGAGTTATTCCCACTGATACCACTTGGGGAGTAGTGGGTCTGGCTCTAAAGGAGGACACGGTAGAAAGAATTTACAAAGTAAAAAAAAGAAATCCTAAAAAACCTCTAATAATTCTTATCTCTTCTAAAAAAGATTTAGAAATCTTTCAAGCTAATCTTCCCCCGGAGATAGGGGAGTGGCCGGAAAAAACCAGTATTATTCTTCCCAGTGAGAAATTCCCTCATCTCCATAGAGGAGGAAAAACTCTGGCATTTCGTATTCCGGGACTGACTCCTTTAAGAGAATTAATTGAAAAAACCGGTCCTTTGGTTGCTCCCAGTGCTAATAGAGAGGGAGAAGAAATTAAAGAAAAAATAGAAGATGCCGCTAAAGTATTAAGGGTTGATTTTTATCTGGAAAGTAATATTAAAAAAGGAACTCCTTCCACTTTAATTAAAATTGAAAAAGGGGAAGTAAAAGTACTTCGGGAAGGAGAAAATTATCCTAATCTTTTTCCGATTAAAGAGTGAGGGTTTCCTTGAAGAAAATCGTGTATTTTAACTTCCTTTTTTCCTTCAATTTGTATCTTTTCAAGCTCTAGAGAACCCTTTTTTGCTCCCACAAAAAGCTTTTTATCTTTTAAGAATACTTTTCCCGGAAGTCCAGAGATATCTTCTCTGGATTTAGCTTCTGTAATCTTTAGATATTTGTTTTCAGTAAAAGTAAAAGCTCCCGGCCAAGGGTAGTAGGCTCGTACCATTTTCTCTATTTGAGATGATTCTTTCTCCCAGTTAATCTTTCCATCTTCTTTCTTAATTATTTTACTATAAGTAGCTTTGGAGTGGTCTTGCTCTTTAGGAGAAATTTTCCCTTCAACCCAAAGAGGTATGGTTTTAAAAGCTAAGTCTCCTCCTAAAATTGCCAACCTCTTTTCTAACTTAGGATAATAATACTTCTCTTTAATTTCAAATGTTTCTTTTGATAGAATAGGACCGTGATCCATCTTTTCATCCATTAAAAATAAAGTTACTCCGGTTATTTTATCTCCGTTAAGGATAGTGGAAGTTATGGGAGAGGGCCCTCTATAAAAGGGAAGAAGAGAAGGGTGTAGGTTTAAAAATCCCAGAGGAGGTATTTCTAAAACATTTTTAGGGATTATTTTTCCATATCCGGCCACTAGAACCAAATCCGATTTTTCAGCTAATTCCTCTAAAGATTTTTCTTCTTTTAATAAATATTTAGAAGAAACTTTTTCTACCGGAGAATCTTTTTCCAAAGTGGAAAAATAGTCAATTTCCACTCCTTTTTTTAGAAGAGTTTCCAAAACAAAAGCCCCAAATAGGGGAGTGCCCAAGAAAGAAATTCTAGTCTTCATATTTCCAATTTATTTCTTCTTCTTTTCCACCAAATTCAAACCATTCACCGTCTTTATCAATAACATACCATTTCTCTTTATATTTAATCATCGGTTCACCTTTATAGAATGGTTTTTTCTCTTTTTCTTTTGGTTTCAGTTTATCTATTTCCGGCCACTTCTTTAAAACCGTCTCTATTGCATAATCCAAGTTTCTGGAAGTAGCCCATTTGGCTACCTTTTCCATAGCTTTTTTGGCTCTTTCTACCGAGCCAGCTAGTTCCAAAAGATCTTTAGCCGGTCTGGTATGACGAGAATAAATTATCTTTCTTTTTTTAGCATCTTCTTTTATTTCTTCCAGAGTATATCCTTTGGTTTGAAAATAATAATTAATTATCTTTTGGATATCGTTTTCCTCATCTTTTTCCATTTGAAAAGAAAGGGCTTTCTTTTTAGAAAGATAGTCTATAAATTGAAGAGAGTCTGATATTATCTTTTCTTTAAGGGCTTTAGACTTTTCTTCTTTTTCTAAAGATTTTTTAAAAAAGGTAATATTTCTCTTCTTTATTTCTTTATCTAAAAAGATTTTTCTCTCTTCTAAATATTTTTCAAACTTTTTTAAAGAATTTTCCTTCTGATAGATAGTGCTTTCTTTTAAGCCTTTCTTTTTTAAGTTTCTAATAAACTCTTTTCTATGGTTTTTTATCTCTCTATCCTTCATGTTTTTCCACTTTAAACTTATAGAGAGAAAAGGATTCTTCTTTTATATCTATTCCTCCTTTCTCTAGAGCGGCTATAAATTGGGCTCTGGGACTTTCTATTCCTTCCAGTCCGGGAAGAAGAAGGGAAGTCTTTCTCTCACTTTTTACTATAATCCCTTCTTCTTTGGGATTAATCTTTTCTATCTTTTCTAAAATATCCTTTTCATTACTTTTTAGAAAAAGTGTCGGTTCTTTTAAAATACTTACTTCCACTTTAAGGTAATCAAGTTCCTCCTTTTTTATGGGAGAAAAGCGTGGATCTTTACAAGCTGAAATGGTATTTTCTAAAATTTCCTCAGCTAAATCATCTTTAGTGGGGCTAACGGTTCCGATACATCCTTTCAATTTCTCGGAAATTTTTAGGGTAATGAAAACTCCCGCCTTTCTTTTAAATAAGGGGAGTTCAAAATCGGGTTTCTTTCCCTTCTCTATATACTCTTTAGCTACTCTTTTAGCCAATTTAGCTTCCTTGGACATAATTTTTAATTCTTTTAGACTCCTCTTCAACCAAAGGACCATCATACTCTCCTCCATGATCTCTTGCTCCCTTATAGAGAGGAGCTTTCTGATCTAAATGAAGATTTAAAACCTTGTCACTTTCCAAGTATATATGAAAACGGGGAAAGGCGGAACCTCTCAGGGGCCTAACAAAAGATCCGTTTCTTAAAGGACGATATCCTAAACTTCTCATAAGAGAGTAAGTATTTTTTTCCGATAAATTTATTTTTATTTTCATAATTTAAAATCAACTACCCCGTAACCAACACCAAATGGTCCCTCATAGGAGAGAATCTCTACATTAGTTTCTTTTTTATTGAGAGTACCTTGCCCGATTAAAAGGGGATTATAACCACACTCTCCGGCCTCCATTACAAGATCTTCTTCAATCTTAAGAAGATCTTTTCCTTCTTTTAGAAAATTTAAAAGAGTTTGGTCGAATTCTTCTCCTCTTTTTGAAAATCCGGCCGGAGAGAGAGGAGTTAGACGATGGGAAAGGTCTCCGGAAATTATTAAAGCCACTCTCTCATTATTACTATCAATTATTTTTCCTAATTCTTTTCCAAAATTAAAATGATCTTCTCTTGAAAGAAAAGAAGAAGAGATAATAGTGACTTTTAAAGGATTAAGATAAAAAAGAGGAACTCCGGCTCCGTGATCAATTTCTTTTTCTTCTACTAATTTAACTAAATTCTCTATTTTTTTAAGAAAAGAAAGATCTCCTTTAAAATCTTTGGTAAAATTACCGAATTTAAAAGAGAAAAGAGGGGATTTTTGGGCCGTAAAGGAATACTGATTTATTATTCCATGAGGAGTAATTATTAGGGCGGTATCAATTCTTTTTTCTTTAAATCTTTTAGCTATCTCTTCCATCGCCCTAGTGGTAGAAGAAACCATCTCCAAATCCTCTTTATTTCCAACCCCGGGAAGAAGTAGGGGAGGATGGGGTAAAAATGTAGCAAAGCTTAAGGGCATAATTACTTTAAAACAAATTTATTTAAAAAATTACACTTTCTGCATCTACCTTCTTTATCATAACGATTAACAAGATAGCCGGTTCGGTCAATAAGCAAGGTGGAGCATTTCTTACAATAAGTATCTTCTTTGGAACTGTCAAAAACATTTCCGGTGTAAACGTAATTTAATCCTTCTTCTTTTCCTATTTGGTAAGCTATATCAATTGTCTCTTTGGGAGTATCGGGAAGATCTCTTAGGTTATAGGAAATGGAAGAGAAGAATCGGGAAATATGCCAAGGAATATCCTTATCAATTTTAGCTAAAAATCGAGCAATACTTCTAATTTCTTCTTCACTATCGTTTAAAGTGGGAATAACTAAAGTAGTTACCTCAAGCCAAACATTACTCTTTTTTATCTTTTTTATACTATCTAAAACCGGTTTAATACTAGAAGAGCAGATCTCTCTGTAGAAAGAATCAGAAAAGGATTTAAGGTCAATATTTATAGCATCCAAATAGGGGAGAGTTGCTTTTAGAGAAAAGGGGCTAAAGAACCCGGAGCTAACCCAAACGTTTTTTAAATCTTTCTTTTTGGCTAGCTTCATTATCTCTAGAAAATGCTCTAGAGAGACTATCGGATCGGTGTAGGTATAGGAGATTGAAGAGCATCCCGATTGTTTTGCCTTTTTTACTATTTCACTGGCCTTAACTATTTTTCCGGAGTTTTCTTTTTCCTTTAGATTCTGAGATATTTCAAAATTCTGACAATTTTTACATCTAAAAGGGCATCCCGAGGAAGCGATAGAAAAGGTTTTACTTCCCGGAAGAAAATGAAAAAGAGGCTTTTTTTCAATAGGATCAACATTTAGAGCCACTATCTTTTGATAGTTTAAAAGATAGATATCTCCTTTAATGTTTTTCCTTACTCCACATTTACCCCAATTTCCCTCTTCAAGAAGACAAAAATGAGCACAATTTTGACATTGCGCCTTTTTATCTCTTAGCTTTTTAAAAAAGAGTGCTTTTTTCATAATGGTCGGGACACCGGGATTCGAACCCGGAATCACACGAACCCGAATCGTGTATGTTGCCGTTACACCATGTCCCGAAGATTATTCTTCTCCTTTCTTTATACACCCGGGGCAAATCAGGGATACGGTAAAATAATTTCTTCCCTTGGAAATATCGGAAAGAAGCTGAAGTGAAGTTAAAGAATACCCACAGGACTTACACTTCATATCTTTATAACCCAAATGATCAGCCAGTTGTTTAAATGATTCCAAATCAGAGCTTACCGGGAGAATATAGGACATTTTTTGATCTCCCAAAATAGCCTTTATTTTGTAAGCGGCATCTTGTGGAGAGGTTCCGGTTCCGGTAAGAAAGTCCTTGGCTTCCAAATCCATAGCTCTTTCCCAGTCATTGCTTCTTTTTATGGGAGAGTAAACAACTACCGGAATTTGGCAAATTTCCGGATCTTTTTTAATGTCCTCTAAAGTGTCTAGCCCGGTAAATCCGTTCAAGTCAGTATCTAAAAAAATCAAAGAGGGAGATTCTTCCCGAGATAGATCAATAACCTCTTCTCCGCTTTTAGCTTCAATAACCTGAAAATCGTTTTTAGTGAACTGTTCTTTATAGAGCTTTCGACGAAAATCGTCCTCTATAGCAATAATTATCTTTTTCATAATGATCCTTGTCCCTTTTTCTAGATATAATATAATTAAAAAGAGACATTTTTCATTTTATCTAAAATTAAGTTAACTTTCAATAGATGAAAAGAGCATTTCTGGCCATAAACCCACCCCCGGAAGTAAAAGAGACTCTTTTTTTAAAAACACTTCCCCTAAAAGAAGATTTTAGAAAGGGAGCTGTTAAGTGGGTTGAAAAAGAAAACATACATCTAACTCTTCTTTTTTTAGGATTAATAAAAGAAACAAAAAAGATAGAAGAAAATCTTTCTCAAATTAATTTTAATCCCTTTGAAATTAATCTCAGTAGAATATCTTATTTCCCCGAAGATAGAAGAAAGGCCAGAATGATTTGGGCTAGAGGAGAAGAGATAGAAGAATTAACCAGTCTTTTTAAAAAAGTAAAAGAGAAAACCGGTCGATCTCAGGAGGACTTTACTCTTCATATCACACTAGCTAGACTAAAGACATGGGAAATGAAAAAAACTCCACTAGAAGAAATCCCTTATATCGAGGAAGATTTAGATATTCAATTTCCCGTTACCTCTTTTGAGCTTATGGAGAGTAAATTAAAAAAGGAGGGGCCGGAGTATAAAGTAATAAAAAGTTTTTCCGCTAAAACATGAATATACATCTTATCGGAATCGGGGGAATAGGAGTCTCGGGACTGGCTTTATACTATCTTAGCCGAGGGTTTAACATAACCGGATCGGATATCTCCGAAAGTGAGATAACTAAAGATTTAAAAAGGAAAGGGGTAAAAATATTTCCCGGTCATTTGGAAAAAAATCTTCCTCCTAAAACTGATCTTTTAGTCTATAGCCCGGCGGTAAGAGAGGATAATCCGGAATTAATTAGGGCAAGAGAGCTAAATATTCCTATTAAAAGTTACCCGGAGGCACTGGGAGAATTAACTAAAGAATACTTTACCATAGCTATATCAGGTTCTCATGGGAAGAGTACCACTACCGGTATAATTTCCTCCATATTAGTTGAAGGAGGACTTGATCCAACGGTAATAATAGGAACTAAATTAAAAGAGTTTTCTCAGGGAAATTACAGAGAGGGTAGCTCGGAAATTCTTCTAATTGAAGCTGATGAGTGGAGGGAGTCCTTCTTAAACTATCATCCCGATATAATAGTCTTAACCAATCTGGAAAAAGAACATCTCGATTATTACAGAGATTTAAATCATCTAATAGATTCTTTTAATAACTACTTAAGAAATCTAAAAGAAGGAGGAGTGGTTATCTTTAACGGAGATGATGAAAACCTTAAAAAGCTTTCTATTACCAGCTCTTTTAAAAAATTCTCAAAAGAAGGAAGGGAAATAGAGGAGATAAAAGAGGTAATCAAAATTCCCGGAGAGCATAACCTGGAAAACGCTCTAGCCGCTTACTTTTTGGGGCTAGAAATGGAGATAAGTAAAAAAGATATCCTTAAAGGAATAGCAAAATTTAGTGGATCTTGGAGAAGGTTTGAAGAAAAGAAGATTAAAGTGGAAGGAAAAGAAATAAATTTAATTCAAGATTATGCCCATCACCCGAGTGAAATAAGGGCTACTCTTAAAACGGTTAAAGAAAAATATAAAGATAGTCGAATATTTACCCTTTTTCAACCTCACCAATACCAAAGAACCTTCCATCTAAAAGAAGATTTAATTGAAGTTTTCTCCAAACATCTTCTTGGAGAAACCATAATAACCGATATCTTTAATGTAGCCGGAAGAGAAGAAGAGGATATGTCTAAAAAAATAAATTCAAAAAAGTTAGTGGAAGAAATTGATAGAAAAGAAGTTATCCATATTCCAAGTTTGGAAGAGTCATCCCGATTTTTAAAGGAAAACTTGCAGTCCAAGGATACTTTGGTTATAATGGGAGCAGGAGATATCTATAAAGTGGAAGCACTTTTAAAAAATCAAGGTCGCTTATAAATAAAATTAAAAAAATATGCCCTGGTTAATCGTAATAGTTATAATCCTTGGTGTAGTAATTTGGTATATCGTTAAGCAAAAAGAAGAAGAAGTTAAAGAAGAAGAACCGGTAGAAGAAGAAATCCCGGAAGAGGAGATGGAAGAAGAAATGGAAGAAATGGAAGAAGAGGAAGAAGAAATGGAAGAGGAAATGGAAGAAGAGGAAGAAGAAAAATTAGAGTAAAAAAGAAACAAAACCGCCCTTCTTAGGGGCGGTTTTTAGTTTTCCTTAAAGTATGTTAGGCTTAGGCAAATCAAAAATAAAAATATGAAAACAAAGATAACTGACATCTCAAAAACAAAAAAAGAAATAGAAGTGGAAATAGATTCAAAAGAAATGGAAGAATTTGTTGAAAAAGCAGTTCAAGAACTGGCTTCAGAAATGACCATTAAAGGTTTTCGTCCCGGAAAAGCTCCCAGAGAGGTAGTGGAAAACTCGGTGGGAAAAGATAAAGTTTGGGCTCAAGCGGCTCAAAAAGCCATAGAAGAAACTTATCCCAAAATTATTAGAGAGAAGGAGCTCTTTACTCTTTCTCAACCGGAAGTTCAGATAACAAAGACCGCTCCGGGAAATCCTCTTCACTATAAAGCTACCGTTTACACCATGCCTGAAATAGATTTACCTGACTACAAGGATATTTCTGAAAAAGTATTAAAGAAAGAAGGGATGGAAGTGAAGGTAGAAAAAAAGGAAATTGAGGAAACTTTGGAGAGAATAAGAGAGTCCAGAGCGGAAAAAGAGGAGGTTAAAAGAGGGGCTAAAGAAAATGATGAAGTTACTCTTAGCTTTACCGGTAAAATGGAAGGGAAAGATGCCATGAAAGAAGAAAATCTTACTTTTACTATCGGAGATGGGCAATTTGATATCTTAAAAGGATTTGAAGATGAGATAAAGGGAATGAAAGAAGGAGAGGAAAAGTCTTTTGAAATAGAAACTCCCAAAGAAAGTCCTAACAAGGAATTAGCCGGAAAAAAGATAGATTTCCAAGTAAAAATGGAAAAAGTTAAGGAAAGAAAATTACCTCAACTAGACGACCAATTTGCCAAATCTCTCCATCAAAATATATCTTCTTTAAAAGAGCTTAAAGAAAAAATAGAAGAGGGAATAGCTTCAGAAAAGAAAAATAGTCAAGAAGAAAAAGTAAAAACGGAAATTCTAAAGGAAATAATGGAAAAAACTTCTTTTGAAGTTCCTCAAATACTGATAGAGAAAGAGTTGGATAATATGATTGAGCATTTAAAAAATCAACTTTCTCAAAGTGGAGTTTCCTATGATAAGTACCTAGAGCAAATCAAAAAGAGTGAAGAGGAGCTGAGAAAAGAGTGGGAAAAATCGGCTAAAGAAAATGTTGCTACGGCCTTAATTTTGTATAAAATTTCCGAAGAGGAAAATATTGAAGTGGAAGATCAGGAAATTGAAAATGAAATGGATAAGCACTTTAAAATGACCGGCAGAAAAAAAGAAGAAGAAAACGAAGAGAATTTAAATCGTCTAAAAGCTTATATCTACGACGTTTTAAAGAACCAAAAAGTCTTTAATCTTCTTTTAAAAAAATAAGGGGTGAATTAACACCCCTTTTAGTTCTTGGAAGAAGAGTAAAAGCTCTTCTTCTTTTTTACTTCTCCTAGTAGCTCTTTTAACTCTTCCAAGTTTCTTGCTTCTCTCCCAGACTCTATTTTTTCTTCTTCACTTAACATTATAACCGCTTTGGCTAATGATCTAGCCGCTTCTTCTTTTCCTTTGAAGGTTTTCCTGTATATATCAAAGCTTTTTTCCTGCTTTTCTTCTATTTCTTTTGTAAGATTTCCTTCAAGAAGCGCTATTCTCATTTTTATGGTATCTTCAGCCAGATCTAGCCTCATCTTATCCTCCTGATTTAACTTCTTCTTTTCCATCGTCTGGGAAAAAAGCTCTCTTTGTATTCTTCCCTCTTGAGTAGTTACTTCCTGACCTTTTTTCATAAGAGACCTCCTTAGAAGGTACTAGTTAAAGGCTATCTTTTTTTAGGAAAAAAATCAATTAATTGAAGATAGTTAAAAATTATTGTATAATCGCTAATGGTTTACTCCTTAAAAAATTAAAAATATGTCTCCAAAAATTTTAATAATTGAGGATGAAAGAATGCTTGTGGAAATGTATAGCGATCGTTTCCGCCAAGAAGGTTTTGAAGTTCATTATGCTCTGGATGCCGAAAGTGGACTTGATAAAGCCAAAGAAGTAAAACCCGATCTTATTCTACTGGACATTCTTCTTCCCAGAGAAAACGGAGTTGACTTTATGGAAAAAATTAAAGATTTAGCTCCTTTAAGAGAAATACCGATTATTGCTTTTTCTAACTATGATGATCGGGATACCAAAAAAAAGGCCTTGGAATTAGGAGTTAGGGAATATTTGATTAAAACCGATTATACTCCCAGAGAAATTTTAGAAGTGGTTAAAAGATATTTAAAGTAACATGAAAAGAACTCTGATAGAAGAAACCGTCTCCAAGATAGGGGAGAGGGTAAAAATATCGGGAAGGGTTAATTCAATTAGAACTCACGGAAAAATAATTTTCCTGGATTTAAGAGATAAAACGGGGAAAGTTCAAGTAGTTGTAAATCCCAAAGAGATAGAAGAAGTGGGAAAAGAGTGGGTTTTAGAAATTATAGGAGAGGTGAAAGAAAGGCCGGAAAAAATGATTAATCCGGATATTAAAAGTGGAAAGATAGAGATAAAGGCGGAAACCATTACCGTTCTTTCTCCGGCAAAAACACTTCCCTTTTCAATTGATAAGGAGGGATATGAGATAGATGAGGAAAGAAGAATGAAGTACCGTTATCTTGATCTTAGAAGAGAGCGTCTCCAAAAAAACCTAAAAGAAAGACACCGAGTGGTCCACTTTTTAAGAAGCTTTCTTTCTAAAAAAAACTTTATAGAAGTGGAAACTCCCATTTTAACCAAATCCACTCCCGAAGGAGCTCGGGATTATTTGGTTCCTTCCAGAATGCATCCGGGCTCTTTTTACGCTCTTCCCCAAAGCCCTCAGCAGTATAAGCAACTACTGATGATGGGGGGAGTGGAGAAATATTTTCAATTTGCCAGATGTTTCAGAGATGAAGATCTTAGAGCCGACAGACAAGCGGAATTTACTCAGCTTGATATAGAGCTCTCCTATGTAGACCAAGAAGATATTCTAAATCTAATGGAAGAAATGTTTACCTCTCTTGTAGAAAAACTTTTCCCCGAAAAGAAAATAAAAGAAAAGCCTTTTCCCAGGATAACCTACAAAGAAGCTATGGAAAAATACAAGGTTGATAATCCTGATTTGAGCGAAAAAGAAGATGAGCTGGCCTTTCTTTTTGTAGTTGACTTTCCCATGTTTGATAAAAGAGAGGATGGAAGCTTTACTTCAATGCATCATCCCTTTACCAGACCTAAAGAAGAGGATCCAAAGAAAATAAAAGATAATCCTTTAGAAACAGGAGCCTATCAGTATGATTTGGTCTTAAATGGAAATGAGATAGTCGGAGGAAGTCTGAGAACTTACAGAAAAGAAATAATGGAAGCGGTTTTTCAGGTTTTAGGACACGATAAAGATGATCAAAAAAGAAAATTCGGTCATTTTTTGGATGCCTTCCAATACGGAGTCCCTCCTCATGGAGGAATTGCCCTGGGACTGGATCGCTTTTTAATGGTTCTTCTTGGAGAGGAGAATATAAGGGAGGTGATAGCCTTTCCCAAAACGGGAGACGGAAGAGAGTTAATGATGGGAACTCCTTCTAACGAGATAGATAAAAAACAACTTAAGGAACTGAAAATTAAAGTTAAAGATGAAAAGAAGAAGTAAAAAGAAACTTTGGCCTTTCTTTGTCGTTTTTCTCCTCCTTGTAGGTTCTCTTTTCTTTTTCCAGAGAGGGGGAGGGGAGGAAGTGGAAGAGAGAATAAGAGAAAGAGTGATAGAGGAAAGGAATTATCCCGTTTCAAGAAACTGGGAAGTAGAAAGAGTTGATATTGAGGCACTTTCGGTTTATTCGGTTTATTATGGAAAAGATGGAGAAAAAAGAACTCTTTATGCCAAAAATCCCAAAGAAAGTCTCCCTATAGCCAGTATCAGTAAATTAATTACCGCTTATACCGTCTTTGAAAATTACGATCTTTCTAAAATAATAGAAATAACCGAAAAAGAGATGGTTACAAATCCCAGGCTGGATAATTTAAGAATTTGGCCGGGAGAGACCACATACCGTGACCTTTTTTACTCTCTTTTAATTGAATCAAATAACAGTACCGCTTACACTTTGGCTACAGCTCATCCGGAAATGAATTTTGACAGTTTTGTTTCTAAAATGAATGAGACTGCTTCTAAGATGGGAATGGAAGAAACTCATTTTATTAATCCAAGTGGACTGGATTCTTTGGAGAGAGCTAATCTTTCTACCGCTTATGACCTTCATCAGATGGCTCTTTTTCTTATGGATTATCCTCTCTTTTGGGAAATAATGAGCCTCCCTTCTTTTAGGCTTTACTCGGAAAATAGAAGGGTTTATTACGAGATATATAACACCAATCTTTTTCTTTATAACAGTTATTTTAATCAAATTCCCGACTGGAGAGAGGATATGGTAGGAGGAAAAACGGGAAGAACTCACAGAGCCGGTGAGTGTCTTCTACTGGTTTTAGAAACTGAAGATGGTTACATAGTTAATGTTATCCTTGGATCTCAAGATCGCTTTAGAGAAATGGAAAGATTAAATAATTGGATTTATAAGGCTTATAACCTATGAATGATATCACCTTGGATGTAATTAAAATCTTTTCTCTGGGAACCATTTCCTTTCTACTTGCCTTTTCTCTTATTCCGGCTTTAAGTCACTTTCTCTACAAGCATAAATTATGGAAAAAAAAGCCTAAAGAGAAAGCTTTAGACGGGACCAAGCTTGAAGTATCCAAAGAAAGTTATAAAAAGGATAAAAAAGTTCCTCGAATTGGGGGTCTCATCGTTTGGATGATTCCTCTTTTTTTAGCTTTTCTTTTCTTTCTACTGGCTAAAATATTTGACCAAGACTGGATTAGGAAGATAGACTTTTTAAGTAGAGATCAAACCTGGATTCCTCTTTTCACTTTGGTTTCCGCTTCTCTTATCGGCTTAATTGATGATCTTTTACAAATACTGGAAAAACCAGCAAACGGATTTCTTAATTGGTTTACTAGTGTTTTAAAGCCCTACATGGGAGAGGGTCTAAGGTTAAAGCATAGAATTATTCTGGTTACCTTAATTGGACTTATGGGAGGTTACTGGTTTTACTTTAAGCTGGACTATCACTCCATACTTATTCCCTTCTTTGGAGATTTTTATTTAGGATATCTCTTTATACCTTTCTTTATTATAGTAATGCTGGCTACCTATAGTGGAAGTGTTATTGACGGACTGGACGGTCTTTCGGGAGGAACTTTTGCCGCTATTTTTACCGCTTTTGGAGTAATCGCTTTTTCTCAAGGTCAAATTAACCTAGCTTCTTTTTGTCTGGTAATAACCGGAAGTATTTTGGCCTTTCTTTGGTTTAATATTCCTCCGGCCAGATTCTACATGGGAGAGACCGGAATACTGGGTCTAACTACCACCGTTTCGGTAATCGCCTTTTTAACTCAATCAGTAATGGTTCTTCCTATAATCGGAATACTTCTTTTAATAGAGTCCGGTTCAGTCATTTTGCAAGTTCTTTCTAAAAAATACAGGGGAGTTAAACTCTTTGAAGCCGCTCCCATTCATCATCACTTTGAAAGTCTGGGATGGCCCCATTATAAGGTCACCATGCGTTTTTGGATTATTGGAGCCATCGCCGCTATAATAGGAGTAACCATTCGTCTTCTAGCTTAATGTTAAAGAAAAAAGGAATTAATTGGGATAGATTAAAAAAGGACTCGGTCCTCATTTTAGGCTTTGGAAAAGAAGGCCAAGATACTTTATCTTTTCTAAGAAAGAAGTTTCCTAAAAAAGTAATCGGAATAGCCGATGAGAGGAGAGATTTGGTTATAGACGATCCTCGAGTAAGAACTCATCTGGGAAAAAGTTATCTAAAATCAATACCCGAATATCAAATAGCTATCAGAACTCCGGGGATTCCTCTCTTTAAGATACGACCATTTTTAAAGAAAACCAGGCTTACTTCCCAGGCGGATATCTTCTTAAATCTCAGTAAGGGTAAAATAGTGGGAGTAACCGGAACCAAAGGAAAATCGGCCACCTGTAATGCTATTTATAATATCCTAAAAGAAAACATAAAAGAGGATGTCTATCTTTTGGGAAATATCGGAACTCCTTCTTTAAACTTTTTGGATAAAAAAGGAGTTTTTGTCTATGAGCTTTCCAGTTTTCAATTGGAATCAATCACCGCCAGTCCTCAAATAGCCGTTCTTTTAAATATTTACAGAGATCATCTGGATAGTCATCAAAGCTATGAAGAGTACTTTGACGCTAAATCCAATATAACCGCTTTTCAAGGAATTTCCGATCACCTTATCTATAATAAAAAGGATTCCGAAGTACTTAAGGTACTCAGCCGATCTAAGGCTAAAAGAATTCCTTTTGACCCGGAAGAAAAAATAAAAGACTCGGTAGTCTACTTTGACCCTATACTAAAAGTAGCTCAGATATTTGAAATACCCGAAGACAGGGTGAAAAGAAAACTAAGAAGCTTTCGCCCTCTTCCGCATCGCCTGGAATATTTGGGAGAATTCAAAAGAATAAAGTTTTATAATGATTCGGCCGCCACTATTCCGGAAGCTACCGTGTCGGCCATAAAAAACTTGGAAGAAAATTTGGAAACTCTTATAACCGGAGGAAAGGATAAAGGAGTTGATTATAAAAATCTGGGACAGGTAATTAAAAGAAGTAAAATTAAGAACTTAATTACTTTTCCTGATACCGGAGAAAAGATTTACAAAGAAGTGGGAAAAATTAATCACTTTCCGGTAAAATCAATGAAGGAAGCCGTAGAAATTGCCTTTAAGAAAACTTCCAAAGGAAAAATTTGTCTTTTTTCTCCAGCCTCCTCCAGCTTTAATATGTTTGAAAATTATAAAGAGAGGGGAGATATTTTTAAAAAGACTTTAAAAAGTGGCTAAAAAGAAAAAACCCGATTATCTTCTTCTTATTATCTCGGGATTAATCTTCCTTTTGGGATTTTTGGTTTTTGCCAGTGTCTCGGTAGTTTTTTCTCAGAGAGACTTTCAAACTCCTTACTACTACCTTTCAAGGCAAATTTTAACCGGATTTCTTCCCGGTCTCGCTTTGGCTTTTCTTTTCTATAAAGCTCCTTTGGAGAAAATTAAAAAAATTGCTCCCGGACTCCTTATATTTTCTCTCTTTCTAATGGCTTTAATTTTTATACCTCAAATATCCCTAATGGTTCGAGGAGCTTCCAGGTGGATATCGATAGCGGGAATCAGTTTTCAACCCAGTGAAATCCTTAAACTTACCTATATTATTTATCTAGCGGCTCTTTTTTCTAACAGAGAAAAGTCAAAGAAAAATGATTCTTTTATTGCCTTCCTTGTAGTCTCTATTATTATCGGTATTTTCCTAATAGCACAACCTGACTTAAGTACCCTGATAGTCATTTTACTTACCGCTTTTGTCATGTTCTTTGCTTTGCCTTCTCCCATGTGGCATAATCTTACTATAGGGGTTTTGGGATGCTCAGGGCTGATTGTTTTAATCGCCACTTCTCCTTATAGATTGGAAAGAATTAAACCGCTTTTACCTTTTCTAGAAGGAGAACTTGACCCGGGAGGGATGAGCTATCAGGCCAGACAGGCTCTCTTTGCCATTGGTTCGGGTGGACTTGCCGGACTAGGAATTGGGATGAGTAGTCAAAAACACGGATTTATGCCTATAGCCATGAGTGATTCCATCTTTGCCCTTTTTGCCGAAGAGACCGGATTTATCGGATCGATAATACTAATACTTCTCTTTCTGGCTTTCTTTTGGAGAGGGTTTCTTATAGCCATGAGAAATCCCCATCAATTTTCCAAATTTTTGGCCTTAGGGATTAGTTTTTGGATTTTTTTCCAAGCCTTTGTTAATATCGGAGCTATGACGGGACTTTTACCCATTACCGGAATACCTTTGCCTTTTATAAGCTATGGTAGAACCCATCTGATAGTTGAAATGGCCGCCTTGGGATTACTTTTAAACGCATCTAAATCATGAAAAAGAAAAAAATAGTTTTTACCGGAGGAGGAACGGGGGGTCATATTTTCCCTCTGGTTTCCATAATAAGAAATCTAAAGGAGATGGTTCCGGAAGGTTTGGATCTCTATTATGTCGCTCCCAAAGACATGATTCCTCAATTTGACTTTACCGATGAAGGATTAAAGACCAAATATGTTTTAGCCGGAAAGATAAGAAGATACTTTGACCCGATTTCTTTAATTAAAAATTTAATAGATGTTTTAATTAAAGCTCCTATTGGTACTTTTCAATCACTAATCTACCTTATAACCATCTATCCTGATTTAGTCTTCTCTAAAGGAGGCTATGGGTCTATTCCGGTAGTTTTAGCCGCCAGGTTAATAAGAATACCGGTTTTTCTTCATGAGTCGGATATTTCTCCCGGACTGGCTAATAGAATTGTCTCTCGTTTTGCCTCGGAAATTTTTGTCTCTTTTCCCAAAACGGAAATGGTTGATCCTAAAAAGATGATACTGGTAGGAAACCCTATAAGAGAAGATTTAACCAAAGGAGATTCCAAAAGAGCAATAGAAAGATTTAATTTAATTTACAGAAAACCGGTTCTTCTAGTTTTAGGAGGTTCTCAAGGAAGTAGAAGGATAAATGATACTCTTTTAACCATTTTAGATGAAGCTCTGGCTCATTTTGAAATAATTCATCAGTGTGGAGAGGCTAATCTCCAACAGATTCGTTCCGAATCACAAGTTGTTTTAAGTAAAGAGCTTCAAAAGTATTATCATCTTTACGGATTTTTATCCCAAGATGAATTAGCCGATGCCTATAAAGTAGCCGACCTTGTTATCTCTCGAGCCGGTTCGGGAAACATATTTGAAATTACCGCCAATAAAAAACCGAGTATTCTTTTACCTCTTCCGGAAGCGGCTCAAAATCATCAGTCTAAAAACGCTTCTTCGGTAGCTCAAGCGGGAGCCACCATAGTTTTAGAAGAAGAAAATCTCACTCCTCATTTCTTTCTAGAGAAAATAAAACAACTCTTTTCTCCTCCTCAACAGCTCCAATCAATGGCTGAGAGAGCGGAGATATTTTCTCGTCCTCGAGCGGGAAAAATAGTAGCTTCATATATTAAAGAATATTTAGCAAGATGAATAAAAAAAGAGTAAGATTTGCTCCCTCACCGAGTGGATTTCTCCATGTGGGATCAGCCAGAACAGCTTTATTTAACTTTCTTTTAGCTAAAAAAAAGAAAGGAGTTTTTGTGCTTAGAATTGAAGATACCGATAAGGAAAGATCGGAAGAAAAATACCTAAAAGACATTCTAAAAGGACTTAGGTGGTTAAAGCTTGACTGGGATGAGGGAATAGAAAGGGGAGGGGATTATGGCCCTTACAGACAAAGTGAAAGAAAGGATATTTATAGAAAATATATTGAAAAACTGATAGAAGAAGAAAAGGCCTATATCTGTAACTGCTCTAAAGAAGAGCTTGAAAAAGAAAAAGAAAAGCAAATAAAGAGGGGAGAGGCTCCTCATTATTTGGGAAAGTGTAGAGATAAAGGAATTAAACCAAAGGGAGAAGAATTTATTTTAAGAATTAAGACTAAAAAAGAAATTATCTCTTTTAAAGATGAGATAAGGGGAAATTTGGAATTAAATAGCAGTACTTTGGGAGATTTTGTTATAGCTAAAGGATATCATCACCCTCTCTATAACCTAGCTTGTGTAATTGATGACTATGAAATGAAAATTACCGATATAATAAGAGGAGAAGATCATATCTCTAACACTCCAAAGCAAATTATTATCCAAAAGGCCCTAGGATTTCCCACACCTTCCTATGCCCATTTACCCCTTATACTAGGCCAAGACAGAAGTAAGCTGAGTAAAAGACATGGGGCGGTATCGGTCTCTCAGTATAAAGAAGAGGGTATCCTTCCGGAGGCTCTTGATAATTTCCTGGCTCTTTTAGGGTGGAGTCCGGGAGACGATAGAGAGATATTTTCCTTGGAAGAATTAATTAAAGAGTTTTCCATAGAAAGATGTCGGAAAAGTGGTTCTATCTTCAATTATGAAAAGCTTAAATATATAAACACTACTCATATAAAAGAAAAGGAAAATATCGATAAACTAACTGATCCTTGTATTGATTTTCTCCTAAAAGAAGGTCTTATTGAAGCTGGATTTAGAGAAGATCAAGAGCCGGCTAATATCGGTCGGATAATTCCCCAAACAACCTACTTTACCAAAGAGGGGAGAGAGGTAAATTTTTCCAAGATAAGGGAAATAGTTCAACTTCACCGAGACAGACTAAGAACTCTAAGAGAAATAGTTTTTGAAGCTGACTTTTTCTTTAAAGATAAAATAGAGGTTAATTTTGACCTTTTAAAATGGAAAGAAATGGAAAAGGAAGAGGTTCTTCAATCTATTGACAGAGCAATAGAAATATTATATAATTTAAAAACTTGGAAGAGAGAAGCTATAGAAAAGGCTCTTTTAGAAGAGACAGATAAGATAGGGGATAGAGGAAGACTTCTCTGGCCCCTTAGAGCCGCTCTGAGCGGAAAAAAGAACTCAGCCGGACCTTTTGACATAGCTTATATCCTAGGAAGGGAGGAGAGCCTAAAAAGGCTAAAAGAGGCTAAAAAAGCTTTATGAACAAGCTAATTGTAATAGCTTTAATAATACTGATTATTCTTCTTTTTATTCTTTTCTTTGATCGGGATGAAATAGTGGCCGGATATATAAGAGAGAGGGTGATATTACCTATAGAAGAGAAAATTAAAGAGAGGAGAGAGGTTATAGAAGAAGAAATTGAAGAAAGAATGGAAGAGACGGAAAAAAGGCTAATGGAAAGAATACTAGGATGGATTCCTTTTATTAATTAAAGTTCCTTAAAAACAAAAAGGAGGTGAAAAGCTTTGTTAAAAAGAATGTTTATCGTAGTAGCAACAACCATCGAAAGAATCAATCTATCAGTAGGATGGGAGGATGTTATTCTAATCTTTGTAACATGGAATATGATGCATATCATAAGAACCGATCTGATAATAAATTTAGGATTCCTTTTATCCCTGGTTATATTATCTAAGGTTGTTATAACCTATGCCTTGATAAAAGATTTAGACAACTGTTTTTTAAGGAGGGATTACTATTTTTGATTTTATCTTGATGACATTCTTTTCAATTACAGGAGCAATATCCCTTATGGGATTTATTTGTTTCAATTACTTAACCATCCTAAAAAAGAAAAAAGGATGGACTCCGGTAAAAGGAATAATTGTTTCAAGCATTGCTTTTGTATCTTCCCTTTTTGTTTTACTTATTTTAGGGTGTTAATAATAACACCCTTTTTTTTGCTTGACAGAAAAAATAGGGTATTATAGTATTAATTGAGTAAACTTCGTATAAGGTAACTTTATCGAAGTATAAGAACACCCTTATGAAAAAAAGCCAAAAACCGGTAATTGAGCTCCTAAATGACTTTTATGAATATTTGGATATTGAAAGAGGGCTCTCTAATAAATCTCAGGAGACTTACACTCGCTTTCTCTCCCGCTTTAAGGAATGGATTATAAAAAATAATTTGGAGGATCTAAAACCTCATCAAATTACCGAAAAGCATATCTGGGATTATCGAGTCTTTCTCTCCGGATGTCGTGACCCTAGAAATAATCAGCCTATAAAAAGAAAAACTCAAAACTACTACCTAATAGCCCTCAGGAGCCTTTTAAATTTCTTTTCCGATAGAAACATCGCTTCTTTGCCTTCCGAAAAGATAAAACTAATTAAAGAGAAAAAAGAAAAAGCCATTAACTTTCTTGACTTAGAAAGCATTAAAAGACTTCTTTCATCTCCCGATACCTCCAGTAGAACCGGATTAAGAGACAAAGCTCTTCTTGAGACTCTTTTTTCCACCGGACTGAGAGTCTCTGAATTGGTAAGCCTTGATAGAGATCAAATAAAGATAAAGGAAAATACCGAAGATTTGGAAATAGTGGTTGTAGGAAAGGGAGATTATCCTCGTACGGTCTATCTTTCCAAAAGAGCCGTTAAAGCTCTGAGAGACTATCTAAAGACCAGAAAAGATGATTATAAGCCCCTTTTTATAAGATACAAAGGCCCTAAAGAAAGTTCTCCTCGACTTTCCGTTCGCTCGGTAGAAAACATTGTAAAGAGATACTCCAAGGAAGCCGGACTACCTCCCATAACCAGTCCTCATACTCTAAGACACAGTTATGCCACCGATCTTTTGGCTCAAGGGGTAGACTTACGAGTCATTCAAGAGTTTTTGGGTCACAAAAACATCGCCACCACTCAAATTTATACTCATATAACCAGTAAAAAGCTAAGAGATATTCATCGAAAGTTTCACAGTGGGAAAAGACTTGAAGAAGACTGATGAGGATCTTCTATCTTGATCTCTCCCCTTTCTGATATTTCTCTAAAAATGCTTATTAAAGAAAAGATTAGAAGGATAATTAAAATAAGGGTAATTACCCAAAAAAGGAAATTTCTTTTGACAAATTGACTATTTTTTGTTAACATGTTCCTTGTTTAGATAATTTTTTAACTATGGCAACGACTAAATCAGCGGGTACAAGTAGACTGGGAAGGGATTCCAATCCCAAGTATTTGGGTGTTAAGCTTTTTTCAGGCCAAAAGGCTAAGATTGGCTCTGTTTTGGTTCGCCAAAGAGGAACCAAGTTTTTTCCCGGAAAGAACGTTAAAAAAGGTAAAGATGACACTCTTTACGCCATAAAAGATGGTGTGGTGGGATTTAAAACTCTCAGAAGAAAGAACTTCTCCGGAAAGCAAAAAAGAGTAAAAGTGGTGGAAGTTAATTAGCCGAAAGGAACTTTACAAAAAGTGGATGAGGTTTTTCCGGTCGAGATTTAAACTCAGGATGAAACTGAACACCTAAAAAGAAAGGATGATTAGGAAGCTCCATTATCTCTACCAAATTACTATCGGGATTTATACCGGCCAAAGAAAGGTCGTTTTTTTCTAATAAATCAATATATTTATTATTTACTTCGTAGCGATGACGATGTCTTTCAAAAACAATTTCTTTTTTATAAGCCTTATGAGAAAGAGATCCTTTCTTCAATTTACAGGCATACTCTCCCAGTCTCATTGTTCCTCCAAATCCCCTACTCTTTAAAGCTTTCTTTTGACCTTCCATAAGGGCAATTACCGGCTCTTGACATTTTGGATTAAATTCAGCAGAATATGCTTTTTTCAAGTTACAAACGTTTCGAGAAAACTCCACTATGGCAAGCTGCATTCCTAAACAAAGTCCCAAAAAAGGAATATTATTCTCTCGACAATAACCAATAACCTTTATTTTTCCCTCTATTCCCCTACTCCCGAAACCTCCGGGAACTATTATTCCATCATATTCTTTTAAGTCCGATAAGGGTCGCTCTTTTTCAAATTCTTCAGCCGAAAGCCACTCTATTTTCTCCTTATAACCCAGTTCTCTAGTTGCATGTTTTATCGCCTCTAAGACGGAAATATAGGAGTCTATTAGGATAAATTGTCCCGATTCAAAGTATTTTCCCACCACTCCTATCTTAACCTCTTTTCCCTTGGGTTCTTTGGAAAATTTTTCCCATCCTTCCAAGTCGCTATTTCTATTTTCTAAATTAAGCTTCTTTAAAATTTTATCTCCCAGACCTTCCTTTTCCAATTTTAGAGGAACTTCATAAATTGATTTGGCATCGGGAAGGGATATAACGTCTTCTTCTCCAATATTACAAAAGTTGGATATCTTTCTTTTTCTTGGTTTATCTAAAGGTTTCTCCGCTCTTCCTATGATAAAGTCCGGTAAAATTCCCGATTCATTTAATTTTCTACTGGCTGTCTGAGTAGGCTTAGTTTTCATCTCTCCCAGCTTTTTTAAAATGGGAAGATAACTAACCAGAATAAAGAGGGTTTCGGAAGGGTTTTTTAACTTCATAATTCGAGCAGCTTCCAAAAAAAGAAGGTTCTGATACTCTCCTATGGTTCCCCCTATTTCCACTAAAATAAAATCGAAGCCCTTTCCGGCTTCTTTGATTCTTTTTATTACTTCGTTGGGAATATCGGGAACCACCTCAACACACTTACCCTCATATTCTAGATTTCTTTCCTTTTTTATTACCTCACTATAGACTTTTCCGGTAGTAAGATAATTTTTTTTAGCAAGATCACAATTTAAAAATCTTTCGTAGTTTCCAATATCCTGATCACACTCTCCTCCGTCTTTGGTAACAAAAACTTCACCGTGTTCAACCGGATTCATGGTTCCGGCATCAACGTTAATATAGGGGTCAATCTTCATAGCGGTTACCTTATACCCCTTACTTTTTAAGAGTTTCCCAATGGAAGAAGTGGATATCCCCTTCCCTATCCCGGACATTACTCCTCCGGCAATAAAAATGACTTTGGCCATCTATTTTTCTTCCTTAATTTTTAAATTAATTTCAGTCTTTAAATTATGATCAAACTTAATCTTAATTTTAAAATCACCCAAGCTCTTAATAGGTTCTTCCAAATCAATCTGGTTTTCTTTTACTTCTATCCCCTCTTCCTTTAGTTTTTGAGCTATTTTCCGAGAAGAAACAGATTCAAATAATTGATCTTTTTCTCCCACTTTCATCTCCAAAACCACCTTTTTCCCTTTTATTTCAGAAATCATCTTTTCAATCTTTTCTTTTTCTTTCTCAGTCTTCTCTTTCTCTTTCTCTTTTACCGATTCAAGCCAATTTAAAGCTTCCTTAGTAGCTGGTCTGGCTTTTCCTTCTTTAAGAAGAAAATTCCTGGCAAATCCGGGAGATACTTCTTTTACTTCATACTTTTTTCCTATTTTTTCAATATCTTCAAGTAGTATTAATCGCATATTTTTACCTTTTAATTATTTCAAGTGCTTTTTCTTTCTGAGGATCCCTCCCTTCTTGAATATCCTCCATAGTCATCTCCACCTCATAATCAGGCTCTATTCCTTTTTTAGCAATAACATTCCCCAAAGGAGTAACAAAGTAAGAGGTGGTTACTTTGATATTGGACATATCTCTTAAATTAATCAGAGTCTGAATGGTTCCCTTACCAAAGGAAGGTTTTCCTACCAGTATCGATCCTTTGTGATCTCTTAGAGTCCCAGCTAAAATTTCAGAAGCGGAAGCCGAACCTTGGTCAATTAATATAACAATTTCCTGATCAATCATCATTAAACTTCCTTGTGAGAGATATTCTTCTCTGATCTCTCCATCGGCTCCTTGGCTTTTTACAATCACTTCTCCTTTCTCTAAAAACCAGTCAGCCACTCGATTAACCGCATTAAGAGATCCTCCCGGATTCCCTCTTAAATCCAGTATAATCTTCTCAGCCGGACTGGAAACTATCTCTTGGGCCAGTTCATTAAATTCTTTAGCTAAATCCTGATGGAAATAATGGATTCTCAGATAACCTATGTCATCTTCCAAAATTTCCCAATCCAAGGAAGGAAGTTGAATTACTTCTCTTTTAAGTTCAAAAGGAATTTCTTCTCCATCCCTTACTATGGTAATTTTAACTATGGTTGATTCCTCTCCCCTTATTAAATCCACCGCTTCCTCCAAGCCCATATTTGCGGTAGATTTATCATCTATCCTAACAATGACATCTCCCGCTTTAAGACCGGCTCTTTTAGCCGGAGTTCCGTCAATTGGTGAAATTACCCTGATTTCTCCGTTTCTTAGACCAACCTCCATTCCCACTCCCTGATAGTGTCCGGTAACGTTTTCTAAAAACTTACTACTCTCCTGAGGGTTAAAGAAGGTGGTATAAGGGTCATCTAAAGACATCAGCATTCCCCTTATAGCCCCATGAACTATTTCTCTTTCATCAATCTCTTCGGGATTGACATAGTTTGCCTTTAGGCGGTTATAGGCCTCCCAGAAAAGAGAAAGATCTAAATCCTGATCGGGTTGCCATATTTGAGATTGGTTTACCCCAAAAAAATATCCTCCATAAAAGGCTATTCCAAAAATAAGTAGTCCTATTAATACTCTGTTTATTTTCTGACTCATATTTTTCTATGATAGCATATTTATTACTTTTTATAAATAACTAATTAATTTCCCGGTAAGATATCCATCTTTTATTCCCTCAACCTTTACTTTGGAAAAATTTCCCACCTTTCCTTCTTTTAAAAGGATGGCTTTTCCCTTTTCATCCCGGGAGATGTAATCTTCTCTTTTTGAGGAAATAAGAACTTTTTTCTCTTTTCCCAATTCTTTTTCATTATCTTCTCTTTTTATCTTTTTTGTCAATTGATTTAATTTTCTGGATCTTTCTTTCTTTATCTCTGGAGAAATTGAGTCTTCTAAAGAAAGTCCTTCTCTTATGGAAAATCTGGTGGTGTTTATAATATGAGGCCTGACTCTTTCTACCATCCCCAGAGTCTTTTTAAAAGACTCTTCTTTTTCTCCGGGAAATCCGACAATAATATCGGTGGAAATCAAAACTTCTCCCAGTCTTTTTCTTAAAAGGTAAACAGCTTCTTCAAACTCCTCTTTTGTTCCTTCTCTATTCATTTTCTTTAAAATATCACTATCTCCCGATTGAACCGGTATATGAAAGAAATTATAGAGTCTTTCATCCTCTAAGGGAAAATCTTTGTCTTTAACCATTAAATTAGCCCACTTTGGACCCATCATTCCTAATTTTAATCTAAAATCAGCTTTAATTTGAAGGATTTCTTTAATTAAATTAGAAAGAGAAAAATTATTCTCTTTGTCCATAAGATAAACTCCCAAGTCTTGAGAAGTAAGCTGAATTTCCCGATAGCCCTGACAAAGTGCCTTTTCTATTTCCTTTAATATCTCTTCTTTTGGAAAGCTTTCAAGTCTTCCTTTGGCTATTTTGGTGGCACAATAACTACAATTTCCCAGACAACCCCTTGATATGGGGATAATAACACAGGAACTTCCCTCTTTATAAAAAGGATTAACTTCCTTTTTATCCTTAGAAAACTCTACCTTGTATTTATCCTTTAGAAAAGAAAAGAGAGAAACTTCTTTTACTTTGGAAGAGATACGAGGAAGACATCCGATTATAATAGTATCTTTTCCTTCCTTTTTTAGCCTTTCTTCTTCCTTTAAGATTTTTCTTTCCGTCTTCTCTATAACCCCGCAAGAATTTAAAATAACCAAGTCAGCCTCCTCAAGAGAGCTTTCTTCAATTTGAGAGATAAGAATATTTTTAATCTTTTCACTCTCGGTTTTATTTAATTTACACCCGTAGGTTTTAATAAAAAATTTCATAATGAAAACCTCCTTCAAGGAGGTTATTGGTGCGCCCGGTAGGACTTGAACCTACGACCTTCTCCTTAAAAGGGAGCTGCTCTGCCAACTGAGCTACGGGCGCTGTTACGGAAGTCATTTTAGAACAAAATGGATTAAATGTAAAGTTTAAAGACCTTCTTTTTCCAGCTCCTCTAAAATTTTCTTTTGCTTTTTGGAAACGGTTTTGGGAATTTCTATATCAAGCTCTACTAAAAGATCTCCTCTCTTAAAAGACGAAGGATAAGGCATTCCTTTTCCCGAAAGCTTGATAACTTTTCCCGAAGAAGATCCTTTGGGAATTTTAAGCTTTATTTTCTTTATCTCCCCTTTTTCATTAAAGGTGGGAATATCTATTTTTCCACCCAATATAGCCTGACTTAACTTAATTTTGGCTCTATAGAGAAGATGAGGACCCTCTCTTTCAAAGAGACGATGCCTTTTAACATTTATCCTTAAATATAGATTTCCCGGTCTGGCTCCCCTATCTCCGGCATTTCCTTTTTCTTCCACTCTAATTACCTGTCCTGATTCCATACCCGGAGGAAGATTAAACTCTATCTTTTCAATTCCAATATCCTTTCCTTTTCCTTGACACTTCTCACAATTTAATTTGGGGACTTTTCCCGACCCGAAACAATTTCGACAAGAGCTAACTCTCTCAAAACTACCGAAAATGGTTCTGGTCTCTTGGGCTACTTTTCCTCTCCCCTTACATTGAGGACAATCCTTAAACCCTTCTCCCATCTTAGCCCCCTCTCCCTTACATTTAGGACAAATATTTTCTTTTTTAAGAGAAATAGTTTTCTTTCCTCCCAGAAAAGCTTCTTCTAGAGTAATTTCCAAGTCGGCTTGAATATCTTTTCCTCTTCTTTCCCGGCTTCCTCCAAATCCGGCAAAATCAAACATATCTCCAAAGATATCGGAAAGATCTTCAAAATCAACTCCTTGGCCGGAAAACCCTTCAAATCCTCTTCCTCCTCCAAAAACTCCTTCCTTTCCTCCCATATCATATTGCTTTCTCTTTCTATCGTCAGAGAGCACCTGATAAGCCTCATTTACTTTCTTGAACTTTTCCGAATCACCACCCTTGTCGGGGTGGTGTTTGTGAGCCATTTTTCGGTAGGCTTTTTTAATCTCTTCCTTTGAGGCGTCTTTGGAAACTCCTAAAATTTGATAGTAATCTTCCTTCATAATGATTATTCTTCATATTCTCCTTCTTCGGGTTTTTCTTCTTCCTTGGAAGAGTCTTCCTTCTTTTCATAGATTTCTTTTCCGATTTCTTGAAGTTTTTGAGAAACCTCTTCCGTCTTCTCTTTTATTTCCTTACTTTTCTCCAAATCTTCAGTCTCTTTTATTTTCTTTAACTCTTCAATTTCCTTTTCAAGATTTTCTATTTTCTCTTTTACCTCTTCGGGAGCTTCTTTTTTGGTGCTCTCAAAGGCATAAATCAAGTTATCGGCCTCTGTCTTGGCATCCAAAAGGGCTTCCTTTTTCTTATCTTCCTCCTCATGCTTTTTAGCATCTTCTTTCATTCTTTCCACTTCTTCTTCGGAAACTCCACAAGATCCTTCAATTCGAATGGATTGCTCCTTACCCGAACCTTTGTCTTTAGCCGAAACTTTTAAGATTCCGTTAGCATCAATATCAAAGGTAACCTCAATTTGAGGCACTCCTCTGGGAGCGGGAGGAATTCCATCCAGAATAAACTGTCCTAGGGATTTATTGTCTTTGGCCATAGGTCTTTCACCTTGTAAGACATTTATTTGAACCGAAGACTGATTATCACTGGCAGTAGAAAAGACTTCTTTTTTGGAGGTGGGAACGGTAGTGTTTTTGGGAATCAGAATAGTATTTCTATTTCCCAAAGTCTCAATTCCCAAAGAAAGAGGAGTAACATCCAAAAGAAGAACATCTTTTACGTCTCCTCCCATAATTCCTCCTTGAACAGCCGCTCCAATGGCTACCACCTCATCGGGATTAATTTCCTTATTGGGCTCTTTTCCAAAAAAATCTTTTATCTTCTCCTGAATTTTAGGCATTCTGGTTTGTCCTCCCACTAGAATTATCTCATCAATATCCTTTATATCAATCTTGGAATCTTTAACCGTCTCTTCAACCATCTTTATTGATCTTTCGATATAATCTTTGACCAGATCTTCAAACTGAGATCTGGAAAGAGTGTAGTTAAGGTGTTTGGGACCGGACTGATCGGAGGTAATAAAGGGAATGTTTATTTCCGTTTCTTTGGTGGTGGAAAGCTCTATTTTGGCTTTCTCGGCCGTCTCTTTTAGCCTTTGCATGGCCAAAGGATCTTTTTTAAGGTCAATTCCTTCTTCGTCTTTAAATTTCTTACTGACCCAGTCAACAATTTGGTTGTCAAAATCTTCTCCTCCCAAATGACTGTCTCCTCCGGTAGCTTTTACTTCTATGGTATCATCCCCTACTTCCAAAACGGAAACATCAAAAGTCCCTCCTCCAAAGTCATAAACCAAAATCTTTTGATCGTTCTTTTTATTAAACCCATAAGCAAGAGCGGCAGCGGTTGGTTCGTTTATTACCCTCTTTACCTTAAATCCGGCAATTTCTCCGGCCACCTTGGTAGCTTTTCTTTGAGAGTCGTCAAAGTAGGCCGGGCAGGTAATAATAGCTTCATTTATCTCTTGACCCAGTTTACTTTCGGCATCTTTTTTCATTTTCTGGAGAATCATAGCCGAAATCTCCGGAATCTTGTGCCACTTTTCACCAAGTTTAACCTCAATTCCTTCTCCATCTTCCTCTTTTCTTATCTTATAAGGTAAGTTTTCTTTATCCTTTTGAACTTGAGGATCGGAAAAATGCCTTCCGATAAGTCTTTTTTGGGCAAAAATGGTGTTTTCCGGGTTAGTTACCTGCTGTCTTCTGGCGATAACTCCTACCAGACGTTCGTTTTTTTTACTTAAAGCCACCACCGATGGAGTGGTTCTAGCTCCTTCGTTGTTTTCAATAATTTTAGGTTCTCCCCCTTCCATAACGGCCATGGCCGAAAAGGTTGTTCCTAAATCTATTCCGATTATTTTACTCATATTTTTCCGTTTCGGGCTTTTTACCCGAAAGTTGATTAATTATTTAATAACTTTTACTCTGGCCGGTCTTAAGACTTCTCCGTCAATAAGATACCCTTTTTGAATTTCTTGAGCTATCTTTCCACTTTCTTTCCCTTCAACCATCTCTAAGGCTTCGTGGATATTGGGGTCAAAATACTCTCCTTGCGTTTTTATCTTTTCTATTCCCTGGTCTTTTAAAAACTTATCCAATTGAGATTTTATCTTTAGAAGACCTTTAATAGATTGGTTTTCCCTATCTTCTTTTGAAATCATTTCTTGGGCTAAGTCAAAATTATCCAAAACGGGAAGCATCTCTTCAACAAAATCTTTTTTCTGTCTTTTTAAAGATTCTCTAAAGCGACTCTCTTCTTGAGCTCTGAAATTAATTAAATCCGCCTTGGCTCTCTTCCATCCTTCCAGATAATGATCTCTTTCTTTTTCAATTTCTTTTTTATTCTTCTTCTTTTCCATAATTTTCTTCCAGTAGCCTTAACATTGAATTAAGGAGAATAATATTTTTATCATAAGCCATTCTTTTTGGTCCCAGAATGGCAAAATAGCTTTTCTTTTCAGGAAACCCACACCGGGAAACCATTATGGTGAAGTCTCTGCTTTTAAAGGGAGATTCTTCTCCGATAAAAACCAGAGGACAATTTTCTTCCTTCTCCAAAGAAAAAATATCTTCTATCCCCTCTTCAAAATCATTAACCAGTCTTAGAAAGGACCTCATTTTCTTTCTGTCTTCAAATTCCGGATCCTGAAATACTTTTCCCCATCCTTCTCTCCAGAGAATACTTTTTTCCAAAAAGTAAGAAATGGTTAAAGAATTGGAAAGATCGGCAAAATATCTGGTCATCTCTTGGAAAAATCTAATCTCATCTTTAATCTTTCTCTCCATCTCCTTTATTTCTTTTATAAGTTCTCTGTCAATTAACTCTTTATTTCTCCTTTCAATCAAATTATTAACAAAGAAGCGATACCCTTTATCACTGGGAACACGCCCGGCTGAAGTATGGGGCTGAAAGAGATAACCTTTCCTACTTAGTTCCTGTAATTCATTCCGGATAGTGGCCGGAGAGACTTTTAGGTTATAACGTTTAGTTAATGCTTTAGAGCTAATCGGTCTCCCCTTTCTTATATACTCCCTAACGGTCAACTCCAGTAATTTTTCCTGTCTTTTACTTATTTCCATAATTTTAAGACCACCTACCCAATGATAGAAAATTAGCAGTCTGTTGTCAAGAGTGATAAATTAGGGGCAATCACCGGGAGATATACAGCTTCCACCAACTGGAGCACAGTCATGACCGTCACAACAGTGACACTGATAACTTATACAGTCCCAATATCCACCTTGATCAGTACAACCGTCACCAGGAGGGTCAGGATCATCTTCACAGTCACTGTTAAACCTACACTGGTCAGAAGGACAAGTAGGTGCACTAGCATCACAACTTCCCCAAGTTCCGTCACTTCGACATGTTTTTTCTCCTGAATTAGTTCTTGTACAAGTATCACATCGCTCATTTATACAACACCGGTAACTACATGTTCTGCTACAACTTTCCGTCTCTCCGGGAGTGCACTCACCAGCAAGACAAGATCCGTTATGGCATCCACTTGGACAATTTTCTCTTTGTTCGTCGGTATAGGAAGTACAATTATTGTTTTGACATTGATAACAAGTTCTTTCTCTTACTCTATCGTCTCCATCACAATACCAGCTTGACCAGCTTCCACAATCGGGACAATCATTATTAGTTACACACTCAACACAGCTTCCTTCATGACAACGATCGGGACAAGACTGAGTGTCGTATTCAGAATAAGAAACACAATCTCCTCCCTGACACTCATAACAGGTTCTTTCTCTTTCTCTGTCATCTCCGTCACAATACCAGCTTGACCAACTTCCACAATCCTGACAATGATCATCTCTTATACACTCCAAATTAAGAACCCACTTTTGGGTAGCCGCTTCTTCTTCCATAATTTCTAAAACTCCTCCAATACTAAGTGGCCCATCTTTATACTGACTCTCCTCTCCCGGGTTTATGGGAGGAGGAACATTTCCTCCCGGGGGAGAGCTCTCCGGTCCCTGCCAATTTATGGAAGTTACTACTGAAAAAGTAACCAGTAGAGAGATTATAATAAAGAAAAATAGTTTTTTATTATTTAAAATCATATCAGGGACAATTACATCTTCCTAAATTATCTATTAAAGTACAATCACTCCTTCCGGCACAATATGGACTTCCTCTATAACTTCCACAAAATCCAAAACAAGTACAAACTTCCGGGCCACACTGATATCCTTCTCCCTGAGAAGTAAATGATCTACAAGAGTGACCCCAAGTACAAGGTCGACATCCATAAATTTCTTGAACGCTTATAAAATCCCCTTGAAAGTCTTCAATATAGAAGGTATCTGACTCTCTTGCTACCTGACACTGATTATTCTGACAAGCTTCCTTCTCTCGACTATGGTAAGCTGTTCCACTACAGGTCTCAACTACCGCTCCTACTCCTTGCCAACTGTCATCACAGTGACTGTCCGTTAGACATTCTACACATTCTCCCCCGTGGCAATAATTTGGACAAGACTGACTGTCATAGTCGGAATAGTCAACACAGTCCCCTCCCTGACACTGATAACAAGTTCTTTCTCTTACTCTACTACTTCCATCACAATACCAACTTGACCAGCTTCCACAATCAGGACAATCATTATCGGATATACAATCAACACAATTTCCGTTTTGACAATAGGTAGGACAAGTGGCTCTATCTTCTTCCTGATAAGGGACACATTGCCCTAACTCACAGTTATAGCAAGTTCTTACTCTTACCCTATCGTTTCCATCACAAGACCAACTCGACCAATCCCCACAATCATCACACTCATGCTCATTAAAACAATCCAAACTAAGAACCCATTCTTTGGTGGCTACCTCATCTCCATCCATCTTTACTAAATCTCCGACACTAAGAGGGCCTTCCATATGCTGAGCCATCTCCCCTATATTAACCGGAGGAGGAACATTTCCTCCCGGAGGGTCTTCGGTTGGTCCCTGAAAAGAGGCATAGGTAACCACTAAAACTAAAAAAAGAAAAAAGAGAGTCGCCAGAACGGTTATTAGAGTTAGTAGAATCTCTTTTAATTTCATAAAAAGGTTTTTTTAATGATAGAAAACTAAAGAAATATTGTCAAAGTTTTTTCGGGATTTGAGCTCCTTTAATAAGATTATAGAGAGTGAAGATGGCAGTGATTATAAAGATAAAAATAATAACTTCTTTTATCTTTGAAAAAGAAGTAGAGAAGTAAATTCCCAGAAGAATCCCTAAAGAAATAAGGGAAATTTCATAGAAAATAAGCTGCCACCACTTTAATTTAAAATCAATCATTTATAATAAATTACGTTTCCAAATCTAAGATCAATATATTCCTCTATCTCTCCCCTGTCCCCTATCTCTTCTTCTAAAACTATTTCCAGCATCTCCATTTGTTTTTCAATTTTTTCCTCAGTAGAAAAATATATCTCCCAGCCTTCCTCAAGAAGAACATCTATTCTTTTAGAAGAAGGAAAGGAAAAGCTTTCTATTTTTAATTCTTTTAGAAGAAGTTCTTCAATTTGAAAAATCTTACTAAGCTCTTCTTTAAAAATAACCTGATCTCCCAGATCTATATCCTCTTTGGTCTTAGAAAAAATAATTGTATCTTTGGCTTTTAATTCTTCCTTTCTAAAAATAACTCCTTCCTTATCTATGGCAAAACATCTCTCTTCTAAACACCAAAGTGCTTCTTTTTCTCTTTCTTTAAGATCTATTTTAACCTTTGAAGGAAAAATTCTCTTCATTTTAACTTCAGAGAGAAGCGGGAAGTGAAATAGAGCTTCCTTTTCTACTCTTTTAGGACCAAAAGTAAAAATATTATTTCCGTTTTCTTCTATCTTGTCTTTAAGAAAAATCTCCACTTCCTCTTTGCTGTTTTCTAAAAAAGTAACTTCCTCTATCTTAAAGAAAGGGTCTATAAGAAGAGTTAGAAGAAGATAAGAAGAAAAGATAAAAATGGAAAGAGCGATAAGAATCGGTTTTCTTAAAAGAAGAAGTTTCTTTTTTCTATTTTTGGGTCTCCTCTTCATCTTTTATCCAAGGATAATTTTGTCTTACCAAAACTTTTTTAGCTTTAGACGAATCTTTAAGTAAAGCTTCAACTATTTTTTCAGTTCTTATTCCCTGAGATCCTTTAACCAGAACTAAATCTCCCTCTTTTATAATCCCCCTTGCCTTTTTTAGAGCTTCTTTGGAATTTGAAAAATGATAGGATTCTCCTTTAAAAAGATTGCTCACTTCTTTAAAGTTATCTCCTATGGTAATTAAGACATCAACAAAGTGAGCCTCTTTTATAGCCTCTTTATGGGCTCTGAGAGCATAATCACCCAGTTCCAGCATATCTCCCAAAAAAGCTACCTTTCTCTTCCCGGGAAGCTCTTTAAGGGCTTCTAAGGCCTTTCTATTTGAAGAAGGAGCTGAGTTATAACTGCTATCTAGGATATAGGAATTATTTACTCCTTCCAAAAGTCTCATTCTTCCTTTAGGTGGAACTATTTTAGAGGCCTTTTCCGATAATCTGTATAAAGGAATTTTTAGAGAAGCGGCTAGAGAAAGAGCGGCTGAAATGGAGATTATGGTTCCTCTATCAAAGACATGAGGAAGATCTATTTGATGTTCTTGAGTTTTATAAGAAATGGATAATCTGGCTCCTTCCGGTTTTTCTTTTCCCAAAAAATTAATCTCCTTTATTTTAAAATCGGCTTGTTTTGATTTTCCGAAAGTAGTTACCTTTCCTCTGGTTCTTCCCTTCATCTGGAAAACTCTTCCGTCATCGGCATTAAGAATAGCTCTTCCTCCTCTTTTTAGCTTTTTAACCAGAAGAGATTTTTCTTTTATAATCTCGTTTACGTTTTCAAAAAACTCAATATGAACCGGAATATCTCCAATAGCGGTTACCACTCCTATATCCGGAGGAGCTATATTAGTCAGATAATCAATATCACCTTTTCTATCGGCAGCCATTTCTACTACAAGATAATTGGGATAATCCTTATCCTTAAAAATTATTAGTTTTAGTCCTTTAAAGATAATGGAAAGCCATTCTTTAAAGCTGTTTCCGGGACCCTTTACTCCAATAAAAGCCAGTGGGACTCCGATATCGGTATTAAAATTTTCCTCACTTTTTCTTACCTTTCTTTCTCCTTCCAAAAGAGTAAAAATGGCATCTTTGGTAGTGGTCTTCCCCACACTTCCGGTTATAGCGATAACAGTAGGATTGTATTTCTTTAAAATTTTTATCGTTAACCAGCCGAGTATTTTCTTTAGTATTTTCGATTTCATCTTTTTATTATCTTACAGGTTAAAAAATAGACCAGATAAGGAATTCTTTTTACGGGAATATCTCTTCCCTTAGGGTAAAGAACTTCTTTTCCTCCAAACCCTTTTTTAAATTTGGTAACTCCCGGAAACTTTTTTTCATCAATTCCCCAAAAGTCATAAAAAAGATAACCCTTCTCTTTAGCTCTCTCAATTGATTCAAAGCGAATAAGAGCGGTGGCATTAAGATCTCTCCTCTCATAATCTGAGGCCGAGTGAAGAAAAGTTACCGTCTTTCCAAAGTAAAGAAGTATAGTAGCAGCAACCACTCTTTTATTATAACGGGCAAGGAGAAGATCACAATCAAGTTCATTTAGAAGATTTTCAAAGTAGCTCTTAGGATAACTGGAAAAACCTTGTCTTTCTTTGGTCTTCTCTAAGAGATTAAAAAACTCCTCTACATTTTTACTTGGCTCTATCTTTACTCCTTGTCTTCTGGAATGTCTTACATTGTATCTGGTTCCTTTTTTAAATTCTTTAATTATCTCATCCGGACTAGAGGTAATATCAGAAACCAAGGTTTTTTGAGGTTGAATGCGATGTGGAGATATTTTTCCCAAATTAATCTCTTCAAGTGGCTCTACTTTTATAAAAGAAATTTTTTCTTCTAAAGCTCTCTTAAAAACTTCTTTAATGAGAGCTTCTCTTATTTTTTCTTTTTTAGAAATAGGGCCAAAGGGAATGTAAAAATAATCTCCCAAAGGGTTCTTTTCTCTAAAGTACTGGCAAGCTCCCACTACTTCTCTCTCTTCTCGAGCTTCCAGTCTTTCCACTTTTTGATAAATCTTTTTAAACTCTCCCCAAGAAAAAGACTGGGTAAAGACGGATTCTCTCTCTTTTAGAAAATCGTCCCATTCTCTTTTAGATTTAGGAGAGTCAATCTTCATAAGCTATTTTATCTCCTTAAAGGGAAGATAACCAGTAAGCTCTGAAGGAATCTTTATACTACCATCCTTTCTTTGATTATTTTCAATCAAAGCTACCACTATTCTTCCTATGGCAAAAGCGGTTCCATTTAAGGTGTGAAGGAAATTAAGATTACGGTCTTCTCTATAACGAATATTTAGTCTTCTGGCCTGAAAATCGGTACAATTAGAAGTGGAATGTGTTTCTCTGTACCTATTTTGTCCGGGCATCCAGGTTTCTATATCAAAGGTCTTTGCAGAAGAATCTCCCAAATCTCCGGTACAAAGCTTAACCACTCGATAAGGAAGTTCTATCTTTTTCATAAGCTCCTCTTGAATTGATAGCATCAATTGATGTTCCTCCTTTGACTTTTCAGGCAAGGTAAAGCTAAACATCTCCACTTTATCAAACTGATGAAGTCGAAAGAGTCCCCTGGTATCTTTTCCATAAGATCCTGCTTCTCTTCTAAAACAAGTAGAATAACCTATATATCTTTTGGGAAGATCTTCTTTTTCAAAGGTCTCCTTAGCATGCATCGGTCCTATCACCTGCTCTGAAGTTCCGGCTAAGTAAAGATTGTCTTTTTCAATGAAATAGATTTCATCCGCCCCTCTTTCTAAAAATCCCATTGCTCCCATCATTTCGGGCTTAAGCATTACCGGAGTAATAACCGGACTAAACCCTTTTTCAATAGCCGTTTCCATAGCTAAATTAATCAGAGCAAACTGAATTAAAGCGGCTTTTCCCTTTAAAAAACCAAAGCGACTTCCGGAAGTTTTAGAAGCTCTTTTTACATCAATAATATCAAGGCTTTCCCCTAATTCCAGATGGTCTTTAGGATTAAAATCAAAATTAGGTCTCTTTCCCACTTCTCTTAAAACTTCATTACTTTCCTCATCCTCCCCTACCGGAACATCGTCAAAAGCAATATTGGGAATTTCTCTCATTAGAGAGTTAAATTTCTCATCCTTCTTTTTGAATTCTTCCTCTAACTTTTCACACTCTTCTTTTATCTTATGCATCTCCTTAATCATTTTCTCCCTCTCCTCTTTTGAAGCTCTGGCAATTTCTTTGCTTGCTTTATTTCTCTTTGCTCTAATTTCTTCAAGTTTACTTAAAAGACTCAGTCTTTCCTTATCAATTTTAAGGAGTTTTTCAACATCAACTTCAATGCCTCTATCTTTAGAGCCTTGAGCTACTTTTTTATGATTTTCTCTTATGAAATTTATATCATGCATACTTTTTATAGCCCGAGTTCCTGACTTATCTCCTGCATAGATGAGAGAGCTATTTCAATAAATTCTTCCAAATCCATTCCAAGTTCTTTACAGGCGGATATAGCCTCTCTGTCGGCTCCCCGGGCAAAACTGTTTTCTTTGAACCTTTTTAGTATTGATTTTGTTTTAAGATCTTTTAGGCTTTTGGTCGGTAAGACCAAAGCCGAAGCAACGATAAGTCCGGTTACCGGGTCAACCGCATAAATGGTTTTTTCCAGAAGGGTTTCTCTTTCTTTTCCGGTAGCTTTATTATGAGCTTCAACCGCCTTTAAAATATCAGGATGATCAATTCCTTCTTCCTTTAGAATATCAAGAGCCTTTTTTCCATGTTTTTCCGGTTCATCTCTATAATCAACAAGTTCCATATCAATGTCATGTAAAAGTCCGGCTCTGGCCCATATTTCTTTATCTCCTCCTAACTTTTCCGCCATTTTTTCCATCACCGCTTCCACAGCTATCATGTGCTTTATGCTGTTTTGATTTTTAACGTATTTTTGAATTAGTTTTAGAGCTTCTTCTCTTTCTATCATAGTTTATTTTTTAGGTCTCATAGTGGGAAAAAGAATAATATCTCGAAGTGAACTGGAATCACTTAAGACAGCCGCTATTCTATCTATTCCCATTCCAAATCCGGCTGCCGGAGGCATTCCGTATTCTATGGCTTCCAGGAAGTCTTCATCAATTCTCTGAGCTTCACTAAACCCTTCTTTTCTCATCTCTTCTTGTTCCTGAAATCTTCTTCTTTGCTCTAAGGGATCGTTGAGCTCGGAAAAAGCATTAACCACCTCCCACCCATTTATAATAAGCTGAAAACTGGCCAGTCTTTTTTCATCTTCCAAAGACTTAGCTAAAGGTTGATGGCCTTTGGGAAAATGGATAACAAAGGTTGGTTGAATTATTTTATCCCGACACTCCTTTTTAAATATCTCATCGGATATTACTCCTTTGTCAGCCCCCTTTTCTATCTCTATTCCTCTCTTTTCCGCTTCTTTTCTTAAGCTTTCCTTATTTAATTCCTCAATATCAAGTCCGGTTTCTTTTTTAATTAAATGATTAAATTCCACTCTCTCCCAAGGAGTCTTAAAGTTTAACTTTTCTCCCTGACAGGTTATCTCTTTTTTAGAAAAAATTCTTTCTACCACTCTCTCTATCATATTTTCAGTAAGCTTCATCATATCCTTGTAATCAGCATAAGCCCAGTAAAACTCTAACATGGTAAACTCCGGATTATGGCTTCTGTCTATTCCTTCATTTCTAAAACAGCGGGCAAACTCAAAGACTTTATCCCATCCTCCCACAAGAAGTCTTTTTAGATAAAGCTCGGGAGCCACTCTAAGATAAAGATTCATATCCAGAGTCTTGTGATGAGTTTCAAAAGGAGTGGCGTTAGTTCCTCCATAAATTGGCTGTAATACCGGAGTTTCCACTTCCATAAATCCTTCTTCTTCTAAAAAGTTTCTTAATTCTTTAACTATCTTACTTCTAACTTTAAACGCTTTTACCGTTTCCTTATTAAAAATTAAGTCCAGATATCTTTTTCGATAACGCTCCTCTATATTCTGTAGTCCATGCCACTTTTCCGGAAGAGGTCTAAGGGATTTAGTGAGCATTGCAAAATCAATCGCCTTAATGCTTTTTTCTCCTCTTTTAGTCTCAAAAGGAAATCCTCTTAGTTTTATAAAATCGCCTACGTCAAATATTTTCTTAAAAAATCGGTAATCATCTTCTCCCAAGCTTTCTTTGGAGATAAATCCTTGCATCTCTCCACTAAAATCCCTAAGAGAGATAAAAGTAATGTTTCCCTGATCTCTTAGAGAAATTATTCTTCCGGAGACAATCACTTCCTTTTCTTCTTTTGCCAACTTGGGAAAGTTTTCCAAAACCTCTTTAATCTGATGAGTTCTCTCCGTTTTTATGGGATATCCGGAAAGTCCTCTTTCCTTTAGGAGCTTTAACTTTTCTTCTCTTTTTTTTCTAAATTCTTCTATTCGGCTCATAAATTTAGACTTAGGTGAATTATTTTATCTTAGCCCCACCTTCGGGTCAAGCTATTTTAGTTATCTTATACTCCTTTAGTCCACCGGGGGTTTTAATAAGACAGGTGTCCCCTACTTTCTTTCCGATAAGACTTTTTCCGATGGGTGAATCACAAGATATTTTTCCTTTAAAAGGATCTGACTCGGTTTCCCCTACAATGGAAAGCTCTTTCTTTTTTCCTTCCACTTCCACTTCTATAACGGAGCCCACTTGAACACCATCTTTCATTATCCCCTCTCCCACTATCTCGGCTCTCTTTAGTGTTTCTTTTAATTCCGAAATTCTGGTCTCCACATTACTTTGCTCCTCTTTAGCACTTTCATAGGAAAAATTTTCACTGAGATCTCCATAAGAAGCGGCATCTTTAAGTTCATCGGCCACTTCTTTTCTTTTTACTTTTATTAAGTAATTTAATTCTTTTTTAAGTTTATTATACCCTTCCCGGGTCAGTTTTTTTCTCTTCATAAATCTCTATTAAAGTACCACTCCAAGACTTCCAAAGCCACTGGAATAGTCGCTGCTCTAACACCTTCCACTTCTTCAATTAAAATGACTAAAACTATTTCCGGATTATCGTAAGGTCCAAAAACGGCAATCCAATTATGATAATGACCCGGTTTGGGAATTTGAGCCGTTCCCGTTTTAGCTCCCACTCTTACCGGAAGAGAGTTTAAACTTCTGGCTGTTCCTTGGGTAACGGTCATTCTCATTCCCTCTTTTATTACCTCCAAGTTTTCCGGAGAGATAAAGTTTTCTCTTATCACTTTACTTTCAATTTCTTTTCTTTCTTCACTGTTTATAATCTCCTTTACCACTCTGGGCTCTAAAACCCTTCCTCCATTTATTAGAGCACTATAGGAAACGGCTACTTGTAAAGGAGTGGTACTAAGATAACCTTGTCCAATTGATATGTTATAGGTATCTCCCAAAGTCCAGGGGGCTCCGATAACTTCTCTTTTCCAATCGGCATCGGGAACTTGTCCCTCCTTTTCCCCGGTAAGATCTATTCCGGTTTTCTCTCCCCAACCGAAAAGATCCAAATACTTTTTTATTCTAGAGACACCCAGCCCTTCCTGGTCTCCGTGACCTCCTCCTATGGTATAAAAATAGACGTTACTGGAGACAGCGATAGCCTCTCTCATATCGGTCCATCCGTGAGCCAGATAATCCCTTATCCTGGTCGGTCGGGAAGGATCCCAAGGATTTGGTATATCCAAATAACCGGGGCTGTAAATCTTCTTCTGAGGACTAATTATTTCTTCCTCTAGTGCGGCAGCGGCCAAAAGAGGCTTTATAGCCGAACCGGTCGGATAAGTTGATCCTATGGTTCTATTTAGAAAAACTCCTCCTTCATCCTTTAAAAAGCTCTCTAAAAGCTCTTTGTCTCCCGTTCTGCTAAAGACATTATTATCATATCCGGGAAGAGAGACCATGGAAAGTATTCCTCCGGTCTCTGGGTCCATAGCCACAACCGAAGCGCTTTTAGCTCCGATATCCTCTAAAACTCTTTCTGCCGCCTCCTTAATAACTCTCTGAAGGTCACTATCAAGCCATAAAACCAGACTATCTCCCGGGTCGGGTTCTTTAATTGATTCTTCTTCTATAACATTCCCTTGAGAATCTCTTTCAATTCTTATCTCCCTTCTTTCTTTGGAAAGAAATTCTTCATAAAATTTTTCCACTCCGCTCTTTCCTACATAATCATGAATCAAATAGCGGTCAGGGTTTCCCAAAAGCTCTTCCCGAGACACCTTTCCCGTGTATCCAATAAGATGAGAAAAGATATCTCCTTCTTTGTATTGCCTATCAAAAACCTTTTCTATACTAATCCCAGGGAAATCTCCTTCCCGAGCCTTTAGTAAAATAGCTTTTTCATGATCAATTCCCGAAAGAAGAAGTTCTCTTCCTTCAATTTGAGATATTCTCTCTTCTAGAGAATCATCATCCAAAAGAATGGAAAGCTCTTCTGTTTTTTCAGAAGAAAACTCTCTTTTATTTAAATAAAGATCAAAAGAAATATTATTAAAAACCATTTGCTCTCCGAATCTGTCATAAATAACACCTCTTAGAGACTGGCTGGAGAAAATAGTAAATTTATTCCTATCGGCTAAAGTGGAATAAGATTCACCGTGGATAACTTGCATTTGATAACTTTTCCCTAAAAGAAGAATAAGAAAAAGAAAAATTAAAGAAAAGAAAATCTTTAAGGTAAGAGAAGGAAGAGGTACCTCCAGTTTTCTTTCGGAAATACCAAGTTCTTCTTCCTTTTCTTTGGAAAGTTTATCCAAAAAGATCTCCTGGGGTTCTACATTCTCCCCCGGACACCTTCTAGATTCTTTGGAAAATTGGTAATCGAACATAATTTCTTAGAACAAACTTCACCCCTAAGGCAAGAAGAAGCATTAGAAGGGTGTAAAACCCAAAAGGAAGAGGAGAAAAGAGATCAAAAATCAGTCCTCCCAAGAGAGCCATCTTTAGCCCTTCTTCTTTTCTGGGATCTTCTAAAATAATTAAGGAAATAATAAGGAGGGTTACCAAATTGGGTCCTCCGGAAAAATAAGAAAGGAAGTTAACCTGAAAAAGAAACAGAAAAAGAAAGAGAAGAAAAAAGAAAAGGTATTTTTTCATTAAAATCCGGTAATAATTAATAAGTTATTCATTTCTCTGGGATTAAACTCCGGTCTAAAAAAAGCTTGAAGAAATGCTTCGGCATCCTCTCTTACCACTTCCTCTACCACTCCCACTAGAATACCTTCCGGATAAATTCCTCCCAAAGGAAGAGTAACCACTCTGTCACCTTCCTCTATCTTAGCTTCTCTGGGTATAAGGTCCAAAATTAATCTATCCCCTTCTCCTCTAATCACTCCATAAGAATTTTCCTTTCCCTTTACATGCCCGTCAAAACTACTCTCTCTATCTAAGATAAGCCTTAGATAAGAAAAGTTAGGGAGAACTTTTTCTATCTTACCTACCAGACTATTTTTAGAGGTAATAACGGTCATTCCCTCCTCTAGTCCATCTTTTTCTCCCTTATTTAATACTAAAAAGTTTCTATCAAGATCCCTTCCGATTACTTTACTAAAAAGAAGGTCAAATTCTTCTTCAAGTTCAAGATCTAAAGCTTCCTTTAAAAAGATATTTTCCTTTTCTAAGTTTTCCAGTCGAGATATCTCAGATTGAAGCTCTCTATTTTCTCTCCTTAAAGAAACAATACTCTCCTGACAACCAAAAAGAGAAGATACCCCGGTTCCCTCCATCCAAAAAACACTTTTTAGAGGAGAAGATATCTTTAGAAAAAAGTTCTGAGTAATTTCTCCTAAAGAGGTAAAGTAAAAAAGAGCCATCGTTAAAAGAAGAACGGGAATTAAAATCTTCAAAAAATTTCTTTTTTTAGTCTTAGCCCTCATTTTCAAATTATACCAGATTTCAGCAAATAAAAAAATCGTAATCAGATCACGGGGGCTACCTACTTTTGCCGGAAAACCGACTATCATCGGCCCTGATGTATTTCACTTCTGTGTTCGGAATGAGAACAGGTGGAACAACATCGGTATAGCCCCCATGAACTAACTACGATTTCTTTAGGGATAACGAATAATAAATACCAGCCAAAACATGCAATTGGTTAATTAGTACTGCTCGGCTAAATGCCTTGCGACACTTGCACCTGCAGCCTATCAACCTCATCATCTTTGAGGGACCTATGAGTCCTAATCTTGGAGTAGGCTTCGCGCTTAGATGCCTTCAGCGCTTATCCCTTCCCAACTTAGCTATCCAGCAGTGCCCTTGGCAGGACAGCTGGTACACCAGAGGTTAGTTCATCCCGGTCCTCTCGTACTAGGGACAAATCTCCTCAAGACTCGACGCCTATGGAAGATAGAGACCGACCTGTCTCACGACGGTCTGAACCCAGCTCACGTACCACTTTAATTGGCGAACAGCCAAACCCTTGGGAGTTGCTACACCCCCAGGATGTGATGAGCCGACATCGAGGTGCCGAACAGGGCCGTTGATACGGACTCGCGGGCCCTACCAGCCTGTTATCCCCGGGGTAACTTTTAGTTGATGTCTCCGCGCGTCCTATTAGGACACGTCGGTTCACTAAACCCTACTTTCGTACCTGCGCGGCATATACGCCTTGCAGTTAAGCCAGCTTATGGTTTTACCCTATCACTCCGATTTCCATCCGGAGCTAGCTGACCTTTGGGCTTCTCCGTTACTCTTTAGGAGAAGAGCGCCCCACTCAAACTGACCACCAGTCACTGTTCTTCCGAGGTTAACGGAAGTTAGAATCAGGAACTTAGAAGGGTGGTGTTCCATTGACGACTCCACTCTACCCGGAAGTAGAGTTTCAAAGTCTCCCACCTACGCTCTGCATCTAAATTCAAGACCCAATAACTGGATACAGTAAAGCTCCCGGGGTCTTTTCGTCTTTCCACAGGTAACCGGCATCTTTACCGGTATTGCATTTTCACCGGGCGCCTCGTTGAGACAGCCCCCCAGTCGTGAAGCCTTTCGTGCGGGCCGGAACTTACCCGGCAAGGGATTACGCTACTTTAAGACGGTTATAGTTACCGCCGACGTTTACTGGCGCTTCACCCGCTCAGCCCAAAAGGACCGGCGGAGTTAACGTTCCAGCACTGGTCAGGCCTCAGCCCCTATGCATCCTCTTACGAGTTAAGCAGGGACCTGTGTTTTTGATAAACAGTCGCCAGGGGAACTTTCGCTGCGGCCACGCAATGCGTGGCAGACCTTATCCCGAAGTTACGGTCGCTTGTTTGCCGAGTTCCTTAACGAGGTTTCACCCGTTCGCCTTGGTGCTCTTACACCCGCCCACCTGTGTCGGTTTGCGGTACGGATTCGCACGGCTTAGCTTTCTAAGAAATTTTCCCGGAAGGTTGCTCGCTTGCGTTCACTTCTTAAAGGAAGCTTCCCCTCACTCCTTGTTACCTTAGAGCAAGGACGGAAATCCGATAATCCGCGCAAGTTACTAACCTTCGTCTTTCAAAGAAAAAACCGTACGAAGGGCCGGAATATTAACCGGCTGTCCATCGGATTCACCTTTCGGCTACTCCTTAGGGCCGCCTAACCCTTGGCTGATTGTCATTGCCAAGGAAACCTTGGGCTTTCGGCGTTCCGGGCTTTCACCGGAATTGCGGTTACTCATGCCAACATTCTCACTTCCCCGCTCTCCACGGATCCTCACGGATTCCGCTTCAACGAACGAGGAACGCTCTCCTACCACGCTGTAAGATTTCTCAAACAGCATCCCCAGCTTCGGCACCGGATTTAGTCCCGGAAATTTACGGTGCGGACTCCCTTAATCAGTAAGCTGTTACGCACTTTTTAAAGGATAGCTGCTTCTAAGCTAACCTCCTGACTATCAGAGGAAATCCACTTCCTTACTTACACTTAATCCGGATTTAGGGGCCTTATCTTGGGGTCTGGGCTGTTTCCCTTTTGACCATGGAGCTTATCCCCCACAGTCTGACTGCCCTTGATTTACTTCCGGTATTCGGAGTTTGGTTGGAAGATCTGGGATAAATCCCGCGAAATTCCATCCAGTCGCTCTACCCCCGGAAGCCTTGCAAGGACGCTAGCCCTAAAGCTATTTCGGAGAGAACCAGCTATTACCAAGCTCGATTAGCTTTTCACTGCTTACCACAGCTCATCCTAAAGTATTGCACGACTTAAAGGTTCGGGCCTCCTCCCGTATTTCTACGGGGTTCACCCTGGCCATGGCAAGATCGCTTGGTTTCGGGTCCGCCTGCACCGATCATTCTCAAAAGAGAAGACGCACATTTAGTACTCGGTTCCCCTAAGCTTTCACTCCAGAAGAGCTTAAGCAAAACCGGAACAGGCGACTCGTTGGCTCATTCTGCAAAAGGCACGCCGTCACCCCTAAAAGGGGCTCCGACTCCTTGTAAGCTGATGGTTTCAGGTTCTATTTCACCGCCCTTACCGGGCTACTTTTCACCTTTCCCTCACGGTACTGGTTCGCTATCGGTGACCGCCTAGTATTTAGCCTTAACAGATAGTTCTGCTTGCTTCCCACTGGGCTATCGTTTCCAGTGGTACTCGGGAAAATTACCGAGAGTTCCAAATCGTTTTAATTTACGGGACTTTTACCCTCTATGGTTGCCCTTTCCAGGGTCCTTCAACTAACGATTAAGATTTAACTCTCCCCGGAGCAAGCTCCGGACGTAATAATCCCACAACCCCCTATCAAAAGATAGAGTTTGGGCTATTCCCATTTCGCTCGCCGCTACTTAGGGAATCACATTTGTTTTATTTTCCTCCGCCTACTAAGATGTTTCAATTCAGCGGGTATCTCCTCTCCCTGCTACCACGGCAGAGAGATGCTTTGGGTTTACCAAAGCGGGTTTCCCCATTGGGATATCTCCGGATCATAGGTTGCTAGCCACCTCCCCGAAGCTTATCGCAGGCACGCCACGTCCTTCATCGACTTGCGGTCCCGAGGCATCCACCATCAGCCTCTAAATTTGCATGTTTTGGCTAGTAATTACTAGCCGTTATCCTGTGTTTATTCAGTTTTTAAGGTTCAAAAAAACCGCTTTAGAAGCGGTTACAAAAACTTTCCGCTTCTTTTTTCCTAATATCTTTTTTTCTGAATTTTTATCATTTACCAATTAGGCTCTAACAGGCATTCTATCAGAAGTATTTTTTTTGTCAAGAAAAGAAGAAGGGGTGGTATAGCCACCCCTCCCAAATCCCTATTTTAACTTCTTTTTTACCTTTTCTAAGACATCTCGAGCTACATATTGTCCTCCAAGACCGAAAGCCAAACCTCCGGCAATGGCAAACATGTAAATTATTCCTTCAAAAAGAGTTTGAAGCAACTCGGGAGCAATTCCAAGCTGAATCAAGATGGCAAAAATGGCAAAAAGCCAGATAGCCCATTTTACCATCGTTCCGGCAAAGTTAGTGTAAGCAAAATCGGCTTTTTCAGTAGTAGCTACAATAATTTTAGATAAAAAGTCGGCTACGATAACCGCTACTACAAAGATAAAGGCGGCTACAATCACATTGGGAAGATAAGCGACAATATCTTTCATTACTTCGGCAAACTCTCCCCATCCCAGTCTCTCTACCGACATCCATAAAACCACGATAATCAAGATCCACTTTATAATGGAACCGATAAATTCGGATATGTTAACTTCCAGCTCGGCTTTTTCCATAGCCTTCTTCCATCCTTTACTCTCAAAAAAGGAATTAAATTTAATTTTAGTCAGTATTCCGGTAATCAGTTTGGCTATTCCCACAGCTAAAAACCATCCCACAACAAAGATAAGGATGGCTATTACCAGGTTGGGAATAAAGTAAAGAAGGCTCTCCCAGAAAGTTTCTATTGGTTGAATATCAATTCCGTACATATTTTTAGAAATTAAATTTTCTTTCGACCTTTTTTACTCTAGGTTATTATATCATTTTGATAAAAAAGAAAAAGCGGCCTTTTTTAAGACCGCTATTAGGGATGGAGATGCAATCTTCGATTCTCGAAGACTGCAAACCAATCCCAGGATTGTCCGCTCCAATAAGCGTCCCCCCTGATTCCATTAATATGCATGGAACCAGCACGAAATGAATCTCCCGAGTAAGCTTTTACCGCAATAAAGCGGTAATTTTTCTCTCGGAGACCCATTACTGATTTCTCTCCGGGGGAAAGCTTCATGGTCGCTATTACTCTATTTTCTGCCATATCTACTACTTGGACTCGGAGAGTATAGTCGGAATTATTTTTAATAATTCCTTTGTATATGGCTCCCCTTTCTCCTGGATGTCCTGCTTCAAATTCTACATCAATAATGCAACCACTGATGCTAATAAGTATTGCGACTAAAAGAGCAATTAGAATTCCCTTCTTCATCTTTTCCACCTCCTTCCTTTTCTATATTAAAGCACAAATATATAATTTTGTAAATACCTTCAAAAATAAAAAGCAGTTTAGAGACATGCCCAGGTCTTTTTAAATTCTGTTTCTTATCTAGAAGCCCATAAGGAATAGCCTTCATCAGGACCCCATTCTTGAACTTCATTTGTTTTTTTTCGGTGTTCAATTATTTGAACACCATAAGGAGCAATTCTTAGTCTTGCTTTGGGGTATTCTTTCTCAATTTCCTTTTTCCTTTCTTCTATGTACCTCCTCTCTTTTGTAGTGCATAAAAAGTACATCTCTCCGACTCTTAGAAAGGGTCCTTCTTCAAGTATTTTCCGAATGTCGTTTCTCTCCTTTCCAAATTCCATCTTCTCCCCTCCTTTAAGTTTTATAAGAAAATTACATAAAAAAGTACACCTATTATTGCAAGCCAGATATTGGTAATCCCACTTACAATAATATTAATCTTTGCCGACTTTAGTCTACCTTTCTTAAAAAAAGAAAGGCAGCTTTTAAACTCTGGCCAACTCGATAAAGAGGCTAAGACTAAAAATCCTATTAGATTTTTAGGGGTCTTAGATACTTGAGTGGCAAATTCTACTGTGATATCGAGAAAATATCCAAAAAGAATAAGTAGTAAGATAGTGGGAATAAGAAGTTTTTTTGATGTCTTCTTTCCTTTTTCCTTAACCTCTTCATTTGGCTTCTTTTGGAAGAGATTTAGAGTGATGACAAGGGAAACGATAACCCACAATGGATAAAAATTTTCCGGGACTAAGTAGAAGGATAAAGCTACAAAAAGAGTAAGAATAATTCCTAAAAAAAGAAAATCCTTATCTTTTTTAAGAGCTTTAATTAGAAGTCCCGAAGATAAAGCGGCTAAGATAAACATTACCGGATTAATTATATTTGATCCAAGTGGAGTACTTACCCCAAAGAGAGGATCTCTTGTTATTATTCCTATGATAAGTACTATCGCCTCAGGACCGTTTGTAATAAATCCCATAACTACCGCTACAGCCTTTACATTCCTTAAAGCATCAATTATTAGCTCAACCAGTACTCCGATTACAGTCATTATGAAAATGATTCCTCCGGAAGCTGCAATTGAAAGTAATAAATTTCCTTCATTTCTTAGAGCGGAAATGGAAAAGAAAAGTAGTACAAAGGTCCAAATAAAAACATCCAACCACTTATCCTTCTTTGCCGGTTCCAATATCTGACCTCCTTTCCTAGAATTTTAAAGAACTGCTTTATTATACCATTAAAATTATATTATGTCTATAATGTAAAAGAAAAAGCCGCATATTATATGCGGTTTTTAAGATATGCTTCTTTGTAACCTCTCCCCTCTTTATATATCCTATCTATTAAATCTACATCCTCACTTTTAGAATATCTTGCCTTAACCGTTGCAAGATACTCTTCTTTAGATATATTTTGAGGCATTCTCTGAGCTCTTTTTTTCTTTAAAAAGTCTCTCTGATGATAGGGATCCTCTAAAATATTCTCCAGTAATTTTGCCTCCGATTTTAAAGCATCAATTCTCTTATCAGAAGATAAAAGTTTATCTCCGGAGCCAAAAAAACGGAAGTTAGGAACTCCCAGTGTTGTTGCAATTATTTGAAATCGCAATGACTTAAATCCAAAGGAAATTAAGATAACCTCTGATGGAATCTCCCGAAGATCCGATTGACAGGCAAGTATTGAAAAAAATATGTTCTCAAAAGAGTCTCGAGCCCACTTTTCGAGTATCATGTTTGGTATATTGGATAGACTCCATCTTTCTCCAATAAAATCTCTTATTCCCTCCGCTTCACTTATTTTTTTACAAGATAAGCGAGGCCTGGTTCTCCCACCTGAAAGAATCAGTATTCCGGAACCCACCATCTTAACCGCCTCTTGAACCTGTTTTTCATATGCCACTTCTTGCCCGGGAAATCCTCCTTCCCACCTTTTTGTCTCCTTATTAAAAATTGCATGTCCACAAAGAACAACAACTCTCATTAGAAAACACCTCCACTTTTAGTGTGCTATTTCTGTTATAAAATCTAATAGGTCTTTTGTCAATAGAAGAACCCTTCGTTAAAAGGGTTTCTGGTGGACCCTGTCGGAGTCGAACCGACGACCTCCACTGTGCAAAAGTGGCGCTCTAGCCAGCTGAGCTAAGGGCCCTAAAAGGAAGTGGGCGCGCGTGGACTCGAACCACGGACCTCGTCATTATCAGTGACGCGCTCTAACCGACTGAGCTACGCGCCCTAAAACTGAGAGTATTTTAACAGAAATATTTTATTATTCAAGCACGTTTATTCATTTGTATTCATAAAATCAGTTTTAATTTTTAAGCTAAGATTAAATAAACAAAAAACACGGCTCGTACCGTGTCTTTTTTAGTTTCTTGAAGCTGCTTTGGAGAAACGCTCCTTCCGCTTCGGAAAAATTCCGAAGGATCTCAAATTGGAGCTTGAGATCAGAGCTCCAGAGTTAAAACCCGAATTCCAGACTTCAACTCCGGTCGACACTCGAAAAAAATATGTTTCACCGACAGGTTCCCCTACCGGTGCCTTGTTACAACTTCGTCCCTCTCACTGGACCTGCCGTAGTACCTTGCAAGAAGGCACTTCGGGCATTCCCAGCTTGCTTGACGTGATGGGCAGTGAGTACAAGGCTCAGGGAGGTATTCACCGCTACATTGATGATTAGCGGTTACTAGCGATTCCTGCTTCATGAGGTCGGGTTGCAGACCTCAATCCGAACTGAGACCGGCTTTGATGAGATTAGCTCCAGCTTACGCCTTTGCGACCCATTGTACCGGCCATTGTATCATGTGTGCAGCCCAGAGCATAAGGGACATGCTGATTTGGCGTCGTCCCCACCTTCCTCCCAGTTGTCCCGGGCAGTCTCCTATGACATGTAAAACATAGGATAGGGGTTGCGTATGTTACCGCATTTAAGCGTGCACCTCACGGC